>Ga0180009_10006496_pt1 | contig 12236 bp, 10 predicted proteins | sample OS_PC_MetaG_FD_123537 | JGI IMG/M metagenome (GOLD analysis project Ga0180009, IMG submission 123537) | Groundwater microbial communities from the Aspo Hard Rock Laboratory (HRL) deep subsurface site, Sweden - OS_PC_MetaG | ecosystem: Environmental > Aquatic > Deep subsurface > Groundwater...
CATCGACTGGGATGGTGAGAAGGCGGGACTCAATTTTCTCACGGACATTACCGACCGCAAGGCCGCCGAAGGGGAGCTGCACTGGCATCGCGACCAACTCAACGAAATGGTCCGGGAATGGGGCGACGAAATGGCGGTGGCGGAGCAGGAACTGGAACGCACGCTTTTCGGGCAACTGCAGGCGGAGCAGGAGCTGCGAATCCGGGATTTGGCCCTCAAGTCCGCGGTCAACGCCATCGCCCTGGGGGACCTGGACGGCAACCTGGTTTATGTCAATCCATCCTGTCTGAAGCTGTGGGGCTGCCAGGACGAGACAGAGGTGCTCGGCCGGCCCATCTGCCAGTTCTGGGCGGACGAGGGCCGGGCCCGGGCCGTGTTCGAGGAACTGGTGCAGTCGGGCTCCTGGGAAGGCGAGATGAAAGGCCGGCGCAAGGACGGTACGGCCTTTGACGGGTTTCTGGCCGCCAGTCTGGTGCGGGACGAACTCGGCCATCCGATATGCACCATGGGTTGGTATGTGGACATTACCAGGCAAAAGGCGGCCCAGGAACAGTTGTTGATGTATCAGGACCAACTGCGCTCCCTGGCCTGTGAACTGGCCATGACCCAGTTGAGGGAGCGGCGGCGAATCGCGGGGCAGTTGCACGACCGGATCGGCCAGACTCTTTGCCTGTCCAAGATGAAACTGGAGCGCATTCAGGAATCGGCCCGGACGAGCCAGGCCGGGGCTGCCTTGAATGAGGTGGCCGAAGAGATTAAAAACGTCATCGCCAACCTTCGGAGTCTGATCACCGATCTCAACCCGCCGATCCTGTCCGAGTTGGGTCTTGTATCCGGGCTGGCCTGGCTGGCCGAGGGCCTCGAGTCCGAACACGGTCTAAGGGTCAGACTGTTTGACGACGGCCGTCCCAAACCCCTCTCCGAGGACATGCGGGACCTGCTGTTCCAGGCGGCCCGGGAACTGGCCATGAACTCCATCCGTCACGGACGGTCGACCAGTCTGCGGATCGATCTGAAAACCGCGGACGACAAAATCACGATCGTTTTTCAGGACGACGGCATCGGTTTCGACCTCGATACATTGCGGCCGGCATCCGTGAATAACAAGGGACTGGGCATTTTTGGCATCCGGGAGCGCCTGGCCGGTCGGGGGGGCGGCCTGGTCGTGGAGTCGATGCCGGGGCTCGGGACCCGGGTGGTACTGACGGCGCCTTTGACCGGGTAAGTCAGGCCGCCGGCCGGCCTTTCAAACCTTCCAGCAAACGATCATGCAGACCTTCGAACCCGCCGTTGGACATGATCAGGATCACGTCCCCGGACCGGGTCCGGGCGAGAAGATGTTCGAGAATGCCCGATGCGTCCGGAAAGCTTCGGGCCGGCCGGCCTCTGGCCTGGATATCCCTGACCAGCTTTTCGGCGGAAAGCCGGTCGCCTTCCGGCGCTTTGGCCGGGTCCGGCGGTTCACGGACCAGGATTTCGTCGGCTGCGTCAAAGGCGGTAGCGTACTCGGTCTGGAATATCCCTCGGCGGCTGGTGTTGGTCCGGGGTTCGAAGACCGCGACCAGACGGGACTCGGGATAGGCGGCCCGAATGGCGTCCAGGGTTTCCCGGACCGCCGTCGGATGGTGGGCAAAATCGTCGATCACCGTCACCCCATCCACCACGCCCCGGACTTCCTGCCGCCGGCGAACTCCTTCGAAGGAGGACAGCCCGGCAAGCAGCGCTTCCGGTTCCAGGCCGGCGTCATGCAGGGCCGCGGCCGCGGCCAGGGTGTTGAGCACGTTGTGGGCTCCGGGCAGAGGTGAATACAGTCGCACCGGCTCCCGTGCGGGACGGATCAGGTCGAACCAGGTACCCCGGCCTCGAGGGGAGAGGTTTATCGCCCGCCAGTCGTTATCTTCATCGAATCCATAATAAACGAGCCGTCCTCGGGTCCGGCCGGCCAGGTCCCGGACCCGGGCGTCGTCCCCCCAGGCAACCAGGAGGCCGTCGGTCGGAATGAGGTCGACGAAACGGGTGAAGGCCGCCCGGACCGCGGCCAGGTCCGGGTAGATGTCCGCATGATCGAACTCGATCGAGGTCAGAATGCCGACCCGGGGCGTGTAGTGGATGAATTTGGGAACCTTGTCGAAAAAGGCCGTGTCGTACTCGTCGCCTTCGATCACAAACCAAGGACCTCGGCCAAGTTGAAAGTTCCGGCCGTAATTTTTCAGTATCCCGCCGATCATGAAACCCGGCTCCCGACCGGCCTGGTCCAGAAGCCAGGCGGCCAGGGAAGATGTCGTGGTCTTGCCGTGGGTTCCGGCCACGACCAGGGGAAACCGGTCTCGAAGGAAAAACAGCCTCAAGGCCTGGGGAAAGGAAAGGTAGGGCAGGGCCAGTTCCTTGAGCCGGGCGGCTTCGGGATTCAGGCGGGTGACCACGTTGCCCACCACGACCAGGTCCGGTAAATGATCCAGGTTGGACCCGGCGTAGCCCCGGGCCACGGGGATACCCAGCCCGGCCAGAAAGTCGGACATGGGCGGATAGACGTCGGCGTCCGAGCCGGTCAGGGAAAAGCCTCGCTCGACCAGCATGCCGGCCAGGGCGCCCATGCCCGTGCCGCAGATGCCGATGAGGTGGATGGTCCCCACCCGGTCGGGCAGAACGTTGAGTCGGGGGTCCAGTTCCAAACGGTCCATGGTCCTGACCCTATAGCACATTGAAAAAGGCGGCGCCAATGGAAACCGGGAAGGCAGGGCATTTTCCCGAAATCGGGGGCCGGGGCTGCTGTCCCCGATTACGGCAGTCGCCAGGAGAATGACCGGGGGGCGGGCAGGAAGAATGGATATAACTTATATTAATTACTAATATATTATATGATTTAAAATATTTTTTTCCTTTTGGCGGTAAGGGCTTGCTGTCCAGGGACACTTGCTTTATGTTACGGCCTGGTAACGAAATAGTTACGAAATGGTGACGGGCCGGAATGAGACCGGCCCCGGACGACAGGCATATGAATTACAAACTGGTTATATTCAACACGATCGGCGGGTTGGGCCTTTTTATCTTCGGCATGCGGATGATGTCGGAAAGCCTCCAGTACGTGGCCGGGGACCGCTTGCGCAAGATACTCGAGACGGTCTCGTCCAACCGGATCGTGGCCTGCATCACCGGCGCGGTGGTCACGGCCCTGATTCAGAGTTCGAGCGCTACGACGGTCATGCTGGTCGGGTTCGTCAACGCGGGACTCATGACCATGGCCCAGGCCGTGGGCGTGGCCCTGGGAGCCAACGTCGGGACGACCATGACCGCCCAGCTTATCGCCTTCAAGGTTACGGACGCGGCCCTGCCGGCCATTGCCCTGGGCGTGGGTATGCGTCTGTTCGCCAAGCGGCAGCGTATGCGCAACTACGGCGGGGTCTTGCTGGGCTTCGGCCTGCTTTTCTACGGAATGGTCGTCATGAAGTTGGGGGTGTCGCCCCTGAAGAACTCGGCGGTCATCGTCGATTTTTTCACCGGATTCGATCCGGGGTCATACGGCGGCCTGCTGCTGTGCGTGATAACCGGAACCGTGGTCACGATGATCCTCCAAAGTTCGAGTGCCACGGTAGGCCTGACCATGGCCCTGGCCGCCCAGGGCCTGATAACGTTTCCAGGGGCCGTGGCCCTGGTCCTGGGCGACAATATCGGGACGACCATCACGGCCGAACTGTCGAGTATCGGCACCGGGGTGGTGGCCAAGCGCACCGCCCGGGCCCATACCATGTTCAACGTCATCGGCGTTTGCTACATGATCCTGTTGTTTCCCCTGTTCATCGCCCTCGTGACCTGGGTTACAAGAACATTTATGGGCCTGGGCCCGCCGGACGTAATAGTCGGAGGAGAAAATCCCAATATTTCCCGGTACATCGCCAACGCCCACACCCTGTTCAACGTAATCAACGCGACCGTGTTCCTGGTCTTCCTGCCCTTGCTCCTCAAGGCCGCCACCTGGATGACTTTTTCCAAGGAAGCCGAACAGGACATGGACATTTTCCGGACCAAGTATCTGGACCCCCAGTTCCTGGAAGTGACGCCGGTGGCTCTGGAACAGGCCCGCCTCGAGGTCATCCGCATGGCCGATATCGCCGAGGACATGATGGTCGGGGTCATCGACTCCCTCGAGGAAAGGAAGCTCAAGTCCCTGGGGAGATGGAGGCACCTCGAGGACGCCCTGGACATCCTTCAGCGCAAGATCACGAACTATCTGGTCATGGCCTCCCAGCGGGACATCAGCCTGGAGAGTTCCCGGGAGGTCTCCTCCTTGATGCGCATGGTCAACAATATCGAACGGATCGGGGACTCGGTGGAAAACATCGCCGAACTGATCGAAGAGATGATCGAAAACGAAATCTATCTGGCTGAAGACGGCGTCCGGGATTACAAGGAGATTTCCTCCAAGGTCCTCGAATTCTATCGCTATCTTTTGAAAAACCTGAAAAAGGGCGATCAGGACATTATGGAGCAGTCCCGGAAGCTGGAAGAGAGCATCGACTATATGCGTGAGGCCATGCGCGGGAACTACCTGGCCCGTTTGCGTTCGGGCGTCTGCACCCTGGACCCGGGGCTGATCTTCACGGACATGCTCAACCACTTCGAGAAGATCGGCGACTACTGCTTCAACATCGCCCAGGCCGTGGCCGGAGTCAAATAGGGGGGACGCCCGGATCGTTTTTGGGTTAAAATCCGGGGGCCTTGGCCCCCGGATTTTTTGAGGGGCTCAGGCGCGGCTGGCCTTGATCCGGGCTTTGAGTTCCTTGCGGTCGGCCGGCACGTCGTCGATTCCAGGCCTTTCGCCCATGGTGACCGCTTCCGCGGGGCAGAGGGTGGCACAGACGCCGCAACCGAAGCAGCGGTCCCAGTCGGCAGCGGGCAGGTCGTCTTCACCCATGGTCAGGGCCGAGCCGGGGCAGTTGTCCACGCAGGTTTCGCAGGCCGTGCAGAGGTCGGCGTCGAACTCGGGCCGGAAGCCGGATTGGAGGATCAGTCCGGGCTTGGGCTGGGCCAGGGCGGTTTTAAGGATCATGCAGTGGTCGGCGCAGCAGTTGCACAGAAAGGTGATTTCCTGCTCGTTGAGCGTGCAGTGGACCAGGCCGGCCTCTTCCGCCCGCTTCAAGATTTCGTTGGCTTCTTCCTTGCCGACCCGGCGTCCCAGCTTGCGGTCGATGGCAAACTGGGCGGCCATGCCGAACTGCATGCAGACATCGTTGGGTTTGCCGCAGGTGTCCTCGGGGTCGATCAGCTCGGCCTCATGTCGGCAGAAGCAGGTGGCGACCGAAATCGGGTCGTATTTTTCAATATAGGCAGCGACCTGCTGGTAGGTATGGACCTTGTTGCCGGCCTTGATCTTGCGGTCCACGGGGATGACCCGCTCGCCGGGATAGGTGATCCGGGGCTGGCCGGCTTCCGCGTCAAATGCAGCCTTGTAGGCGTGAATGAGCCGGGCGAGAAGGCGGTCCCGGTCCGAGGTTCCGCCTGACATGAACTGGAACTCGAAGATGCCGGGAACGAAGGGCGCACTGGAATAGAAACGCGTTCCGCCCATCTCACCGGCCACGCACAGCCACTTGTCGGCCATGCTCTCCAGGAAGGCTTCGGTGCTCGCCTCGTCGCGGCCCAGGGCCTCGGCCAACTGGGCGGCGGTGAAGAAGCCGCGGGGCATGGCGTTGCTGAAGGCGGCCTCCTCGGGCGTGAAAAGGACCTCGACCAAAGCGTAGAATTCCGGAATGTCGCGGCCCGGGTACCGGCCGCCGCGTTTGGTCATGGTCTGGCAAAGCTCTTTATACACTTCGTCTGGCATGGCTTCGATAATCTCCTTCGTGGAAACGTTATTTTTGATTCCCCTTCAGGGGCGAGGTGAGGTGGTGCGCGACCCGGGCCGCCCCGCGCTTCGGCGGAGCGCTGAGGCGGCCCAGGCCGGATACGGTCCGAATATCGGCTGGCGATCGCCTAGAACCAGGAGTCCAGTTTCGTCTTGGTCTCCTGGGCCTCCTTGACGATCCGTTCGACCAACTCGGCCACGGTCGGAACGTCGTGGAGGCGGCCGACCACCTGACCGCAGGGGAAGATGCCTTCGTCGACGTTACCGGCCTGCCAGCCCGTGACCCCGCTCTTGCCGCTGATGAAGGGGATCAGGTCCTCGAGGGAGGCGCCCTGGTTTTCCATCTCCACGATCTTTTCCGTCCAGGGCGTGCGCAGGGTCCGGCTGGGGTTGCCCAGGGTCTGCATGACCATGATGGTATCGGTTTCCACGGCCTGGACCAGGCGATCCTTGGCCTTCTGGTCCATGGGGCACTCCTTGGTGGCCATGAAACGCGTGCCCATGTTGACCGCCTCCGCGCCCATGGCCAGGGCGATGACCATGGCCCGGCCGTCGCCGAAGCCGCCGCCGGCGATCAGGGGCGCCTTGACAGCGTCGACGGCCTGGGGAATGAGGACCATGGAGGTCACGCCTTCCATGCTGGGGTGGCCGCCGCATTCGGTGCCGACGATGGAGATGATGTTGACCCCCAGACCGTCCACCTTGACCGCGTCCCGGACCCGGGCGCACTTGTGGATGTGAGTCAGTCCGGCGCCCTGGATCATCCCGATATAGTTGGCCGGGCTGCGGCCGGCGGTCTCGATGATTTTGACGTCGTTATCGATGATGGTCTGGATCATCTCCTCGGGCGGCCGGGGCACCAGGGCCGGGAACAGGGAGACGTTGACGCCAAAGGGCTTGTCGGTCATGCCGCGGGTTTGCTTGATGGCCTCGGCCAGTTCATCGGCCGTGGGAAACATGGCCGCCGGCAGGCAGGCCAGGGCGCCCGCGTTGGCCACCGCGGACACGAGTTCGGGCTTGCTCAGCCACATCATGGTTCCACATTGAATCGGATACTTGATTCCTAACAGTTCGGTCACTCTCGTCTTAAGCATGTTTCTACCACCTTTGTTGATTTGGAATCATGGATTCGGCTCTATTAGACAGAGCTTCACTTCAAATGTCAATCACCCCGGCCGGCCTGGATCAGCCGCCCAGCTTCCTGAGGAGCCAGGCCATGTTTTCCCCCAGGGAGTCCATGACCGAAAGCCCCTCGACGTCCTTTTCCACATCGCCTGGGGCCAGTCCCAGGCCCAGGTTCCAGTAGCTGGCCCCGGGCACGATCATCCCGGCGATCAGGAAAAGCTGGTTGATGGTGTTGAAGGCCATCATGGCCCCGGCCCGGCGGAAGGCCACCACGGCCGCCCCGACCTTCCGCTTGAGCAGCGTGCCCCCATTGGCAATGTTGACCATGCAGGCACGGTCGATCAGGGCCTTCATCTCGGCCGTGACGCTGGAAACATAGGTCGGGGAGGCCAGAATCACGCCGTCCGCGGCCAGCATTTTTTCCAAAACCGAGTTGAAGTCATCGGCCGTGACCGAGCAGCGGCCGTCCCGGTTCTTCATGCACTGGAAGCAGCCGAGGCAGCCACGCGTCTTGAGCCCGGCCAGTTGCACGAGTTCGGTCTCGATCCCCTCCCGCTCCAGAGTCCCCATGACCCGTCTGGTCAGAATGTAGGTGTTGCCTTCCTTGTGAGGGCTTCCGTTGATCGCCACGACCTTCATCACTGTCGCTCCTTTCTTGGGTGAATGGTTCGGCCCGGCCGCCTCAATCCGCGGGCCGGCCACTGACGACCGCCGTGGCCCTGACCTCGACGAGCAGTTGGGGCATGACCAGCCCGGTCACGCCCACCGCCGTCCAGGCCGGGTAGTCCTCCGGAATGAACTCGGCCTTGACCTTGGAAAAACCTCGAATATCGGCCATGGATGTGTGAAAGGTCGTCAACTCCACGATGTCGGCCAGGGCGCCGCCGGCGGCGGCCAGAACCCGTTCGAGGTTCTGGAAGGCCAGCCGGGTCTGGGCCTCGATGCCTTCGGGCGCCCGGCCGTTCGAATCGACGCCCACCTGTCCGGATATCCAGACCGTGTCCCCGACCCGGACGGCCTGCGAAAACTGCATGGCCCGATAGACCCGCTCCGAGCCCGGCGGGTTGACCAATACCTTGCGTCCTGTCGAAAGGGTCTCGCCCATGATAATTCCTCCTAATCGGCCGTGTTTTGATTTTTGGCGGCGGCCGCCTTGCGGTCGGCCAGGTAATGCTTCATGTACTCCCTCGGGTCCCGGGGCGGTTCGGTCAGCTCGGCCTGATCCTTGGGGACCAGGCGCAGGGACTGGCTGGGGCATTTGTGGGAGCAGACGCCGCATCCTATGCACCGGTCCGGGTCGAGCACGGCGGCCTTGCCGAACTTGTTGCGGGCCTGGGGAGAAACCCTGAGTTGCAGGGCGTCCACGGGACACCGTTTGACGCACAGGGCGCAGGCCTTGCACGTTTCGGGACGGACCTGAATGCGGTAATTCGAAGCGTCCATACTGGCCGAATGGCCCAGTTTGTGGAAGCTCTCGAACCACATGCAGCAGCAGGAACAGCAGTTGCATATGGTGTCCACGCCGTCCTTCCAGTTCGAGACGCCGTGGACCAGACCCGAATCCGCGGCCTTTTTCAGGATGTCGCGGGTCTCCTCCCGGGTGATCTCACGGCCCAGGCCGTTGTTCACGATATAGTGGGCCAGTTCGTCGAAGTGCAGGCAGACTTCCGTGGGGTGGGGGCAGTCTGGCATGTCCGGATCGAGGTTGTGCCGGTGACGGCAGGGGCAGGTGGTCACGCAGAAGTACTTTTTGTCGTCAACCACGTGGACCACGTCCTCGTGGGGCATGATCTCCCGTTTGTCCTCGATGGTCCGGTCGATGGGCAGGGCCCGCAGCCCCTTGAGGTGGACCTCGGCGTACTGATCCATCCAGCCGTCCAGAAAATACCGATTGATATGCGGGGCCGAGTTCTTGGTGGCCTCGTCGGTCCGTCCCGGCCAGAGCGCGGCCCGGAGCATGGCGAAGAAGGAGTCGTTGAGGCGGTAGCGGACCGAGCCCTCCCGGGAGCTTTCGTAAATCATGCCCCGGTTGGCCAGGGCCCTGAGTCGTGGTTCGAGAGTTTCCGGAGCCATCCCCTTGGTCCGGGCGATCTCCTCGATGCCCTGACTGGAATGCGGGATGTTCGTCAGCAGGTCCACCTCTTCCGGAGTAAGGTAGGTTTCGATCATCGGATGCAGATGCACCGATTCCGGCAGGTCCCACCAGGTCCGGCGGAACCAGTCGATGAAACGCTGGTATGTTTCCTTGTCCGTCATGTTCACCTCCATGCTTGACGAGTCCGGGCCGTTTACGGCCTTATGGCTCAGGCCCGTACGGGCGCACCCGGCACCCGGTAGATGGCCCCGGTCTTTTCCAGGTCCGCCGACGTCCACTCCCCGCCGACCCGGCCGATCAGCCATTCCAGAAAGGCCCAGACGTCCCGGTCCACGGCCTCGCCGGGCAGTCCGGGCCCGTCCGGGTCGTCTCCCAGGATGACGACTTCCAGGCCGTCCGGGCCGGTCTTCGGCCGGCCCAGACGGTAGACCCGCCCCGAAGGGGCCCGAAAAAGCAGGTCGCCCCCGACCCGGTCCAGTTCGGCCCGAAGCAGGCGGCCGTATTCCGGATAGTGGTCCGGACTCTGTTCAAAAAGGACCCGGTGTTCGAACCGGCCGGCCCCCGACGCCTCGGCTTCGATCATGAGTTCAATGGTCATGATTCTTCCCCCTTCAGACCTGGTCCAGGAGCTTGAGGACTTCCTCGGCGATCTCGCCGGGGGCGTCTTCCTGAACGAAATGCGAACCGTCCGGAATCCAGCGCGGCGGCGCGCAGGCGGGTAGCAGTTTCTGAAAACGTCCGGCGTTTTCGGGCGGGAAGACGTTGTCCTTCTCGCCCCACAACAGACGGCAGGGGCAGGAAAGGCCGGGCAGGGCCTCCTCCATCCGTTTCATGCGCTCCCAGTTCAAATCCCCGGGTTTCAGCGGAATATTCCGGGGAAAGGCCAGCAAGGCGATCCGGCTTTCCAGGGTGGGGAAGGGCAGGCGGTACCCATCCAGGACCGGACCATGCTTTAGCTTCTCCCGGGCCCGGGACGTACTCAAATACAGGCCGCGTTCGACCAGGATGTTGCGGCGAAGGAAAAAATGGGCTCCGGCAAAAGGCGCGTGCATCATGCGCCAGGGCAGAACCGAAGCGTGAAAATGCGAGGGATCGGGCCAGGCCCAGGTGTTCATGATCAGCATGCCGGCCACCAGCCCGGGCCGGGCCAGGGCCAGGCCGAAACCGATAGGGCCGCCCCAGTCCTGGACGACCAGCACAATTCTCTTCAGCCCCAGTTGGTCGACGAAGTCGCCCAGTATCCGGGTGTGATTTTCCAGGGTGTAAAAGGCCTCGTGGGCCGGCTTGTCGGAAAGACCCATGCCGATGTAGTCGGGAGCGACGGCCCGGCATACCGGGCTGATGCGGGGTATGATTTCACGATAGAGGAAGGACCAGGTCGGATTGCCGTGCAGGAGCAGGACCGTGGGCCGGCCCTGGTCCAGACCTTGTTCAACGTAGTGCATGCCCAGGCCGTCAATCCGGACCCAGCGGCTTTCGAAGGGGTAGATGGCCTGTATTTCGGGGGGAATCCGCTGTGGGTTCATGAGCGCCTCCTGAAGCACTTAATATCTTGTATGCAAATCATTAACCCAAAAAAATTATCCCTGGACATCCCGCAGGAACCGCTTGAACAGCAGTTTCTCTTCGAGGGACAGACCGCTCAGGATATGTTCGTTGGCCTCTTCCCGCTCCCGGATCAGCATGTCTCGGATCTCGCGGGCCCGCTCGGTCAGATGGACCCGGGTCACCCGCTTGTCTTCCGGGTCGTGGGACTTGATGACCCAGCCCGCTTCGGCCAGGCGGTCCAAAACGCCGGAAAGGGTGGCGCTGTCCAGGACCAGGCGGCGGCCGATCTCCCCGGCCGCGATGCCTTCCTCTTGCCAGAGGCATTCCAGGGTCAGGTACTGCACCGGGGTCAGTCCGTGGGCGATGAGTCGTTTTTTGAAGTGGCCGTGGGCCTTCTGGTAGGCCTTGGCCAGAAGGAAGATAATGCAGGTTTCGTAATCGCTCATGGAAAAACCTCTTGTATGCGAGAAAATATACTCGGGCCGGACCGGTGTCAAGCAAAAATCGAACCGGGCGATAACCCCTCCGTGATTGGGGCAGGGGAAGCAAAAAAGAAGCGGGCGCGCCGAAGCGCGCCCGTGGACAAGCCGGTGGCGGGAGGGTTAGCTGCGGGCCATGAGATGGCGAACCATTTTTTCCAGCCCGTCCAGTGTGAGTTCGAACATGGGGAAGATTCGCTGGACATGTCCGATGGTCCGGGTCCAGGACCATTCCGAGGTGGCCTTGGGGTTGAGCCAGGCGTTGTGGGGAAAGCACTCGGTCAACTGGCGCAGGCGCTCGAGGCTGGGCCGGCTGGTGCGTTCCTCGATGTGGATCGACCCATCCGTGGCCATGAGTTCGTACGGGGCCATGCTGGCATCGCCGACCATGATGAGCCGGGTATCCGGGTCGAAGGTCTGGAAGTCGTCGACCTTGAGGGGTTTGTGGATGCGGGGCGCGTCTTCCCAGACGAAGTCGTAGACCGTGTTGTGGAAGAAGTAGGTTTTCAGTTCCTTGAACTGGGCCCGGGCGTAGTTGAACAGAATCTGGACGATCTGAACGTAGGGCTCCATGGACCAGCCGCCGTTATCGATCATGATCATGACCTTGAGGCGGTCCCGGAGGTCGCGGTCGAAGATGATTTCGATCTCGCCGGCGTTGCGGACCGTCTCGTAGATGGTCTTGTCCACGTTGACCCGGTCGCGGGGGCCGACCGGAATCATGTAGCGCAGCCGCTTGAGGGCCTCCCCGATCTGTGACTGGGTCAGGGGGCCTTCCTGGGAGTAGTCCTTATAGCGCCGGTCCAGGGCGACCTTGACCGCGGACATGCCGCCGCCCACGCCGCCAACGCGCATGCCGCCGGGGTGGTTGCCCGAGTGGCCCACCGGGGAGGTGCCCCCGGTTCCGATCCAGCGGTTGCCGCCGTGGTGGGCCTCGGTCTGTTCCTTGAGCTTTTTCAGGAAATACTCGATCAGCTCCTCCGGCGTCATCTTTTTCAACTCTTCCGGGTCTTCGCCCAGGGCCGCGGCGATTTCGTCGGGCCTCTGGAGCCATTCCTCGAGCAGGGCTCGGGCCGCGGCGTCCAGGTCGATCCCCTCGAAGCCGGGCATTTCCGCGCCCTGAAAAAAATGGGCGAACAACTGGTCG
>Ga0180009_10006497_pt1 | contig 12235 bp, 6 predicted proteins | sample OS_PC_MetaG_FD_123537 | JGI IMG/M metagenome (GOLD analysis project Ga0180009, IMG submission 123537) | Groundwater microbial communities from the Aspo Hard Rock Laboratory (HRL) deep subsurface site, Sweden - OS_PC_MetaG | ecosystem: Environmental > Aquatic > Deep subsurface > Groundwater...
ACGCCCGCAAGATGATCGCCCATATCGACAAAAAGCGCAAGGCCCTCGGGATCGACAAGGCCCGCGAAAGAGTCCTGATGGATATGGCCGACCGCCAGAAACTGGAGGCGTCTTCTCAAAAGGATTAATAATAACGTTATGAGGTAATATAAATCCTCAACGAAGGAGGAACTTATGTCAAAATTAGTAGCGTTTGCTGCCATTCAGGGCGGCTATAATGTTGTTTCAGAGGTTGAAGGAGAGTTGAGAAATGCTCTGGCAGCCTATGATGCATCTACCAAGATAGAGTTTCCCAACACCGGTTACTACCTTCCGGTCATCTACTCCCTTCTTGGTATCCCGGTAAAAACGCTGGAAGATTTGAAACAACCGATGAAATTCGCCCGCGGGCTGCTGCCCCCGCATGTTAAAAACGTCCATCACCTGCCGTATCTCGGCCCCCTGCTGGACGCCGGCATGGCGGCGATTTTAGCGTATGAAATCAAAGAGGGCATCCGCAGTATTACCGATCCGGATTTTTACCATCCCCATGAAGATCCGGATATCGAAGCCGGCAAGCTCTGGGTGGGACCGGCGGACGATATTATCTTGCGTAAACGCGGGGTTGAGTTCGTCGACGGCTCTGCACCGGGCTTTGCGGCCATCGTGGGTGCCTGCCCCAGTCCCGAAATCGCCAAGATGATCGTGGAAGAATACCAGAAACGCAACCTTTATATTTTCTGTGCGGCCGGCCACAACGGCACCTCGGTCATCGAGCAGCTGATCGAAGCCGGTGTGCAGATCGGCTGGAGCACCCGGATCGTACCCTTCGGTCCCTACATTTCCTCGGCCGTGTTTGCTTTAGGGTTTGCCAACCGGGCCGCCATGGCCTTCGGCGGTGTTCAGCCCGGCGACTATAAAAAGATCCTGATCTATAACAAGAACCGGATCTTTGCCTTTGTCAATGCGTTTGGCGATGTCGGAACCCACTGGGCCTGTGCGGCCGCCGGTTGTGTCAACTGGGGCTTCCCGACCCTGGCGGATACCGATATTCCCGAGATTCTGCCCACCGGTATTTGTACCTACGAGCATGTGGTGGCCAATGTTCCCTATGACGAGATTGTCCAAAGGTCCGTGGAAGTCCGCGGGCTCAAGGTGCATGTCTCCGACATCGACATCCCCTGTTCCTTCGGACCGGCCTACGAGGGTGAACGCGTCCGCGGCAAGGACCTGTTTGTCCAGTGCGGCGGCGGCAAGACCCCGGCCACCGAACTCTGCAAGATGGCCGATATGGGCCAAATCGACGACGGCAAGGTTACGGTCATCGGGCCTGATCTTCCGGATATGAAAGAAGGCGACACCTTCCCGCTGGGCATCTATGTGCAGGTTGCCGGTCGCGAAATGCAGGAAGACTTCGAACCGATTCTGGAACGCCAGATCCACCACCTGATCAACTATATCCAGGGTGTCATGCATATCGGCCAAAGGGACATCGCCTGGATCCGCGTCAGCAAATCCGCCGTGGAAAAAGGCTTTACCCTCAAAGACATCGGTGTGGTCCTGCACGCCAAGTTCCACAATGATTTCGGATCAATCCTGGACAAGGTGCAGGTCACCCTGTACACCAAGAAAAAAGATGTGGATGACCTTACCAAAAGGGCCCGGGCATTATACAAGAACCGGGACGATCGTGTTGAGAACATGACCGACGAGGCTGAGGAAATCTACTACTCCTGCACCCTATGCCAGTCGTTTGCTCCCAACCATGTGTGTACGGTCAGCCCCGAGCGCACCGGGCTTTGCGGGGCCTATAACTGGCTGGACTGCAAGGCCTCTTATGAAATCAATCCGACCGGCCCGAACCAGCCCATCGAAAAGGGTGAAACCCTCGATCCTGTTCTGGGCCAGTGGAAGGGTGTCAATGAGTTTGTGCAAAAGGCCTCCCGGGGGGCCGTCACTCATTATAACTTTTACTCCCTGGTACACGATCCCATGACCACCTGCGGTTGCTGCGAATGCATTGCGGCGCTGCTGCCGACCTGCAACGGCGTCATGACGGTCGGCCGGGACTATACGGGCGAGACCCCCTGCGGCATGAAGTTTACCACCCTGGCCGGTGTCATGGGCGGCGGGGCTTCTTCGCCGGGCTTTGTGGGCCACTCCAAGTACAATATTGCCCAGCGCAAGTTCATCAAAGGTGACGGCGGCCTGCTGCGCCTTGTCTGGATGCCCAAGTTGCTCAAGGAAGAACTCAAAGAGCGTCTCATGAAGCGGGGTGAAGAGCTGGGTTATCCCAACCTTTACGACATGATCGCTGACGAGAGCGTGGGAATCACCGAGGAAGAGATTATGCCCTTCCTCGAAAAAGTGGGACATCCGGCGCTTTCAATGGATCCGATCATCGGGTAAACGCTCCATCTTGTTGGTTTTGGGAGCGGGAGCAGCTCCCGCTCCCAAAACTACCGGACGATTTGGTCCGGATGCCGAGATCAGGAGGATCTACTTGTGCGACAACTTGCGTTTTGAGTTTAAAATCATAATAAGGAGACAATTATGGCATTAACCGGTATTCAGATTTTCAAACTTCTGCCGAAAACCAACTGCAAGGAGTGTGGCGTGCCCACCTGCCTGGCGTTTGCCATGAACCTGGCATCCGGCAAGGCTGAACTCGATAGCTGCCCGTATGTGTCCGACGAAGCTAAGGCGCAGTTGGCAGAGGCGTCGGCACCCCCTATCCGGCCGGTTGCTTTAGGGAAAGGCGTCCGCGCAACCAAAACCGGCGGGGAGACCGTGCTGTACCGTCATGAAAAGACCTTTTACAACCCGACTCCGATTGCCGCCTTGGTCGCTTCCGACATCTCGGAATCGGATCTTGCGGCCAAGCTGAAGGTCTGGAACGCTTTCCAGTACGAGCGGGTCGGTTTTAACTTGAGGCCCGAATTCGTCGCCTTAAAGGATGCCAACGGCGATAAAGATGCCTTTGCGGCGGCAGCCCAAACCATTGCCGAAACCTCGGAATTCAACCTGATATTGATGTCGGAGGATGCCGGGGTAATGACGGCGGGCGTCGAGACCTGTAAGTTTAAACGGCCCCTGATATATGCCGCCACCGCGGGCAATATCGACGCTTTCGGGGCTCTGGCCAAAGACAACGATCTGCCGCTGGCCGTCAAAGCGGATTCCGTTGAGGGGCTGATTCCAATGACAACCAAACTGATGGAAATGGGCCTGAAAGACCTGGTACTCGACCCGGGTTCCCGGGAAATCAAACAGTCCCTGGAAGATCAGATCGTCATCCGGCGCGCAGCCCTCAAGTCTTTGAACCGCGCCCTGGGTTTCCCCACAATTACGTTCCCGTGTGAAATGGCTTCAAATCTGGATATGGAAACCCTGATCGCCGCCATGCACATTGCCAAGTACGGCGGCATTACGGTCATGTCCGATTTTGCCGGTGAGAATATCTTCCCGCTGCTGCTGGAACGGTTGAACATTTTCACCGACCCGCAGCGACCGATGACGGTAACCGAAGGCATCTATGAAATCAATAATCCCGATCAGAACTCTCCGGTGCTGGTTACCACCAATTTCGCCCTGACCTACTTTATCGTGTGCGGTGAAATTGAAGGCAGCCGAGTCCCATCCTGGCTGCTGATCAAGGATTCCGAGGGCTTGTCTGTTTTGACAGCCTGGGCAGCCGGCAAATTTTCCGGTGATGATGTGGGCATGTTCGTAAAGAAATGCGGCATCATGGACAAAGTCAAGCACACGGAATTGATTATCCCCGGATATGCCGCCGCTATTGCCGGCGATGTCGAAGAGGAATTGCCGGGCTGGACGATTACCGTAGGACCGAGAGAAGCCGCCCATATTCCGGCCTTTCTCAAATCAAGATAGATGGCTGCAAAGCAGGATGGTTTCCGATTGACCATCCTGCTTTTTTGAGGTACAAAATCAAAGTAATCGTTCCCAGAAGGTTGAGCCCTGATAGCGCTAATACTCAATTGGGTGTTAGCTGCTAGCTTTCAATCAAGTATTATCGCTTAGTTGGGGTTTCACATCGTACGATGGCGGGGTCATGCCTCGGTGCTAACCGGCGGTTGCCGATAAAGAAGGGAGGGTGTATGTTACTTATTGGTGAAAGTTTAAACGTCATATCAAAAAAGATCGGCAAGGCGTTCAAGGAGCGTGATCCCAAGCCGATCCAAAAGGAGGCTCTTTTTCAAAGGGAAAAAGGGATGGATTATATCGACATCAATTTAGGGCCTGCTAAAAAAGAAGGGCACGAGCTGATGCCCTGGGTGGTTAAAGTCGTCCAGGAAGTGGTTGACGATGTGCCGCTGGCCCTGGACACATCCAACATAGAAGCCATCAGAGCGGCACTCAAAGTGTGCAAGCTGACACCCATTATTAATTCCATCATGTGCCGGCCGGAACGCTATGAAAAGATGATTCCGATGGCCGCGGAAAGCGGTGCAGATTTTGTGGCCCTGTTATGGGGTCCTGAAGGTCTGCCGCGGGATGAGAACGAACGCGCCGCCCTGTGCGTTGAACTCCTTTATGCCGCCAATGAAGCCGGCATCCCCAATGAAAAAATCTGGGTGGACGGAATTGTAACCCCGGTAAACATTCAGCAGCCCCAGGCCATCAGCCTGATGCAATTTCAGGGGATGCTTCAGGATATCGCCCCCGGAGCCAGGAGCACCTGCGGCCTGTCGAACATTTCCAACGGACCGCCTGAGCATCTGCGCCCGATTCTCAACCAGACCTACATGGTCATGCTTCAGAAGTACGGGATGGAATCGGTTATCGCGGAGCCTTTGGATGACCAGCTGATCGCCATTGCCAGGGGCCAGCGACAGGATATTGTCGATTTGATTTACGGCATTATGGACGGGACTGATCCGGATATGGGCAGCCTTTCAAAAGAGCTGCAGGATTACGCCAAGACGACCAATGTCATTTTAGGAAAGTCCCTGTACTCCGATTCCTGGCTCAAGCTGTAATTTTATAAATTGCAACGACCCTAAGCCTCTTCCTTACTTCCAGGGAGGGGCTTTTTTTTTGGCCCATCTGAATCCGCTTGAAAATACAGACTGCCTCTGGTAACCTTAAAACTAAGGATTTCCGATTTAAATCATCAATATTTAGTTGAAATTATAAAATATTTTTGTGGGGGATTGATGGTCAAATCAAAAGCCCTTGAGGTGAATATCGCCGACTATCATGTCGATGTGGCCATAGATGAAAAATATTCAATCATTCAAGAAGTCATGTCCAGATATTACGGTCTGACCGAGGGCTTGAACACCTTCTTGAAAGAGCTTTCGCATCCTTATAAAAACTGGCAATTTATCGTCCAGGAAGCCAGAGGGTACGCCCTGAATTATTTTCATCTTCTTAAAAGCCATCCCTTGGGACCTGATGCGGCCGGCCTTTTGGTGGAAATCTTTACCAGCGCCATCAATCACAGCGGCAGCATCCAAGTCAAAACCGATGCCATTGATAACTTGTTGCTTTTTCTTCAAAAAGTCATAAAGGAATCCGGTGCCGGCATCGCAGCCTTCAAGCCGGTCATCGACGAAACCTTTCATCAGATAAGAAGCTGTCAGGATGAAGATTTCTTCCTGTTTATTAAGAGTTATTATCAAATTAAAAAACTGGCGGAAGCGTTTCTCAACTGTTCGACAGGAGTTGTCACAGACTACAAGGCATTGAATTTGCTTTTGATAAAGTATTTCAAGCATACGTATTTGCACTGGTTGAGCGAGGAAGACCCCCAGGACTGGTTTGTAAAAGAGACCGGCAACATTGATAACCCCAAAATGATAAACCGTTTTTTTAAAAACATCTCCCATCAGCAAGTCCGACATTTTATGTCAGAACTCGAAGATATCGCCGGGTCTCAAAACACTGTGTCTAAAGATGTTCTGAAACGACTCCTGGTGCTGCCCGGTTATAACCAGTTTGTGGAAACCTACCGGGAAATTCCTCAAAGACTTCTCAATGAAAGTGCAGATGATGGCCGCGGCCAACACTGGAAACTGATCTTTCTTTTTCATATCATGAATATTTCCGGGCTGTCGATGATCCATGAGGAAGCATTAAGGGAGATCAACCGGACCATGAGTTGGATCATCGGGCATGAGGATTACAAAAATGTTCAGAAATTGATCCAGCAAACCTTTTCCATTTTAAAAGCCCGTACCGGAGAGTTCCCTGCTACGGCGTTGAACTGCGTATTGAATATGGGAAAGGCGGTTTACAAGACCGATGATAGTGATCTGGTCAATTTTTTTATCGACTCGGTTATCGATTTGGGTTTTCAAGCACCGATGATTGGAGGCGTCGGCAATGACTGGCAAATCAAGGTCAACCACGCCCATATCCTGAATATACGGGTATGGCTCGAACTGATTGAACTCAACCCCACCTGGTCCCCCCGGCTGCTTTCATACCTGATCATTCATCTTTCCCTGTGCGGTGTCTTTATCAAGGATACCGACCTTTTTCCCCGGGATATCACCCAGTTTTTAAACAGCGGCATTGCCCCGGTATACAATCTTGCCAAGCAACTTGCGCGCCTGTTTCCGGTATATTTTAACGACATCGGTGCCGAAGGAAAACTGAGGGATATCTCAACGCGCATTGACGAAATCACCCATCGAAAAGATCGGCTCGTCCATTTTTTACGAAAGCAAAGTCACGTTGAAAGCAGCAATCTGATTATCGATTTTATGGAAGCAATCTTTGAATTCTGGAAAACCAAGGACAAAACCCTGGTCGAGCCTTTTGTGCCTCCCGATATTTACAGTCAGATCGATGCTCAGGGACTTTATATCGACGGTGTGCACGCGGCCATTTCATTTTTAAGCGCCAAGGGCGTCTCTTTGCCGCAAGATCTGATTACCCTTAAAGAAGATGAAGTCGGACACCTTTTGGATCAGGTTTCGGATGTATCCGAAATTGATAGGGAAAGGGTTCAGATGGCGATAGCTTTATACAAACTTCTGCATCAGAAATATCATCTTGATTTCGTCGAATTGGACCATTACCTGGCGCAACTCAAGGCCGAAGCCTTTCCCGAGCTGGGTCGTTTGCAGGATGCCCTGGCCGAACCGGATTTAAAGAAAAAAATTTACTGGCTGATCGACTACCTGGAGCAGTTAAAAGCTTTGATTCTTTCCCCCCGGACATACGAAATCAAGGAAGACATCTATAAAAAAAGGCATTTTACCGTGGACATACCTTCCATGTATGGAAGTTACCATGAAATGAAATTTGACGCCCTGGGACTTGCTTTTCGAATAGAATCCCTACTCAATGTTCTTTTTGAAGAACTTGTCGAAGACATTGATCTTAGCCTGATTACCAAGGCCACTTTTTTTCAGATTTATGATCGACTGCGGCTGTTTGACAAAGCCTTGAAGCTCGACGGCATATCTTTAGTGGAAATGCAGAGCCAGCTCGAACTTCTGGCCCATTCATTAAAGTTCAAAGGCTTTAGCTTCACCCAGTATCTGGATATTTTCAAAGGTTTTTCCCAGGCCGTAAAAAATATCATCAATGACCACTTTCACAACATTCACGAAGCCAACCTGAACCGGATTCTGTCTCAGATACCGGTCGACCAGATTCTGCCGAAATACCTTCCCTATAATGGTACCTTCGGCCACGAAAAACTCATGCACCGGGTAACGGAAATCTTTTTCCGGGAGCGAATCGCCCTGTCCCTGGGGCTTCAGCAATTGGATCGATTTTTAAGCCGGATCCTCAAAACCCTTTTTCACCAGGCCGACAAGCTTCCCGGCAATCAGCTCCAGTTGCTTTTAAATTATGATCCCCAGCGAATCATGACGACGATTGAAAAACCCAGCGAGAGAATTTCCGAAATCATTCATCTGGGGAGCAAGGGGCTGAACATGGTAAAGCTGAAACAATACGGCCTGCCCGTGCCTCCGGGGTTTATCATTACAACCGAAGCCTTTCGCTACCGCGAGATTATCGACAATTATCCGCCGGCCCTGGAGAACTACAAAGAACAGATCGCCGGCCAGATATCGATTCTGGAAAAGCTTAGCGGCAAAAAATTTGGAAACTCTAAGAATCCTTTGCTTTTTTCCGTTAGAAGCGGGGCCGCCATTTCACAGCCGGGGATGATGGATACGTTCCTGGATGTGGGCATCAACGAAGAGATCGCCGCCGGCATCGCCGAGCGAACCGGTAACACCTGGTTTGCCTGGGACAGCTATCGGAGGTTTCTGCAATGTTACGGCATGTCGTTCGACCTTGACAGGAATGTTTTTGATGCAATCATCAGCGATTTCAAGCGCAAAGCAGGCATTCCGTATAAAAAGGGATTTACCGGCGAGCAGATGAAACAAGTGGCGCTGACCTACAAGGAAAGGATACTGGATGAAGGGATTGACATTGTCGAAAGTCCCTTTGATCAGCTTCTCATGACCATCAAAATAGTTTTCAGCTCCTGGTATTCAGCCAAAGCGCAAACCTATCGAAAAATTATGGGCATATCCGATGACTGGGGCACGGCCGTTACGGTCCAGGAAATGGTTTTCGGCAATATTTCGCAGCAATCCGGCACCGGTGTTTTCTTTACCCATAACCCCAGATGGTCGGGGGATATTTTGAAGCTGTGGGGCGATTTTACCCTTGAAAATCAAGGTGAAGATGTGGTTTCGGGGCTGGTCAAGACCATGCCGATTTCAGTTGCGCAGCAGGAAATCGAAGAAAGGGATACCGACATAACCCTTGAAACCCATTTTCCTGAAATCTATACAACCATGAAAGAATGGGCCTATGAACTTATCTATGAAAAGGGCTGGAGTCCCCAGGAAATGGAGTTCACCTTTGAGAGTCCTTCCAAAAAAGATCTGTATCTGCTTCAGACCAGAGACATGGCCATCAGAGAGCGCAAAAAGGTGTTGACGTTCGATCCTGAAGAAAAAACAAAAGAACGGTTTTTAGGGCACGGTATCGGTGTCAGCGGCGGGGCCATGAGCGGACGAATTGTTTTCAGCCTGCAGGAGATCGATAGATGGAGAGCTCAGGAACCCGACACATCCTTGATTCTTGTCAGGGGGGATACCGTTCCTGACGATATCCGCGAAATATATGCTGCCGACGGCCTTTTGACCGCGCGGGGCGGAGCAACTTCCCATGCGGCCGTGGTGGCCCACAGGCTTGGCAAAACTTGTGTTGTCGGGTGCGGCAACCTGCTCTGTAATGAAACCAAAAAAAATTGCCTGTTCAATCAGGTGGTGTTTAAATCCGGAGATCATATTAGCATTGACGGCCGGGGAGGGTTGGTTTACCGGGGATTAATGAAGATTAACGAAGGATAACCAATTGATGATTTAGCTTTTTTTCTCAAGACAATCATCAATAACCAATCCAACAAGGGGGAACATGGATACGGCGGCTAAAAACGGAAAAGGGATGAAGCTTGGCGTCAACGGGTTTGGCAGAATCGGCAAACTGACGGTCTGGCACCATATCGGGCGCAAATATTTCGACGAAATTGTGGTAAATATCGGGCGGGAGGTCGGGACCTCGCTGGCAGACATCGCCCATTATGTGGAGAGGGATTCAACCTATGGTTTGCTCCAGGGATTTCTTTATGGTTGTCAGTCGGCGCCCCTGATCCGTGATTTGGATGAAGACAGCGGCACGATGACTATTGACGGGATCAAGGTTCGCTTCCTGCGGTCATTCAGAAATCCGGCCGAATTAAACTGGAAAACCCAAGGGGTAAAACTGGTGGTCGAAACCACCGGACAATTTCTGGATCCGACCCTGCCGCCGGACCATCCCAAAGGATCTTTGCGCGGGCATCTGGAATCAGGCGCTGATAAAGTCATTGTTTCGGCCCCGTTTAAGATCAAAGACAAGAACAAACCCATACCCGCAGATGCTGTGACCACCATCATGGGAATCAATGAAAACGACTATGATCCCAGACGCCATAAAATGATATCGGGCGCTTCCTGTACGACGACCTGCCTGGCTCACATGATAAAGCCGCTTTTAAACTATTTCGGTCCCAACAGGATCCTTTCGGCATCCATGGCTACGATTCATGCCGTAACAGGCACACAGGAGGTTCTGGATCGGCTCCCCGAGGCCGGAACGACGGATCTTAGAAAAAGCAGGAGTGTGATGAACAACATTATCCTGACCACCACCGGTGCCGCCAATGCGCTCAGACTGGTCATTCCGGAGATGCAACAGATCGGCTTTATTGCAGAATCTGTTAGGATTCCCACCACTACGGGGTCGCTCATCATTCTTGTGGTGAACCTTCAGGAGGAGATGACCGGAAAATTTATCGATCGCGATCTTATCGGCCGAATATACAGCCAGGCGGCATCCGATGATCCCAACGGGTACCTTCTTTACACTGAAAAGCAGAATGTCTCCGGAGATATCATCGGGATACCGCGCGCTGCCACGGTCATTGAGGGTCATGAAACCCATACCCGTACCGCCGAGGTGACCATAGACCTGGGAAAGGTGCCGGGAATCGAGAAAGATATTATATCTATGTTAAAAGACACGATGGTGCGGGTGCCGGTGACCCAGGCCGTTATCTACGGCTGGTACGATAATGAAATGGGCAGCTATGTGAACATCTTGGGTGACCGAACGGTGTCCGTGGCTGAAGACATGTGAATAGGGGAGGCCTTTGCTGAACACCTTTAACAGAATCTGGGATTTTTTTGTGTCCGTGAAGCTGTCGGTGGTACTTTTGCTGTCACTTGCAGGCGCTTCGATCATCGGGACCGTGGTTCCGCAAAACGAAAGCCCCGACGCCTATTTGCAGGCGTATGGTGAGGTTCTTTACAGAATATTTTACACCGTAGACATTTTTGACATGTATCATTCCTGGTGGTTTCAGCTTTTGCTGGTTTTGCTGACCATCAATGTAGTTGTGTGTTCCATCGATCGTTTTGCGGCCACCTGGAAGATCGTATTTGTCAAGAATCCGCCGTTTAATATCTCAAAATTCAGGAACCAATCCGATACGATTGAATTTGCCGACTCTCGTTTGGCAGAAGATTTAAAAAAGAAACATATCTCGGTTGCTTCCAATTATTTTGGATATAAAAGGATCGAAGACACGGACCGGGGGTTTTGCATTTTTGCCGAAAAATGGCGCTGGACCCGTCTGGGTGCTTATATGGTACATCTTAGCGTTATTCTGCTTTTGCTCGGGGGTTTGATCGGTTCCATGTTTGGTTTTGAAGGGTTCGTTAATATTGCTGAGGGAGAAACGGTAAACAGCATTCGCTTAAGATACGGCAACAGATCGCAGGCCCTTGATTTTGAGGTTCGCTGTGATGATTTCAATGTAAGCTTTTACGATTCCGGGATGCCCAGTGAATATCGTTCCAGTCTCACCGTTCTTGAACAGGGTAAACCGGTTTTACACAAGGACATCATTGTAAATGATCCGCTGCGTTATAAGGGAATCAATTTTTTTCAGTCCAGTTACGGGTCGCTTTCACCAAAGGAAATTACGCTGAAATTCACAAGCCGGGCAACCGGCAGGGAGTATGATCAAAAGGCTTTAATCGGAGAGCCGTTTGACCTTCCGGAAGATAAGGGCACGTTTATGCTCAAGGGCTACCGGCCCTCCTTCAGCTTTAGGGGAAATAACCTGGGTGAAATTTTTATCGCCAATGTGACGCCGAAGCATCAAGATCCCGTTGATATCATTCTGCCCTTGCGTTTTCCGGAGTTTGACAGGATGAGAAAAGGCGATTTCATTGTTTCGGTATCAAATTACAACCCGAGTTATTACACCGGCCTCCAGGTAACCAGGGACCCCGGTGTCTGGGTGGTCTATTCCGGTTTTATTTTTATAATTTTAGGATGTTATATTACTTTTTTCATGTCACACCAGCGGCTTTGTATCGAGGTTGCCCAAAGTGGAAAAAAAAGCAAGGTCTTGGTTGCAGGTACGGCCAATAAGAACAAGGTGGGCATGCAAAACAGAGTAAAAAAAATATCGGAAAAACTGAAAAGCGTGTAGCCTGGTTTTTTTCTTATCAATACGTTATGGCAAATTAAATGATAAATGACGCGCTCACTGATTAGCAAAGTGAACTAAAGTTTCAAGTGAGCTAAAGTGAGCTAAAGTTAAGGTATTCTGTCAATTTTATATGAATAGATGGAGCGAGCCGACTTCGCCATAGTAGCTGCCGACTTCGCCATAGTAGCTTTAGCTACGACGGCTGAA
>Ga0180009_10006498_pt1 | contig 12235 bp, 10 predicted proteins | sample OS_PC_MetaG_FD_123537 | JGI IMG/M metagenome (GOLD analysis project Ga0180009, IMG submission 123537) | Groundwater microbial communities from the Aspo Hard Rock Laboratory (HRL) deep subsurface site, Sweden - OS_PC_MetaG | ecosystem: Environmental > Aquatic > Deep subsurface > Groundwater...
GCTCCGGTGACAGGACTTGAACCTGTGACCCGCTGATTAACAGTCAGCTGCTCTACCAACTGAGCTACACCGGAGTGATTTCGCTATTGTGACAATATCGTCACAAGACGAGCCATATTATATGCCAATTCACGTTTTTGTCAAGGAGTTTTGATCGGATGCGGCGCATTTAGGATCCCGATTCGAGAGAGCCCGAATCTGTATATCAGGATAGTGATCCCAGCGCAGATTGAGCCTACAATCGCGCCTGCCACGATGTCCAACGGATAGTGCACCCCGACGAACACTCTCGAAATAGCTATCAACGAAGCCAGCGGATATGCGAAATACCCTAGTTTCGGATAACGAGATGACCAGAGCACCGCCTGTGCGAATGAGTTGACCGCGTGCGACGACGGAAACGACTTCCCCGACGAGCAGTTCACCAGGACATTGACCCATTCGAGCTCATGGCACGGGCGGAGCCGCCCAACCCACGGTTTGATCATCTGCGATGACATCTGATCGGAGAGGAGCACCGTCAGGATCGCCAGCAGCCCCGTGATAAGTCCATACTTGCCCCCCTTCCACACCATCACGACAACTGCGCCCCCAAGCACCGAGCGCACGAAGTATTCCGATGTTACAATCGGCATGACCACATCAAACAACCGATTCGCAAGTGACACATTTATGAAATGCATCAGTTGTTCATCTATGCCGACAAGTGTTTCAATCATGAATCGTTCCTGACTGCCACCTTTTCTTTCAAACGCTTCTCTGCTGTCCTGCGAATTTCCTTCAGATCAGACAGCTTGCCTTTCAAGCGCTCGCGAACATCATCTGACAGAGTCAATCTACTAACCATATCACATTCATCGATGCATTTCTGATAGTTTTCGGTGTCGAAATGGATTTCTGCAAGTTGAAATCGACACTCCACAACATTGAAATCATTGTTGGCGGAATCGCTCTCGATCCTGCCGATTAGTTCGGCAAAAACCGCTTCGGCTCCGATATAATTCCCCAGCTTTGACCGCGCCATAGCCATCCCCCACAAGAATTTCCGGCCTTCAGGGTACTTCCGCTGCATCTGGACAGCAAGCGACTCAGCCTCTGCGTACTCCTCTCTGTCTATAAGTATCCACATCAGCGCATTCCGCGCGAAGTCAGCGGAGAAGAGACTCTTGTTGATAGCGAGATTCAACTCCCGTAGCCCCTCTTCACGATCATCCTGAACAAACGGCAGCCAGTTGACCGCTCGTGTTTTGACTGTCCGCCAATAATGATACGATCCGAGTCCGACATAGGCGTCGTAGAATGTCGAATCGCTTTTTGTGCATTCCGTGAATGCCCGTTTAGCCTTGATTCCTCTTCTCGTAGCCGACCACCATGAGCCCTTCCGAGCATCATATACAGCGCGCGAGCCGAGCGCCAACCCGAGACAATACCACGCCCAGGCGTCATGAGGGACAGAATCGATAATCGCCTCGCTCTTCTCTTCGGAAAACTGCAGCAGCTTGTAGAACTCATCCTCGAAATCGAAATGCTCCATGTCGAGCATTTCAGATTGCTTCATAGCAGCCTGCATCACGAATCCTATCGGATGATCCGGATAGATGGACTTCAGACCATCAGCAATCGAATCAGCCTGGGCATAATCATCTCTGAAACCGGCCTCAACGATCTGCCGGATCTGCGCAATATCTACTGCCCGGGGGAATGTCGCTGCCCACCCCTGATTGGAAACGGTTAAGACTGAGATCAGTACTGTCAGGATCAAGAGGGCATTGGATTGCAATACGCCCGGCAGAAGCCGGCTGACTGTACGGCGCGAATTTCTGGTCTGCTTTCGATTATTCATAATCGGGCATTATTTAAGCGAAATCGCTGAGAATCGGCCACAAAAAACTGTCGACTGAATATTCCGATTGTATAAGGTGGTGATGTCAGTCCGATTCTGTCCGATCAACTAAGTATCGAATTCAATTGACAAGTTGATCGCCAGAGTTTTATTTCGAGTCTAACTGAACGGTAGGAGTGGCTATGCGTGCTTTGATCACCGGTATAACTGGACAAGATGGTTCATATCTTGCAGAATTTCTCCTTGAGAAGGGTTATGATGTTTACGGCATGGTTCGCCGTAATTCGACAGAGAATTTTGAGAGAATCAACCACATTCGCGACAGAATCAATCTGATGCATGCTGATCTGTTTGATCAGCTTTCGCTCATCAGGGTCCTTCAGGAAGCAAAGCCAGACGAGGTATATAATCTTGCCGCACAGTCATTTGTACCGACCTCATGGTTGGAGCCGGTTCTTACTGGCGAGTTCAACGGACTCGGTGTCACAAAGATCCTTGAGGCAATCAGGCTAGTTGACAAGAAAATCCGTTTCTACCAAGCGTCATCATCTGAGATGTTCGGTAAAGTGCAGGAAGTTCCTCAGACTGAGAAGACGCCGTTCTATCCGAGAAGTCCATACGGCGTTGCGAAAGTCTATGGCCACTGGATCACAGTGAACTGCCGCGAGTCATACGGTCTCCATGCATGTTCCGGCATCCTGTTCAACCATGAATCGCCAAGACGCGGCCTCGAATTTGTCACGAAGAAGATCACTGATGGCGTAGCGAGAATCAAACTCGGTCTCGCCGATGAGCTTCGACTCGGCAATCTTGATGCGAAACGCGATTGGGGTTTCGCCGGAGATTTTGTCCGGGCGATGTGGTTGATGCTCCAGCAGGACAGCGCCGAGGATTTTGTCATCGCGACCGGAGAGAACCACTCGGTCGAGGAGTTCGTGCGCATGGCATTCGAACATGTCAATCTCGATTTTAAGCAGTTCGTGAAGACAGATCCCAAGTTCGTTCGTCCCGCCGAGGTTGATATTCTTCTCGGGGACTCCTCTCGCGCCCGCAAGAAACTAGGATGGGAACCTAGGGTGCCATTCGAGCAGCTTGTCCTCATGATGGTCGATTCCGATCTCCAAAAGCACCGGAAGATCATCGAAAGCAAGTAATTTATGCGCGCTCTTGTCACCGGTATCGTTGGATTTGCAGGATCGCACCTTGCTGCTGAACTTCTTGATGCCGGGTATGAGTTGTACGGCACGCAGCTTCAGGGCGAGAGCCGCCAACGACTGGAGGGGATCACGAGTTCTATTTCTATCTCGACGGTTGACCTGACCGATCATGCCGCCACAAGAAGGCTCGTGAGAAGGGTAAAGCCGGACGCGATATTTCATCTGGCAGCCATCTCCGCTGTCGGATATTCGTTCAAGAATCCGCGTCGCACGTTTGATGTCAATGTCAACGGCACATTGCATCTTCTCGAAGCGCTACGCGAGATAGGCACAGCCAAGAGCATCGTCGTTGTTACATCTTCGGATGTCTACGGCGTTGTGCGTCCCTCAGATCTTCCAATAAAGGAATCGACGCCCCTGGTACCAATAACACCATACGGTGTTTCCAAAGCCGCTGCTGACATGCTTGGCTATCAGTATTTTAGATCCTACGGGCTGCCGATAATGCGAGCGAGAGCTTTCAATCACACGGGACCGAAACAGGACCAGGGATTTGTCGTCGCTGACTTCTGCAGACAGGCTGCGCTCATCGAATCGGATCGTCTGCGGCCGGTACTCACGGTCGGCAATCTTGAAGCAAAACGGGATATATCGGATGTCCGGGATATAGTCAAAGGATACAGGCTTATAGCCGAGAACGGCAAACCGGGCGAAGTGTACAATCTGTGTTCCGGCAAATCTCACCGAATAAAATCCATCCTTGATAATATACTAAAGATGATTACGTTGGATGTAAGGATTGAACTTGATCCGAAGCTGTTACGACCTTCGGAGATACCTAATCTGGTCGGAGATCTTACGAGGGCAAGGCGGGCAGTTGGATATAAACCTAAGTATGAGTTGACAGGAACTCTTGCGGATACTCTTAGTTATTGGAGAAAGGCTGTACGGAGGAACAAGATTTGAAAACGCTGGAAGCCAAAATACGCGACCACTCCGCCGTTGTAGGAGTGATAGGACTAGGATACGTAGGGCTTCCTCTCGCAGTGGAATTCGCGGAGGAAGGTTTCAAAGTCATCGGATTCGACATTTCCAAGGAGAAGTGCAAGTTAATCAGCGCCGGGAAATCGGATATTCTGGATGTGTCGAGTGAGCGAGTCAAGGCTCAGATAAAGATCAAGAATTTCGTAGCCACGGGCGACTTCACGAAAATGAAACAGGTCGACTGCGTGGCGATATGCGTTCCGACCCCCCTTTCCAAGACCAAGGATCCTGATGTCACCTACATTCTCAGCGCTGTGAATGAGGCGAAGAACCACCTCCACAAAGATATGCTTGTGGTTTTGGAATCGACAACCTATCCCGGCACGACAGAGGAACTGATCAGACCGTTGCTTGAAGAGAAAGGATTCACAGTCGGGACCGATCTGTATCTTGCATTTTCGCCCGAGAGAATTGATCCGGGAAATGAGAAGTACGGAACCAAGAACACACCGCGCATTGTTGGTGGGTGCACTCCGAAATGCTGCAAGATGGCGAAACTGTTCTACGAGCAGGTCATCAACCACGCCGAAGCCGTATCGTCAACTCAGGCTGCTGAGATGGTCAAACTTCTGGAAAACACTTTCAGGTCGGTTAACATTGCACTGGTCAATGAGGTCGCACTCATGTGTGACAGACTGAAGATCGACGTCTGGGAGATTATTGACGCGGCATCGACCAAGCCATTCGGATTCATGCCGTTCTACCCCGGCCCCGGTCTCGGCGGACACTGTATACCGATCGACCCGCACTATTTGGCATGGAAACTGAAATCGCTCAACTACTATTCACGCTTCATTGAACTTGCCGGAGATATCAATTCGCATATGCCGGAGTATGTTGTGGACAGAGTGACACGTGCTCTCAATGCGCGCGGTGCTGCTCTGCGCGGTGCGAAGGTTGTGGTGCTCGGAGTGGCATACAAGCGCGACATTTCTGATGTGCGCGAGTCTCCTGCGCTTGACGTGATGAAGCTGCTTGATAATCAAGGCGCGAAAATCAGTTACTGCGACCCGTATGTGCCAGTAGTGCATTTCGACGATGGTGATAAGAAGTCGGTGAAGCTGACTGCGGGACTTCTGCAGTCTGCAGATATTGTGGTCGTATTGACTGACCACACTAATTTCAACTATCAGTGGATTGCTGACAACTCACAGCTGATCTTCGATACGCGCAACGCTTGCAAGCGTGTCAGGAACGGTAAGAAGAAAATAATCAGACTGTAAATCGGAGGATTATATGAAGAGAGTATTAGCTGCTCTGCTGATCTCAACATTGCTCGTTGGCGCGCTCGGATGCGCATCGATGAACAAGACCGAAAAAGGCGCTGTCGTAGGCGCTACTGCCGGTGCGATTCTCGGCGCTGTGATCGGTGACGCTGCAGGCAACACAGCCGCTGGTGCGATCATCGGTGCTGCTGTTGGAGGAGCTGCCGGAGCGATTATCGGTAGCTACATGGACAGGCAGGCCGAGGAAATTCGGCGCGACATCGAAGGCGCAAAGGTCGAGAGAATCGGCGAAGGCATCAAGATCACATTCCAGTCCGGAATTCTCTTCGATGTCAACAAGTCCGATCTGCAGCCGATAGCGCAAGACAATCTCGTGAAACTGTCGGCGATTCTCAACAAGTACGAAGACACCAAGATACTGGTCGAGGGACACACCGATTCGACCGGCACAGATGAACACAACATGAATTTGTCTATCAGTCGCACAAATTCGGTCGGGAATTACCTTGCAGGCCACCAGGTGAACCCAACTCGTTTGACCCTAATCGGCTACGGCGAGAAGCAGCCGACTGTTTCAAACAGCACACCCGAGGGGCGTGCGCAGAACCGCCGCGTCGAAATCGCAATCTTCGCTAATGACAAGCTGAAGAAAGAAGCACAGAAGCAAGCAGGCGGCTAACACGTCTTTTCTCACAGATATCAGCCCGCTCGGTGACATACGAGCGGGCTTCTCTACAGCGCTGTCAGGAATCCTTTCCTGTCGGATCAGTGCTCAAGACATACTCCCGGTTCACTTGTTCGATCTTCTGAATGGGAAATATCGGAAGTGGTCCGATGATTCACGGGGTCCCTAAGGCGCCAAGCCCATACTGATTCTGGCCCTGTCATATTCCGGCCTCAGGTAATCGTAATCATCCAGCCCCCATCCAAAGACAAGGTCAGAATTGCTGATTCCCTGCTTCAAGGACCAAACATGCGCCTCTATCGATTGCGAATTCGCACTCCGGGCAGCATACGCTGTGTAACGATCTGCAGCATCCTTGGTGCGAAAAGTCAAATCGAATTTCAGTCGCTGATGGAATCAGCCAGTGTCGCATTCGCATCATGTCTCACCTGGTCGCACTGAACAGGCGTATTTCGAAAATTCAGCGATGAGGATTTTATTGTTGAAATGCTTGATATTACGAGCTAATGTAAAATAACAAGCCAGACATGAACGCTGATTCGGAGGGACGATGCCAACATCAACCTGGTTGCTGCTGATATTGCCGCCTGTCATCCTCGTGATTCTCGAAATCATTCACTTCACGCGAGACGAGAAGGAACTCTGATATGGATCCGACTCTGATAGGCTTCCTGTTATATCTCCTGACAATACTGATAGTTGGCGTCATCACCGTTAGATTTACACATACGTTGGCAGATTATATAATCGCCGGGCGACGTCTCGGGGCGTGGGTTGTGGCATTCTCGGAGAGGGCTTCGGGTGAATCGGCATGGCTTCTGATAGGCCTGCCGGGGCTCGCGTGGGCATCAGGGTTCTCGGCACTATGGCCGGCAGTCGGTTGCACATTCGGAATCCTCTTCTCATGGGTGTTCATAGCGAGAAGGCTGCGAATCAGCACGGAGGAATATTCCGCAATTACGCTTCCCGACTATTTCGAGGCAAGATTCGGCGATGATTCACACCTGTTGCGGGTTGTCTCAACATTGGTGATCGTATTCTTCTTCACAATGTACGTCGCCGCTCAATTTCTCGGTGCAGGCAAAGTTCTCAATGCGACTTTCGGAATATCCCACATCTGGGGCATGGTCATCGGCGCCGTGATAATCCTCTTTTACACCATTCTCGGCGGGTTCTTTGCCGTGGCATGGACCGACCTGTTCCAGGGTATTCTGATGGTCGGCACGTTGGTTTGTCTACCCGTGCTTGCCCTGGTTGAAATCGGTGGATTCGGTGCTCTTGCCGACAAGCTTACAGCAATTAACCCCGCTTTAGTCACGATCACTGAAGGCAAGTCTGGCTGGGAGATGTGGTCTGTTATCCTGGGAGGGCTTGCAATCGGCCTCGGTTACATGGGACAGCCGCATCTGGTGACGCGGTTCATGGCAATTCGTGATCCAAAGGACTTGAAGAAAGGTTCTTTTATTGCAGTGATATGGGCACTCCTTGCATTCTGGGGAGCCGTACTTATCGGGATATTGGCACTCGGTCTTTACGGCACCGGCTTTGAAGATCAGGAACAGGTGATGCCGTTTATGACAAACGCACTGTTCCCGGCATGGATAGCCGGGATTCTGATATCGGGCGCAATTGCGGCGATGATGTCGACCGCCGACAGTCAATTGCTGGTATCGACTTCCGCGATTTCCGAAGACATATATCACCAGATGATCGACAGCAACGCATCGCAGAGATTGCTGGTCACTATCTCGCGAATCGCGACATTTGTAGTAGCGGTGATTGCTTTTGTGCTCGCTTTGTCAGCCGAAAACACCGTCTATAAGTTTGTTCTTTATGCGTGGGCGGGACTTGGAGCATCGTTTGGCCCCGCTCTGTTATTGTCGCTCTGGTGGAAGAGTGTCAGCAGGTGGGGAGTGCTTGCAGGAATGATCTCCGGTACGCTGACTGTCGTCCTCTGGAAATCCGTATTCAATCTATCCGATTATTTGTATGAGCTGATTCCGGGGTTCTTCGTTGCGTTGATGTCTATCATCGTTGTAACTTTGGTTGCTAAAAAGAAGCCTCGCTCGGACTGAGAGCAGCGCAGAGCGGCTGTGTGGCCGCGATCTGTGATCGCAGTTCGACCAGGATGGGAATTCTGGCGCGCGAATGAAGTCTATTGCTCTGATTTCTCTTTCTCTAACGCTCGCAAGCTGTCACGTATTTGACTCTTGGTCCTCACATTCTTGAGAACGCTGTCAGGAATCGCTTTCTTGGCAGTAGTGGTGTCTGACTCAGCTGCACTTTCCTTTTCAATTTCTTCGAAATCGGGCTGGCTTCTCATTTTTACATACTGTGACCGCTCTTTTTCGAAGATCAGTACATCGGCAAGCTGCTTTCCGAGCGCATCGCTTTCTGGGAAGTTGCAGTCCCAGATATCGGTTTCACCGAAATAGAGCATAGTTCCCTCTGAATCAAATACCATGCGAAGTGGAATATCGAGATAGCTCTTGCTCGTCACTCTCGTCGTTGCGTTCTTACCGAAGATCTTGAAGTTTATGACAGCGTAACCGGCACGTTTCGGAGTGAGGTCAAAGGTGCCTGAGTATGTGTCGCCGGTTCTTGGCCTGGCCTCCCAGGATTGCGCGAGGCTGTCTATTTGCACGGTCGGCAAGTAGACCCATTGAAACTGTATGTTGTGAACAAAATTAGTATTCGTGGTCACTTTAAATGTGACAGTAGATACCGAGTCTATCCGGGGAATGGGTGAAATGGACAACTCCACATCGAATGGAATACCCCTGCGGCGGCTGGGACCTTCGAAACGGTTCTTCCTTACGATTCGAATTTCGTTCATGTTGTTTGTGTGGAAATTCCCTGGACAGTTGCTGATCGGCGAAGGGTGCTTGCCGAAAGAGAGAGACTTGCCGTCGATTCCGAAACTCGCCTCCAGCTGATAGAGGCTGTGAATCTTGTCGTGAGGCAGAAATTGTTCGATTGCGATATAGAAGTTGCCTCCCAGAAGGAATGTCATTGGGATATCAACCTCGAGTGGTTTGCCTGCCTGAGGAGTCGGCCATGAAAACTGCTCGGCACCGAAGACGACATATTCAGACGGCAGGGCACGAATTCTAAATCCCAGGGTGTCGGCAATTTGTCGGGCAGCCGTAAACTTCACGTGAAGTGTGGAGGTATCTCCGACAACAGGCGATTGGAGAAAGCTGAGCTCGGCAGCAAACGGGAAATCGGTCCCGGCGGATTCGACAGTGTCGATCGGCTCGAATATGACAGTGCCCGACGCATCCCCTTCTGCCAGAATGACATTGACGCAGATAAGCAGCAAGCCGATGGTCGCCAGGATCGTTATGCTACTGAGACTCTTCATATCCTACCTGTTGTCAATACGCTTGATGAATTTAAGTTTGAATCGAGGATCATATTTGCCTTTGGAGCACCGACCGCACGAGCGTTCGCGGAGTCTCTTGCGGCTTGGGAATGTCTCGCCGCACGACGGGCATTGATACAAATACCTCAGTCCTCGCAGCATTCCGGGGTAATCCTTTGCGAAGCGAGTAGTGCCAATCCTTGCAGCTTCCTTTTTGAATTCGGGACCGTGATTCAGAATCTTCAAATGAATCATTTCATGTTTCAGCGTATCCACAATATCCTCAGGATAGTGCTTGTGGTAAGCCATGCCGAGCTTGATAATCAGATGGCTCACTATACATTTCCCGGCATGTTTCATCCTCGATGACCATTCGATTCTCACATTCGGAAGAGCACCGCAATAATACTTGACGTTGAGATTGTCGTAAAGCCTGAGCAGATCTGCCTCATCAGGAAAGAAATGTCCGCCCCTGACCCTTTCGAGGAATTCCTGTTCGGGATCAGATGTGAATAGGTCGAGATTATGAATCTTGAGTGCCTGTATTGTCGCCTGGCGCATATATTACCTCATTTTGCTCAACCAGTATAGGGCAATTCTATCTTGCTTACAAGTTCAAATTCGATTAGATTCAAGAAGTCACACAATAGAGGGACTTATGCAGAGAATCATGCTAATATTGCTGGCCTTGGTGCTGCTGCAGGGCTGTGCCGAGAAGATTGACTACGGTGAGACAGTTATATTTGTGTCTAATCTCGGTGATGGCCTCACCGGCACCGGCACTCCGTATGATCCATTCCGCTCACTCGAAACAGCGATCGATTCTGCATCCAACGGGTCGGTGATTCAGTTGTCCGCCGGTGTATATGAGGCTGTTCCGAACCGATATGATGAGGCTGAATGCGGAAATTGCGAGGTGCATCTGACGCCGGTGACTGCGACCGCCGGATTTCATATCAGAAACAAAGTGCTGACGATCCGCGGGGCAAATCGAGATAGCTGTATCATGATTACGAATGCCGGATACGGTCTGCTTTTCGAGCAGAGCTATGGTTCGAAAATCACAAATGTCACAATTACCGGTGGAGTTCGCGACAGTGACGGCAATGCGACCGATGCAGCGGTGATTGCCAAGTATTCGAGGGTAACGATTGAGAATTGCAATATTGCCGACAACACAGACCGGGATACGTCGGTCGTCGTCGGTATCGGCGGCATATTCGGGCGTGAATCATCGACGCTGATAATTCACGGCAATTCCATTCGCAACAACGGCTGGGATGGGATAGCCCTGTATCGTGGCGCGGTAGCCCTTATCACCGATAATACGATTGATTCGGGCCGAGGCGCAGGGATCGGGATTACATGGGATTCAGAGGCGCTCGTCCAGCGCAACAAGGTTTCGAATTACTGGAAGGGAATCGGCACTTTCGGCAATTCGCGAGCTGTTGTGCAGAACAACGTCGTGTTCGACAATCTCGGATGGGGAATTATCCTGACCGGGACATCATTCATGGAAGTGCGCAACAATACGATTGTGCACAATGGCAATTGCGGTCTTGCATGCTGGTCGGAGGATGCACGCGGAGTGGCGATCAACAACATAGTCGTTAACAACGGCTGGCGTGACGAATGGGTCTGTCCCTGTGTCGGCGTGCAAATGTGGGGGCAACTGCGCAATTTCCCCGTATCATACAATAACGTCTGGAACAATGTTGCGGGCAATTACAAGGGTATGCCGGAATGGACCGACAAATATGGCAATGTCTCGGTCGATCCGATGTTTGTCGATTCGCTCGATTTTCATATTCAGGACGACTCCCCATTGTGGCATATTGGCGATCCGTATTACACAGATCCTGACGGCACTCAATCTTCGATGGGAGCATACGGCGGCCAGGGGGATATCGAGTGGCGGCTGGGAATATCCGACGTTCAGAGTAGTGGGCGTGGCCGCGATCTGTGATCGCGGTTTACAAATCCAGTTGTCAGGATCTCCTCACTGACGTTCGGACCTGCTCTTCGCTTCGCTTGTGCAGGCAGGGATCCTGACCTCCTAGACTGGGAATATCCGACGCTCAGAGTAGTGGGCGTGGCCGCGATCTGTGATCGCGGTTTACAAATCCAGTTGTCAGGATCTCCTCACTGACGTTCGGACCTGCCCTTCGCTTCGCTCAAGCAGGCAAGGATCCTGACCTACGGCATCTCCCAAAACTTCAACTCAAACCGGCCATTCGTCAACACCGCATACGTAAAGTTCTCGTACCAATCGCCCGTGTTGATATAGATGCCGCTCTCGAATTCGATTCGCTCCGGGTGATGCGTGTGGCCTATCATTACGCAGTCGTAACCCTCGCGGAGTTTGTTCTCGGCAAAATCGCGATATTCCTGCACGAATGAACTCTTCGGAACGCCCGACGAATGCTTGCGGCTTGTGCGCGAACACCATTTGGCAAACGGTATCCCGATATCGGGGGGGATCTGCCGGTAGAGGAAGATATTGACCCTATTTTGCATGATGCGTTTCAGGATTCGGTAGCCGTGATCAGCCTTTGCCAGACCGTCGCCGTGGATGAGATAGATGTTCTTGCCTTCATGTGTGACAGTGGTGGCATCTCTGAAAACTTCGATATCGAGATGGCGTGTCAGCATATCTCCAAGCCAGAAGTCATGATTGCCGGTGACGTATGACAGCTTGACGCCCGAATCGACGAGCTGCGAGAGCAGGAAGAGAACTTTGAGATGGTCTTTCGGGATGGCGTGTTTGTATTCGAACCAGAAATCGAAAAGGTCGCCGAGGATATAGAGATGCTCCCCGTTGGATGCGACCATCCGGAAGAATCCCTCGAGCTTACGCAGCTTCTCGCGCTCTTTTGCTTCGCTATCGTGCCCGAGATGCACATCGGAGATGAAATA
>Ga0180009_10006499_pt1 | contig 12235 bp, 8 predicted proteins | sample OS_PC_MetaG_FD_123537 | JGI IMG/M metagenome (GOLD analysis project Ga0180009, IMG submission 123537) | Groundwater microbial communities from the Aspo Hard Rock Laboratory (HRL) deep subsurface site, Sweden - OS_PC_MetaG | ecosystem: Environmental > Aquatic > Deep subsurface > Groundwater...
GATAGAATTACTACCATGTTGGTAAAGGGTGTGGTGATCAAGCCGATGGTTCGCTTCGTAAAGGAGCGGTACGCGGCGCACTACGGGGCGTGGCTGGGGCGGCTCTCCGACGAGACGCGCACGGTGATCGAGCACGGCATCGTTACCTCCTGGTACCCTATCCAGCGCGCCATGATTGAGCCCACCGCGGTCCTGTGCGACCTGGTGGATGATCCGGCCGACGACGTGGCCTGGGAGCTCGGCAGGTTCAGTGCAGATTTTGCGCTGCGAGGCATCTTCCGGATCTTCGTTCGACTGGGATCCCCCGGCTTCATCATCAAGCGCGCCAGTCACGTCTTTTCGACGTACTATACCAACGCGGTGCTTCGGGTCGTTGATTCAGGATCCAAGCACGCCACCGTTCACCTGCTGGAGTTTCCCGAGCCCAGCCGTCTTGTGGAGCGTCGGATTGGCGGTTACATGGAGCGCGCCGTGGAGATCAGCGGTGCCAAGCACGTGAAGTCCACCATGGTCAGCTCCCTCGCCGGTGGCGACGAGCGGGGCGAGTTCCACTTCTCCTGGAGGTAGGCGCTCGCTGACCCGCACCCTTAGGTGCAGACCATGGCCGATCCTTCAGGTTGTTGCGTAGACCTCCCTGCCCATTCGTGCGTTGAATTCGGGTGCGCCGCCGGAAACACTGACGTGGGTCAAGGAGGAGTAGTTCATGAATCCTGTGCGAATTTGCGTAGTTGGTCTTTGTTTGATCGCCTCCGGCTGCGCTGACCGGGCCCGGGTGCGGACGACCTTTGATCGGAGCAACCCGGTGCAGTTCAGCCGGCGTAAGTGCATCCCTGACGAGGCGGTGGTGTACATGCAGAACCTGGCGCTCATGCGCAGCCACCTGCGGCTGGGAGCGGTGAAACATGCCGAGCTCGCCCTGCCGCCCCGCATCATCGCCGAGTCCCTCCAGCTGCGCATCGGCCATCGACAGATCCAGCGGTTCAACGTCAAGGCGGCCTACACCTCCGAGCTGGGTTCGTACACGCGGGTGCGGATCCGCAACGTGGATCGATACCTGCAGCCGGGGCAACCGCTGGTGGTGGAATATCTGACCTGGGGCATCTATTGGAGTGCCCAGTACCGCGTGGACGTGCTCCCCGAGGGGCAGCTCCGCCTTCAGCTCGGGGCGCTGATCCAGAATCACTGGTACGACCTTGCCGCCATGAAGGTCACCCTGGTGGCCGGATGGGTGGGCGTGTCGCCGGTGCATCGACGGGGCGAAAGCCGGCGCCTGCGGCCGGGGCGGTTGCTGGCGAACGTGGGGCGGCGGATCCCCTGGCGGGCGCTGCCGCCGGTGCTGCGTGGCCCCTCCACCCGGAGCCGACGTCATGGGGCGCGCCGTGTGGGCTGGAGGAGCGCTTCGACGTCGCAGAAGATCCGCTTTGAGAGGACGCGGGCCTTCGACAAGGAGCTCGTCGCGAAGTACCGCATCCGCATGGTGGACAACACGGCGCGCAAGCGGCAGTCCAACTTCCAGATGAAGTTTTCCGAGTACTACGTCCAGACCCAGAAACACGGCGCGCGCAGCCGGGCGCTGCAAAACCGCGTGGACGGCTACGCCCTGTACCGCGACTACCGCATCAACCTCAAACGCCGCCACAAGAGCTATCTGCGCATGGCGTCGTTGATCGTGACCAGCAAGCCCTACTACCTGTGGCCGGCGGATCGCGGTGAGAGCGTCTATACGGTCTACAAGGTGCCCAACAGCTCGAAAATACTTCTTCCGGCGGGCACGGCCTGGATCTACCGGGAGGGCGTGTTTGTGGGCCACGACCTGCACCACTGGACCCCCGTGGGCGGGCACGCGTTCCTGACCACCACCAACGACGGTGGGGTCGCCGTGAAGAAGCAGGTGGTGCACCTGGGTGACCGGGGCCGCACGCGGCGCGTGAAGCTCACCGTGCGCTCCATCGCCACCCAGCCCGTGACGGTGGAGATCTTCGCCGCCAACCCCCTGTGGCGCAACGAAGGCAAGCTCACTTTCAGCACGCCGCCCCTCACCGTGGCGGAGCGGGGACAATTCCATCGGTGGAAGCTCACGGTAAAGCCGCGGGGGAAAGTCACGGTCACCATGGACTATCTCCGCGCGGCGCCCCCCCCGTCGCGGCCGGTCCCGCGCCCGCGGCCGGTGTTGAATCGGCGTCCGACTCGTCGTTGGCGCCGTTAGCCGGCAACAAGCCCCTTTACGTGGCCGGCGGAAACGCGTAGAAAGCCGGCATGCTGATCTCGTGCCACGACCTGAGCAAGACCTTCTGGGATCAGGCCCTGTTTGAAGGGATCTCCGTCACCGTGGAGACCGACGACCGGATCGGCATTGTGGGACCCAACGGATCCGGCAAGTCCACGCTGCTGCGCATCCTCGCCGGGCTCGAGCAGCCGGATGAGGGGGAGCGGGTTCAGCGCAAGGACCTCCGCGTGGCGTGTGTGGATCAGGTCCCGGATTTTGACGCTGCCCTGACCGTCACCGAGGTGCTCATGGGAGCCCTGGCCGACGCGCCGCCGGACCCCTCTGAAGACGAAACAGACCACGCCGTGCGGGTGAGCATCTGCCTGAGCAAGCTCGGCTTCCCCGATCCCCACCAGCGGGTGGGCCACCTCTCGGGGGGCTGGGGCAAGCGCCTTGCCATTGGTCGGGCGGTGGTGTGCGAACCGGATGTGCTGCTTCTCGATGAGCCCACCAACCATTTGGATCTCGAGTCCATCCTGTGGCTGGAGTCGTTTTTGCGCGCGGCCCGCTTTGCCTACGTCGTGGTGAGTCACGATCGGGCGTTCCTGCAGCAGGTGGCCGGTCGCATGCTCGAGCTCGATCGCAGACACCACGGGGGCATGCTGTCGGTGAGGGGCGGCTATATCGACCTGGTGGAGAAGCGCGAGGCGGCCCTGGCGGCGCGGGCTCAGCACGCCGAGGCCTTGACCACCAAGGTCAAGCGGGAGGTGGAGTGGCTCCGGCGTGGCCCCAAGGCGCGCACCACCAAGGCCCGCGGGCGCATCGACGAGGCGCACCGGCTCATCGGTGAGCTCGACGACCTCAAGTCCAAGGACCAGGGAGGGCGCACGGCCATCGACTTTTCCTCGTCGGGCCGCAAGACCAAGCGGTTGCTGGTGGCTACGGACCTGGGCAAGACGCTGGGCGAGCGACGGCTCTTCGGCGGACTAGACCTGTTGCTGCGTCCCAGGGATCGCCTCGGCCTCGTGGGCCCCAACGGCAGCGGCAAGACCACGCTGCTGCGCATCATCGCCGGGGAGCTGGACTCCGACGAGGGGCAAATCCGGCAGGCGCAGCACCTGCAGGTGGTGTACTTCGATCAGCGGCGGGAGCAGCTTGATCAGAAGCTCACGCTGCGTCGGGCCCTGTGTCCCGAGGGCGACACGGTGCAGTACCAGGGGGCTGAGGTGCATGTGGCCGGCTGGGCGCGCCGGTTTCTATTTCGTGCCGAGCAGCTCGACACGCCCCTGGTCCGCCTCAGCGGAGGGGAACAGGCCAAGATCCTGATTGCCAAGCTCATGCTGCGACAGGCCGACGTGCTGCTGCTGGATGAGCCCACCAATGACCTCGACATTCCCACCCTGGAGGTGCTCGAGGAGAGCCTCACCGACTTCGCGGGGGCGGTGGTCATGGTCACCCACGACCGGTACATGCTTGATCGCGTCTCCACGGTGCTGCTCGGCCTCGACGGCCGGGGTGGAACCGGGTTCTACGCGGATCAGAGCCAATGGGAGGAGGGTCAAAAGGCCCAGCAGGCGTCTCAACGAGCCGCAGATCGTGACCCCGGCTCAGATGGCAAGCGCCGACGTCCGCGGCGCAAAAAGCCCCTAACGTACAAAGAAGAGCAGGAGCTCGCCGGCATGGAGGACCGCATCTCCGCGGTCGAGCAGCGCCTGGCCACCGTCCAGGCCTCCCTCGCCGATCCCGACATCGCCGCGGACGCCGCCAAGCTGCAGCACGCCTTCGGTCTGGCCGAGCAGGCCCAGGCCGACGTCGACACGTTGTACGCCCGCTGGACCGAGCTCGAGACCAAGCTGGAAGAGGGCAGGGGAGACTAGTTCTTCAGGTCTCGCACGATTCTCTGGTGGGCGGGTTTGAGGCGGTCGAGCGGCACCTTTTTGAGCATTCGTGTGACCGAGCTACGGAGGTCCCGGTCCCCACGGCCGCCGCGATCGATACCCTCGAGGTACACCTCGAGGGCCCGGCGATGCAGCCGCTCTGCCCGGGCGGGGTCGCCTTGGTGGGCGTAGATCTCAGCGTCCACCTCGAGCAGGGACGCGTAGGCCTTGATCTTGAACCAGCGCCCCAGCATGCGGGCGGCGTTCGCCGCGTCGAGCACCTCCAGGAAGTGGGGCTGGTGGCCGAGCAGCTCGTCGCAGGCATCCCCCACGGCCTCGTGGGCCTGCGCGTACTCTTTTTGGTCCCGGAGCCCGGCGATGCGGCGGATGGCGTCTCCCAGCTGCTTGAGCAGACGCATGATGTAGTCGTTGGTGATCATGGCTCGTGCGTGCCCCCGGGGGATCAGACGATGGGGTGGATGTAGCCGTTGACGCGTTCCACGTGCCCGTCCTTGTGGAGCTGGGCTCGCAGCCAGCAGAGCATGGAGCTCTTCTCGCCACTTTTGAGCTCGAAGGAGAAGGCCCGCTGCAACGGTTCTTCGCGCTGGTTCTTGACACAGCTCAAGGCGTCGGTCTGTACGGAGGGATAGACCACGGCCAGCCGCGTCTCGTCCACGTTGCGCCCCCGGAGCTGCTGCAGGGGCAGCTGCACCAGGTGGCAGAAGGACTCGTTGGCATAGACGATGCGGGCCTTGCAGTCGAGCTGAAACATGGGGAAGGGACTCTGGTCCACCAGCGTCTCATAGACGGGCGCCCGTTTCTTGGCGATGGCCGGCCGCTCCCCCGTGGTGGCGCCGCGGGTGCTGGCGCCGGGGAAGTCGTACATGGCCATCACCGTGCGCAGTTGGAAAATGACCTGGCCCATGGAGGGCTGCCGGTCCGCGGGGGCCTTTTGCAGCATCTCCATAATCACCGCCTCCACGCGGCTCTCCAGGGGTTCCTCCATGCGCTGGGAAGGCGCCACCGGTCGGGCTTCGAGCTGTTGCTCGATGATCTCGTCCAGGGTACCGCTGAAGGGCACGGCGCCGGTGAGCATCTCGTACAGGAGGTTGCCCAGGGCGTAGATGTCCATGGAGGGCTGCGGGGATTCACCGTTGATCAGCTCCGGCGACATGTACTGCGGCGTGCCCCCGACTTCCACCGCGGCGAGCTTGACGTGCTGGGTCCGGGGCCGCGAGAGGCCGAAGTCGATCATCTTGATCTTCAAGCGCTGGCGGGCGTCTGCGGGGGTTCGGCACAAAAAGACATTTTCGGCCTTCACGTCGCAGTGGATGATCCCCACGCCGTGCATGTGGTGCAGCGCCTCGGCCACCTGCAGCGCGATCTGCAGGGCCTGGTGGACTTTCATCCGGCCCACCTGGCCCAGCCGGGCGTGCAGGGTCTCCCCCTTCAAGTACTCCGTGACGAGGAAGGACCCATACTCTTCGTCGACTCCGAAGTCGATGATCTGCACGATGTTCGGGTGGTCCAGCAGACTCGCGGTCTTGGCCTCGCGCAAAAAGAGCTGCCGTACCCGCGATACCAGCGCGGGTGCGGCGTCGATGACTTTGAGCGCGAACTCCTTGTCCATGTGGATGTGCCGGACCTTGTAGATCTCCGACATGCCCCCCGCGCCCAGCTTCTCGACGATGCGGTAACGGTACCCGATGGGGGGCGAGGTGTCGCGGGATTCAATGCTGCGATCAAGGGCGCCACCGTCCCACACATTGGTGATGGCGCGCTTGCGCCCGAGGGGGCCGGATCGGCGTCGCACGGGCAGCGCGTCGTCGTCTGCGTCGGGTCGCAGGTGCTCCACCTGAAGCTCGGACTCCGACGGTACGGCCTGCACCGTCCCGATGGAGGAGATGCGATCCGCGTCGGGGATCGGCTCCAACGGACCGGTCTGCCGCGCGGCCTTCCGGTTCTCCCGGACCGTGCGCTCTGTGGATGGATCCTGTTTTTTCATCGCTGCGCCGTCAGTGTACCCCATGGTGCATGAATCGGACAGCACGGGCAAGGTTGAGGTGTACTATGGTAATTACTATTTCGTCACGGAGTAGGTCATGAGATCTGGGACGATGGCCCCGATATTTTGCGCGGCAGCGCTGGCCCTGACGGGGGGGCTGACCGCTTGCTCCGGAGAACGGCCGGCGCAGGGGAACTGTGGGGAGCGGGTGTGCGGGCAGGTGGACGGGCTGGACTGTGGCTTCTGCGCTGGGGCCACCGAGTACTGCAGTGATCAGGGGCAGTGCGTGGAGGCTTGTGTCGGGCGGCAATGCGGCTTGGGAGAGGCGGGGGTGGAGTGCGGGGTCTGTGCCGGGGCCACTGAGCGCTGCGATGAGCTCGGGCAGTGGGTGCTCGAGCCCGGGTACGAGGACCACCCGGTGGACTGGGTGACCATCGGCGGGGCGTACCTGGCCTGCGAGCACTGGGGCGGTCACCTGTGCAAGGTGGGGGAGTGGGAGCGCGCTTGCGGCGGGCCCGAGGGTCTGGCCTTTCCCTACGGTGACGAATACGACTGCAAGAGCGACGCCCCCGAGGATCTGGACTGGTTAAGCCCCTACGACGCGGATTGGCATACCGGCTTTCGCTGCTGCTTCTACCTCGACTAGACCGCCGGAGGCCACCGACGACGAAGCGCAAGACGCCAACGCTCACCCCTGCTTCGTTAGCCCGCAGCCAGTCGACGCCTTCACCACGCATCTTGCCCCGTCAGCCCTCGCACCCGGTACTCAAGCGCACTGCCCAAAAGTCAGGAAGGATGTCTTTTGACCATTATCAGGCCCGATCGAGTGTCGCGAGCGGTAAGGCGGCCCGGCCTGCCCACGTTCTCCGAACAGATTTGCCGGTTTGCTACAGAACGCACCCGGGGGGATCTTCGTTCCAGCAGCACAGGCCGCCCATGCCGCAGTGACCCGAGCAGCAGTCGTCTCCCGAGCCGCAGGGGTCTTCCGGCGCGGCCCCTCCCGAACCCACGCAGCAGTAGCCCGCCAGGCAGTAGGGTGCGTTGGTGCCGCACACCGGATCGCCGGGAGCGCCGCAGGGATCGGCGTACTCGCCCGTGGGCGATACGGCGCAGTCGTCGGGCTGGCCGGGCGGCGCGGGCTCGCAGCCAAAGGTGCACACGTACTCGTCCTGGGTCACACCGGCGTAGCAGTGGTACAGGGTGCCGCCCGTGCCACCGAACCCGCCGATGGCACCACAGAACCAGCCCGTCTCGCCGACGCAGGGGTCGTTGCTCGCGCAGTCGCTCGGGCAGGTCACCGCGGTCTCGCTGGACTCGCAGTTTCCGTCGCCACACACGGCGCTGCAGTCGTTGTCGTTGGCAAAGACGCAACCCTGGCCCACGGGGCAACAGCCGTCGTTGTGTACGCACTGGGTCTGCTGACTCTGGACACAGTGGGCCGTGCAATTGCCGGCCGAGCCCGAGAGAACCTCCTGCGTGCAGCCGGTCATGGGCGCGCAGCTCGTGGGGCAGCTCGAGGGCGGGTCGCACGTCTCTCCCTGATCCACCACGCTGTCGCCACAGACGCCGTAGCAGTCGTTGTCGTCCGTGGGGCCACAGCCTTCGGCGCAGCAGCCGTCGCCATCGACGCACTGCACGATGAGCTCGTTGCTACACTGGACGTCGCAGCTCGCGGGACTGCCCGACAGGGCGTCCTGGGTGCAGGGATCACCATCATCGCAACTTGTAGGGCAGCTCTCGGGCGGATCGCAGGTCTCGCCGGGATCCCGGACGCCATCACCGCACTGGGCGGGACAGCCACCACAGTCCGCCGCGCACAGGGCGCAGTCCTCTTCCTGGTCGCACACGCCGTCGCCGCAGCTGGCCGGGCAGTCACCGCAATCCGCCGGGCACCCGGTGCAGTCCTCACCGCCGTCGCACGTGCCGTTGCCGCAGGCCGCGCCGCCGAAGCACTCGTCGTAAAACGGGAACTCCGCCAGGTGGTGGGTCCACTCCATCCCAAAGGACACCAGGAAGATGTCCACTTCCGCCGAGAGGACCAGGTCCAACCCTGCCTTGGCGTCGACGCACACCTCACCCGCGATAAGGTCCGCGGTGGCCGACGCTTTGGCGTAGACCTCAACGCCCAGGGCCGGGCCGGCCACGCCGTAAAGCATGAGGCCCACCTTGGGCTTGAGCGACGCCCGTGCCGATCCGAGGCCCACCTCGAACTTGGGATCCACAATCCCGGGCGTCACGCTCGCCGAGAACCAGCTCTCCATGTCCGCGTCCTTGTACCAGGTGAACCCCGCCACGGCGCTCACCGTGACGCTCGCGCCGATCTTGTATTTGGGCTCGATGCCCAGGCTCACCCCACCTTCGAGCTCCAGCACGGGGGTGATCATCAACGGTCCCAGCGGAAACGCGCCGAGCATGTATTTGCCCAGCTCCAGGTCCCTGCTCACCGTGAGCCCGGGCACCGGCACGTCCAGGTTCATGCTGCCCGTGGCGCTGGGTTTGATCTCCGCTGTGAAGCTGTTGAGCGAGCCCCAGGAGATGTCCACCTCCAGGCGGCTGATCTCCGCGCTAAGGCTCAGGCCCGCCTTGAACTTGGCACCGCCCCCGAGCTCAACGTTCACGAAATCGAAGCTGGCGCCCACCGAGACGCCCCCCTTGATCCCCGGGTCGTCCGGGCGGAGAAACTCCACCGACGCGGCCATGTCGCAGTTTTCCAGACACTCGATTTTGGTGAAGGGGAGCGGCACAGCCCGCGCGCCAAAGTAACAGTTGGGCACGAGCTCTTCGAGCTTGGCCTCCCGCGTCAGCAGGCTGACCCGCGCGCGCGCGTTGGAGAAAGACACGACGGCCTCGCCCGTGACAAAGCGCAGATATCCACCGTTGGAAGAGCCCAGCAGGAACGTGTTGGTGGGGATCACTGGAGGGGTGACGGTGGGATCCCGGTACACCAGCTCTGTGGTCATGTCGTCGAGCACCACCGCCTCCAGCCCCGGATGGTCCTCGGGGTAGAACACGTTGGACGGCAGCGGGCAGTCGTTGGCGTAAACGGGCAGCTCCAGCTTCACGCGTTGTTTGCCGTCGGACACCGTCAGGGTGATGATGTGCCGACCCGGCGCTTCGGCCACGATATCCTGGGTGTCCTCCGAGGTGCAGGGGTGGATGGTGTGATCCGGCCGCCCATCGCCGTTGACGTCAATCTCGCAGGTGAGGGTGTCGCCGTCCGGGTCGGAGATCTCCCAGTAGAGCCAGGTGGAAAGTGGCGCCTCACCAAAGGGCGGATTGGCGTCGAACAGGACAATCGTCGGCGCGCGGTTGGGGCTGCGTTTGCAACCGGGGGTCGGACCAACGCAGGCGATCACGAGCACGACCGATACCAGCAGACGGGTTCTCTCAGACATGGTCTCCTCCTCTCGGCGTCGGCGCCGCCAGCGCCTAGAGCGGCGGAGGCATGGTGCAAACAAACTGTATGAACACGAGGCCGCTCTGCTCTGTGGTGCCGGCCACGAGGTCATACTCCTCCTCGTCGCTGCCCGGCGCCGGGTTGTCGCCCGGCTCCACGTACAGCATCTTCCAATCGAGGGCGATGGATTCGTCCACGTACCCGGATCCTCCCATGGAGGAGTGCTCCACGGTGCCGCCCACACCGCCACGGTAGCCCCCGGCGCCCCCGTTGAAGCCAGACTCGCCGACGCCGCCCAGCAGGGTGGGCATGCCGCCGGAGTCGGGGTGGTTGCCCGTGCCCCCGGGGTCGCAGCCGGGCACCCCGGCGCTGCCCCCGCCCCCGGCGATGATCAACGCCAGATCCGAGCTGTTTTCGTCGATGAGGTCCGGGCCCAGGAAGATCCCGGAGAGCCCACCGCCGCCCCAGTTGCCAAAGCCGAATCTCACCACCTCTTCGCCGGTCATGCCCGCGCGACCGCGTTTGCCCACGATGACGATAAGCGGGGTGCCCGGTGTGACCTCGAAAACGGCCTCGGTGTAGCCGCCCCGTCCACCATTGTTGTACGTGCAGCCGGCCTCGCCATTGCCGCCGGCGCCCCAGGCCTTGACGTGCATGTAGCGCACATTGGCCGGCACCTCGAAGGACTCCTGGGTCTCGGTCGCCGTGAAGTCGATCGCCGCGCAGAGAAAATTAGCATCCGGGGGCAACGCATCTGAGGGGGGGATGTAAAAGGCGTCAGGCGCACCGCCGTCCGGGTATCCGGCCACGCACGCCCCCTGATCGCAGTGGTAGCCCGGATTGCACTCACTGTGATCCTCGCAGCCGCTGGACTGCACGCTGGACGCCGCACAGCTACCCACCGTCAGCCCCACGACCGCCAACACGCCCATCATCGTCGCCGAAATCACACTGCCAGCGGACTGTCCGTTACCTTGCCGTGCCCGGTTTGCCACGTGTCCCTCCTTGAATCCGCAGGAGAGAGACACAGGGGGCTCCCTCTCCGGTTGACTCCACCTGTGTAGACTACCCTCAGCATCCAATAGTACCGAACCCAAGTGCCAAGGTCGAGACGTCATTTCCCGCCCGCTGCTCCGCCGGGGAAGCTGCACCCCCAGTGCCGGCGGCAGACACACTACTGTTGAACTGGTGTTGAACTGGTGTTGAACTGGTGTTGAACTGGCGGAACCAATGCGCCTATGATGGGGGCTGCGGCAAAAGTGCGGAGGGAGAAACGCCATGACAACACGACTCACCGGGCCGGTTTTCGCCTGTGTGGTAGTCTGCAGCGCCACCTGTGAGCCGAGCGAAGGCCCTCGGATCCGACAGCAAGACCGGGCGGCGACCACCGCGCTGCCCGCCGGACAGACGCTCGCCCTGGCACCCCGCGCCCTCTGGTGGCGGGCGAACCGGGAGGGTCCGTACCTCGTGTCACCACGCTTTGGACCCACGGCGGGACGTCTGCTCGCGTCCGGGAGAGTCGGGCGTGGTCTTTTCCTGGTGGAGCGGGATCAGAGGCCGCGCGCGCTGGACTCGGAATATCGCGGCCCGGCACGATTCGGCCTCCGGGGGACCGTATGCCTCTCCGAGGGCGCGCTCGGCCACCGGGTGGTCCTCGCCTTGACTGAGGGTGTGCGCAGGTCGGCGCGTCCGGGCGAATGCGAGCCCCCGCCCGGGGACGGGGACCTGGGTCGGATCCTCTACGAGGACGGCTCCCGTCGCGTCATCCACAACGCCATGCGCGGCACCATCGTCATTGACGACACCGGGCGTGGGCCGGTCGTCGTGGAAGAGCGCACCCCCTGGTCCGTTCGCGTGTCGCAGAACGGGCGCCGGGTGGCTTACGTGGTGGGCAGCCTGGGCGCGCCGACCCTGTATGTCCACGACGATGACCACGGTCGGCGCAGGCTGGGTCGCGGCGCCTACCCGGTCTGGTTCCCCGACGGACGCACCTTGATCTTCGCCGTGCCCGGCCCGCTCGTGCGCCGGGGCGGTCACTCGACGGTGCACGCGTCCGAGCTGCATGCCTGGGACGCGGTGGCCGGCAATGCCTGGGCGCTCACCAACACCGCCGACCTGGCCGAGATGCAGCCCGCTGTGGCCCCGGACGGCGGAGCAGTGGCTTTCTCCGACTGGCGGTATGGTGGCCTGTACATCGTGCCCGTAACGCGGAGGCAACAGCCATGAAGCGCGCGAGGCATGGAACCTTTTGGGGGCTGGCCGGCGCGGCGATCGGAGCCGTGGCCCTATTGCTGCTTGCGTTCTCGCCGACGGCCCGCGCGGTAAACAACTGCGGCGGGGAAACGCACCAGAACAGCTGCGGGAGCGCCAACAATATGTGCATCTGCTGCACCTGGGGCAACGGCGAAGACGGCAACTGCGTCTGGTGGGCCTGGGAGATGGCTTGTCGGGAGTGGGGCGTGGCCCTGTCCACCTGCCACAACGCCGACACCTGGGACGACTACAACTCCAACATGCACATCGACCCCGATCCCTGCGCGGGTTCGGTGTTTATCTGTGAAGCCTACACCTCCGAGTGTTCCTCGGGAGACGTGGGCCATGTGGGATGGGTGCTGGACGTCTATGCGGACGGATCCATCCACGTCAGCGAGCAGGGGTGCTGGTGGTTCGACAATGTCCGGGAGCGCACCTTCGACGCTCAGCTCGCCTCGCCGGCCATGAAGTATCTCTACGAGCCGGGGCAAACCTCC
>Ga0180009_10006500_pt1 | contig 12234 bp, 14 predicted proteins | sample OS_PC_MetaG_FD_123537 | JGI IMG/M metagenome (GOLD analysis project Ga0180009, IMG submission 123537) | Groundwater microbial communities from the Aspo Hard Rock Laboratory (HRL) deep subsurface site, Sweden - OS_PC_MetaG | ecosystem: Environmental > Aquatic > Deep subsurface > Groundwater...
CAAACTGCGCCTGGAAGCCCTGCCTCGCAATCCCAAGGTGCATGCCGTGGACGAGCGTCTGCGTCTGGCCCAGTGGGCCGGGGCCGAGATACAACTCCAAGACCGCTTCATGCGCATGTTTTTGCGCTCCGAGGAGGGGGAGTACGCCGAGAGCTGGCTGCGCAAGCTGGGCATGCGGCCCGACCGGCTGCGGGTGGGGCTGGTGCTGGGGGCCTCGGCTCAATACCGCCGCTGGCAGGCCGAGCGCTTCGGAAAGGTCGCCGCGGCCTTGTATGACAAGGGCGTGGAGGTGATCCACATCGGGGACAGCTCTGAGCGCGACCTGGCCCGCCGGGCCGAGGCGGCGGCTGGGCGCCACTTTCACAAGGGCTACAACCTGAGCCTGCGTCTGCTGGGCGCGGTGCTCAGCCGTCTGGATCTGGTGATAAGCAACGACACCGGCCCCCTGCACTTGGGACAGGCGGTGCAGACCCCGGTGCTGGGGCTGTTCGGCCCCACCGACCCCGCCAAGGTGGGCCCCCGGGGGCCCCGCGACCGGGTGCTAAAGGTGCCGGCCACCTGCGATCCCTGCGCGGACAAGGGATGCCTGGACCCGGTGTGCATGGAGCAGATCCACGAAGATATGGTTATCGAAACCACCCTGGAAATGCTGGGGATAAAGGCCTGAGGCGGTTTTTTTGTCCTGGCTGTCTTTTATAATGAATCCCCTGGTGCTGGGGAGGCTGAGGGATCGGCCCGGCCCCTTTGACCCCTCCTTGGTCAAGAGCATCCTGGTGGTGCGCAACGACAACATCGGCGACGTGTTGTGCACCACTCCGGCCATCCAGGCGCTACGCCAGGCATTTCCCCGGGCCCACATCGCCGCCCTGGTCTGCACCCTCAGCCAGGCGGCCATTGAGGGCCACCCCGCCCTGGACGAGCTTTTCGTCTACCCCAAGGCCAAGCACCGCCACTACGGCACGGTGGAGTCCCTGAGCCGCATGGCCCGTATGCTGGGCCGGGTGCGGCGGCGGCGTTTTGACTTGGCGGTGGCCTTTAGGGACAGCTTCTCCAATTCCCAGGCCTGGCTGACCTATGCCTCCGGAGCCCGTTGGCGTTTGGGGCCCGAGGCCCGGGGCAAGAAAAAACGTTTGGGGTTTTATTACAATTTGGCCGCTCCCTGGCCCCCGGCCCAGGACCACGAGGTGTTGCGCTGCATGTCCCTTTTGCGCCACATCGGCCTTGACAGCCCCCCTGGTAGGCTGTATCTCAAGGTACCCGAGGACTCCCGGGCCAAGGTAGCGGAATTGTTTGCCACTTACGCTTTGGACCCGGGCCGTCCTCCGGTGGTGCTCAACGTAACCCGCTGGGCCTACCGCCCCGAATGCACCTGGCCCGGCGACAAGTACCGCCGCTTGGCCCAGGAGTTGTCCCGGCGTCCCGGCGGGGTAGTGATTACCCATGCTCCGGGCGATGAACCCTGGGTGAGGGAAATTTTGGCAGGCCTGGAACCCACGGTGCCGGTGTTCTGCTCGCCCAGCCTCAAGGACTTCGCGGCCATGATCGCGGCCGGGCGGGCCTTTATAACCCCGGAGGGAGGGCCCATGCACTTCGCGGCGGCGGTGCATAAACCCCTGGTGGTAATGTGGTCCAGCACCCCCTTGTGCAACTGGCGGCCCTGGGGAGTGCCCTGCCAGGTGCTGGGAGCCGCCGGACCCATAGAGCCGATTGAGGTTGACGAGGTGTTGGCCGCCCTGGAGCGGCTGGACCAGGGCGATAGCCCGGGGAAAACGAGCCCATGACCTACAGTTTCGACTTGGAGCGCCTCCAGGCGGCGGTGCAGCGTTTCAGTCAGGCCCGCATCCTGGTGTTGGGCGACGTGATGCTCGACGAGTTCATATGGGGCAGGGTGGAGCGCATCAGCCCGGAGGCCCCGGTGCCCGTGGTCAACGTGGAAAGCGAGACCTACATGCTGGGCGGTGCGGCCAACGTGGTGCACAATCTCATCGCCCTGGGATGCCAGGCCGGGCTTTGCGGCCTGGTGGGAGACGACCGGGCCGGCAAGCTGGTCTTGGAGCTTCTGGACCAGCTGGAGGTTTCCAGGGATGGGGTGACGGTAAGCGCCGAGCGCCCCACCACGGTCAAAACCAGGGTGGTGGCTCACAGCCAGCAGGTGGTGCGGGTGGACCGCGAGAGCCGCAGGGAATGCCCCCCCGAGGAAATGGCCAGCATGCAGGCCTACCTGGAGGCGGAGCTGCTCAACTGCGACGCGGTAATCATAAGCGACTACGCCAAGGGCGTGATAAACCGAGGGCTTCTGGGCCCCATGCTGCAGCGGGCCCGGGCCGGTAACCTGGTGGTGAGCGTGGACCCCAAAGTGGCCAACATGCCGCTGTACGCCGGGGCCACCGTCATCACCCCCAACCACTACGAGGCCATGGCAGCCGCCCGGATTAGTCCCGGGGGGCCCGGGGCGGTGGAGCGGGCCGGGCGCTTGCTCTTGCAGGAATTGGGGGCCGGGGCCATCCTCATCACCCAGGGAGAAAGGGGCATGACCCTGATCACCCCCGAGGGCATGGATCATGTGCCCACCATGGCCAAGCGGGTATACGATGTCACCGGAGCCGGGGACACGGTAATCAGCACTCTCACCCTGGCTCTGGTCAGCGGCCTTACCCTGTCCGAGGCCGCCATAATGGCCAACGTGGCCGCCGGGGTGGTGGTGGGCGAGGTGGGCACCTCGGCGGTGACCGCCGGGCGCCTCTCCCAAGCCTTGGAGCAGGACGTGCGCTCTCTCAACCGCAGGAATAATTAATGACAACCTATTTGATCACGGGCGGGGCCGGTTTCATCGGCTCCCACCTGGCCCAGGTTTTATCCGCCCGGGGCGAGACGGTGCGCGTGCTGGACAATCTCGCTTCCGGCAACCTGCAAAACCTGGAGCCGGCTCGCCAGGGCAAGGGCGAGTTTAGCTTCCTGGAGGGCGACATCCGCGACCTGGCCACCTGCCGGGAGGCCATGGAGGGCGTGGACTACGTGTTGCACCAGGCGGCCCGTCCCAGCGTGCAGCGCTCCATAGAGGACCCCCTGGCCACTCACTCCGTCAACGCCACCGGCAGCCTAAACCTGCTTTGGGCCGCCAAGGAGGCGGGGGCCAAGCGGGTGGTGGTGGCCAGCAGTTCCTCGATCTATGGCGACGTGGAACCGGCCGACGCGCCCAAGGAAGAGACCCTGCCCCCCCGGCCCCTGAGCCCCTACGCGGTGAGCAAGGTGGCCATGGAGAACTACTGCGCCGCCTTTTACAAGGTCTATGGCCTGGAAACGGTGTGCTTGCGCTATTTCAACGTGTTCGGGCCCCGGCAAGACCCGGACTCGCCCTACGCGGCGGTGGTGCCCAAGTTTTTGTTCGCCCTGAACTCCGGTCAGGCTCCCACGGTTTTTGGCGATGGCCGCCAGAACCGTGATTTCACCTATGTGGACAACGTGGTGGCCGCCAACTTGGCCGCCTGCACCGCACCCGAGGCCCCCGGGCTGGCCATCAACGTGGCCGCCGGGGTGAGCCACGACCTCATCGACCTGCTGGAGGTGCTGGGCGAGCTTACCGGGGGCGCGGCCCAGCCCACTTTTGGACCTCCCCGCGCCGGCGAAGTGCGCTACAGCCTGGCCTCTCTGGACCGGGCGCGCCGGGTGTTGGGCTACGAGCCTTTGGTGGACTTCCGCGAGGGTCTGGCCCGCCTGGCCGAACTGGCCCGCCAAGGCAGGTACTTGTCCTGATGAGCGCTTCTCGCCTCAGCGCCGTGCTCTTCGAGGGGCACCCCGGCCTGGCCGATCTTTTCTACCGCCTGGCCCGGATCTTCGCCCTGAGCCTGGTGTTCATTCTCCCCTTGGAGGCCATCACCGCCGCTCGGGAGATGGCGGCGGCGGGGATGGCGCTTTTTCTGGTCCTGTTCTTTTGGGCCCGCCACCAGTTCAGCTTCCGCTCCACGGTGCTTTTCTGGCCCCTGATCTTCTATGTGGCCACCACGGTGTTCAGCCTGTTCACAGCCGTGGACATGGCCTACACCCTCAAGGAGCTCAGAGCCGAGGTGCTCAAGGGCCTGATCGTCTTCTATGTCGGGGTGCATCTGATCCAGGACCAGGAAAACCTCAAGCAGTTCTGGGGCGTGATCCTGGTCGGACTCGCCGTGATGACCATGGCCGGGCTGGTGTTTTTTTTCCGCGAAGGCGGCTCGCTGCTCAATCACGCGGTGCGGGCCGGCTCCATGCACAGCGGCTACGGCACCTTGGGCACCTATTTGGTTATGGTGTGGCCCTATATGCTGCTGGCGCCCTTGCTGTGGCCCCAGCCCTGGGCCCGCTGGCCCTGGCTGGCCTTGACCCTGGCTGCCGCCCTGCTGACCTACGCCACCTACAACCGGGCCGCCTGGCTGGCGATTCTATTGCAGACCGCCCTGTGCCTGGTGATGCTGTCGCGGCGGCGCCTGCGCACCGTGCTGCTGGTGGGCCTGGCCGCCCTGGTGGTGGCTGGGCTGATGTTCACCGCCCCGGGCTCGCGCCACGGCGAACGCTGGGACCGGCTGGTGACCAACCCCCTGAAAACCGGGGGCACCGCCGGGGATCTCCTGGCTCTGTGGAACTACTCCTACAAGCAGATCAAGGAGGATCCCTTCCGGGGCATAGGCTTGGGGCGGCACAGTTTTTCCAAGGCCTACCCGGAGTTCAGGCGCACCCACCAGCCCCTGCTGTGGCACGCTCACAACATGTTCGTGGACCTGACCCTCCAACTGGGGGTGCAGGGGCTGGCGGCCATTGTACTGATAATGGCAGTGCTGATATGGGCCTTGTGGCCCCATTCGCCGCCGATTGGCGGCCAGGCGGCTCAGGCCTTCGGGGCGGCCACTGCGGCCATGGTGGCGGGCTTTTGCCTGCGCAACCTGTTTGACGATTTTTTCGTGGACGACACGGGTATGATGTTTTGGCTGCTGGCCGGCTTGGCCCTGGGGGGGCGGGAGCTGATCCGGGGCAAGGCCAAAGCGCTGGGAAATAACCGCCCAGAGGCGGCGATGACGGGAATAACGGCATGAATATCTGCATGGTTGGCGTGGGATACGTGGGACTGGTCACAGGCACCTGCTTCGCCGAATTCGGCATCAACGTGGTGTGCGTGGACAAGGTCCAGGACAAGATCGACATGCTCAAGCAGGGCAAGGTGCCCATCTACGAGCCGGGCCTGGAAGAATTGGTGGCCAAGAACATGCGCGAGGGCCGCCTGAGCTTCACCACCGACCTCAACGAGGGCATCAAGAATTCGCTGGTCATATTCATCGCCGTGGGCACTCCCCAGGGCAACGACGGGGCGGCCGACCTCAAGTACGTGGAGCAGGTGGCCAAGAGCATCGGCCAGACCATGACCGACTACAAGGTGGTGGTCACCAAGTCCACGGTGCCGGTGGGCACGGGGCAAAAGGTGGCGGCCATCATCAAGGCCAACCAGAAAGCCCCGGTGGATTTCGATGTGGTGAGCAATCCCGAGTTTTTGCGCGAGGGATCGGCCATCGAGGACTTCATGCGCCCCAACCGGGTGGTGGTGGGCACGGGCAGCGAGCGGGCCCAGGCGGTCATGCGCGACCTGTACGCCCCCCTGTATCTCATCGAGACCCCCTTCGTGCTCACCAACGTGGAAACCGCGGAGATGATCAAGTACGCCTCCAACGCCTTTTTGGCCACCAAGATCAGCTTCATAAACGAGATGGCCAACATCTGCGAAAAGGTGGGGGCGGACGTGAACTTGGTGGCCAAGGGCATGGGCCTGGACCGGCGCATCGGCTCCAAGTTTTTGCACGCCGGCCCGGGCTACGGCGGCTCCTGCTTTCCCAAGGACACCGAGGCCATCGCCCACATCGCCAAGGACCACGACTACCGCTTTGCCATCGTGGAGGCGGTGATCGAGGTCAACCGCCTTCAGCGCGAGTTGATGAGCCTGAAAATCGCCAAGGCCGTGGGCGGGGAGCTTCGGGGCAAGGTGGTGGCCTGCTTGGGGCTCACCTTCAAGCCCAACACCGACGACATGCGCGAGTCGCCCAGCCTGGTCATCCTGCCCTCCTTGATGAAGCGGGGTGCCGTGGTGCGGGCCTACGACCCGGCGGGCATGGCCGAGGCCAAGGAGATGATGCCCGGCCTGGTGGCCTGCGACAACGCCTACCATGCCGCCGAGGGGGCCGACTGCCTGGTGCTCATGACCGAGTGGAACCAGTTCCGCAACCTGGACTGGGAGCGGCTCAAGGGAGCCATGCGGGAGAAGGTGGTGGTGGACTTGCGCAACGTGTACCAGCCCGAGAAGGTGCGCCAAGCCGGATTCACCTACTCCAGCGTGGGACGCCTCTAGGAGCGCGGCCATGGGTGCCGCGCCTCGGCCGGCCCGTCTGGTGGTAAGCCTGTTGGCCGGGCATGAACAACCGCGGGCCCAGGCCCTGCGGCGTCTGGCCTCGGCCCTGGGGCGGGTGGTATCCTATTCCGAGCCCATTAATTTTACGAAGAGCGCATACTACACTTCGGAGATGGGCCCCGGTCTGGACAGACGGTTGGCCGCCCTGGAGGACTTGCGCCTGCCCGGCGAATTGGCCGGCATCAAATGCCTGTGCCAGCAGATCGAGACCGATTTGTCCCTCGGGGGCCGGCGGCAAGTCAACCTGGACCCCGGCCTCTTGGACCGGGACAGCCTGGTGCTGGCCACCCACAAGTTTTCCGGGCACCGCCTGGAGCTGGCGCCGGGCATATACGGCGAAGTGACCCTTTATTACATGGGCGGTGGCTACAAGGCCTTGCCCTGGACCTACCCCGACTACGCCGGGGAGCAAATGCGCGACCTGCTGGAGCATCTGCGCGGCCGCCTCTTGTGGCAAGGCCAACAACAGCAGGCGCGGGGAGATATTTTTTGATCAAGTCCATGACCGGCTATGGCCGCGGCCAGAGCGCCGTCGGCGAGGGAAGCTGGGTGGCGGAGCTCAAGACCGTGAACTCCCGCTACCTGGATTTCCACCTGCGCCTGCCCGCGGGGCTCACCGCCCTGGAGGAGCGCATCAAAAAGTTCGTGGGCGCGCGCCTCACCCGGGGCCGCGTGAGCCTGAGCATCGCCGCCAGCGGCGCGGTGGGGGCTGCTCCGCGCCTGGTGCTAAACCGGCCCCTGGTGCGCGAATACCGCCGGGTGCTGGCCGAGCTGCAACAGGAGCTGGGCATCACCCAGGACCCGGGCATCGCGCCCTTTCTCCACAACCGCGACCTGATCCTGAGCCAGGAGGAGGGGCCCGACCCCGAGGCCCTGTGGTCCCAGCTTGAGCCCGCCTTGGCCCAGGCCCTGGACGAACTGGAGGCCATGCGCGCCGCCGAGGGCAGGGCCCTGGCCGATGACCTGGCCGCCCGTCTGGAGGTGGTGGGGCGTCTGTTCAGCGAGGCGGCGGCCCGCTCCCCCCAGGTGGTGGCCGGCTACCAGGAGCGCCTGCGGGAACGCATCGCCTTTCTCACCGGCGAAACCGAGCCCGACCCCCAGCGCCTGGCCATGGAGGTGGCGGTCATCGCCGACAAGGCGGACATCACCGAAGAGGCGGTGCGCGCGGCCAGCCATCTGGAGCAACTCAGGCAGTTCTTGCAAAGCTCCGAGCCGGTGGGGCGCAAGCTGGATTTCCTGATGCAGGAGCTCAACCGCGAGGCCAACACCATGGGCTCCAAGACCCCGGACGCCGAGGCGGGCCAGACCATCGTGGAACTCAAGGCCGAGTTGGAGCGCATCCGGGAGCAGGTGCAAAACATTGAGTAGGAACGAGAGGCACCCATGGCCGGCAAGCTGATGAGCCTGGGCTTTAGCAACACCGTGGCCGCCCGGCGGGTGGTGGCCATCCTGAATCCGGCCAGCGCGCCCATGAAGCGCCTGCGCGAGGAGGCCCGCCAGGCGGGCCGCCTGCTGGACGCCACCCAGGGGCGGCGCACCCGAAGCATCGTGATTACCGATTCGGGCCATGTGCTGCTCTCGGCCATACAGCCGGACACCATGGCCCAGCGCTACGAGTCCACCAGCTTTGAGGACACGCCTTTGGGACTGAGCGAGGAGGAGCCGGCATGAGCCAGGCTGGCCAGATATTCGTGCTTTCGGGTCCCCCCGGGGCGGGCAAGAGCAGCATCGCCGCCCGGGTGCGGGCGGACATGCCCGACCTGGCCTATTCGGTGAGCCTGACCACCCGGCCACCCCGGCCCGGAGAGCGCGACGGGGTGGACTATTACTTCGTCACCCGCCAGGAATTCCAGCGGCGCATCGCCGCCGGAGAGATGGCCGAGCACGAGGAGATATTCGGCAACCTCTACGGCACCTCGCAAAAGGTGGTGGGCCAGGTGTTGGAGCAGGGTCAGGATTTGTTTCTGGACACCGACGTAAACGGGGCCGAGCAGCTCCAGAAGCGTTTTCCCGAAGGGGTGTTCATTTTCCTGTTGCCCCCCAGCCGCAAGGTTTTGGAAGAGCGCTTGCGGGGCCGGGCCACCGAAGAAGAGTCCCAGGTGCGCCAGCGCCTGGAGCGGGTGCGCTACGAATTGAACAAGGCCAAGAACTACACCCACCTGGTGGTAAACGACGATCTGGACAAGGCAGTGGCCGAGGTGGAGGCCATCATCACCGCCAGCCGCCGCCGCACCCAGCGGCATCTGAAGCTGCTGGAAGAATTTCAGGCGTCCTAGAATGGCAAACGAAGATAACAGCGTTATCGTGGGCCGCCACGCCGTGGCCCAGGCCCTGGCCGAGCAGCCGGAGATGGCCGGCGAACTGCTCTTGGCCGCCGGCGACAGCGGCCCGGCCCTGGGCCGCCTGGCCGAGGCGGCCCGGGTGGTGGGCATCAAAGTGCGCCGGGCCCCCCGGGCGCGGCTCAACGAGTTGGCCGGAGGCGCGGCCCACCAGGGCGTGGCCTTGATGATGGCCGCCTACCCCTATGCCGACTTTGAGCAGATCATCGCCGCAGCCCAGGCCGCCGGGGACCGGGCCCTGGTGGTTGTCGCCGACCACATCCAGGACCCCCACAACCTGGGGGCCATTTTGCGCAGCGCTGCCGCCGCCGGGGCCCAAGGTTTGGTCATGCCCAAGGACCGGGCCTGCCCCCTGACCCCGGCCGCGCTCAAGGCCGCCGCCGGGGCCGCCTCCCTGGTGCCGGTGGCCCGGGTGACCAACCTAAGCGCCGCCGCCCAGGAGCTGAAGGAGGCGGGCCTGTGGCTTCTGGCCGCGGCCACCCGCCAGGCCCCGCCGCCTTGGGAGCACGACCTGGTGCGGCCCCTGGCCCTGGTGGTGGGGGGAGAGCACAAGGGCGTGGGCCCGCGCCTCTTGTCCCTGTGCGACATGAGCGCCAGCCTGCCCCTGGCCCCTGGGGTGGAGAGCCTCAACGCCTCGGTGGCCGCCGGGGCGCTGCTGTTCGAGATAGTGCGCCAACGCCAGAGCGGCCGGGGATAAACCCGGCCGCCGCGCTGCAAGGGGCGGGACCGCCCCGTCTAATTATGTCTAAGTGTAATCCCGCTCGCCAAAGATGGCCGTGCCCACGCGCACCAGGGTGGCCCCCTCGGAGATTGCCGCTTCGTAGTCGCCGCTCATGCCCATGGACAGATGCCGCATGGCGCCGGGCGGCAGGTCGCGGCCTATTTCTTCGGCTAGGCGGCGCAATGCGGCGAACATGGGGCGGGCCCGCTCGGGGTCGTTGAAAAACGGCGGCATGGTCATCAGCCCGCTCAACTCCAGGTGCTCCAGGGCGGCCACCTCCTGGGCCAGGGCGGCGGCATGCTCCGGGGCGCAGCCCGCCTTTTGGGCCTCGCCGCCCACGTTGACCTGTAAGAGCACCCCCAAACGCCGTCCCAACTCGCCGGCCCGGCGGTCCAGGGCCCGGGCCAGCTTGATGCGGTCCACGCTTTGGATCACGTCGAACAGCTCGGCGGCCACCCGGGCCTTGTTGCTCTGCAAATGGCCGATGAAATGCCAGGAGGGGCCCGGTCCCACCGCCGCGATCTTGTCCTGGGCCTCTTGCACGTAGTTTTCGCCGAAGAGAATCTGACCGGCGCTCTGGGCGGCCTTCACCGCCTCGGGGCCGTGGGTCTTGCTAACGGCCACCAGGCGCACCTGTTCGGGCTTGCGGCCCGAGGCGCGGGCGGCCTCGGCGATGCGGGCGGTGACACGGGCCAGGTTGGCGGCGATGCTCATGCGCTCCCTCCCCAGGGTTGTATCAAATCTTTGGCCAGCATCAGCTCGATCACCGCGGCCAGGGGCAGGCCCACCACGTTGGTGTAGGAGCCGCTCACCCGCTTGACCAAAGCCGCGCCCAGTCCCTGCACCGCGTAGGCCCCGGCCTTGTCCATGGGCTCGCCGCTGGCCACGTAGGCCGCGATCTCTCCGGCGCTCAGGGTGCGAAAGGTGACCCGGCTCTGGCCCAGGCCCACTTCCCGGTCGGAGCCGCTTTGCAGGCAATAGCCGGTGAGCACCAGGTGCTCGGCTCCGGAAAGGCGCCGTAGCATCCGGGCCGCTTCTTCCGGGTCTTGGGGCTTGCCCATTATTTCCTCGCCCAACACCACCAGGGTGTCGGCGGCCAGCACCGTGTCGTTGGGAGCTACCCGCACCGCCGCCGCCTTGGCCGCGGCCAGGCGCTGGGCAGCCTGGGCGGCGCTTTCGCCGGGGAGCAGGCGTTCGTCTATCTCGGCCGGGGCCAGGCGGAAATCCAGGCCCAGGCGCGAAAGCATCTCCCGGCGGCGCGGCGAAGCCGAGGCCAAGACCAGGCCCCGCCCTGGGGTAAGGCGGTACATGGCTAGTCTTCCATGTGGGGCAGGCTGAACAGGCGGCGCGCGTTGTCCGTGGTCACCGAGGCCACCTCCTCGGGGGTGACCCCCAAGGCCTTGGCCAAAGCCTGGTGGGTGTAACTCACATAGGCCGGCTCGTTGGGCTTGCCGCGATAGGGCTCGGGGCTCAGGTAGGGGCAATCGGTCTCGATGAGCAGCTTGGTCAGGGGCACGGTCTTCACCAGGGAGCGCAGCTCGTCTGATTTTTTGTAGGTAATCACTCCGGTGATGCCCAGGCTGAAGCCCAGCGAGACCGCCTCGGCGGCCAGGGAGGCGTCGCCGCTGAAGCAGTGCACCACCCCGCCCACCCGCTCGGCACCGCTTTTGGCCAGCGTGTTCAAGACCTCGGCGTGAGCATCGCGGTCATGCACCACCAGGGGCAGCCCCAGGTCCAGGGCCAGTCCGATCTGGGCGGCGAAGGCTTCGCGTTGCAGGTGCCGGGGGGAGAGGTCACGATAAAAATCCAGGCCGCATTCGCCCACCGCGACCGCCGAGGCGGTCAGGGCCAAGCGCTTCAGTTCACCCCAAAGCTTGGGGCTGGCCTTGGCGGCCTCGTGGGGGTGCAGACCCACGGTGCAAAACACGCCGGGCAGCTCGCGGCTGAAATCGGCGGCGCGGCGGGAGGAGTCCAGATCGATGCCCACGGTGACGACCTGGCCCACGCCGGCTTTTTGGGCGCGGTCCAGGGCTGCCGCCGGGTCGTTCAGCAAATCCAGATGGGCGTGAGTGTCGATGAGCTTCATGAAGTTAATTCCTTGCCAAGGGCCCGCCGGGAACAAGACGGGCCAAGTCATCCGCTGCGATGGGAGCGGGAGAGCGCTGCCCTTGGCTAACGTAGAGCCTTGGAGGTGACGCGCCGGGGCCGGCCAAATCGATATGCAGCCAGTCCTTGGGGAAATTATACAGGATGATTTGCCCGCAGGGCAGGTTGGCCCTGGCCCAAAGGGCCAGAAGCGGCGTCTCCACCCCCGGGGCCAAGGGCCTGATGTCCGCCGCCTCGCCCCGGCAGTGCCGGCTGGTGCGGTTCAGGGAGACGTACCAGTTGAGCTCCGGCGAGCGGTAGCCGCTGGTCACCTTGATGGCCCCGAAGCGCATGCGCAGGGGCTCCAGCACCAGGCGGGCCAGTTGTAGCAGGCGCTCAAGGGCGGCGGGTGAAGGGGTGTTGTCCAGGCCGTAGTTTTGGGCGGTGCTGGAAAAGACTAGCTCGCTTAGGGTGAAGTGGGGCGCGCTGGGAAGGGGGCGGTCCAGGGGCGGCGGGGACGGGGGGCTCACGGCGCGAACTCTCCCGGGGCGAAGATGCCTTGGCCCTGAAAGACCCGCAGCAAACGGGCAAGGCGCATCAGCTCGGGGTTCAGGGCGTCCATCATTACCACCTCCAGGCCCGCTCCCATGGCGGCGGCCAGGTAA
>Ga0180009_10006501_pt1 | contig 12234 bp, 13 predicted proteins | sample OS_PC_MetaG_FD_123537 | JGI IMG/M metagenome (GOLD analysis project Ga0180009, IMG submission 123537) | Groundwater microbial communities from the Aspo Hard Rock Laboratory (HRL) deep subsurface site, Sweden - OS_PC_MetaG | ecosystem: Environmental > Aquatic > Deep subsurface > Groundwater...
AGGTTCTCTTGGATTTCATCTTTGACCGTTTCACGTTTCAGGATAAGGTCTTCCGCAATGTATTTTGCGGTGACCTGCTTGATGGTCTCCTGGACGGCCGGAGCGGCGATCCTATCTATAAACTCCAGCCCCAGCGTCCTGTAAACCTCGTCGGCCATGCTTGGGTCCAAACGCCAGTTGAGGGCAATGGTAGTGTTGACATCTTGAAGATCACGGGATGCCGAGGCCGCACCGGTTTCATATTTCTCGGTCTGAACTGACATCTTTACTACCGAATCGAGGAACGGCAGCTTCATCTGGAGACCCTCATTCAGGATTGTGCCCGTCACCGCACTAAAGCGGATGACCACCCCGCGATGACCGGCGGGGATTGTCGCAAATGAGCCAGCAATGATGCTGATAACGATTATGAGAACCCCGATTATGCTGGCAACCCTTCCCCCAAATCGGCTTCTAGGATCTCCCGTGCTTCCCTTGTTTGTCTGCGTCATGTATAAACCAATAACAACAACGATGGCACCAAAAACAAGTAGTCCAATCATCTCTCATCTCCTTCTTAAGATTTCTGGTTAAGCAAACGGTCGCTTGCCAAATGCACCTTATCATTTTACTAGACAGCAACCGGTTTTGTACAACTCACGTTGAGCTTCCTGTGATTTTTTACGATATATTACGCCGGTGAATGAACATTCCGCTCGAAAGTGCAATGAGGTAACAAAATGAGTTTTCGTGCAACAAGGGAATACCAACTGGACGGAACCCAACCCCCTAACAGTTACAATTTATGTTATACTACCCATCCGAAGATATAGGGCACGGTTGGCAACAACCAAGGTGCGGTAAAGAAACCCATGACGGCACCGAAGATGATTACCTGCCTGCGTTCCAGTTTCAAATAAGAGTAAGAGAGTGCAGAATTGACCAGCCATATCATGGCCATCGGTAGAAGCAGCCAGAGAAACTGAAGCGCCTGAGACATGGCCGGTGCCCACACTGCGGACTTACCGAAGTCCGTGTCCCAGGCAAACTCGAAATAAGCCCAGTCGATAATAATGCCTAACAAAGTGATAAAGAAGCAGTAGGCCAGCTTTCTGCCTTTAGTGATTTGTATTTTAGTTTCTCCTGGCAGGCGTGGCAGGGTTACCGAGAGCACGAGCAGATTCCAGAGGTAGTCAAAGATACTACCGAAGGGTATACCGAAGAAAAGGACGACGATGATTACCCCACCGACATCGTAAAGGACTATTGATTTTTTGCTATCTTCCATATTTGCTCTCCCTTATCGGTCAATCCTGACGCCGTCTCCCCACAGCCGGTTGCCATTTACATCCAGCCTCTGGGCGTAGACCATATCACCGCTTAGGCCACCCTCGCCAAGATTAGCCACGACGATAACTCCCCCAGAGCCATCGCTGAGGATTTCGGATACTCCCTGGTAATTGATACCCGGAATGTTAAACACAGGCATACCTTCTTCACTCCACTGCATTCCACCACTGGCGTCCAGCCTCTGGGCCATGATTTTTCCATAGGCGACAAACTCCTTCTGTAACTGCCAGGCAATAATGACACCACCGGTGCCATCAGCAATATATTCCAGATTACGGAACTGCTGTTTTTCTCCCGGATTGATAACCTGCTTTCCCGACCAGAGTGCCTGACCTGCCTCATCCAGCCTCTGCACATAAAGAATCGTTCTTCTTTCCCGTGGGGGGCCGGAAGGCGGGTCTTCTTCAATCCGGATACGGAAACTGCCGCTGAGTCCGTCGCTTATGCTGATAATATCGGGGGAATATTCTCTAGTCTCCAGCAGCTCGCCGTCGCCGCTGATGTGCACCATAAGCGGCACACTAATTTTCCCAATTCCTGAATATACAGTGCCATCAGAGGTCCTAATTATGGCACCGCCGACCCCATCACTTACTACGGAGCGCAAGCGAAAATCTTGACCAGCACCGACCAGGACTCTATCTGGCCAAGCTAGGTTGCCATCGCCATCAACACGCTGCGCGTAGATTCCATTCTTTTTGTTCTCCAATTCCTCTTCCCAGAAGACGATAACTCCCCCTACACCGTCGTTCACTATAGCGTGATTACCTTCATAGGTCGGCCAGGAGCGAGTGGCTATTCCCTTGACGCCACTGGCCGTTTCTTCCGGTGTCACCGGCCGGAACAGAGAGGAAGTGACGATGAGCATGCCCTCATCTCCCCAGAGGCGGCTGCCGTCGGGAGCTATCTTCTGAAGACGGAGATAGTCATCTCGCAGGGCTTTACGGTAGGTCTTGTAGTCGTCCCAGACAAAAAAGGCACCACCGGTACCGTCCAGGACAACCTGTCGGCTTCTGCCGCTAGATATCGGGGAATCACTCCACAAAAGCTCACCATCGGCATTTATTCGCTGAGAGTAGAAGGGAACAGAGTCGAAAAAGGCCGGGTCGTCGCGGTCATCCGGGCGGCTGGAGGTATTGCTCCAGGTGATGATGGCTCCACCCAAGCCATCAGGGGTTAGAGTAAAACCGCTGCCGGGCGGGCATTCACAGATAAATATCCCTCCTGCCTCCCATTGCGGCTGCCCCGAAGGGTCAACACGCTGTGCATAGAAGCTCGCGCCTTTTTGCCAGGCAACTATGATTCCGTTTGAGCCGTCACTGATGGCACTTACTGGTAACCTGCCGGGTGAGTCATGGTAGCTATAAATTATCGCCGCCGCAGCGATAACAACGGCAGCAATGATAACAAGTGCTAACGGCCAGCGTTTCTTATTATTTGTTTCTGCCATACTTCCTCCTGTTACCATAGCAAACAGCTGATAATTTCACTAGTCTTAATCAATCACTCGGTGGTGTCTTTGACGGATATGGTGCATCTGGGAAAAGTAGCTGTACTGCTTCCTCATCCTCCAGAGTGGTATACTTGGCTAGAATAGTAGTCAGGTCAACCAGCTGGGATAATTCCTCCTTTGAAGTGTTACTGGCGTCATATTCCCAGGTAATATTGTAGGACTCACTTTCACCCGGTTCCAGATCAACCGGGCCGGGAATAAATGGCTCAATTTCCGTCCTCCACCGCCCGCTCTCGTCATTAGTTGCTGTGGTGGAAAGCGTCACCCGCACGTTCTGGGCAACCTCTTCACTGATATTGGTGATAGTGATTCGGAAGCGAATCCGTTGGTGAGCCGTGTCATTACCACCAATACTGGAGATGACATTGCGGCTAAAGGTCTTCTCTTCCGAGGTTCCGTTTACTAAATGGCTGCCGACGAGTTGCCAACCGGGCAGCAGTTTCCCCTGAGCATCGAGGGGTGGCTCAATCGTAATCGGCTCATTGAAGTCATAATACTTAATTATCGAGCTTGAGGTATCCAGTTCGCCAGTCTCCTTCGAGGGCATTTGTGTATCCTGCTTCATCTGCCGAATTAGGTAGTCATCCTTGCCTATCCAGAGTTCGACAGTAATTTCAATTTTTGGCCGATCCTCCAATGACTTGAGTATTTCATCATAATGTGGAGACGCCGGGTCAAGCTTTGCTTTCTGCTCCTCTACCATACTCTCATTATCAATTCTGCCCCGGTAATGTAGACAGGTAATCTCTTCAATGTTTTCATCAGGAAGTTCCTTCAAATCAGTGAGTGAATTAATGATTTCCAGCGTATTATCCTTGCCGGGAATGGATCTGGATAAGCTTATAGCTATGGCCTTTTGCACATTGGTACCCAGTTCCTCCGGTTCCTGACTGTATATCTCGTCGCCGATGATAATCACTTCCTCCAAGTCTTCGCCGGAAGTCTTTTTCATATGGTATCTATCGGGGGCGGCGTATTCCATCTCATAGGAAGACACTGTAGTCTTTCCTTCAAAGGTACTGGTGACAGAGCTTGTCATACGGTATGATTGTAAACTGGTATTAACACTCTGCGAGTTTTCGGCCCGAGGCTGTGTTACCAGTAAAACGATAAGGAGGATCACTGCCGCAGCTATAATAACCATTACCAAAGGCCAGCGTTTTTTCTCTCTTACGGTATCCATCTCAGTCTCCTATTCCTCGGATGTCAGCTTAACGCCGTAAACCATATAGCCGGGAAAGCCGACCCACTGGTAAACCACGTAATCACCGTAAATGATCGGGCTCTGCATGACCTTCCCCGGCACGGTCGAGGTGAGCTTCGTTTCTTGACGGGTCTCCAGGTCGTAAAGATAGATATCGGTCTGTCCCTGCCGGCCGTTGATAACGGTGTCGCTGGCGGCATTGCCCAGGCTGCTCCTGGCATCCGTCCAAACGATACGGCCTTCGTAATATGACGGAGCGAACTGGCTGATGGCATAGCCGCTGCGCGATATCTGCTTTTCTTTTCCGGTTTCCAGATTATAGACGAATATATCGGCCTCACGGAAAGCCGGCTGCCGTATCCAGGCAATTGTATTGCCGCTGATAATCGGACTGGCATCATTGGCCTTATTATTGGTGATACGCTGCTCCCAGCCGGCTGCCAGGTCGTAGAGATATATTTCGTTGTCGTCCGGCGCCTCCGGCGGGTGCTTACCCCGCCGTGGCTCGACATGCCGGTTATCCTGCCAGACCACGAGGTTGCCGCTGATGCCCAAGTCCCAACTGCTGACGGTAGGAGCGGACGTAATCCTTTTTTCCTGCTTGCTGATGATATCATAAGCATAGATATGGTAACCCAGGAGACGCTGCCCCTCTTCCACATGGCGAGTATCCAGCCAGACGACGGTATCGCCATAGATTACGGGACAAATCTGTGCGTTCGTCTCGGAGGTGATCTGCTGGATATCGCCGCTATCCAGGTCGAGGAGAAATACATCCCAGTTAGGCATCGGGGCTCCCCTTATGGAACGCTGCCGCTCGGCCTCGTTCCGGTCTACCGAGGCCCAGACGACCCTGCTGCCGTATACAGCCGGTGCTTTTTCCGTCAGCCGGCCGGGCGGCAGTTTGTACACTAGTTCCTTTTCCCGCGTGCGCAGGTTGTAGGTAGTGATGTACTGCTTGACCCGGATGCCCCGCTCCAGTTCGTACTCCAGGCCGACCAGTACATCTCCCCAGATAGCCTGTGAAGAATATGTCCAGTTATCGCCGATTTCCCAGGTCTCGATATTCAGCTCTTTACTTTCAGCCGGGGTCGGCGCTGGCTGCTCCGGTTCCGGGAGCTCAATTTCCGGTTCCATGGGTGTTGTGTTACAGGCAGCAGCCAGCAGCACGAGCATGACCAAAAGTATCCAGAGAAGCCTTTTGCTGTTTTTCATATTAGATGAGTCTCCTGTTATTATTTTCGGCCATAGTCATCTTTCGTTATCAGGGAGTCATTCTATTCATCACCATGTATTGAGGCTATTTTCTGCTCAATCTCAGAGAAAGTAACCGAATTACCTTCTAGAGTAATCATATTACCATCTATGTAGCCAAGCTTGCCTTGCATCAAGCCTGATACCATGTAGTAGTCGGCGGCTGCAAATCCTTCTGGAGGGGCAATTTCGAGTTGTGGCCGTAATAAAAACAGGGCTACTTCTTCCCCCAGATTGAATTCCGGCTGGTCAGTGACCAACATGGCCATTTCACCAACCCGGCCACCCGGAACTATAACAGCGATGTACGCGGATTGGGGTTGACCATACAGGTAACGCTCCACCTTAATAACCACATCGGTAATTACTATCCATGGCGGCTTATCTACCTGCCTTGAAGGGAAAATGTCGACTACTTTGCCGATTAATACTGTGTCAGACTTTTCCACGAGGTCATCCATAGTAAACCTTACCCACGATCCACTGACCATACTCACGCTTTCGCCCGGCTTTGGCTCGACTTTCGTCGTGGTAATCCCGTGATTGGGATAATCCGCTTCGTTTTCCGCTCTTCGAATTACATGCGTGGAAGCCTTGGAACTCCCGGGCGAACCGGATAGGGAAGGGTCAGGGGGCGGTGGTTCGCTTGGTTGAGAAGCGCATGATGAGGTTATTAACAAAAGCGCCATCAGAATAATGGCAAGCAAAATTACTGGCTTCTTCATTTCGCCTCCATAAGCTGAGGCTCTTCCCTTTTCCTTATACCGATTGCTGCCAGTATAAGCAATATTGAAGCTGGCAGGAAGAATAAGCCCCAGGTGAATAACCCTAGAAAGCTAACCACGAGCACAGCAAGAGCGCTTACCCAGATGAATATCCTTCCTAGATGGAGCCTTCTCTTGCTTAACACTATCGCCACAAGTGCTAGCACACCCATCAGGATCACGAAGCTGAGAATTGGCAAGTACCACCAGATTCTCACGAAAGCCCACGGTGGTGAACTAAATAACATTAAGATAGGAGCTAAAATCCCCCAGACTCCGCCTACTATCCCGCAGGGCTTTGCTATTCTGTTTAGGGTTTTCATATTAAGCACCTCCCCCAGTCTCCTATTTGTCGAGAGTAGAGCTACTCCAGCGGCACTTTGAACTCCCAGGGGCCTTCCCAGTCGCCGAAGCGGGTAATGATAAAGGTAAGCTCTTTGGCATCGCTCGGCACCGGGTCAAGATAACTATCGTTATAGCCACACCTTATCTCAATGCCATCATCCGAGAATTGCCTGTTGCTGGCTCTGGCATCCTTGACGACGCCATCAATCATATACTGAGCAACCATACGCATGCTTCGCCAGTTGTGGTCGTCATAATTAGGAAATGGGTTGTTGGGCGAAGTTACCAGAAGGAGGAAGCTGGCTCTCTCCTGACTCAATTCTACTCGCTTCAGGGTGAAAACAATGTCAACCGGCTTTACCTCACCATCCACATCAAAAGGCAGGCCAGTTATGGTCTGAGATTGGTTCAAATCAATAATCTTCTCCATAGCCCCCTGGGGGTACTGAATGAGAAATAGCCTGTCCCTGCCTCCCGACTTCCAGTCCTGCGCGGGAGGCGTTTCTTTGCGGACGGCATACTCAAAATCACCGAAATACCAGCCCGGTGGTGCCTGCTTTTCCGCTTCATCCTTCTGGTCCCAGGTAAATTTGTAGGTTATCGTCTCACCCACTGCCAGTTCTCGCTCCTTGGTGCCGGCATTGAAGGTTCGCACTACCTTGACGTTATCCTCTCCAGGTTCCGGTAGTACAAGGCTTAACTTGGGCGGCACCTGGGTGACAGTGACCGGTTCCATAGATTCATTGGTCAGCCTTACCTCGATTTCAACCTCATCTCCAGACATGTAGACTGTCTGGGAAGGGACGAGGTCTATCTGGACAGAGTAAGTGGCAGTTGGCGGTGTTACTGGCCCCGGTGGTGCTCCCGGCGGACGTATCGGGCCTGGTGGTGGTGCAGGGGCTGGTGCTCCGCCCTTATCGAGCTGACACCCAGCGGCTGTCAGCAGGATTACTGGCAGAATGAGAATGCACAAAATAACTAGCCTTTTCATTTTGCCTCCTTGGCTCTCCACGAGAGAAGAAATAGAATCCCACTTACTAGTGGCAGCAAGCTAACCGGCAATATCATTAGAGCTAGGGTTGCTAATGGCATAGGCTGAGACGTTGGGGGCATAGTAGTAAGACGCCAAACTGGCCAAAACAGGCCTCCGATAATTAGCAGAATGCCACCAATAAGCGGCCACTTCCAAGCAATCACCATGAAAGCCAGTAAAGGTAAAACAAATAATATCATTGTAGGAACAGAATACCAACTGAAACGGCTCTCACTTGTGGCGAAAATGAAAAGTGTCAACTCAATCGCGCCAGCTAGCCCAACAATCAACCCAGCCCGGTATAACGGCTTTCTCACTTTCGACCTCACCTCCTATATCCCCCTCTCCTTCCAAGTAGGATAGGGCGAAATATTATGGTAACTCACTTTGTGTCTTTAGGTGGAGTGGGACCCGTCGCTGGTCTCTCTAGAAATTGAACAGCCACTACCTCTATCGTCTTACGGTCAAAGGCGATATGAATATGCATTCGTGGTGGGTTCCTAAGACGAATGAGAACATCCGGATGGATGCTTGTCGATTCTGGAGGAAATAACTTATCTGGAGGAAAACTACCGTCGGCTATTTCTTCATATGCTACACGTGCCCACCCCGTTGCTTCAGAGTTATTCCAACTTACAATCGACCAGCCCACTTCGACACCATATACCTCTGCCGTTTCCAGCCACTTCGCTACCTCAGGATGAGCGAGCGCTACCCTAACCATTGTATTCTGTTCACTGCCTGTTAGCGTCTTTATAGCTGGTGCTGGGCTTGGTGCCGGTGGTGCGGCGCAGGAAACAAGCGGCAGCAGGAACATAACCAGTGTCAATCCTATTATCAGCTTTTTCATTACCACATTTCCCATTTTTGCTCTCAGCTACTCTAGCAGCACTCTAAACTCCCAGCAACGTCATCGTAACTGGGGCGATGAGTAATAATATCAAGAACAGCTTTAACGAGCAGGATTTTTTCACTCTTTCTGCCGCCCCTTTTTTAAGATAATTGTACAACGTATACCCCGGTGCCTATCATGAAAACCGAAGTATATACAACATAGTCCCCGTATATAATAGGATTTGCCAGGACATCACCAGCCTTTGTGGAAGATAGCTTGATTTCCTGTTTCGTCCCCAGGTCGTAGAGATAAATGTCCGCCTGCCCCTGGATGCCGTTCATAACAACATCACCGGAGGTATTGCCCAGACTTACCCTTGCATCCGCCCAGACGACGCGGTTTCCGTTTACAGTAGGATAATAAGCAGCGTAATTCCCGGTTGATACCTGCATTTCCTTACCTGTGACGACATCATAAAGAAAAACATCAGCCTTAATATAGTCCTGGTACAACTGTCTGAGCCAGACAATGTTGTTACCATTTATGAACGGATAACGGTCGTTGCCGGGATAATCGGTGATACGTTTTTCCTGGTTTGTAGAAAGGTCATAGGCATATATCTCGTTGTTGAAACCCGGCTCATTTCCCGCATGGATATCCATGGGTGGGTCGGCATGGCGGTTATCCGTCCAGACTACCATATTGCCGTCGATACTTAAATCTCTGCCCTCGGCGGTTGGGACAGATGTGAGCCTCTTTTCCGTCTTGGTCTTGATGTCATAGGCATACACATCATATCGCTGCGGGTTGTAATAACCCTCCACGTTACGTACATCCAACCAGACTAATGTGTCTTCAAAGATTCGGGGATTGACCTGGGCGTGCACCTCAGTGGTTAGCTGCTGCACCCGGCCAGTCTCGAGGTCGAGGAGAAAAACGTCGAAGTTCGGCAGTGGCACGCGACCAGTTGTTCGTTGCTGCTCGTCCTCGATACGGTCTACAGATGACCACACAACACTATCACCGCAAACAGCCGGAGGGTCCTTAACCACCCGGTCAGCGGGAAGCTCAAAAATTGTGGTTTGCTCCCTTGAATGTAGGTTGTAACCAATGATTTGCTGCCTTACTATCTTCCCACGTTCAAGTTCACTTACCATACCAATGAGGATATCGTCCTTTATAGCCTCCTGGCTGTATGTCAAGCTCCCCCCAATCTCCCAGGTTTCTATTGCAAGCTCTGTTGCTTTTTGCGGGGGTAGGGGTGGAGACTCCTTTTCTGCCCCGGGCTGACACCCGATTGCCGAAGCTATTAACCCGAGTGTCAGTAGAGAGACGGTGAAAAAAACTGTTGACTTTTTCATCCTTGACCTCCTGCCCTACTCCAGCGGTACCCTGAACTCCCAGGGACCTTCTACTGTATATTGAGGGTCGTCCGGCGAAGTGCTGACTTTCATAGAAATAATCTTGAAGACAAGCTCATGAGCGTCACTCGGAACAGGGTCGAGCGTACCCTTGAGTGTCGTGCCTCCCCAGATAAACCTGGTCCCGTTTTCCATGTATTTCATCCCGGGATGAGGAAGAAAGACTGGCGCGCCGCCGTCAATGCGATATTCGGTAGCAGCGTTCCAGAACGGAGAGCTCCGTACGGTCGGCGGATAATCGGGTTGTGTCACAAAGGCATATACCTTCATCTCCCTGGAAGTTAGCTCGACACGTTCCAGCGTAACCGTTATGTCGTTTGCCGTCCGCGACTCATTCACTTCGATAGTCTTTTCCATGGCGCCCTGGGGATGTTGAATCAGCACCATAGCCGAGGAGCCCAATCCTATTTTCCTGTCAATTGGTCTAGGGGCGTCAGGAGGCTTCCAGGTGATATCGTACCAGCCGGGCGGCACCTGTTCTCCATTTGTATCCTTCTGGTCCCATATAAAATCCGTAATTATCTTCTCGTCAGGTTTTGTGTCTACCCGCTGCTCGGCGCCTACCTGGGAATACAGAACCGGCGCTGTGTCTAAATGTTTGGTTACGTGAATTTGCGGCACATATTCAAGAGTAAGTGGGCCGGAAGTTGTATTGGTAAATACGAGCTGCACGGCCACCGGTTCGCCCGGCAGATAACGGGCCTCATGTGGAAGGGTCACGACAATAAACAGAGGGCCCGGACGCGGCGGTGGTGCTTTTGGCGCTGGAGGAGATGGGGCAGGGGCGGGGACGGGAGATTGCTGACACCCCGCCACCGAGGTTATTAGCAGCAGAACCGTCAGAACTATTGAGAATAGAAAAATAAGCTTCTTCATTTGATGACTCCCTTTTCGCAAGTATGAGGCTACTTTATATCAACATTGAATATTTTCTCTTCGCTAATGGGGCCAGTCGTTCCATGCTTTAAGCTGAATTCTATCTGTGTTTCGCCTGCCTTTGCCGCTTCGAACGAGAAATATTGTGTTCCACTAAGGCCAGGACTTTTCGAATTATCATCAACATAGTTCTCGTTTCCAAGAGTAAGCATCTCTTTATCATAGCTTACCTGCCAGCTTGCCCCAAGCCGTTTAACAACGTGTAGGCCTATCGTAAATCCTTTACCGACTCTTGTATTTATGGTTTCCTGTGGATTAGTGTGAATTGGGCCAGAACAACCGAAAGACATCAATAGCAGCAACACCAATAACAGCAATATGACTGGCTTTTTCATCTCTTTATCTCCTCTACTACTCCAGCGGTATCCTGAACTCCCAGGGGCCGACGACCAATTCATCGGGTTTGTCCGGCGCGAAACGCAATGTTATCGTACTTATTCTGAAGATTAGTTCTCTAGCATCACTCGGAATAGGGTCAACGTGTCTGTCCCAGATAAACCTCGTTCCGTTCTCGAGATATTGCATCCCTGCGGAGCCTGCCTGCTTTACAATATCACCATCGACGCTGTATTCCGCAGAAACATGTTCCATGGCATTAGCTGTGTTCGTGATACCTGGAGGCACAGGATAACCGGACAGCGTACCGACGGTGTAGACCGTCATACCTGAGGAAGTTAGATCAATGCGCTCCAGCGTGACCGTGATTCCGTTTACCGCCCGGGACTCGTTCGGTTCAATGGTCTTTTCCATAGCGCCCTGAGGGTACTGAATGAGGACCGCCGCTCCGGGGTTGAATGTAGTTCTCCTATCTCCCTGAGTGACCTTAATATCCTCAAAGGTGACAGCATACCAGCCGGCCGGTGCCTGCTTCCCCTCGTTGTCTTTCTGGTCCCAGGTAAACTCCAGGGTTGTTGTGTCACCTGGTTTTATCTCCAGCGGCTGTGTACCGCCGGCACGGGAAGATAGGACTTGATCGCGGTCCTGCCATGGTGTCACCCGTATTTCCGGAGGGTGTGTGCTCATTACAATGATGTCCGAAGATGTATTAGTGAGTGATAGCTTGACTTCAATCGATTCCCCCGGTAGATAGTGGGCTTCTTCAGGAACGACATTCCTCTCAAACGGCGGTGGTGGTGCCGGTCGAGGAGCGGGAGGTCCGGGTGCCGGGGAAGGAGCGGAAGGTTGCTGACACCCCGCCACTGAAGTTATTAGTAACAGAGTCATAAGAACTATAGCACACAGAATTTTTAACGTTTGCATTCTCCGCACCTCTCATTTTTACATTCAACTATTCCAGCGGTACCTTGAACTCCCACGGCCCGTACAGTTCTTTGCTGGGGCGGTTATCAAAGCTCATAAATATTCTAAAAGTCAGCTCTTTAGCGTCTTTTGGTAACTGATCGCGGGGATTCACGTATCCCCACATCAGCCAGATGCCTTCCTCATCGGCTCGCTGATCCGCACATCCGGCATCTTTAGTTATGTTGCTGAAAGTGTACTCGGCATCGGCGCATCGTATCCAGTGCATGGCGGAATAGTCATGAGGGTTGCTATATGTGTATCCGGGCAGGGTGGCCAAGGCATAAAACTTAGCGCGTTC
>Ga0180009_10006502_pt1 | contig 12233 bp, 13 predicted proteins | sample OS_PC_MetaG_FD_123537 | JGI IMG/M metagenome (GOLD analysis project Ga0180009, IMG submission 123537) | Groundwater microbial communities from the Aspo Hard Rock Laboratory (HRL) deep subsurface site, Sweden - OS_PC_MetaG | ecosystem: Environmental > Aquatic > Deep subsurface > Groundwater...
TACTTGTTAGATTGTATTTTCTTACCCAGTGCAAATCTGTTTCGTCACCATACGTACAGCACATAACAGCCCCCGTACCTTTTTCCGTGGAAACTAGCTCATCAACCAATACTTCCACTTCATCTCCAAGTGAGGTTTTTACCCTTTGCCCAACAAGTTTTTGGTATCTATTATCCGTAGAATTAACAAAGACAGCAACACATGCTGGAATCAATTCAGGTCTAGTAGTTGAAATAATTAAGTCCTCTCCCAACTCGGTCAAGAAGGCAATATCATAAAACACAGACGGTCTTTCTTGATCTTCAACTTCAGCTTGAGCGATTGAGGTCAAGCATTCGTGGCAATAAAGGGCAGGAGCTTCTTGTCTATATATCAAACCTTCTTCGTATAGCCTCTTAAAAGTTGTTTGAGAAGTTCTTTGAACTTCATCAGAGATTGTAGAGTACTCCAATCTCCAATCCACACTCATTCCAATTGATTGCCAAAGATTTTTATATTCGTCGGCGTACTTTCTTACTACCCCCAAACAACTTCGTTGAAATTCCCGTAAACCTTGATCCTGCCCTTTTATACCCAACTCTTTTTCGACTAATCTCTCAGTTGGAAGTCCATTGTCGTCGAAACCAAAGGGGTAACGGACATTGTAACCAGCCATTCTTCTAAATCTAGATACCACCTCGGCCTGCGTATATGAATATATGTGCCCCAAATGAAGCGATCCAGAAATAGTTGGAGGGGGAGTATCTATTGTATATAAAGGCTTATTTGAATTAGGTTCAAACTCGTATACCTTTTCTCTTTCCCAGAATTGTTGCCAGTAAGGCTCCCTATCAGCAAATCTATAACCTTCCTTTTTTTGAGAGGTCTCTTTTTTAACCATGTTTTCTGCTTTTCTCCTTCATTTTATCCTCTAAATTTATTTGATCTAGTCTGCGGACCATGAGGCTATTGTACCTATATTAAATACAGGGTTCAACTTTAGAAATGGATCCGATACAAGAAAGATAAGTAAACGTGTTTCATTTACACTTCAACCCTCCCCTAAACTTTTTAAACCGCCACTCCACCCACGGAATAAACGGAAAAACGCTGTAGTGAAACATAACCTTTCTATAATAATCAGACTTGTGTTTTTTTAGAAACAAATCTTCCTTTTATTTCCTGTAACGTAATATATTTTCATTTTATCTAAACACTAACAAAACTTAATAGTTTTCACAGCCAGAACAATCCTGTTTTTAACTTCTTCCCAACTGATATCTTTGTGCATTCTGGGCATGGGTTGCTGTTCGGCGTCTTTAAAGTAAACCAATGATTTCATAATATGGGTTTCGCTATATTTTATTTTTTGATATTTTTTTTCCATCAACTTAAATAATCCGCTCAACGAATATCTATCTAACAAGTAATAAAGGTCAATAAAATCTTTTTTGCTTCCTCTTGCTCCAATGGTTTGTAATTTTGTACAGGCTATATCTTGAATTGAACTAAGTTTAATCGACCCCCATTTAATGATAGGTTTAATTAAATCATAATGATATTCTAAAAACTGTAATTTAACTCCATTCAAATAAAAAAATCTAAATCTTCAGATTCTCGGTGGCCAATTTGTAAGGATAATGCAGTTCCGCCAGACAAATAAAAATACTTCAGAAAATCTGGCTTTTTATTTTGAAACATTGTAATCAAATGAGCAGTGTTTTTAGGTAACGTTTCAACAAAAAACTTATTGTTCATGTTAGGTATACTTGCCAAAAGTTGCGTGTTTTTGAAGATAATTTTAATAAGGGTAGCATGTTCAAAATATGATTGGGATTGGTTTTTTTAAATAACCAAGATATTGATTTTGTATCACCTTTATCCAACAAAGTTTGAATAATATACTGACTGTGATCCTGCCAGTTAAGTTGATTTAAATCGTCACCCCAAAAATATTTCCTAACCTGAACAGGGATACTATCTATCATGTCTATATTATACCGAAATTGTTGGATAAATTTTACCAACCCAATCTACACTCTACTTGCCAATTGAGCTCTTAATTCAATCAACAATTTACTTTTTACCCAATCTTTTTTACTTTTACTTAAAACCTCCCCTAATCCACTTAAAATATCATAATCTTTAGATAAGCTATCCACCAATTTCAATAAATCTCCTAAATATTCTTTTAACCCCTTACCCAATCTTAACTTAATAATATCTTTATTAATTGAAAAGTTTTTTTCAAACATAAACCATATATCATATAAATCTCTATTCTGTAAATTCTTCCTATCTAAAACCGCACACAACTTATGCGCAAACATAAACTCAGGTTTCATTACCAAAACAGAGTAGCCTCTAAAATCTTTAACCTCATACTCGTTGGGGAACTTTCGCAAATTTATCTCAACCTTAACCTTTTGCAATCCTTTTTCATAACTACCCAACCAAAACAATGTATATCTTTTTTTTCTTTTATCTAAAATATCCAAACTTTTGTTTACAGCACCATCTATCAAACTGATATCTAGATCTTTAATGTCTGTAATTAAATCAAAATCTAAATCCGTCGAAAATCTATCTAAACCATAGAAAAAAAATAAACTTGTTCCCCCCTTAAATCCCAACTTAGAAACAAGACTTTTTTGTCTTACCAAATCAATCAAAATCTTACTTAAAACTTGTTTATGTTTATCAATATTTAACATTCTATTTCTCCATTAATTTTTTAACCCTCTTGATTAACTCTTGGTTAGAATAAATCTTTGCCATCTTCATTATTTTTTCTTTATTTACCCCCTCAACATACTCTAATCCTAATTTAGGAAAAAAATACAAACTATCACAAACAGCTCTTTCTATCGAAGCCATTCTAAAAACCTCCTTCTTTCCTATACCCATTTCATTAAACAAAACATCATCTTTAATTTTTTTATAAACAAACTTAACCCCTTTAACCATTTTTACCGTTGGCTTACTTGATACAGAATATATCTCACCATAATACTGAAATATCACTCCATAAAATTTCAAGGCACTAAACAAAGATATATATGAATTCCTTATTAATTTATTAGCTATCTCAAACAGCAAGTTACCATCTAACCTTAAACTTTCTTCATCATATTCATCCAAACCATATAATCCTTTTGCTAATCTATATATCTGCTTATTATTAACATAATATTTAATCAATTCATACAGCTTTCTTGAATTTTTATAATTCCATAAAACACCTAAATCCTGGGCTGTAAATACTTTTCTTCCCGTTTTTTGCAACTCAACTAATTTATTCATGTTACTGGTAATAATACTACCACTTTTAGCACCAATGTCAACTTCTGCTTCATTACCTCTATTTTGGCAACTTTTCCTCAAAACTGTAACCAGAAAATTTTTCTACCATACCAAAGAAAACAGCTCAAGCTACAAAATCAAGATAATTATCCTTGTTGATAACGCGAATTGGAACACCATACTCTTTTGAAAAAAGCTTTGCCCCCTTGCTTGAAACTACCTGCGTATGTTTAATTTCAAAAGCTTTAAATCTTTCTTGTAGAGAAAATCTTTCCAAATAATCAACCTCAGCCCCACCATAACTACGCCAAAAATTAATTTTGGGCAATTGTCCTTTATTTGCATACATTTTGAGTCGCTCAACAATAAGAAAATTTTCCCAAAGTGAACCAAAATTAGCCCTAACGTTAGTAGAATTAAAATCCCCAATCAGAGCATTTCGGATACCAACATCAGTAAAATAAATTTTATATTTTTTACCAATTTCTCGTCTAGGATTCTTAGAATAAGGAAACACCCGAATAATAACAAACGCCTGCTCCAAAATATCCAAATAATTAACAACCGTTTTCCTGTCTATTTTGATTCTATTAGCCAGTTCATTTTCATTCACTTCTGCTCCAATTTGATAAGCAAGTGCACAAGTCAAATCTCGAATTGCCTGCGGGTAACGTACTTTTTGAAAAGCAAGAATGTCCTTAAATAAGTAGCTTTCAACAATTTTTTCAAGCAAAATTTTTCTCTCATCATTTCTTTTAATCAAATAAATTTCTGGATAAAGACCATATAAAAGTATATCCTCTAACATGGTGTCTGCCTGTTTCTTTAAAAGAACTTGATTGTTCGAAGATGGTACGTTAGCCAACATCTCCATTAACGACAGTGGATAAAGCGTGTAATCAAAATACCTGCCAGTAAGCGCATCGCTAAGTTTGTTTTTTAGTTCAAAACTAGACGACCCAGTTGCCACTATCTTGACTGAAGGAATATTATCATGAACAATCTTTAAGGTTAATCCAGGATTAGAAAGACGTTGAGCCTCATCAATAAATACATAATCCAATCCAGCTGTCAATTTTTTCAGGACAGTTAATGAGGTCGTGTTTATGCTAGAACAATCTTCCTCAATGTCACAGTTTAAATATAGTATTTTTTTATTTTCCCCGTGCAATCTATTACCAAGACTTCTCAACAAAGTAGTTTTGCCAACTTGACGCGCCCCCAAAATAATAACAATCTTCTTCGAAGAATAAAGTCTGTCAAAAATAATTTTTTCTATTAACCTTGGGATCATACCCCCCATACTAATACTAATAATAGGATTTGTCAAGAAGGAAAAACCTTATCCACAACTTCATAAGGTATAATTTAAACCATGACCAAAAGCCAAATCGAGCGTGCCAGAAAAATTTTCCAATCAAACCATTAAACGTAAGTTAACGGATATCAGCCTTAGCTAACACCGCTCTAACTTCATTCATCATTTCATCAAATCCTCTAGCTCACACGAAAGCAAAGCAGGGTGATTAAGCACAATCTGTTCCCTTTGATTAAGATTATCCGCTGTCATTCGAATAACTTTTGTCTCAATAATGCTCCCCATTACCACATTATTAGTTTTTTTAAAATAATCAGAATTTTTCTTATTAAAAAGCGTTGCATACTGCCTCATTCGATCACCAACTTTCTGCCCGTTTGCCGTGCGAATCATTAATGTCAAAGAATTATTTATCTTGGTCGCAACCCCACCTTCTTTAGAGTCAAACCAATAGTCGCTTACGGTATATACAACTTTTACCAACTTATTCTCTTTAGTATTATAAACAAAAATAAAAGAGTAACTACCACTACGCGGGTCTTGATATATTTCTATTTCCTGTAAATTAGCAATCGTCCTAATATCATAAGCTTCCACTAACCGCAAATAATTTTCATGCCAATGTTCCAGCCAATTATTAATATAACCTTGATCCAAAAAAAGCGGGGATAAATCCTGCCTAAGATTCTTATTACTCACCTTATTCATTTGTATAGTCAGTCGGGTAAAAAGCGCTCGTAAGTCAGTAATATTAATTTTTTTGGCCAATAAATAATCTAAGTCAGGAACAATTTTTTTCTCCATGTACCACAGTAAATCGTAAATATCACGCCCCTTTTCTTCGTAAACCACCTTACCAACACCACGACTTCCACGCAAAAGCACCGCCACAATCTTACTAGCCATCAAAGCAGACATGTTATACGTTTTTATTACAAAAGAAAGCTGGTTATGGTTAACAGGAACCCTCTCCGTAACCACCTTAGAAACAACAAAATTATTTAGATCAATCTTAACATGCACCTGTTTTGATTCATGCTTAATCTCCAACTCATCTCCTATAAAAAACCGCAACAATAACCCTCGATCTTTTACAATTTTAATCTTAAAGCTCGCAGTCTCAAACTGGTAATTTTTAAGAAAATAATCTTCAATTTCCTTTTTAAACTTATCCAAAAAAGGCGCTGTAACCTTCTGATCAATCTCAAAATCCAAATCCACCGACATACGATTAATCCCATGACAAATCCTCAGCGCCGAACCGCCATACATAATCCATTTACTGTACTTCGGATGATGGTAAATAAAACTTAATACATAATACTGAACCTCTTCCTTAACCACATTACGCACCACCTCAGCTTCAGCCCCAGCAATATCACCAACCCTCTGTTTTAAAAAAGTAATAATCTGTTTCGTCATGTTATTTAAGTTGTTTTTTTACCATCATATAAAATTTTTCCCGCTCTTTTTTGCCCATTTCATCAATGTCAACCCGTAAATCCTCAACCAACATCTTTACATCTTCGATCTTCAATCCTTTAAACTGATTAGTTTTAAAATAAACCAGATCAAAAAGAGCCTTTGCCGGAGTGGCAATAAAAAAATCAAAACTTCCTTTAACCAAAGAAAAATCTAAGAAAAGACTCTTTTTCATAGAGTGATACGCAAAATTCCCCACCTTATTCTGATAATTTCTGGTAATCTTTGTTGTTACCGAAATAACAGGGTGAATCACTTCAGTAGTCAGATCATAATACTGCAAAGCCGTCCAAGAACTTACGTAAGAAGGCTGGCGTAAAATATTAGCCAAGTAAAAAATATAAGAAATATCATTCTTATAAATCTTAAAATACGCATCGGTAACATACGTACCCTTTTTTAGCTGAATTAATTCTTTGCACACCAAAGAACGGTTAACATAAGCGTCAACCGTCCCAACTTTAAGCCCATACTGATCACTTAAATCATAAACCATCTTTTTATCAAAATATGGCAAAACTTTCAACTGGTCAATAAGAATTTCCCTGTATTTCATAGTATTTCACAAATATAACAATATCATAACAATTCTGAAACACAATGTCAACCCCAAACAAACTCGTGCCAATATATTCTATTATATTAGAAGCTTTCACATTCAAGACAGTATAATGGCCTTAACATGCAAAAAATTGTAAACGGCACCCTTACCCAATACCAAACAACAAACTCAAAGCAAAAAAATACCCTGCTAGTTCTCCATGGTTGGGGTCAGTCTGGCTCTAACTGGCAAACAATCGCCAATCTTCTACCTAAAAATTACCAGATTGTCTTACTGGACCTGCCAGGATTTGGCGGTACAGAACATCTTCCAGATAACCCTAGTATTCCAGAATACACCCAGTTTGTTTTTGAATTTATAAAAAAACTAAACTTAAAAAAACCAGCTATTTTGGGTCACTCCTTTGGTGGTCAAATTGCCATCAACCTAACAGCAAAATACCCCACACTTTTATTTCAGCTTATCCTTCTCTCTCCGGCTGGTATAAGAAACAGATCTAAAAAACAAAAACTAAAAACTCGTGTTTATAAAAAATTCAAATTCATAAAAAAAATCCTCCCCAAATCAATCATCCAACTAATCCTCAAACAACTTACCTCCACAGATTACTTGAATGCCAGTTCCCAACACAAACAAATTCTCAAACAAATTGTTATCCAAGACTTAACCAACAAATTAAATAAGATTACCACCCCCACCACCATTCTTTGGGGATCAGAAGACAAAGAAATCCCCTATTCGGGAAAAATTATGGCCAATCTCATCCCCAACTCTAAACTGATTGTTCTCTATGGCCAAGACCACAACCCCCACCTTAACAAACCTCAAGACCTAGCCCAAGCAATTAATCAAAACCTAAAATGAAACTTCTAAAAACCCATCTACACATCTACCAACTAGAGGGCTACCAACCAAAAAGATTTTTAAACTGGTGGTTAAAACACCCATTTACACACCAAGTCTCAAACAAAACCCCCCTAGTCTACACCGCCAAAACCAAAATATTTATATTCCTCTCCTACCTTATCTTGCTCACCTCTATCTTCATCTCTCCCTGGCTTTTTCTTATTTTTCTCATCCAACCATTCCTATTACTTTTTATCTCTACCCTTATTAGAAAACCAGATGAGTTTATTATCAAATGGCTCACCATCAAAAAAACCAGACAACAACTTCTAAATCAACCGCAACTTATAACCATTGGCATCACCGGCTCATACGGCAAAACCACCACCAAAGACATGCTCTTTAATATATTAAACAACCATCAACCCACTCTCAAAACTCCCAAAAGCTACAACACCATTTTTGGCATCGCCAAAGTAGTAAATTTAGAACTCACCAACAAATTAAAATACTTCATTTGCGAAATGGGCGCCTATGTCAAAGGTGAAATAAAAACTCTCTGCTATCAGGTTCCACCCCAATACGCCATTCTCACCGCCATCGGCACCCAACACCTAGAAAGGTTTAAGACCATAAAAAATACCACCCTGGCTAAATTCGAACTCGTAAACGCAGTCAACCCCAAAAACGCCATGGTTAACATAGACAACCCCCACATAAAAAACCACCTTATAGCATCAGCGTCATTCCCGCGCAGGCGGGAATCTATACCAATCAACACATACTCTTTTAAAGACCCTAAAGCCACGTTTTTCGTTTCTAAATTTAAGCTAAGTCCTCAAGGAACTTCCTTCACGCTCAAGACCAAAAACAAATCCCACCGCTTCACCACCCCACTTTTTGGCACCGCCAATCTAGAAAATCTGGCGGCCGCCATTAGCATGGCCATTATGCTAAAGGTCCCTGTTCAAATAATTAAAGACTCCGTCTCAAAACTTACCCCTTCCCCCAACCGACTAGAACTAAAAAAAATTGGTAACGCGACCATCATTGACAACTCCTACTCCAGCAACCAAGAGGGTTTCAAAAAAATTATGACGGACCTTTCCAAGCTTCCGGGTAAAAAAGCCCTCATCACCCCCGGTATCGTAGAACTAGGACAAAAAACCACAATCATCCACCAAGAACTTGGTCAACAGGCCAATAAAATTTTTAACACCATCAAACTCATTGGTCAATCAAATCGCACCCAAGCCTTCAAGTCCACCGCTCCACACAGCCAAATCTTGCCAGCATCCACCCCCGTCTGGTCCTTAGCAAAAAAACTTAGCCTTACTCATTCTTGGGTTTTAATAGAAAACGACCTCCCAGACAACTACTAAACCCTTCCCCCCTTAATTCCCCTTTTGGCAAACCCGGCCAATATATTACTGTTAAACACACTTACTAACTTCTTTTTAGCTTTCCATTCTTCCTCAGCCAATCGTACCAACTTGATTACCAGTTTTTTAAATGAAACTCCACTAGCCTCCCATAAGTAAAAGGCCAACGACCCAGGCATGGTGTTTACTTCGTTAAAATACACCTCATCTTTCTCATTCACTATAAAATCAAACCTAGAAATCCCCTTGCCATCTATAGCTCTAAAAATATTCACCGCCACTCCTTCAACCTCATTCTTTATTTTTTCGCTCACTGGCGCTGGAATAATTCGCTTAGCCGATGCCATCCCCTTGCTTTTACCACCCTCTCCAATATACTTATCCTCAAAACTCAAAACATCCGCCACAGTCACCGGCCTTTCTGTAACCGAGCATTGATAAGGATCATTGCCCAACACCGAAATATTTATCTCTATTGGATTCTTCACCGCCTCCTCAACCACTACTCGCGAACCGTACCTAAACGCCACCTCCACAGCATCCGTCAAATCCTTTTTTTTACTCAACCTCACCACCCCAATACTCGATCCTAGCCTTGCCGGTTTAATAAAAATCGGCCATTTTAATTTCTCAATTTCTTTCACTAATTCTTTCTTTTCTTTTTTCCAACCACTCACAGTCGCCAACACATCTTTCGTTACCCTAACTCCCAAGGACTCAGCCACTCGCTTGGCCACATACTTATCAATTCCCACCCCGCTCGCCGTAACCCCACAACCAACGTATGGCAAATCCGCATGCTCCAACAACCCCTGGATCGCCCCATCCTCACCATACTGTCCATGAAACACAGGAAACACCGTATCAATTTTTTCTTCCATTCCTCCAAAACCCAACCAACCCTTTGCCAACAAATCCCACTCCCTATCCGCTGAAATAATCACCCGCTTCCCCCAATCTTTAATCTTTTGCAAATCCTTATAATTTTCAGCCTTCAAGTATTTGTTTCCACCCAAATACCAACCCCCCTCCTTACTTATATACAAAGGCAACACTCCAAAACCTGCTTCTTTCAAAGCATTCATCACCTGCAAGGCAGAAACTATAGACACCTCATGCTCTGGACAAACCCCACCATACATAACCAAAACTGTCTTCATCATCAAAATTATACCCTACTTCAATAAACAATTTGCATTGCAAACTTAAAACTTAGGTTACAGGCTCACGATCTTGATATAATTACTAAATCATAAACACCATGAAGATTAGAACGATACGACTACTATGTTTCTAAATTCAAATAAAATCCATGTCTACTATCCCAAGTACTTTGACCAAGTATATCATTACAACAAGGACCATTCTCGTCAATACCGCTTAGACAGCCTAGAAAAAATAGTTAGACTAAAAAATAAACTAGATAAAGATCATTATTTCAAACTAATCACTGTTGACAAAACAGACCCTACTCCACTACAACTTGCACACACACCAAAATACATCAAAGCTCTATTGTCTGGTAAACCAATTAAACTAGCTAACTCATCAGGTTTTATTTGGCAATCAACAACAGCAGATACAATACTTACTGGATGGGTACCACCAATATTATGACCACCTCCTTTTACAAACAAACAGTTTAAATTATATTTTGATATCATTTCCACAACACACTCAACAGGTGTTGACTTATCTGAATCTCCATAAATCAACAAAACATCTTTCGGATCCACCTTACTCAACAATAATCTGTTCATCAAGTTTCAACACCAAATTATCAAAATCATCTCCCTCCACCACTACTCCCAAACATTCTCTCCCCACCTCCAACCTGCAAGTATCTTTAAACACTGGTCCTGGCATTTCTCGTCTCACCATCGGCATAAACTTTATTATACAATATAGCTTATGCAACGAACTCTTATAAACCAAACCCCCCAGTTAATCGGTAAACAAGTAAAACTAAACGGTTGGATAGACAGCATCCGCGACCACGGCAAAATTACTTTTTTAGACCTACGCGACCGATCCGGCATCATCCAAGCCGTGGGTCAAAACTTGCCCAAACTAAACATCGAAGACGTCATCGAAATCACCGGCCTAATTAAAGCTCGTCCAGAAAAACTAATCAATCCAAAGCTCAAAACCGGCTCCATCGAAATAGAAACAGAAAAGGTTACTATTATAAGCAAGTCTCAAGAACTCCCTATTCCCATAAACACAGACGGCTATGAAATCGACGAAATTCACAGAAACAAATTCAGATACCTAGATCTCCGCCGCCCCCGCATGGCTCAAAATTTACGCCTCCGTTCCCAAGTCACCCAATTCATCAGAAATTTTTTAGCTGATAAAGACTTCACCGAAATAGAAACTCCAATTCTAACCAAAACCACACCAGAAGGAGCCAGAGACTTCATCGTTCCCAGCCGCCTTCAACCTGGTAACTTCTACGCTCTCCCCCAGTCTCCCCAACAATACAAACAACTCTTAATGGTCGCCGGAATAGAAAAATACTTCCAATTTGCTAAATGTTTCAGAGACGAAGACCCCAGAGCAGACAGAGCTTACGGTGAATTCACCCAACTAGATATAGAGATGTCTTTTGTCACCCAAGAAGACATACTTCAATTAACTGAAGAGCTGTTTACCCAACTTGTTAAAAAGGTTTTCCCAAACAAAAAAATCAAACAAACCCCCTGGCCCAGGCTTTCTCATAAAGAAGCAATTGAAAAATACGGCTCAGACAAACCAGACTTAAGAAAAAACAAGAATGATAAAAACGAACTAGCTTTTGCTTGGATAACGAATTTCCCCCTATTCACAGAACAGAAAGAGTCCGACTTTTTCCACGGTTCAGGTAAAGCTAAATTTGCCCCTAGCCACCATATGTTCACCGCTCCCCACCCAGATGACGTTAAGCTCCTAGATCAAGACCCAACTAAAGTCAGAGGGCTCCAACACGACCTAGCCCTAAACGGCCTAGAAATTGGCGGTGGCAGTATCCGTATTCACGACCCAAAGATTCAAGAAAAAGTTTTCGACCTCATCGGTTTCACCAACAAACAAAAACAAGAGTTCGAACATATGTTAACCGCCTTCAAATACGGCGTCCCGCCTCACGGTGGCATCGCCCCAGGTCTCGACAGATTTTTAATGGCCATCCTCGGAGAACCAAGTGTCCGTGAAGTCATGGCCTTCCCCACCAGCTCATCTGGCCAAACAGCAGTTCTAAACGCCCCCTCCAAACCCTCCAAAGCTCAGCTCAAAGAACTACATCTTCTCCGGAACCTCAATTCCCAAAACACCTAAACCATTTTCTATTGTTTGCGAAACCGCATCTACCAATCTTAATCTA
>Ga0180009_10006503_pt1 | contig 12233 bp, 1 predicted proteins | sample OS_PC_MetaG_FD_123537 | JGI IMG/M metagenome (GOLD analysis project Ga0180009, IMG submission 123537) | Groundwater microbial communities from the Aspo Hard Rock Laboratory (HRL) deep subsurface site, Sweden - OS_PC_MetaG | ecosystem: Environmental > Aquatic > Deep subsurface > Groundwater...
AACATCGTTAACAGGCAAACCCGAATTTGAAGGATTATAAACCGTCCAGTTAGTACCGTCAAATTTTGCAAGCCCACCATACACAGTCCCAATCCACTTATTACCAATGCCGTCTATTGCAATTGATTCAACATTTATATCGGGAAAACCAGAATTACTGTTAGTATAGATCGTCCAATTCGTCCCATCAAACTTTGCAAGTCCGCCAGCGGTGGTTCCGATCCACTTATTACCTGAGCCATCAATAGCCACTGATACAATAGAGTTATTAGGCAAGCCTGAATTCGAAGTAGTATAAACCGTCCAGTTTGTACCGTCAAACTTCGCAAGCCCGCCACCGTAAGTCCCGATCCACTTATTACCTGTGCCGTCAATCGCTATCGATCGGATCCAGTATTGAGGCAAGCCCGAATTAGAACTATTATAAACAGTCCAGCTTATCCCGTCAAATTTAGCAAGTCCACCATCCCATGTTCCAATCCACTTATTTCCGGTGCCGTCAATAGCAATTGTAGAGACAGAGTTTGCGGGAAGGCCAGAATTGGAAGTAGTATAAACCGTCCAATTCGTTCCGTCAAACTTGGAAAGCCCGAGCCCAGTCCCGATCCATTTATATCCGGTACTTTCTATTGCTATTGCCGAGACAGAATTAGCAGGCAAGCCAGAATTTGATGTAGTATAAACAACCCAACTAGTTCCGTCAAATTTAGCAAGCCCACCATTAGATCCGATCCAATTATTCCCGGGACCTCCAACTGCCAAGGATAATACAAAATTATCAGGCAAACTGGAATTTAAAGTATTATAAACCTTCCAAGAGTCATTTGTTATAGTAAATACGCCATCACTTACATCAGAAATTGTTGTATTGCTTAGATCTGTAATTTTCACTTTACATTGCGTTGATAACGTATTCGGAACTGTCCATGCATAACTGCTGCTGCTTGCAGGAGTGCTCGCAATAATTGTACTCCAACTTGTGCCGTTGTCTGTCGTGTATTCAAGTTTAACGTTAGTAACATTTGTATTTGTCCAAGTAATATTTTGTGAAGTTCCTACTTGCCAATTTTCTCCTCCGTTAGGGGAAGTAAGAGTTAAAGTTGAAACAGCAATCGGAGTTGCACTCACTTCATTTGAGTACCCGCTCTCATTCCCCGAACTATCACCTGCAGTTATTCGATAGTAATAAGTAACTCCATTAGTCAATCCAGTATGGGTATAACTGACTACTGACTTCTGACTACTGTCTACTTTAGTTGTTGGGTTCGGTGCGGTTCCAGCATAAATTCTATAAAGCATCAAATCACTTTCCGTATTAGCATCCCAATTTAATGTTACTTGCTGGTTACCGGGAGTAGCGGTCAGGTTTTGTGGAGGAGAGGGTGGAATTATATCTAAACTGGAAATCATTATCTCATTCGAAAATGGACTTTGGTTTCCTACCGCGTCAACAGCTTTGAGGGAATAGTAATAATTTATACCCGCCGCGATTGTTGTATCCGAGTAAGAATTGAAAATTGTTTCAACGCTGTCAATAAGGGTGTATTCAAATTCTGCTGTCTTCCGATAAATGAGATAAAAAGCCAAATCGGGTTCAGAGTTTTTATCCCAATTAAGTGTTATTATATTAGCACCTGGAAAAGCGGTTAAATTCTGCGGAGCTTCCGGGGCAGTTGTATCAACACATTTTCCTGTTAGGCTTACGGCAAACAGAGTATCAGTCCCGCTTGTTGAGTTAAATCGCAAATTAATACTCCCGAGCCAATCTCCGAGAGTTGGTGAAAATATTACTTGTAATATCAGAGAATCCCCTGCCGCGATTGTTGAGTCAGTAATGGAGCGGAAACCAAACACAGTGCCTTCAATCTCAATTTTCGTGATCTGCAGTATTCCGGTTCCAGTATTATATAAAATTATACTTTCTTCTTTAGTAGAGCCTAATTCAATTTCACCAAAATTTATACTTAAAGTAGATAACTGAGGAATTCTTGTAAGTAACTCCGCAGTAACTATATTAGAAAAATTGCTTTCGTTACTATTAATATCAATACAAGTGATTTTGTAATAATATTTAATATTAAAATCCGCTTCGGGATCTTGGTAATAATTTATATTCGCTGAAACACTATCATATCTTATAAAATTTGCGCCATCAGTACTGCGGTATATATAGTATAAAAACGCATCCTCTTCTAAATTCAAAGTCCATGTGAGATTTATCTTATCATTCAGATTGTTCGCCGCTAAATCGACGGGATTCAATGGTGCTAAAACATCGACTCCGGTTCCGGATATTAAAACTGTTTTCATCTGGTCTTCGATATCCGAGTCGTTCGATTGAACAACCAAGGTATCGGCATACGAACCTAAACTGCTAGGATTAAATGAAATAGAAACTTGGGCGCTGTCACTTGGCGCAATCTTAATCTGATTACTCGTGGCAGCGAATGGATTATCATAACCACTAATAGTAACATTTAATGAATCCGTACCGACGCTGTAAATTTTTACAACCTGGACATCAGTGGAGTCAAGCTGGACATTCCCAAAATTAATACTAGCTGTACTCAGTTGAATTTCTTTTGAAAACGGTCTTGCTGAAATCATTAGCGATTTAGGGCTTTCATTGCCGGAACTATCGACTGCTGCAATTTGATAGTAATAGGTTGTTCCGTTAGTAACATTGGCGTCCAGAAAAGCATTAGTGCTAGCTCCAACGCTATCAATTATAGCTATTACTATTTGACTTGTTCCTCTATATATTAAATATTGATGAATATCTTGTTCAGAATTCAACGTCCAAGTAAGGCTAACTTTATTTTTACTTCCACTGCCGGCAAGGTTTTGCGGTCTTTCCGGGCCAACTCTATCAATTCCAATATCAAAAATATTATCGCTTGTATCATTAATAGAATCCGGTATTTCCGCGTCAGAAATTCTAATTAAATTTAATTCAGCTTGGATTTGAGGAACTAACCAATTATAAGTACCGCTATTCGCGTAATTACTATTCACTGTATTCCAGTTTGCTCCATTATCGCTGGAATGCTCAATCTTGATAAAACTTGCACCGCCTCCTGTGCCGTCTACTTCATTCCACTTTATCCCATATTGTGAGTTGGGACTGATATTCTCTCCACCATTCGGCGCTAGTAAAACTAATTTTTTCGAAGTAGGTAATTCATTCAAATTATAAATGGTAACTCCGCGTGTTAACATCGCGGGAATATCAACAAGAATAGATTTATTAGACAAGGGGTTATTTTTTATTGACAGAATACTGTTTTGATTAAATCCAGTATTCTGGTAAATACCATCTAAGCTTCTAATCTTATTATCATTCAACCATAATTCTGTTAGAGAAGTTAGATTACGCAAAATTTCGATGTCTTCAATTAAATTGTTTCTAAGGTGAAGAGCACTTAATCCCGTCAAACCAGCTAGAGCAGAAATATCTTTCAAGACAGTATTTTCAATCGAAAGCTGGGTTAATTGAGTCATATTAATAAGGAAGGATACATCATTTATTTGCTTGCCTCCTAAATCCAATTTATCAAGATTTGAGAGTGAAGTAAGATGGGAGAGTTCCGGGTTCGAGATGGAATCCGACGAAAAACTAAAGTAATTGAGATTTGTTAAATTAGCTATTGGCAGCAGCGAACTAATTTTTGTGTAAAGTAGGGATAGTTCAACCAAATTATTAAGATTACTTAGCGCGGAAATATTCTCAATCGAATTTCCATCTAATAAGCATTCTTCCAAATTGGTAAAATTAGAAACCACGGAAATGTTATTAAGAAGGTTATTCCTTAAATCTAAATTCGTCAAATTGGCTAACAAATTAAGCTGGGAAATATCGGAGATTTTGTTGCTCAACAAATACAATGTTTGCAAGGACGAGAGATTTGACAGAGGAGATATGTTTTCAATTGAATTATAATTCAGGTTTAGAGCCGTAAGATTTAAACATTTTTCTAATCCGGTTAAGGAAACAATCTTCGGGTTGGAATTACTCGCATCGAGAGAGATTAATTCTAGAACCTTCTCTTCGTTCAATTCTGAAGGAGTGCATTCTAACTGATCACTGACTGCATTTTGTAAACTTATATCAGGAAAAACTACCAAGGCAGGTTCAGGATAAATATTAATTTCATCAGAAAATACGCTTTCATAGCCTAAATTATTTACGGCGGTTATTCTATAAAAATAAGTAGTGTAATTTAAGAGTTGTGTGTTTACATACTCTGAAGAGCCGACATTTACGCTATCGATCAAAATTTCTGAATTAGATGATAATCCTCTATAAATTCTATAATAACTGATATTTGATTCAGGGTTATTACTCCAATTTAATTTAATCGCTTTATTCAGACTAACGGCTGCTAAATTTTTTGGTTGGGATGGAGAAAGCGCTAAATTTTTATGAAGCACAACATTTTTAGAGGTGGCATTAGCCGTTGCTATATCTATTGAACCGTCCTTATCCAAATCACCCGAAATAATCATATTGGGGTTGCTCCCCGATGCGTAGTCAGTTTTCAGCTTAAAGTTTTTATTCCCATCGTTCAAGAGAATGGAAATCGAATTTCCGAGATAATACGACACCGCTAAATCTAAATCAGAATCACCGTCCAAATCGTTTACTGCAACACTGTTCGGATAACTACCGGTAGTAAGTTCATTTCTATTCAAAAATTGTGCGGTTTTATCATTCCACAATATTGATACATTCCCTCTTTGGATATTAGCGATTACAACATCCAAAAATGAATCTTTATTCAAGTCCGCTAATTGTAAGAAATAAGGATTGGATTCGGTTAAATATTCTTTTTTAGGATAGAACCCGCCTGCTTTGTTATTTAAATAGATAATTAGATTATTCGAAGAATAATTTGAAATAGCTACATCAGGAAATCCATCATTATCAAAATCTCCACTAGCAATGGAATAAGGGTTTAAATTCGTTTCAAGTGCAATTTGGTTGGCAAATATGAAATTACCTTGATTAAAAAACACATTAACTTTTTTATCGTTAGGAATTGATACTAAAATGTCAAGTTTTCCGTTTCCATCAATATCTGATAAGGCTAAGCCTCTTGGTGAATTAGATAAAGCCAAATCATTCAATTTTGTAAATGATGCGCCGTTGTTATTTCTAAAAACAGACAATGATTTTAATGAATAATTAGCAGCGATAATTTCCGAATAGCCATCGTTATTAAGATCTGCTCCGATAATAAATTCGGGAACGCCAAACAAATCTAAATCGTATTTAAAAACAAAAGTACTATTCTCATTTGCATATACTTTAATTTTATTATTCGAATAATCCGCGGCAAATAAATCCAAATCGTAATCCTTGTCATAATCAACCGCCACAATTGATTTAACATTGCTTCCTACATTTATTGCTTGAGTAGTTGAAAAATTACCCGCCGCCGGATAAGATTTTATCTTGTAGTTGTAACTAAAGGGAACTATTGACAGAGAATCCACTGCAGTTTTAATATTTTTTGATAGGATTACATAAACTTCATCACCCGGTAAAAAATTGCTGCTTGGATTAAACAGCAGCTCTTTAAGCGATTCGCTATAAATAATTTCACCCGAAATTCTTCCGCTGAATTTGGTTAGAATATATATTGTGCTGTCATTTATACTTTCACTTAATAGAGCATCACGGAATGAAATTTTTATCGAATGTGTTGTGGGGATATTGGTACTGTTGTTCTCCGGTGAGAGTGATAATATAAATGGCATTGGAGAAAGCGCAAAACTTTCTGAAAAACCGCTTTCATTTCCAGTAGAATCGACTGCTGTAATCTTATAATTATAATTCTGATAATTTGTAACATTTGTATCAATAAAAGTGTAATTAAAATTCCCCGAATAGATGGCACTATCTATCTTTGCGAATAAATTTTCTTGATCTTCCCTATAGATATTAAAATGACTTAGGTCCGCCTCTTGATTGCATGTCCAATTAATAGTCAATTGCCTGTCACCTGATTTTCCGCTTAATTCTGCGGGTATTGCTGGCGGAGTAATATCAATTCCTTTACCTGTAATAATTATTTTTAATTGAGGAGATTCGGTGTCATTAGAGTAAATAGTTAACGTGTCATTATAAATTCTTCGTTCTGTCGGAGAAAATGTAACAACAATTTTTAGCGAATCATCGGGAATAATATTTCCTGACGCGGTCGAGAAACTGAATGAACCCGAACTGCTAACTATATTTGAAATTGTTAAATTTTGTTCAACTCCAATATTATAGATAGTAAGACTTTTTGTTTTTGCGGAATCCAGTTCAACATCTCCAAAATCAAAGCTATATGAGGACAGTTTTATGTCTGCATTTTTTTGTCTATTCAAATAAACCGCAATTAGATTGTTTGTCTGTGATTGTACTGCAATATCAATATCACCGTCACTATCAAAATCCGCTGATACTAGTTCAGTAGGAATGTTATCACTTTCTATTTGATAGACTGACGAGAAATTGAAAAAGGGATTATTTTGATAAATAAACACCTTTTTAGCGACGCTGCTTAAAACGGCTAAATCATTGTCACCGTCTGCATCAAAATCACTGGTGGAAATACTTGAAGGAACATCACTCAGCGGAATATTGATCAGTTCTTGGAAATTACCTAGTCCATTGTTAACAAAGAATTTAAGTTTATTTGGGTTTGAATTTGCCGTTACAAAATCTAAATCGCCGTCGTTGTCGTAATCGCTAACATCAAAATCCTCAATCGTACCTTCATTTGTTAGATTTACAAAATCATTCCACTGATCTGACAAATCATTAAAAAATATTTTAATTGAATTTGCATTTGAATTAAGGAAAGCGATGTCCGGGATTTGATCGTTATTAAAATCACTTATTTTAGTTATTTTGGGTGAGTTTAATGCTGATAAATTTGCGGAAAAAACAAAATTATTGCTGCCGGTATTATAATATATAGATGCGGTACTATTCACAGATGATACTAAAAGCAAATCAGGATTTCCGTCGCAGTTAAAATCTGCAGTTAGAATGTCAGTAATATTTGTCCCTGCATTTATTGTTAGCGCATTTTCAAAACTTTGTCCATTTTGGTTAATGTAAACCGAAACGGTGTTTGTTACACTGTTAGCTAAAGCAATATCCGGGAATCCATCGGAATTAAAATCAATACTTTCAAACGGGAGCAAAGAAACGTCTTCAATAAGACTTATTTCTGTAATTTTTATAAGTTCCCCATGCCCGTTGTTTTTATAAAAAACTAATTTATTTACACCTAAATCTGAGATTGCTAAGTCAGCAAATGAATCGTTGTTAAAATCAAGGACTCTAAATTTATCAATTGGATTAGATGAAAGAATTTTCTGGCTGAGAATAAACTTTGAGGTTCCTTTTATTGCTTTGATGAAAAAATTCCAAATGATCGGTTTAGAAATTTTCTCAGAAAATTTACTAGCTAGATTTTCATTAAATGTTATTTCAATTTTTTCTCCTGAAACGAAAGACCCATTTGGCAAAAGAGTCAATTCGAACGTATTTGAATTGTAAGAGTATTCAAATTCATGTCTGCCCGTTAAGGATCCACGCATGGATATTGAGTTTTCAATTGTGGTTTCGTTAACATCAAAAGAAAATTTGATTTTTAGAATAGTAGAGTCAGGATGCACATTGTAATTGTGAGCTGGAGAAAAATTACTTATTCCCAAATAGATAGGAGTAATTTTAATTTCTATACTTTGGCTGCTTTCATTGTTCGAACTGTCAACTGCAGAAATCGAATAGTAATAATCTTGCCCATTAACTAACTGCGTATCTTTGTATATATATAAATCAGTTTGTTCTCTCCTGACGGTATCAATAATCGATTTATTGTTGCTCGCCTCACCTCTATAGATGTAATATTTTGCGAAATCGACTTCGGAATTTGGACTCCAAGATAGTTCAACAAACTGATCTCCTCTTTTTGCGTTTACATTTTGAGGAACATCTGGAGGAGTTAGGTCAATCCCTTTCCCATAAATTGGAATTTTTCTTATGGGGGAATCAATATCATTACTAGTGATTGTGAGTGTATCGCTGTGTTCAATTCTTTTATCTGGAGCAAATGAAATAATCAATTCAGTTGAATCTTTTGGATTAATAGTTTTACTGGCGAACGAGATTGAATAAGCTCCATAATTTTTAGTAATAGAACTAATAATCAGCTGTTGTGATAATCCCAAGTTATGGATTCTTAATTTTATTGAACTGACCGAATCCAGTTCAACATTTCCGAAATTCAATTGGGTTTTATCAAAAGCTATCCGCGCATTATACTCCTTAAAAAGACTGTCCTGAATTGTAACATTAAAAGATGCAAATGGCGGAGTTCCGAATAGACCGTCGGGCTGAATTATATTTGCATTAACAGCATAAACTTTCGGATTATTAACACCCTGATTTGAGTAATATCTAAACCTTATTGGATTTCCTGTTTTAAAACCTTTTAAGTTATTTGATACATCTTCTTTCCATACTTTCCCTTCAAGAGATGTTTGAATGTTTCCCCAATTCAAAACCGTATTCTCATCAATTAATATTGTGCCAACACACAAATCCCCGTCAAATATTCCTATCTCATCTGCGTATTTGGGAACAAGAGATTGGAATGAAGATAACTCACTAATGATAATTGAATAAGGCAGTCCCGTTGGTTCAACGGCTTTATAGAAATCTGAGTAGCTTCTTCCGGTTAGTTTTATAGTTGCATTTCCGAGATTCGCGCTTGAATTATTAATCGTTAAAGTCCCGCTAATTTTACTCAAACTCTGTGGTTTAAAAAAGATTTCAAGTTGTTTTGTTTTACCGGGATTAATTGTGAAATTGGACTCTGTGACAAAAAAAGCAGAATTGGTAGAGCTAATCGAATTTATAGTTATTGGTGTAGATCCGCCGTTAAATAAATTAATGACTTCTTTCGATGTTGAATTTAACACGGTATTTTGAAAATGAAGCGAGTCAACTGAAATTTCTAATCGTGAGGTTTCTACGGGGAGTCCTACTCCAATTAGATCTATAGAAACTGACGGATTTAATGGATCATTAGTGCTAAAGACAAGACTCGATTTATACTCAATCTGAGCTTGAGGAGCAAAACTGATTGTGAATGTGCGACTGGAGTTAGGAGGAATAGATGAATATGATTGAGCAAAGTAAAACCCGCTTCCACCAAAAGAAGTACCAGTAATATTTAATGTGGTTAATCCATTATTCGTTACAATAATTGGTTTATTTAAAATTGCGCTTATATTTACTCCGCCATAATTTATTGAGTTTTGATCAACGCTTATTTTGGGTTCTAGTCCACTATTAACTCCAAGTGAAACATCGCTAAATGAACCTGATCCAAATTTTCCATCGCCTTGTATCCAAGTTATATCAGGGATTAATTCTGCTTTTGTATTGTAAGTGGTTCCCCAAATTTTAACAATGATATTGTTTCCTTTCTTAAATCCTGCTAACGATTGCTGAATATCTTCTTCCCAAGCAATAGCGTTGATAGGATAAGTTCCGTTATAGCGAGCAGAGCCAACACACAAGGCGCCGTCATAAATGCCAATTTCATCTCCAACTGTTAGTGCATGATTATCCAAGACAATATTTGAAACAATGATTTGATAAGGCAACCCTGTTGGATTAACATTCTGAAAATATCCTACATATCCTTCGCCGGTTATATTTATTCCCAATTGATTATTATTTATAGCATTACTATAAATCTTAAGTTCTGCATTATCGGTTATCGCTTGAACCGGATTATAATTTATTTTAATAGTGCTCGATCTTCCCGGCTCAATTACCAAGCTAGAGTTATCATCTAAAGAATAACGGCTGTTATTTATAGTAAATGTACTTATGGAGAGATTTTGATTACCTATGTTATATATCTGTAAAGTCTTTTGAATAATATTTCCTATTTTAACTTTACCAAAGCTTAAACTCGCAGGATCAACTGATATAATTGGTCCGCTCTTTGGCAATCCCTGACCAATCAAGGAAACAGTTGTAGTTGGAGAGCTTGGGTCATCACTACCGATATTAATTGTCGCAGTTAAATTTGTTGCTTGTGTTGGGGTAAAGCGAATATTTACAGTAAGCGAATCAGAAGGACTTAATGCAATTGGAGATGTTAATACAGAAAACTGACTATTATTTGACGATATGCTGTTTAAAGTTAATTTTGCAATCCCCGCATTGTAAACTTTAAAGCTTTCGATGTTGGAAGATCCTACTTCAATTGCAGAAAAAAGAATTTCCTGCTTTGAGGTTTTAATTTCAGGTTTGAAATTTATTGTCTCTGCAATTTTAATAATTGAGTAAGTGCCGAAACCGAAAGTTTTATTCCCAATTTTGTATGTGGGTTTAGCATTAATTTCTTTCCACTCTCCGTACCTATAAAACCGTAGTTTTATTTTTATCGAATCTCCGTCAGAAAAACCGGGTAAATTATACGTCTGACTGCCTTTCCACGTAACAATCGAGATATTCTTTTCTCCATTACTCACCGTTTTGTACGAACCAACGCATAAATTGCCGGTAAACACACCGATTTCATCGTTCGTTTTCAGTTCAAGGTTATCGATGAATATATCTTCGATTATTATATGATATGGTAATCCTGTTGGCTCTACGGGTAAGTAATAATTCTGCGCCGATATAAGCGTTGTTAAAAGTAATGTAATAATTATCGATAGTTTTTTCATTTTATAATCCAAATAATTATTTCATATAAATGATTGGTTTTGAAACAATATTACCGGAGTTGGTATTGACCAAAAAGTAAATACCGGAGGCAACCTTATTCCCTTGATTATCTCTCCCTCTCCAAACAAAAAGGGATTGTTCGGATAATGAATTAAATTCGGGGAAACTATAAATCAATTCGCCTGCAACTGAGTATACGTGCAAAATATTCCCGGTTGGGGAATCTGGATTTTGTATCACAATATTAATTTCTCCATTAAACGGATTAGGATAAGCGTCAAGGAATATAGATTTAGTTTTTTTTTCAATTTCTAACACACTTGTAATTTGTACCGAAAGATCGGCAACGGAATAGACGCCATAACCGAATGTACCATCACCAATTGAAAATGCCGGATACATAGCAATTTCCAGACTATCCCCACTCCAATAAGTCCATATTTTAAATGTCATAATATTACCAGCGTTGAATCCTTCTAATCCGTATGAGGGCGAGCCCTGCCAGCAAGTAATAGGAATTGCAGAGGTGTTGGAAATAACTCCCGATCCAACGCAAAGTGTATCATCAAAAATCCCAATCTCGCTGCCCAAAGAGATCTCTGTATTATTTATCAGAACTTTTTCGATAATAACATTATAGGGCAGCCCGGTAGAAGGGACAGCTTTAAAATGAGACTGCCCATTTATCTCAATTACAAAACAAAATAGTATTAGTATTAAAGTCTTCATTTTATTTCAACAGTAAAGATTTAATAGATTTATTATAATTAGCCGTTTTTAATTGTATCAGATAAACACCTGTACTCACAATAGAGCCGTCATTATCAGTTCCATTCCACTGAACATTAAACCTGCCCGGTTTATGAGGCTTATTATTTAATATAGTTTTAACTTCCTCACCTAAGACATTGTACACATGAATACTTACTTGAGTGTTTTCAGGTATAGAATAATAGAGATTGGTTACACTGTTAAAGGGATTTGGATAATTTTGGCTTAATTGATATTCAGTCGGAGATTCAAAATAAGTTGAATTCAATACAGCTTTTGAAAAGGCTGCTCCCTCAAAATATTTTTCCTCTTCATTATTGAATATGACGCTGAGATCAATTTCCTGATCATTCAAATGATTATATAATTTCATTTTAATTTTGTTGCCAGGTTCATAACCTTGAAGTAAGTTTTCTTGGCTGCTTTTCCATGCGGTAATTACAATACTCTCATTACTGTTCCATGCGGCTGCACCGACACATATTTCTCCGTCATAAACGCCGATTTCATCTTCTTCAGTAAAAATCTCTTTTTTGTTTTGATTCTGAGAGATTATAATTGAATAAGGTATTCCGGTTCTGGTAAAACTAAAATGTTCAGGTGTTTTTATTTCATCAATTTCATCCGGCAGTTTCTTAGCCAGAGGAGCTTGATAAAGAGGGTAGTTAAAATTAACACTCGATTCCTTTGTGATATAAATTTGATATCC
>Ga0180009_10006504_pt1 | contig 12232 bp, 10 predicted proteins | sample OS_PC_MetaG_FD_123537 | JGI IMG/M metagenome (GOLD analysis project Ga0180009, IMG submission 123537) | Groundwater microbial communities from the Aspo Hard Rock Laboratory (HRL) deep subsurface site, Sweden - OS_PC_MetaG | ecosystem: Environmental > Aquatic > Deep subsurface > Groundwater...
ACTTTTTCCTTTTTCAAGGCAGTTTTATCTTTCTTGTCGTCAATAGGGCAAGCTTGATCCTTTTTGCACTTAAAAAAGCTATTGTTGACGAAGTAAGTGCCTGCCGGCAAGTTCCACTCCTCACCATTTTCAATCCTTAACCAACCAAGACTTTGAATAAATTGTTCTTGCTCGGGGGTGAGGTAAGACTCATGAATCCACTGAGCCTCAATACCAGTAGTAATTCCTGATTCTTCCGGTGGACAATAGCACTGTACAAAAAGTTTGTCTCCAACACGGTAAACCCTGTCTGAACCCTCCAGAAGTCCATTTCCCGGGATTTGATGGAAACCTTCATTATGGCTTGCTATCAATTCTCCCCCCGGGTTGGGACAATGGGGAAGTACTGGAATGCCTCTTAGGATTTCATAAGTAATATCACTGGCTTGTACCGGGGTTGCGGCAAGAGTCGTTCCCAGAAAAGCAGAAACAAACAAAACTATTCCTACAAAACTTGCTAAAATCCGGTTTTTTATTGTCATCATTTTTCACCCCCTTTCCTTGTGTAGAATTAAAACTATAATTCTTCCTAAAGAGGTCAGTTAGGTTGGTGTATGAAGTAAGTAAGAGTTAGATTTTTTGCTATAATACCCAAAAAGATTTATATTAAAAATATGAATAAAAAACACCGGGTTTTTTCAGGAAGCCGGCCGACCAGCAAGCTTCATTTGGGCAATTATCTTGGCGCAATTAAAGGCTACCTTGATTTACAGGAGAAAGAAGGCTTTGATTGTATTTATTCAATTGTGGATTTGCATGCAATTACGACTCCTTTTGATCCCAAGAAACTGCAAAAGCAAATAAATGATGTTGTTTTAGATTACTTAGGAGGCGGACTTGACCCCGAAGAAGCCCACCTTATGATTCAATCGCAGGTTCCTGAACATGTTGAGCTTTCCTATCTCTTAAGTACTTTATATCCGGTTTCCAGGCTGCAGCAACTGCCCACTTATAAGGACAAAACTAAAGAAAACCCGGACTATGTAAACATGGGGCTTTTATATTATCCGGTTTTAATGGCAGCAGACATCATGATTTACAAGGCCGATACTGTGCCTGTCGGTAAAGACCAATTGCCGCATATTGAGGTTACCAGAGAATTTGCCAGAACTTTTAACCGCATGTTTGGGGAAACTTTTCCTGAGCCGAAAGCTTACCTTAAAGAAGGCGCGTCTATTCCTTCTTTAAGAGGAGAGGGCAAGATGAGCAAATCAGTTGAAGGTAGTTACATCCTTCTTACCGATAGCCTTGAGAATATAAAGGAAAAGCTTGCCGGAGTTCCGACTGATGCCGGAAAAGGAGATAAAGTTCCGAGTGAAGGCGGAGTGGCCAACCTTTTTTCTTTTGTAGAACTTTTTGAAGGAAAAGAAAGCCGGAAAGAATATGAAAGACAGTATTTAAAAGAAGGCATAAAATACAAAGAGCTGAAAGACACCCTGGCGGAGGCAATATTTAAGGAACTTGAACCCATACGGGAAAAAAGAAAATTTTATGAAGAAAGACCTGGTCTTGTTAGGGATATTCTTGGAGAAGGACGTGAATATTGTGCCAAGATTGCCAAAAATACCCTTGAAGAAGTAAAAGAAAAAATGGGCCTTTTTTAGCCGCTATTCTCCAAGCAATTTTGAAGCTAGTCTGAAGCTATTGTGAATTGGGCAAAAAGATGGTAAAATTGTTTATCGTAAGGGCTGGAATGGAAAAAGAAAGTAAAAATAATCAAGACAAAAGAAAACAAAAAAAGGTAGAGCTTCGTTTTAATCTCTCGCCAAAAAATATAATAGTGTGGTTTTTGATAATCATGCTAAGCCTTTCTTTTTTGTCTTCTTTGCTAAGGCCGGGAGTTGCGACTGAAGAAATCGACCTTTCAAGGGCATTAACAGATGTAAGAGAAGGAAAAATAAGACAGGTTTCTATTGATGGCGACCGGCTTCTTTTAACTTACAACGATGAATCCCGTTTTATAGCCAGAAAAGAAGCTAACGAAAGCCTGATGCAAACCCTTGCGGCAGCCGATATAGATCCTACTTCTGTTGATATTAATGTTGTTGATCAATCTTTTGCCCAGGCAATTTCAGGAATTTTGGGAACACTATTGCCACTTCTTTTAATGGGCGCATTTTTCCTTTTTATTTTTAGGCAGGCAAAAGGAGCTCAGGATAGTATTTTTTCTTTTGGTCAGTCAAAAGCAAAACTTTTTAACAAAGGAAAACAAGCCATTACTTTTATTGATGTGGCCGGGGTTGATGAGGCAAAAGAAGAACTTCAGGAAGTGGTGGACTTTTTAAAACATCCCCAAAAATATTGGCTTTTGGGAGCCAGGACTCCAAAGGGAGTTTTGCTGGTTGGTCCGAGTGGTGTTGGTAAAACCCTGCTTGCCAAGGCCATAGCCGGAGAGGCGGGAGTGCCTTTTTTCTCTATAGCTGGTTCTGAGTTTATGGAAATGCTTGTTGGAGTGGGAGCCAGTAGGGTGAGAGACCTATTTAATAACGCCAAAAAAGCAGCCCCGGCAATTATTTTCATTGACGAAATTGATGCGATTGGAAGACAGAGGGGCTCAGGCTTATACGGAGGACACGATGAGCGTGAGCAAACCCTAAACCAGATATTAGTGGAAATGGACGGATTTACTCCTAATGATAACGTAATGGTTATTGCCGCCACAAACAGGGGAGATTTACTGGACCCGGCGCTATTAAGACCGGGAAGATTTGATCGCATAGTGACTTTGGATGTTCCTGATATTGAAGGAAGAAAAGCAATACTGGCTATTCATGCCCGCGGTAAAAAATTTATTAAAGAAATAAATTGGGACAAAATTTCCAAAAGAACAGTTGGTTTTTCAGGTGCGGATTTAGAAAATATGCTTAATGAAGCAGCGATTCTGGCTGCCAGAGTTGGTAAAAAAGAGGTTGATACCAACGATTTGGAAGAAGCAGCAATTAAAGTGAAACTTGGTCCTGAAAAAAGAAGGCTTCAGTCCGATGATGATAAAAAAATGACGGCTTACCACGAAGCCGGTCATGCTTTAGTAAGTTATTTTTCCAAGAATGCCGATCCGGTTCATCGGATTTCCATTGTTGCTCGGGGAATTAGTCTTGGTCATACTTTAATACCTCCGGTAAAAGACCGTTTTCAGGAAACAAAAACAAGGTTACTTGAGCAGATTTCGGTAATGTTTGGAGGCAGAGCAGCTGAAGAACTTGTTTTTTCAGAGGTAACTACCGGGGCGGCCAACGATATCTCTCAAGCTACCAAAACAGCTCGGGCAATGGTGGTTGATTTTGGCATGAGCGAATTAGGGGCAGTTAATCTTGGTTCTCAAAGAGATATGAATGAAATGGGCAGAACCGGTTGGTATGAGCAGGCACAGCTTTCTCCGGAAATGCAGTCAAAAGTGGACATTCAGGTAAGTAAAATTCTTGAGGCTGCTTATAAAAATGCACAACAGGTTTTGGAAAAAAACCGTAAAAAGCTTGATAAAGTTGCCGACAAATTGATTGAAAGAGAAACGCTTGACGGAGAAGACTTTGAGGAATTGATGAAATAACTTTTTCCTATGGTAGAATTAAGCCATGAATCGAGAAAAATTGGTGTTGATTGACGGAAACGCAATTCTTCATCGGGCATACCACGCTCTTCCTATCTTAACCACCAGAAGCGGAGAAATAGTAAATGCTGTTTATGGGTTTTCACTCATGATTTTAAAAATCATTGAAGAACTAAAACCAAAGTATTTGGTGGTTTCTTTTGATACTACCAGTTCAAATTTCAGGCACCAGGAATTTGTCGGCTACAAAGCCAACAGGCCCAAGATGGATATTGAGCTTGCCAGCCAGATTGACCGGGTTCATGAGCTTGTTAGGACTTTTAACATTCCTATTATTGAGCTGGACGGTTTTGAGGCAGATGATGTCATTGGTACCCTGGCCAAACAAGCAGAGGAAAAAAGCAATCTCGAAGTTCTTATAGTTACCGGCGATAAGGATTTAATGCAGCTTGTGGATGACAAGGTAAAGCTTTTTATGCCGACAAGGGGTTTGTCTGAGGCAAGCGAAATCGACAAACAGGAAGTAATAAATAAATTGGAAATTATTCCCGAGAAAGTTGTTGATTATAAAGGTTTAGTGGGAGACCAGTCCGACAATTACCCAGGTGTTCCCGGCATTGGGCCGAAAACAGCAGTAAACCTTATAAATAAATTCGGGTCAATGGAAGAACTTTATAATAATCTTGATAAAGTGGAGAGTGAATCTATTCGGCAAAAGCTGGAAAAAGGAAGAGAAAGCGCCTTTATTTCTAAAAAACTTGCCAAGATATCAACCGATGTCCCGGTTAAACTGGAACTGGAAAAATGTATTGCTTTAGATTATGACAGAGAAAAAGTACTTGCACTTTTTAAGGAGCTTAATTTCAGAAGTTTATCGGCCAGAATTTCTGGTGAAAAAATAAAAACAGGAGAAGATAAAAAAGAAGGAGACCAACAAAAACTTTTTTAAAAAAAAGAAGGAGCCAAAGCAGGCTCCTCCGCTGTTATAGAATATAATCTCTTCTATCAGCGCTGAAGATATTAACAAACATCTTTTTTTTTGTCAATAACCAAATGAAAATTGCTTTAATCCATGATTATTTAAAAAATTACGGTGGAGCGGAATCAGTTCTTTTAGCTCTACACGAGCTATATCCAGAAGCACCAATTTACACGATTTTTTCAAAAGTAAAAAAAGACGGAAACGACCTTTTAAGTTTAAAGTTTAAAGATGCAAAAATCATAGAATCCTGGTTTGCCGGGATTCCCTTTTCTGATAAGCTTATCAGTCCTTTAAGGTTTTTAATTCCACTAATTTGGCGAGGCTTTGGTTTTAAAGAGTTTGACATTATTATCAGCTCTGCCAGTTGGGCAATAACCAAGGGTTTTGCCCAAGGCAAGACAAAGGAAATCTGTTATTGCCATACCCCTCCAAGATATCTTTATGGATATGAAACCTCTAAAAACTGGAAGAAGCACTTTTGGATAAGAATTTATACTTCTTTAGTTAATCATTTTATGAGACTTTATGATTTTAAAAGAGCTCAAAAAGTAACGCTTTTCGTTGCCAATAGTAAAGAAGTTCAATTAAGAATAAGAAAGTTTTACCGAAAGGAAAGTGTGGTTATCAATCCTCCTGTTGACACTCCTGGTTTCAATAATGAAAGTAGAACTAAAAGTGACTTTTTTCTTACCGGAGGAAGACTGGAACTGCCTAAAAATTTTGATTTAATTATTAACGCCTGCAATAAATTGATGTTAAATCTTAAGGTTTTTGGCAAAGGTTCTCGGGAAGAGTATCTTCGTTCAATTGCCGGCCCAAAAGTAGAATTTTTAGGGGCAATAAGCGATAGAGAAAAATTCAGCTTACTGCTTCAGTGTAAAGCTTTTGTGGTTGCCGCAGCAGATGAAGACTTTGGTATTACTCCTGTTGAAGCCATGGCAGTAGGGAGGCCGGTTATTGCCTATAAGGGCGGTGGCTATTTGGAATCAGTAATTGACGGCAAAACCGGAACCTTTTTTGATGAACTTAGCGAAGAATGTTTAATAAAAGCATTAAAAAACTTTGACGAAAATAAGTATAAAAAAGAAGATTGCCAAAAACAAGCGGATAAATTTTCCAAAGCAAGATTTAAAGAAAAAATTAGGGAGGTAGTAGAAAATGCCTGAATTACCGGAAGTTGAAACTATAAAGAGACAGCTTGATGAGGTCTTAAGTGGACTTAGGATAAAAGAGGTAAAAGTCCTTAAAGAGAAGAGCTTTCAGGGAAACCCCGAAAAGGTGGTTGGCCAAAGAGTTAAGAAGGTAAGCAGGAGAGCAAAGATTACTTTTGTTGAGCTTGAAAACGGACTTTGTTTGGCAATCCATCTTAAGCTAACTGGCCAGCTTATATTCAGAAAACATGGGGAACAGTCGGAAAAATACTGTGACCAAAAAGAAGGACCTTTTGCTGTTTGTGAGTTGCCTAATAAGTTTACCAGGGTAATTATCAATTTTGACAACAAAAGTGCTTTGTTCTTTAACGATTTGAGGGTGTTTGGCTGGATTAGAATTGTCGAAAACATAGAGGAAGTAGGCGGAGAAAAACTTGGGCCCGAAGCAATTGATGAAGAAAATTTCACTTCTGCCTACTTAAAGATGATTCTTTCCAAAACCTCAAGACCGGTAAAAATAGTAATTATGGACCAGGAAAAAATCGCCGGAATTGGAAATATTTATGCCAATGAGGCCCTTTTTATGGCGGGAATTTTACCGGTAAGACCGGCATCCTCACTGCAGAATGAAGAGATAAAAAAAATAAGAGAATTAATCATTAAGGTTTTAAAAGAGGCGATAGAAAAAAAGGGAACTTCAGATAAGGACGAAGCTTATCGTCAGATAACAGGAGAAAAAGGAGAGTTTCAGGAATACCTTAAAGTTTACGGAAAAGCAGGCGAGCAGTGCCCGGGATGTAAAGGAAAGATTAAAAGAATTTCCCTTGGGGGAAGGGGTACTTATTATTGTGAAGAATGTCAAAGTTAAAAGAATAGGATTAGCTAATGATTTTAAAAAACATTTTACTTAAGAATTTCAGAAATCATAAAAACTCATCTTTTGAATTTTCCCCTGGAACTACACTAATAACAGGAGAGAATGCAGCGGGCAAAACTAACCTTCTTGAAGCAATTTACCTTCTTGCCAGCGGGAAAAGCTTAAGAGTAAAAGGCGTTGAAAGCGAAATGATCAGATATGGAGAAGAAATTGCCAGTATTAAAGCAGAAACGGAAAAAAGTAATTTGGAAATTATCCTTACTAAGGGGGAAATAATGGGTAAAAGAGTTTCCAAAAAAAAATATTTGGTAAACGGGATTGCCAGAAGGGCGAGTGACTTTTTAGGGAATTTTAGGGCAGTTTATTTTGGTCCGGAAAATTTGGAGATTATTACTGATTCTCCGAGTTTGAGAAGAAAATATTTAGATGCGGTTTTATCTCAGGTCGATCGGGAATATGCCAGAGCCTCGCTTTCTTACGAAAAAGGTTTAAGGACAAGAAATAAAATTCTTGAAAAGATCAGAGAATCAGAGGAACAAGCAGGCGGGATATTAGATAAAGAGATATTAGAGAATTCAAGAAAAAAGTTGTATTTTTGGGACCAGCTTCTTATCAAGAATGGAAATATAATAACTTCAAAAAGAGAAGAATACACTGAATTTTTAAATAGAAATTTGACACCGTTGACACCCCCTTGTTTTAATATTTTTTATGACAGAAGCGCTATTTCAAAAGAAAGGCTAATGCAGTATGCAAGACAAGAAGTTGCTTCTGCCTCGACTTTAGTTGGTCCTCATCGTGATGATTTTATTATTAAAACTATCGGCAATCAGCAAACTAGCGACAAAAGCGATAAAGAGGAAAGAGATCTCTCTGTTTACGGGTCAAGAGGGGAGCAAAGACTGGCGATCCTTTGGTTAAAACTGGGAGAATTGGCATTTATTGAAAAAAAAACGGAAGAAAAGCCGATTTTACTTTTAGATGATATTTTTTCAGAGCTCGATCTGGAACACAGAAAGCTGGTTTTTGATGTGACTTCAGGGCAACAGACAATAATTACTACTGCCGATTTGGGAATGGTGGAGACAGGCTGGCTTAAGGAAGTTAAATTAATTAACCTTTAGTTTTTTCCAGGTCTTCCCGGATTTTAGCTTCTAGCCTCCCAAGTTGAATAGTGACAAAGACGGCAAGCAGGGTGACGATAACGGCGTAGATTATTAGAGAAAAAATTTCTGAACTTCCTCCTAACTTAGGTTTTATATAAGTATCAATAGTGGTTCTGATGAGCTGATTCCAGGCCAAGGCTGCCACGAGGCCGAAACCGGCGGTAGTAAGTTGAATCATCTGTCTGACGACTTCCAATTGGTATCTTTGAGCTTCTTTTTTCCCTCTTTTAATTATTTCCGTCGGAGTTTTAAGAATTGGGTTTTCCATAAAACTATTATATACCCCCTTACTTCAAGGGTTGCAAATTTAGAGTATTTTGGGAATATACGAATACCATTAAAAAAATTGCAAATTCCAGCAAGATGAGTATAACCAAAATTTATTTTTAATAAAGGCACTCTTGAAATTTTGCGGAAAAAGTGCGAATATTTGTTTAGCATATGTACAACCCCAAATACACGATTACCAATAAAATTCTTCAGAGTATTGGTGCAATTGAAGCTTGCAGGGAAGTTGTTAACAACGCTCCCTTGATTCCTTCTTATGAGAAACAATTTCAGGAAGAAGCGAAACTATCGGTAATTCACCATGGTACCCATATTGAAGGAAACGAACTTTCTTTTACTCAGGCGGAAGGAGTTTTGGAAGGAAAGGAAATTGTGGCCGGGGAAAGGGATATCCAAGAGGTAATAAATTACAGGAATGTTTTGAAATATTTAGATGAAACCATTAAAGATGACAAAAAAGAAGAGAAACACTTTTCTTACAGCGAGAAACAATTGCTTAAGATTCATTCCTTTGCGGTTGAAAAGCTGGTTCCCGAAGAGCAAAGGGGCAAATACCGCAAAGTGCAGGTCATCTTAAGAAACGCCCAAACCGGGGAAATTGTTTTCAGGCCGCCCCCTGCTCCCGAAGTTCCGTATCTGATGGAAGACTTTTTGAAATGGTTAAATTTTTCTGAAGGAAGGGAAGTCCATCCGGTACTTAGAAGTGCGATTAGCCATTATATAATTTCTTCGGTTCATCCCTTTACCGACGGAGACGGCCGGACGGCCAGAGGTTTTGCCACTTTGATTTTATTTGCCGAAGGTTATGATATTAAAAAGCTTTTTTCCTTAGAGGAATATTTTGACAAGAATGCCTTTGAGTATTATGACTCTCTCAGAAAAACCGATTTAACCAATGAGGCCAGTTTTGAGGATAGGGATTTAACCGGTTGGATTGAGTTTTTTACCAAAGCCCTGGCAATTGAGCTTACAAAAGTAAAAGATAAAATAAGGAGAGTTTCCCTAGACGGGAAAATCAAAGAAAAATTGGGGGGTAAACAGCTTAGCCTTAATGAAAGACAAATGGTAATTATGGAGTACATTGAATCAAGAGGAGAGGCGGCAATGAGAGAATTAAAACCCTTGCTTCCTAACATTTCCGAGGATACAATTCTTCGAGAGCTTTACTCCCTCATAAAGCAGAAACTAATAAAGAAGAAAGGGTCAAGAAAGGCGTCTAAATACGCCATCAGATAAGAAAATGACATTTAAAAAGCTTTCCGAATACTTCGAAGAACTTGAAAAAACAACTTCCAGGCTAAAAATCACGGAAATATTGGCCAATCTTTTAAAAGAAGCAGAAAAAGATGAAATTGCCAAAATCTGCTATCTTTCTTTGGGAAGACTGCTGCCGCAATATGAGGGACTTGAATTCCGAATGGCGGAGAAGATGATGATTAAGGCAGTGGCTAAAACTTTTGGAATTGATTTACAAACAGTCCAAAAACAGTACAAAGAAAAAGGGGATTTGGGGACAGTTGCCGAAGAACTTAAAATCAAAGGTTGTCAAGACGCCCAGGTTCAAAATCTGTTTGCTAAAGAAAAAGGAAGTTTAGATATTGCCGAGGTCTATCAAAAATTAATGGAAATCGCTAAAGAGGAAGGTATGGGCAGTGTTGACAGAAAAATCAATAAAACGGCGACTCTTTTAGGAGAGGTTGAGGCTCTGGCTGTCCGTTATGTGGTGAGGATCCCTTTGAAAAAGCTAAGGCTGGGTTTTTCGGAAATGACATTACTGGATGCCCTTTCTTGGATGAAAACCGAAGACAAAAGTCTGAGATCTGAACTTGAGGGTGCTTTCAATGTCGTGGCTGATATTGGCAAAATTGCTGAAATTTTTAAGGAAAGCGGTGAGAGTGGGATTAAAAAAGTGGAAGTAGAGCTTGGCACGCCCATTCTGTCTGCCTTAGCACAAAGACTTGGGACAGTTGAGGAAATGATCAAAAAAATGGGCCAAGTGGCGGTTGAGCCGAAATATGACGGTACCAGACTTCAGGTGCATTATGGTGACAAAATAGAAGGCAAGGTAAAGATCTTTACCAGAAATCTTGAAAATGTAACCCATATGTTTCCCGAGATTGTTGAAGCAGTAAAAAGAGAGATCAAAGCAAAGGAAGTAATTTTGGACAGCGAGGGTGTTGGTGTTAACCCTAAAACCGGCGACTATCTTCCTTTTCAGGAAACAATAAAAAGGAAAAGAAAATATGATATTGAAGAGACGGCCAGGGAAATTCCTTTAAAATGCTATGTTTTTGATATTCTCTATAAAGATAAAAAAAGCTTAATTTTTGAACCGTTAAGAAAGAGAAGGGAAATACTTGAGAATACTCTTGAGCACAAAGCAAACACTTTAGTTTTATCTCCGCAAATAATAACTTCAGATCCGAAAAAAATAAGAGAGTTTCATGAAGAGCAAATTGAGAAAGGGCTGGAAGGAGCAATGGTTAAAAAGGCGGATTCGGCTTATGAACCGGGAAGAAGAGGATTTACCTGGGTTAAGTACAAACAGGAAGAAACAAAGAAAGGCGGAGGACTGGCTGATACTTTAGACTGTGTCATTATGGGCACTTACAGAGGAAGGGGAAAAAGGGCCGGGTTTGGAGTGGGTGCTTTTTTGGTAGGAGTAAAAAAAGATGATGTTTTTGTGACAGTCTCGAAAATCGGGACAGGGTTAACAGATGAACAATGGCGGGAGGTTTACAAAAGAACCCAAAAAGATGAAATAAAAGTAAAAGATAAACCTGAAGAATATTTTGTCGACAAAAATTTATATCCTGACAGCTGGGTAAAACCAGAAATTGTGATGGAAATTCAGGCAGATAACATTACCGAAAGCCCCATTCATACGGCCAGATTAGCTTTACGCTTTCCCCGGCTGGTAAGATTTAGAGATGACAAATCTGCAGGCCAGTCAACCTCTCTTAAAGAGCTTAAGAAGCTTTACGATCTTCAAAAGTAAATTTGGCAAAATGCTTCTGGATTTTGATCTGACTTTTTTGGTAGTCTTAATTAAGTAAAGACAATGATTGTTTTATATCTTCTCTTAATCGCTTTATTTTCTTACCTTTTAATCAAGGCAACTGATATTTTGCTGGTTAACATAAAAGCACTGGTAGAAGGGACAAAGATAGGGAAATTTGCAATTACAGGGCTTTTTCTTGCTTTTGCAACTTCTCTGCCTGAGCTTTTTGTCGGGATTACTTCAGCTTTAAAGCAAACTCCCAGTCTCTCTCTGGGTAATATCGTCGGAGCCAATATCGCCAATATCTCTTTTGTTATTGGCGGAGCGGCTTTAATTAGCGGAACAGTTAATGTCTACGGGGGGTTTTTAGCCAAAGATGTTTTTTATGCTTTTATTGCCGGAGTTGCCCCTTTTCTTCTTTTGTATGATAAGACTCTTTCAAGAATTGACGGAGTGATATTAATTTTAATTTATGGGTTTTATCAAACCAGTGTCCTGAGAGGACACTCTCACGTTGATCCTGGCCCTAATCAAGAAAACTTTATTCATCGGATTATAAGAAGAATTAACAGTCTTAATAATTATAGTACTAAAAGGGAATTGGGATGGATTTTTTTAGGTGTTGCCATGTTGCTGCTTAGCTCTGACATTATTGTTCGTCTGTCCATTAAAATGGCAGTGCTTCTTAATGTGCCGATACTTGTTATCGGACTGATTTTAATTTCACTTGGGACTACTTTACCTGAATTTGTTTTTGGGATTAAGGCAGTTAAAAACCGCCAAGCAGAAATGATGTTCGGAAATTTGCTGGGCTCAATCGTTGCCAACAGCACTTTAATAATCGGAATTGTTGCCTTAATTTCACCAATAGAAATTTTAGCTTTTAACGAGTATTTGCTGGCAACTTTGGTTTTTATTATTCTTTTTGCTGCTTTTTATTTTTTTATACGCTCAAAGAGAAAACTCGAAAGATGGGAAGGAGCAGTTCTGGTTTTAATATATTTAGCCTTTGTCTTGGCGGAGTTTCTTAGGCCCTGATTACTGATGGAAGTAGTTATCGATCTCCACCTTCACAGCAAATATTCCCGGGCCGTTTCTTCTCAAATGATGCTGCCGGTAATGGAAAAGTGGGCAAAGATTAAAGGAATTGACCTTTTAGGAACAGGAGATTTTACCCACCC
>Ga0180009_10006505_pt1 | contig 12231 bp, 5 predicted proteins | sample OS_PC_MetaG_FD_123537 | JGI IMG/M metagenome (GOLD analysis project Ga0180009, IMG submission 123537) | Groundwater microbial communities from the Aspo Hard Rock Laboratory (HRL) deep subsurface site, Sweden - OS_PC_MetaG | ecosystem: Environmental > Aquatic > Deep subsurface > Groundwater...
TTCAAGGGGATCAGGTTGACCTTGAAGGGGCGGCCGGCGACGAGGGCCGCGATGCGGCGGGCCTGTTCCGGTTCGTCGGTCCTGCCCTCGATCATGACCCAGGCGATGGTCGTCCGGCGCCGCACCCGGGCGGCGTATTCCGCAGCCAGGTCCGCAGCTCGGGCCAAAGTCGTCCGACCGGGCACGGGCATGATGCGCCGGCGTTCCTGGTCGTCGCTGCCCCCGATGCTCAGGGTCAAACCGACCTGCAGGTCCGATCCCAGCAGCATCTCCAGACCCTCTTCGGGTCCGCTGGTCGAGATCCGGATGCGTCTCCGGGAAATTCCGAGCCCCGCCTCGTGCTGCATGATCAGGATGCTCCGTTCCACCGCCGGGAAGTTGTCCAGGGGTTCGCCCATGCCCATGAACACGACGTTGGGTTGCCGGTCGCCCATGCCGGCCATCGGTTCATCCTGGAGATCCGCGAGGAGATGGAGGACCTGCTGGACGATCTCCCCAGGTTCGAGATTCCGCACCAGACCGCCGCGGGCGGTGGCGCAGAACCGGCAGGCCATGGCGCAGCCGACCTGGGACGAGATGCAGAAGGTCGTGTGGTCGTTCATGGGTATGATCACGCTCTCGACCGTGGCGCCGTCCCGCAGGGTGAACAGGAACTTGCGCGTCCCGTCCCGGGAGACCTGCCGTTCCGTGGGAACCAGCCCCCATAGATCGTACTTTTCGGCCAGGGCGTGGCGGAGGGGACCCGGAACGTTGGACATGGCCGCCCAGTCCCGGACGGGATGGCGATGGAGCCAGTCCCGGACCTGGCGGCCACGCCAGGCCGGCTGCCCGACGGCGGCGACCGCGTCTTCCAGTTCCTCGGGAACAAGGGAATGCAGCAGCGGTTTCAACACGTTCGACTCTCCACGGCTCCGGGGGCCATTCTTGACACCCCCGTCCGGTCAAGTGCATCCTGTGGTCCGGGACGGGATCAGCCCACAATGTCACGGCGGGAGTCGCCCGCGGCAAGACCGGTTTTCGTCCGCCACCAAGAGGGGCCAGCGTGAAGAGAATTCTCATCGTCGACGACGAGGCCGCCATCCGCGAGACCATGGAACAGATCCTGGGGTACGAGGGATACCTGGTCAGCAAGGCCGCCGGCGGCGCGGAGGCCCTCCGCCTGGTGGTGCAGGACGAGCCCGACCTCATCCTCCTTGACGTCAAGATGCCCGGGATGGACGGGTTCGAGGTCCAGCAGCGGCTGAAGGATGCCGGCAGCACCGTGCCCGTCATCGTCATCTCCGGACACGGGAACATCGAAACCGCCGTCGAGGCCGTGCGCCGCGGCGCCTACGACTTCCTGGAAAAGCCCCTGGACCGGTCCCGACTCCTGCTGACCATCGCCAACTGCCTCGGCCACTCGGAAGTCGTCCAGGATCACCAGCGGCTGCAGGAGCAGCTGTGGGAGTCCTCACCCCTGGTGGGGGACAGCGTCGCCATGCAGAGGGTGCAGGACTTCATCGCCAAGGCGGGACCCACCGAGGGTACGGTCCTGATCACCGGGGAGAACGGCACGGGCAAGGAACTGGTGGTGCGCGCCATCCATCGTGCCAGCAGGCGGGCATCCCGCCCGCTGGTCGAGGTCAACTGCGCGGCGATCCCCAAGGAACTGGTGGAGAGTGAACTCTTCGGCCACGAGAAGGGGAGCTTCACCGGCGCGGAAAGGCAGCGCACCGGAAAGTTCGAACTGGCCGATGGCGGCACCCTGTTCCTCGACGAGATCGGCGACATGGACGAGGAGGCCCAGGCCAAGGTCCTGCGGGCCGTCGAGGAGAACCGTTTCCAGAGGGTCGGGGGAACGGAGACCAAGACGGTGGACGTGCGGATCGTGGCCGCCACCAATCGCGACCTGGCCAGCCCCGATTCGGGCTTCCGGCAGGACCTCTTCTTCCGTCTCAACGTCCTGGCCATCCATTTGCCCCCCCTGCGGGAAAGGGCGGGAGACGTGGATCTGCTGCTGGAATGGTTCATGGCGGACCTGGCGGTCCGGCTGAAGGTCAAACCGCGCCGGTTCTCTCCCGAGGCCAGGGCGATGCTGCAGAGCTATTCCTGGCCGGGAAACGTGCGCGAATTGCGTAACCTGGTGGAAAGACTGCTGATTCTGGCTCCCGAGGAGACGATCCGGACTTCCGACCTGCCCCCCTTGCCCGGCATCAGGAGCGAGGCGGGGGGGGAGGCACCCTTCATGGCCTGCAGGGACTTCCAGGAATTCAAGGTCCGCAGCGAAAGCGCCTTTTTACAACACAAGTTGCGGGAGAACCTCTATAATGTTTCCAGGACGGCTGAGGCGCTGGGCATGCAGCGCAGCAACCTCTACAAGAAGATCACCAAGTACGGATTGAAGACCCAGCCCGAAATTGAGAGTTGACGGTTGGGGATAATTTCCGTAATAAAATGAACATAGAATCAGGTCTTTCTCTTGGGGCAAGGATGGCAGGGAAAGACCCGTTCAGCCGACGGGATGTTTCGTTAGAGGAGACGGCCATGAAAAGGGTCCTTCTGCTATTGGGTCTTCTGATCATGTGGAGCGTCGGTCCTGACGTTCTCGTGGCGGCCACCGATCAGCCATCCGGTGGTCCGGGATCCAGTTCGAACGAAACCATTGGCGGTTCCGGCGGCCAGGTCCTGGAGGTTTCGGGAACCTCCGGGGACGGCTCCGAGGGTGACCCCGGGGACGCGGGTGACGGGCTGGGCTTCGACGGTGACCGGTTCAGTCTGGACAACCAGGGTTGCGACGGAGTGGACCTGGATTTCCTGGAAATCCTGCTCCATCTGCTCCTGCGACTCAACCTGGTGCCTTGAGAAGAACACTGGAGCCGATGGGCTCGAGACGAGCATGAGACAAGAATAACCGATCCACTTCCTCGCCAAGGGATGCGGTTGATGCGAGACCGATTCGAAGGTCAATGGGACTCCGGTGCAGATCGCTCCAAGCTTCTGCGCCCATTGAATGCTGCGGACTGGGGCCGTCTGGAAGAGGTCGGGGACCTGCACTTCCACGCGTCCGCCTATTCCTCGGCCCTCGATTACTACCGCCAGCTCTGCGATAGCGCCGTCCTGGGCCAGATGCCCGTCGAGCAGGCCCTGCGCGTCCTGCGCAAGAGCGTGGATTCGACCATCCTGATCGGCGATTTCAACCAGGTCGATCTCCTGCTCGACCGGGCCGATGAAATGCTCGCGGTCACCGGCCAGCTCGCCGATCCCGACCTCAGCGCCGTCAATCGCGCCATCTTCCAGACCCGGCGCGCGATCGCCCTGCGTGAACGGGGGCGTCTCAACGATGCCCTGAACCTGTCCAAGAAGGCTTTCGCAGTCCTGGCCATGACCGACCTTCATGCGGACGTCGCGGTCCTCCAGGTCGGCATGGGGATCTGCTACATGCGGCTGGGGCGCCTGGCCAAGGCCGAGGAATTCTACAACGACGGGCTCTCCACCTTCAGGCGCATCGGCAACGACCTGGGCGTGGCCAACCTGTTGAACAACCTGGCGCTCCTGAACAAGATCCGTTGCCGCTGGGACAAGGCCCTCGACCTGATGGACCGGGCCGTGGAACTGGCCCACACCATCGGGGCCAGCCACCTCCTGCCCGGTTTCTACCTGAACAAGGGGATCATCCTGCAGAAGACCAACCGGCTCGGCGAATCCCGCGCCCAGCTGGACAAGGGTCTGCGCCTGGCGACGAGTCTTGGCGACCGGATGCGCCGGACCCGCCTCCTGCTGGCCCTGGGCCGCCTCGAGACCCTTTCGGGGCGCCTGGCCCGGGCCGAGGAGCTCCTGCTCGACGGCAAGGCCAACGCCGAGGAGAACGGCTTCCTCCGCGAGGCGACCATCGCGGACGAGTACCTCGGGGACGTCATCCTCGGCAGGGGAGACTGGGACAAGGCCCTCTACAACTACCAGATCGGTCTGGAGAAGTCGAAGCAGATCGCCTCGGGCAACGACCTCGAGGGCGAGCTTCTGAGGCGCATGGCCGAGGCTCACCTGCTGTCCGGGGACCTCGACAAGGCCGTGGCGTTCAGCCAGGCATCCATCGCCGTCTGCGAGAAGTGCGGCGAAGCCTACGAGGTCGGTTTCTGCCACCTGACCCTGGGCCGCGCCTACGCCCGCATGGACGACCGGACCCAGTCCGACCATCATTTCCGGCAGGCCATCGCGGTCTTCAGTGAACAGGGACTGACCCACCTCTGGTGCCAGGCCATCCTGGATTTCGCCGAGTACCGCCTTGCGAGCGCGAAGGAAGCCGAACTCCTGTTGCTGCGGCGATATCTCATGGACGCCCAGGAGAACGGCGCATCCTCGGTCAGCGACCAGATGCTCTGCCGGGTGCTGAGGAGCCTGGGTCTGGTCCAGATCCGGCTCGAACAGTTCGACGACGCCTTGTTGACCGTGTTCGAACTCGAGCGTTACGCCGCCGGCTTCGATGATGCGGATCTGGACAAGTCCGTGGTCGAACTGCGCGACACCATCGAAAGCGGCCTGCTGGGGGGAGTGACCCGCACTCAGAGTCATCTGGGAGCCCTGTCCGCCCTGCCTGGCCTGTACGCCCGTTCCGATCAGTCGGTACCCAGGAATCTCGGTTCCGTGCTGATGGCCGGACTGGAGAAGGTCCAGGCCGATTCGGGTTTCATCGCCATGGTCGACGGCGACGACGTGGACAGCCAGACCACCATCGCGGCCAGGCACGGCCTGACCGAGAACCTTTGCCTGCAGTTGACCCGCTGGTTCGACCGGGAACTGGCGACGGGAAATCGCGAAGGCACGAGCCTCTTTTCCAGGCTTGACGCGGCGAACCCGCTGGCCCGCGCGGTCCCCGCGGTGATCGGAGAGGCGGAATCCTGCGTCTTCATGCCCATCGCCCTGCATGAGCGCCGGTTCGGCCTGCTCTTTCTGGCCAACCGCCAGGGTGGGGTCGCTGGAACTCCGGGGTTCGACCGCAGCTCGCTCGATTTCCTGGCCACCTACATGGGCTTCCTCGCCCTCTTCCTTCACGAGAAGGGCAGGGGCAACGGGGATGCCGCCGAGGCGACGCCCATCGAGCGGGTCGAGAGCTTCGAGAACATCATCACCCAGAACGTCAAGATGCTCGAGGTTCTCGGGCTCGCGCGCAAGGTGGCGCCCAGCAACCTGACGGTCCTGCTGAACGGTGAGACGGGCACCGGCAAGGGCCTGCTCGCCTATTCCATCCACGCCCTCAGCAAGCGGTCGGACAAGAAATTCCTGGCCATCAACTGCGCGGCCATTCCCGAATCCCTGCTCGAAAGCGAATTGTTCGGACACAAGAAGGGGAGCTTCACCGGCGCCTACAGCGACAAGCGGGGTCTGCTGGCCGAAGCCGAGGGCGGAACCGTCTTCCTGGACGAAGTCGGGAAGATGAGCCTGGGCATGCAGGGCAAGCTGCTGCACTTCCTCGACACCAAGGTGGTCCGGCCCGTCGGGTCCAACGTCGAGTTCGCTGTCGACGTCCGGGTCCTCTGCGCGTCCAAGAGCGACCTCCATGAAATGTCCCGGCAGGGGCTCTTCCTGGAGGACCTCTACTACCGGTTGCTGGACTTCCCTCTGCTCATCCCGCCCCTCAGGGAACGGGTGGACGATATCGGCTTGCTGGCCAGGCATTTCGTGGAACGTTTCAGCCACGAGATGGAAATGGAGGCTCCGGAGGTCGATCGCGCCTTCCTGCAGATGCTCCAGGGACATGATTGGCCCGGCAACGTGCGTGAGCTCGAAAAGGTCCTCAAGCGGGCCATCGTCCTGGCCCGGGGCGACCGCGCCCTGCGCGGGGAGCACCTGCCCGATGGCTTCAGCCCTTCCGGATTGCAGGCGGCCGTCCCCGGCAGCGCCGTGCCTCCCCTCAAGGAGACCCTCGCCGGCATCGAATGCCAGGAGATCGCCCGCGCCATGAGGGTCAACGAGGGAAACAAGTCGGCCACGGCCCGGATGCTGAAGATCAGCTACCCCAACCTTCTCAAGAAGATCCGTCATTACGGCCTGGATCGCTGATCTGTAAACTCCTGGTTTTTGCCCGCCATCAACTATCAATTTCCTTTATGGAATAAATCATTATTTTTCAATGACTTGCGTGATATCCCCTTCTGGTTATAAAAAGATTTGACAACACCTGGTCCAGCCGGGTTTTCCCGCCTCTCGCTTTTTTGTTTAAGTTGTTTTTTTGCAATGAGTTAAAATATTATCCAGATCCTTGGTTATTGGTACGCACCGTGCTGTAGATAGGCCAGAAGGGGTGAGCTAACAGGGATCCTCTTTGAAGAGTTTGACGCAACAGTGAATCGTGTTTTCGGGAGGTCGGCGTCCCAACCCTCCACTGCTTACCGGCAACGGAGGGATTCTCAACAAGAAGTGCCGGCGGGATGTTTGCGAAGAGGTGGGGTCTGAGCAATTCGTCTCTGCCGACGAGAGAGAATCCAGGACGTCCCTCCCGAAACACGGGTCAGAAAAGTTGATGGATCCGGACGACGGATCCTTGGATAAGAGCCCAACCGATCTTGAAAAGGCGAGATTCAAGATCGGGTCACCGAAAGGTGGGGCTCTTTTCTTTTGTTGTGTCACCGTCTCATTTTGGGGAAATTGTCCTCCAAATTCCCCTGAATTCTCCGGCCACGGCCCGGTTTCCCACGCCCAGGTGTACCCCGTATCCCATCCCGAATTTTCCTTACGACGGCCGGCCGGTTGACTAACTTGTTGTCGTCTGATGACTTGGGGCTTGGCGGGGCGACCTGGTTTCCTGAACTGGGAGGCCGGTTTCAGATGAACATGTTATCCGTGAGGCTGGCACGGAGCCTGCGTAGGAAGGGGTGATCCCCCCCCAGGGAATGCGCACAGGAGGTTGGGCATGATCAGCAGAGCAGAAGAAGGACGGACATTCGGCTTCCGGCGGTGCGGGAGGAGCCCTGTCTACCGTCGCGGAGTCCAGGGCGCCAAGGCCGCCCTCCTCCTCGGGCTGCTCGTGGCCCTTGCTGCCGCCACGGGATGCAACGACGAGGATTGCGTCAACTGCATCCAGCTCGAGCCTCCGGTCGTCCCCACGGGCGTCCACAGCATCAGCGGGGACAATTACGTCATCGTCCAGTGGTACGACATCGCCTATTCGCCCTATGACGGGCGCTACAACGACAACGTCGTCAAGTATCTCATCTATTCCCGTGATTTCATCGAGGGCGATCAGTACGACCCCGACCGCACCTTCACCCTCTGGGGGGAGGTCGCCTGGGACGAGAACTTCGATCCCACCACCGGCCTGCACTGGTTCTATGACGAGGACGCCCTGAACGGCAGCCAGTACGAATACGCCGTTTCCGCGGTGAACGCCGCCGGCATGGAGAGCGCGCTGAGTTTCGAGTTCGTCGCGGACGCGCCCCTGCCCCAGGGAGTCGATGATGACGCGGTGGAGATCTTCGATTCGATCAACGGGTCCTACACCGCCCTGGGCGGCTTCGATTTCAGCCGCGCGGCCCAGTTCCCCGGCGATCAGTACGCCGGGCGCGTCGATCCCAACGTCCCGGCCTCCACCGCCGACATCCGGGTGTTCTTCGAGGGCACCGTCCCCATGGTCGAGACCACCTCGCCGAACGTCCTTATCCAGGACGCCGGCAACCCCCAGGGGCCGGCCGGGTTGTACTGGTGGGAGCGAGTGTCCTGGGCCCCGGCCGAGGGCTATTCCCACACCGGACGCATGGAACTGACCCTGGACCACATCTACGTGGTCGAGATCTACGATCCGGCCACCCAGACCCTCCACTACGCCAAGCTGGGCGTGGTGGACGTTGCTGCGACCCAGTACGTGAAGATCTTCTGGGCCTATCAGCTGATTCCCAATCTTCCCGAACTCAAGGCGCCCGAGGTGCCGGTTCAGGCGTCCCTCAAGCCCGGCATGATCCGTCTGTAGGCGCCGGGGACAGGAGAGAAGAACCATGAAGACCCTGAAGAACAAAGCAGCCCCGGCAGCGCTGGCCTTGGCCCTGGCGCTGCTGACGGTGGCGCCGGCGGCGGCTCAGGAAGCGGGGGCCAAGGGATTCGATTTCGACCAGGTCGGCCTGCGGGCCGCCGTGTGGCTGGACAAGGGGCCCGACGAGGTCTACCAGCGCGGCGATCGGCTGAAGGTCGGCTTCCAGGTCAACGAGGACGCCTACGCCGTCGTCTACCGCATCGACACCGAAGGCGGGGTGACTGTTCTCTGGCCCCGGTCCCGGCTGGACGACGGTTTCGTCTTCGCGGGTCACGAGTACAAACTGCCCGTGGGCGGGGCCGCCCAGATCTTCGCGGGCAACGTCGAGGGCGAGGGATTCGTCCAGGTCCTGGCGTCGCGTTATCCCTTCGACCTGCGGGCGCTCGAGATCGACTTCCACCACGAGGTAAGGGACGGTCGGTTCGATTTCTACGTCGCCGGCGATCCCTTCCTGGCCATGAACGAGGTCAACTACGCCATCACCGGTCTGGAGGATTCCGAGGATTACGTGGTGACCAACTACGCGAGTTACTACGTCCACCGGAAGGTCGACCATCCCAGATACCTGTGCAACCAGTGCCACCTGGACGACGAGGTCGTCTACGACCCCTATGACGATCACTGCACCCTGGAGATCACGTACGATTACGGCTGGGGCAACAACTGGTACGACCACCACGGCTACTATCCGGTCTACTACCAGCCCGTCTACGTGTACGTCGATCCCTGGACCTACCGTCCCTGGGTGAACTTCTGGTACTGGCCCCACTACACCTGCGGACCCTACTACGGTTACTCCTGGCATTCCACCTGCTGGGCCTGGAGCGACTCCCCCTACTACTGGGGCGACGTCTACTACGGGTACGACGGAGGCCGAAACCGCTACCGTCCGCTGACCCCGTACGACGGCGACCGCACCGCGCGCAAGACCCGTGAATACGCCCGGGCGACACCCCTGGTGGGCGCCGAGGGGCCGGGGGAAGATCAGCGGCAGGCCATGAGGACCCGGACCCCGCTGCGTCCCACGGACGTCCAGCGGACGCGGGGCGCCGATCCCACCGGCGGGAGTCGGGTGGCCGGCTCCTTCGTGGGACAGGATCCCGCGCCCCGGTCGCGGCCCGTGATCGAGACGTCCTCCAGGGACGGATCGGCGGCCGGACTTCGCATCCGGGAGCCGAACAAGCCCGCCGGTGTGGACGCTCCCCGGACGCGCGAGGACTACCGCCACCGGGCCGCCGGAGACGGCGAGCAGCCGGCCCTTTCGCCGGTGACGCGCACCCGCACGCCTGACCGCGCGGGCGGCGCCAGGGTCGCTCCCGGGGTTGACCGGGCAGCCAAACCGGCCCAGCCCGGCGACCGGACCATCAAACCGGTGGAACCGCGCAAGAAGGGCACCAGGATCTGGAACTCCAGTCCAGGATCCACCGATCGGGGGACCCGATCTCCCCAGGTTGCGCCCCGCCGACAGGATTCCGGCAGCCGTTCCGAGCCCCGGGTCCAGCCCCGCCAGGAGCGGGGAGGCGACAGGCCCGTGGTCAAGCCTCGCAGCGATTCCTCGAGTCGCACGAAGGACCGCGGCTCCAGCACGCCCAAGGTGGACAACAGCCGGTCCCGGGGCGGCGACTCGAGCAGCGGATCCTCTCGCGGCGGCGGATCGAGCGGCGGGTCCCGCAGCGGCGGGGGTTCCGGGTCCAGCAGGGGCGGCAGCCGCTCCAGCGATTCCTCAGGGGGTAGGCAGCGTTCCCCCTGAGGGGACCGCATGGACGGTGACAGGCTTTGTGTTGGTGGTTTCCCCCCATCACCCGTCGGCCGGAGAGCCATCGGATTCTCGGAAAGGTTGGCAGCCAATCGGGAAGGATGACGACCCGACAGGACGGGGACACCGACACATGGGAGAGAGCCCGGCGAGGGAATGTCGATCAGGGGTGACAGGTACCGCGTTGGGCTCTCTTTTTTTCCACGAACCACAATCCGCAGGCCGGATTCCCCGCTACCAGCAATTGACCGAAGGGTAACGGGTTTCTATAATGCCGGCTCAGCGGACACCCGAAGAGACATCGCGATCACGCCCTGGGGGCGTTCCGAAAGGCCCTGGATCCATGCCGGCTCCCTCCAACCGCAATCCCCTCGGCGCCATCCTGGTGTTGGGCCTGTTCCTGTCGGCGGCCCTGGCGGCGGCCGCGCCAGGGGACTCCCCCGGCCATCCCCTCATGCAGGACCCGAGCCTGCCCGCTCCGGTGTACGAGGCCCTGCTGGAATCCTCGGGGCCCCTGCGCAACCAGGTCGCCGGAGCAGCGTCCCGCCGGCTGGCGGGCGAAAAGGCCCCCGACGCGATCCACGCCATCGTCCTGATGTGCGACTTCTCCGACAGCCTGTTGCTGGGGAGGTTCGGCCTGGTGGAAGGGGACTTCCCCGAACCTCGCCAGACCGAGATCTACTACGCAGCCCACGATTCCCTCTTCTTCCACAACCTGCTCGGCGACGTCGCCCGCTATTTTGAAGCGGTCAGCGGCGGCCGCTTCACCTTCGACTTCACGATCTGGTCCCACCCGGTGAACCTGCCGCAAGGCATGGCGTTCTACGGCAACCACCCCACCGAGGGGGAACAGCCCTTCCTGCTGGTGTCCGAGGTCGTGGCGGCGCTCGACGGGGACATCGATTTCAGCCCCTACGACACGGTCATCCTGATCCACGCGGGCGCGGGGGAGGAGACCGACATCCTGGGCGACAGCCCGGAGCAGATCTACAGCACCTACCTCGATCCGGACGACTTCCGGAGTGCGGTCGAGGACGGCCTGCTGGAGCAGCCCTTCCTGGCCGGCGGGGATTTCGGGGGCGAGCGCGGACTCGACCACGTCCTCATCCTGCCCGAGACCGAGTACCAGGATCCCGTCGGAGGCTACGGGGGCTTCTTCGGCAGCCTGGGAGTCTACTGTTTCGAGGTGGGACTGCGCCTGGGCATGCTTTCCCTGAGCGATTTCACCCCCGCCGGCCGGCCAGACAGCCAGGGCATCGGGGAGTTCGGCCTGATGGGCTACGGGCTGTTCGTCGGCCTGGGCTGGATTCCCCCCCAGCCCATCGCCTTCAACAAGATGCTCATGGGCTGGCTGGATCCCTTCGAGGTCGATCCGGGCGTCTACGCCGCCCATGAACTCGCCCCGGCCGGAAATCCCGCCGATCCGCTGGCGTGCGCCCGCGTCGACGTGAACGGCCAGGAGTACTGGCTGCTGGAATACCGCCTTCAGGATCCAGACGGCAACGGGATCTTCTCCTTCGCTGACGACAAGAACGGCGACGGCATCCCCAACTTCTGGGACGCCAGCAATCCGCCCTACCACTTCCCGGCAGGTTTCTTCGACGCCTCCGAGGACAGCGTCGAGGCACTGACCGGCGCGGAGTGGGATTTCTTCATGAGCGAAAACTCCGCGCGCGAGGAGGGGGTCAAGGGCGCAGGCAGCGGGGTCTACATCTGGCACGTGGACGAGGGTGTCATCCGGGACGTCTTCGGCGGTCCGAATCTCTACAACGCCGACCCCGCCCACAAGGCGGTCGATCTGGAAGAGGCCGACGGCATCCAGGACCTCGATTCGGGTATCCCCTCGGAGTACATCCTCGGAGGCGACGACGACAGCTTCCGGGGAGAGGGTGCCGCCGAATTCACCCCCTTCACCCGGCCGAACACCGATACCGCGTCGGGAGCGGCGACGGGCATCCGGTTCCTCGACTTCGGCGACGTCCTGCTGGACGATCGCGGCTACATCCTCTACGTGGACGGAGCGGACACCCTCTGGGGCAAGACCTACGCCGACCGGGTGGGCTTCACCGTCATGACCTCCGGAGCGGGAAGCGAGGGGCCGGCGCTCGGCGCCCGCCGCACCCTGCCCGAAGGCGTCGACCTGCGCGGGGGGCACGTGCTGGTGGGCGACCTCGACGGCGGCGACACCACCGACGAGATCATCCTGACCGGCGCCGCGGGTGAGATCTTCGTCCTGGACGGCAATCTGGACGAGTACCTCGATCACGACGGCGACCCCGGAACGCTCGAGCCCTTCGCCGTGGGAACCCTGGGCGGGGAACCGGTGAGATGGAATCCGCCGGCGGCTCTGGGCGACATCGACGCCGACGGCCGGCCGGAGATCGTCTTGACGGCGGCCAACGGCATCTACGCCTTCAACGCCGACGGTTCGCCCGTCAGCGACGACACGGGCGGCAGCTTCGGCCTCCTGCAGGAA
>Ga0180009_10006506_pt1 | contig 12230 bp, 11 predicted proteins | sample OS_PC_MetaG_FD_123537 | JGI IMG/M metagenome (GOLD analysis project Ga0180009, IMG submission 123537) | Groundwater microbial communities from the Aspo Hard Rock Laboratory (HRL) deep subsurface site, Sweden - OS_PC_MetaG | ecosystem: Environmental > Aquatic > Deep subsurface > Groundwater...
AACACAGGCATTGATCCAGTAATTCAACTTGCCTGTTCAAGCGAAGAATACGGAATGGTTCTTGAAAACGAAGTTCCTATCAAAGAAACAAACCCCTTAAGGCCTCTTTCTCCCTATGCTGTGAGTAAAGTAGGTCAGGATTATTTAGGCTATCAATACCATCAAAGCTATGGAATAAAAGCAATACGTACCCGGGCATTTAACCATACCGGGCCCAGGCGCGGGGAAGTCTTCGTAACATCAAACTTTGCAAAACAAATTGCGGAAATAGAAAAAAACAAAAAGGAACCGGTCATCTACGTCGGAAACCTCGATGCAAAACGCGACTTTACCGATGTACGTGATATGGTGAAAGCTTATTGGATAGCCACTGAAAAATGCACTCCGGGCGAGGTGTACAATATTTGCAGCGGAAAAACCTGGGCGATACAGGAAGTACTTGATATGCTGCTTTCATTTTCCAAAGCTAAAGTGACAGTCAAACAGGAACCGGCCAGGATGAGGCCTTCAGATGTACTTATTCTTCTCGGCGATAATACAAAATTCTGCAAACAAACCGGATGGAAACCTGAAATTCCTTTTGAAAAAACAATGAGAGATCTGTTGGATTATTGGAGAGAAAGAGTATGAAAGCACTGGTTTTATCAGGCGGCAAGGGAACAAGGTTAAGGCCTATCACACATACTTCGGCAAAACAATTGGTACCTATAGCGAATAAACCTATCCTTTTTTACGGGCTTGAATTTATTGCCCAGGCCGGAATAAAAGAAGTGGGCATTATTGTCGGCGATACAAAAAATGAAATCATGAACGCCGTAGGAAATGGATCCAAATTCGGCCTTAAAGTAACTTATATCGAGCAAGATGCTCCCTCAGGCCTGGCCCACGCTGTAAAAATTGCTGAAAAATTCATTAAAGGCGATGATTTCGTAATGTATCTGGGAGACAATCTGCTGAGAGACGGGATAATTTCCCTAGTTCAAGAATTTAATAAAACAAAACCTAACGCTCAAATAATGTTAGTTAAAGTAAAAAATCCTTCATCCTTCGGCGTAGCTGAATTAAAAGACGGAAAAGTTATAAGACTTATTGAAAAACCCAAGGATCCGCCGTCAGATTTAGCGTTGGCAGGAGTATACATTTTTGACAAAAACATTTTTAAAGCAGTTAACTCTATAAAACCTTCCAAAAGGAATGAATTAGAAATTACTGATGCTATCCAGTACCTTGTAGAACAGGGACTGAATGTAAAGCCCTGTATTGTTACAAGCTGGTGGAAAGACACGGGCAAACTTGAAGATTTACTTGAGGCAAACAGGCTTGTTCTTGAAACCATGGAACAAAAAATAAATGGTAAAGTAGATGAGAAATCCAAAATCGAAGGGCGTGTTGTGCTGGAAAAAGGTTCAGAAGTTGTTAATTCAATTATCCGCGGGCCGGCTATAATCGGCGAAAATACTAAAATTGTAAACTCCTATATAGGCCCTTTTTCTTCGGTTTATTTTAATTGCGAAATTAAAAACAGCGAAATCGAACACACTATTATTTTGGAGAATTCGGTCATTTCGGACGTTGCCAGGATAGAAGACAGCCTGATAGGCCAAAATGTAAGAATAGTCAAAAGCGGAAAGAAACCGCAGGCCTATAGGATTATGGTAGGCGACTCAAGCTGTATTGAATTATAAGCTCGCGCAAACCAGGGAGATTAAAATGATAGAAGGAGCAGTTCTTAAAAAACTCATAGTGCATAAAGATGAAAGAGGCCAGCTCTTTGAAATTATGCGTTCCGACGACGAGATATTCGAAAAATTCGGGCAATGTTACATAACAGTATGCGCTCCCGGATGGGTCAAGGGCTGGCATTTTCACAGACTGCAAACAGATTTTTTCTGCGTGCTGAGGGGAAAATCAAAAATTGTTTTGTGCGACAAAAGAAAAAAATCAAAAACTTATAATCAGGTTGAAGAATATATCCTTACTGCGGAAGAGCCGAGTGTTTTACGCATACCTAAAGGCGTTATCCACGGGTTTGAAACCTTTGGCGATGAACCTTCCTGGATAATGAATATGCCGACCAAATTATATAACCGTAAAAAACCTGATGAATTTCGTTTTCCGTTAAACACGGATGAAGTGCCTTATGAACCCTGGAAATCAAAAAAAGGGTGGTAATTTAATGAAACTATTAGTAACAGGCGGAGCTGGGTTTATAGGCAGCAATTTTATCAGGCATATTATCAACAAGTACCCCAAATACAAGATTATAAATCTCGACAAACTCACCTACGCAGGCAACCTCGACAATCTAAAAGACATTGAAAAAAATCCTAATTATAAATTTGTTAAAGCAGATATTTGTGATGCGCCTGTAATCGATAAATTACTTCAAAATGAAAAAATTGACTGCATTGTAAACTTTGCGGCCGAAACCCATGTAGACAGGTCGATTCATGAACCTGTCAGCTTTTTACAAACAGATGTTTTCGGCACATTTACCCTGTTAGAAGCTTCAAAAAAATACGCTATAGAACGCTACATACAAATCTCTACCGATGAAGTTTATGGGAGCACAGACCAGGGTTCTTTTACTGAACAAAGCACCATCTCACCCAATAGCCCTTATTCTGCGAGCAAAAGTTCCGGGGACCTGATGGTTAGAGCTTACGTAAAAACCTACAATTTCCCTGGAATAATCACGCGGTCTTCCAATAATTTCGGGCCTTTCCAGTATCCTGAAAAGATAATTCCTTTATTTGTAACAAATGCAATTGAAGATCAAAAACTGCCGCTTTACGGCGACGGCAAAAACGTCAGGGACTGGCTGTATGTAATTGACAACTGCGAAGCTATTGATATAGTTTTACATAAAGGCAAATCAGGTGAAATTTACAATATAGGCGGCGGAAAAGAAATGCAGAATATTGAGATCACCAAAATGGTGCTCAATTTGATGAACAAACCCGAATCTCTTATTAAACCCGTAGCTGACAGGGCCGGGCACGACCGAAGGTATTCAATTGATTGTTCAAAAATAAAATCAGAACTCGGATGGAAGCCAAAATACAATTTTGAAACTGCCCTGGAAGAAACCGTGAATTGGTATGTAAAAAACCGCAAATGGTGGGAACAAATAAAAAAGAAGCAAAAAGATTTTAAGGAATTCTATAAAAAGAACTACAAATTATGAAGATTTTATTAATAGGCGCAAGCGGAATGCTCAGCAGGGACGTGTGGGATGCTTTCAATGAAAAACATGAGCTTTACGGCTGCGATATAAGCGCAAGGCCCGAATTTATTCCTGAAAAGCAGTGGTTAGTTTTTGATATAACCGACCAGAAAGACACCTATGAAAAAATATCCAGGCTCAACCCGGAACTGGTAATCAATACCGCCGCTTATTCGGACGTAGACGGATGCGAAAAAAACCCGGACCTGGCATTCAGGATAAACGCGCTCGGTACCAGGAATATCTGCACGGCCTGCCAGAGATTCGACGCTGTCTTGTGCCATATTTCCACTGATTATGTATTTGACGGCGTTAACCCGCCGGAAGAAGGCTATTGCGAGCAGGACAAAACAAATCCTATAAATGTTTACGGAAAATCAAAATACTGGGCTGAATTTTACGTAAAACACATGCTTAATAAGTTTTATATATTAAGGGTGGCGTGGCTTTTCGGAAAGGGCAGAAATAATTTTGTTTCATTCGTGATTAATTCCGCAATTGAAAACAAGGAAATAAAAATTGTAAAAAACCAGTGGGGGTCGCCTACTTATACCAAAGATGTAGCCCAGGCAGTTTCACTACTCGTTGAAAAACCCTCCTATGGAATTTACCATATAACAAATTCAGGAAAAACCAGCAGGGAAGAGCAGGTTAAGGAAATATTCAAGTTAACAGGAAAATCCGCCAAGGTGAATTTAATTGAACCTGAAGATGTGTATATAGCCAAGAGGCCCCAAAAATCATATTTAAAAAACTATTTCTGGCAGCTTGAAGGTTTTAAACCGATAAGGACCTGGCAGGAAGCCACAAAAGATTTTATTTCATCGTATAAAAGGACCGCATAATGAGCTTATATCTGATAACAGGCGGCGCAGGTTTCATAGGTTCGCATATAGCTGATGAATTAGTAAAACAAGGACAGCAAGTCCGGATCCTGGACAATTTTTGTACCGGTTCAAAAGAAAACCTTAAAAACGTTGCAAACAAAGCAGAAATAATCAAAGGCGATATTAGAAATGAACGGGACGTACATCTCGCCCTTAAAAAAGTTGATTATGTCCTTCATCAGGCGGCCTTAAGGTCAGTCCCCAGGTCTATAGCTGACCCAATTTCATCAAATGATGTAAATGTATCCGGAACATTACTATTATTGAACCTATCAAAAGAACACAAAATAAAAAAATTTGTATACGCCTCTTCGTCCTCAATTTACGGAGATAATCCCGCGTTGCCAAAGGTTGAGACACAAATCCCTGCGCCAGTTTCTCCTTACGCTGTTTCAAAATTAACAGGTGAACATTACTGCAGGGTCTTTTCAAAAATTTTCGGGCTTAATACTGTATCGCTCAGATATTTTAATGTTTTTGGGCCCAGGCAGGATCCAGAGTCGCCCTACGCAGTAGTAATACCGAAATTCATTAATGCCGGGCTAAAAGATACAGTGGCTGAAGTTCACGGCGATGGCAAACAGTCGAGAGATTTTTCATATATTGAAAACGTAGTTCAAGCAAATATCCTTGCCGCTAAAAGCAATGTGAAATGCGAAATTTTTAACATAGCTTGCGCAAAGAATTACTCTTTATTAGAAGTAATAAAAATAATTGAACAAATCACAGGCAGAAAAATGAAGGTTAAACACATTTCATCCAGGCAGGGCGACGTAAAACATACGCTTGCTGATATATCTAAGGCAAAGAAAATGCTAAAATACAAAGTACAGGTTGAATTTAAAGAAGGAATGAAAAATACCCTGGAGTATTTCAAATCATTATGAAAAAAATATGCATTATCGGATCAGGCTATGTAGGATTAGTTTCCGGGGCCTGTTTTGCGGAACTGGGCAATAGAGTTATTTTGACAGATAATGACGAATCAAAAATTGAGTCATTAAAAAAAGGAAAAATACCCATTTACGAACCCGGCCTGGATAAACTCCTGCAAAAAAACAAAACCAGGATTTCTTTTTCTTCAAGCATTAAAGAAGGTGTATTGAAATCTGAAATCATTTTCATCTGCGTGGGGACGCCTCCGCGCGACGACGGCAGCGCTGACCTTTCAAATGTAGAACGCGTGGCGGCCGAAATTGCAGGCAATTTGAACAGTTACAAACTCGTAGTAGATAAATCAACAGTCCCTGTTGAAACCGGAGAGTGGGTCAAAACAACCATAGAACGGAATTCATCAAAAAAATCCGCAGCAGCTTTCGACGTAGCCTCAAATCCTGAGTTTTTGAGAGAAGGAACGGCTATACATGATTTTTTAAACCCTGACCGTGTTGTAATCGGAGTTTCGTCAAAAAAGGCCGAAAAGATACTTACAGAATTATATAAACCGATAAAAGCGCCGATCGTAGTGACAGACATTAAAAGTGCAGAATTAATTAAACATGCATCAAATTCATTTCTTGCCATGAAAATATCTTTTATTAATGCCGTAGGCAACATTTGCGAAAAAGTAGGAGCAGATGTCACCAAAGTTGCACATGGCATGGGCCTTGATAAAAGGATAGGAAGGGCCTTTCTTGATGCCGGGCCAGGCTTTGGCGGTTTTTGTTTTCCTAAAGACCTGGAAGCCTTTTACTGGATTTCTAAAAAAGTAGGTTACGATTTTGGGCTTTTACATGAAGTAAAAAAAATAAACGAGGAACAAAAGAAAAATATAGCAAAAAAAGTTGAGGATGCGCTCTGGATCGTCAAAGATAAAACAATAGCTGTTCTGGGCCTGGCTTTTAAGCCAAACACTGACGATATGCGCATGGCTCCTTCAATAGACATCCTTAACGAATTAAACTCAAAAGGGGCCAAAATAAAAGCTTATGACCCTCAATCCATGGCCAAGGCTAAAGAACTGATGCCCTATATCCAATATTGTAAAAATGTTGAAGAAACATGCAAATCAGCTGACTGTATTTTGCTTCTTACGGACTGGGAAGAATTCAAAAATATTGATTTTAAGAAAATTAAAAAAATCTTAAAACAATCAATCCTTATTGATGCAAGAAATGTATATGACCCTGGGAAAATGAAAAAACTGGGTTTTATCTTCAAAGGAATCGGTAAATAAAATGAAAATATTGATCACCGGCGGGGCAGGTTTCATTGGAAGCCATCTTTGTGACTATTTTTTAGCCAGGGAACATTTTGTTATTTGTATGGACAATCTCATAACCGGAAACGTAAAAAATATTGAACATTTATTTGGAAATGACAGATTTTCATTTATTAAACATGATGTAACTAATTATATACACGTGCCCGGAAAAATTGATGCCGTCCTTCATTTCGCTTCGCCTGCCAGCCCTATTGATTATCTTAAATTTCCTATTCCTACTTTAAAAGTCGGCGCCCTGGGGACTCATAAAGTTCTTGGCCTGGCTAAAGAAAAAAAAGCAATCTTTATGCTCGCTTCTACCAGTGAAACTTACGGAGACCCTCTTGTAAACCCTCAGCCGGAATCTTATTGGGGAAATGTTAATCCTATAGGCCCAAGAGGTGTTTATGATGAAGCTAAAAGGTTCGCTGAAGCTATGACTATGGCCTACGGCAGGTATCACAAAATGCCGGTAAGGATTGTAAGAATTTTCAATACATACGGACCCAGAATGCGTAAACACGACGGCCGCGCAGTACCGGAATTTATCAATCAGGCGCTTAATAACAAACCGGTTACAGTTTTTGGCAAAGGCACTCAAACAAGGTCGTTTTGTTATGTTTCAGACCTGATAGACGGTTTATCCAAACTTTTAGTTTCTAAAGCGAATTCACCCGTTAATATAGGAAATCCCAATGAAATTACCCTTACTCAACTGGCAAAAATAATAATAAAATTAACGGACAGCAAATCAAAAATAGTTTATAAAACCCTTCCGGTAGATGACCCCAAAGTCCGCAGGCCTGATATTACCAAAGCAAAAACACTTCTAAAGTGGCAGCCGGCAATCCCTCTTGAAAAAGGCCTAAAAAACACCATAGATTGGTTTAAGAAATCATCGTAATTTATCCCTTCTCACCCTGTCAAGTCATTAAGAAATGTAACCCTGTAAGGAATTGGGAAGTCATATAAAAAGTAACCATATAGGCCTATTAAGCGACTTGTTTTAAACTATTTTTTTGTCTGCGGGTTAAAGAAGCTAATCTATAGATTTTATTAATTTTAACATCAATAATTTTGGCTAAATCAAAAGGATTGATGGAATTAGAAAGAGCAACCAGTTCTTTGATTTTATTTTTATCGATATTATTTAATTTACAGTTGAGTACCCGCTGGAGGGGTGTTTGAGGTTTATCGTAGACCCTGATATATTTCGAGCCAATTCTTTTCTTTTTTATGAGTTTTTGAGATGGAAGGAAAAGGTTTTGCATAATCCGGAGTTCATTGCGATAAAGGTCATTCATGGCTTCTAATGCTTGTTCGGAGTCATAGCGGACATACCCGAATATTTTTCGCACATGAGTCCAATTTTTCTGTTCTATGTGCGCATTATCATCTTTTTTGTAAGGCCTTGACCGGGTAAATTGGATCTTATTATCTTGGCAGTATTTATAAAGGTGATAGTTAATAAATTCTGAGCCGTTATCTGAGTCAATCCCAAGCAGTTTAAAGGGCAGAGAAGATTCAATGCTGGTTAAAGCCTGTTGCGTAGCAAATTGACCCTTACCCATAATAGCCCTGGTTTCGGTCCAGGTAGTTTTAATGTCGGTAAAGTTGCAGGAATAAATGAAGTCGCCATCGGCTTTATCACCTGAATGGGAAACCAGGTCTATTTCTGCAAACCCTGGTTCATGTACATTCCAGGAATCAGTTTTAATGGGTATTTGATGTTTGAGTAAATACCCGGGCTTAGTCGTACCGTATATTTTCCGTTTAAGCTTACGTTTTTTGTTTTTTAAACTTCGTTCAATAGTAGAAGGACTGATAGCCAAAAGTTGTTTTTCGATTTCAGGGGTTAGAGGGAATCGTTTTTTCATATGAGGCAGCCACAGGGGAATTGCTGCTTTAAGGCGAACAGAACATAAGTAGTTGGTTGATTCCATAAGTATTTCGAGTATACTGATAGTTTGATTAAGATATTTCTTTTTCCGGTTTTTTAGTTTCTTTGGTTTTGGGTCTTTGTCATCCGGAAATACATCGTTGAGTTTGCGAATTCCATATTTACGGACATAACCGCAGACTTTACAGAATTCATCAAGTATCTTTGTTTTTTCATTGATGCTTGATTTGTGATACCGCTGGTAAATCTGTTTTAAGTAATTCATTTTAAACCCCATTTGCATAATCTAACCTCCATGATTGGGCTAGATTATACTTGATTTAGTTATTTATAGGGTTACATTCTTAAATGACTTAACGTTGGGTGTTCGGGTTACATTATAGATGACTTAATACGGGGGATTGTAATTCCTATCCAAATACGGTATAATGTGCATTATACCGTATTATAAAAAGCGAATAAAATACACTTCGTCGTTGTAAATTGATATTATCGTCAGAAATATGAATTATTAAAACAGGAGTTCAGCAACAGTCTCGTATATTATACCGCTTTTGTGAATAAAAAACAATCCGGAAAACAATAATCAGAATTCCGGATTTCCTCTTAAATAATAATTTTACTGATTATATACAGAAAAAAACTTGTCTCCGTTAAAATGTATCATATGGTCAGGATTAGCTGCTATCCAAACCTCAGTTTCCCACGCAATATTGTCAATATGTCTCTTGAATTCATGAAAATCTGCAAAAACGCTTATATATATTCTTGAAGCTTTACAGTTTTTCAATGTATTTTCAAGCTCTATTTGCCTTTTCGGTGAAATCGGTCCATGAGAAGTCACTACTTCTATAAGAATGATTTGTTGTTTTACTTTGTTATAAAAAACAAAATCCGGTAATTTATCGTGTTTTGTTATAGGTATGCCCAATTTATTCAAGTCATCCTTTTTATTTACTAATGTCTTCTTTGCAGTATCTCCAAAATAAAGCAATTCTGCCTTAGGAAAGAACCGCGGTTTCAATTCTTTAACTACTTTAATCTGTAATTCATTATGTTTCCCTGGCGAGAGTTCTATACTGTCCGATCCATCAATTTTTAAGGTCAAAAATTTATCTTTCCGTATCTTCTCATATTTATCAATTAATTTCCCCTTTTTTGATATAAATGATTTTAAAGTATCTTCCCATTTTGAAGTACCATATTTCTTTATTACATTGAGAGTTTCTTCTGTAATCTCATAAACTGTTGCAGGGCTGTTTGTTGACCTTGAAGGGTCATCAGAATTTTTTGATACAATTCCTGCTTGCTCAAATTGATGCAAGGTTTGTCTTCGTATGGTTTCTCTTGTATTCTCAGCATATTTCTTGTTGTAATTTTTCTTTATAAAAATAAGAATGTCATGAATTCCAATTATTCGTTTTTGAGACTTTTCCCAGCTGTTATTTTTCTTCAAATCCAGAAGCGAAAGCAAAGTTAAAGAACACCTTTCGTTCTGTTGTTGTCTTGGCAACCCAAGTCCTTTTAATATTTCAATACCTTGTTCAATTTTTCCCATTTTTGGCATAAATCTCCTTTATTTCATACAAAATTGAATCGTCAATATCTAAAATATTTACAACAATTTTGTCCAATTCAATCCCAATTGCTGGTTTCATTTTCTGTACTATTTTGCCTATTTTAGTAATACCTTCTATATATGGCAGAGGGATATTGTTTATATCAACAGCATTTACCTGCGTATTACCATTTAACATCCTGAAAAATATATCTACAATTGATGTATTCAATAGTGCTGCTATTCCATATGCTTCATCAATTGAAAGTGTCCCCTTATATTTATAAATATAATTGAGATGATTTTCAATACCTATCTTGGGATTATCAAAATTGCTCTTTAGAAAAACTCCTGCGTACAAACGTCTGTTTTGTTCTTTTGAACTGAATCTCTTTACTAATACAAAATTATTTACTGATAACAGCAATGGCTGTGTTTCTTCTGAAACATTTATCGCAAGTTCTTTACCATTCTTTTTTATAGGCCAGATAACATCCATGCCTTTAATGTTATGCATCCATAGCAATGGAGCGGTTGTTTTGTTATTCCTGAACTTAGGAGAAAGATGATTTTTAGCTCTAAATGAGACCACTGGGCCTGTTGATACTTTAAAACCAAAACTATTTATTGAATATTTCCAGTTATTGATTATATGCTGCACTTTTATTTCTGTATGTGATGTTGGTATTTTTATAAAGACGTCATTTGTTTTATCATGTAACATATCCTTGTATTCAACTTTCAATTTATTGACATTATTTAATTGCCCGTTTTTGCAGTTTGTTATGATTACAGGTTGGTTTTTGTTGTAACTTGTTTTTTGTATGAATTTTACAATAATGTTCTCCTGCAAAACTTCTTCAAAAATCTCATCTCTTGATTCAAAAAGATGTATTCTGTCTATTTTGCTGTTTTTCAATAGCCAGGCCCTGAATCGTTTAAAATAAAGACCTGAACAAAAACTTCTAGGAGTTATGAAAACCATCTGACCGTCAGATGATAACATTTTCAAGGATACGGCCATAAAAAAAGCATAAATATTAGGTTGGCCAGATAAAATATCTTCCATTATTTTTGACTGAGGAGAGTTCTTGTTAAGTTTGAAATAAGGCGGGTTCGATATTATAATATCATAGTAATTTTGATTTTTTGTAAATAACGAATTATTAAGATAATCAGCGTTATTGAGTATAAAATCCTTCTCTATAATATTAAAACAGAATTTACTTCCCTTTTCTTCAAAAGTTTGTTTACACTTTTCAAGCGTGGTTTTTAAATAAGGCTTAAGCTCTGAATCTGTTTCATAAGCATCTAAAGTAATTGTAAATGTCCTATCATAACTGAGTAGTTTTTCACAGAAAGCGGCACTAAGCATACCAGTACCAGCACCTGGGTCAAGAATACTAAAGGATTGCTTTTTAATATCAAACATATCGGCCATGAAAAAAGCAATTTGCGAAGGAGTAAAGAACTGCGCTTTTTGTTTTCTATAGGCAATATTTTGGTTATTATAATAAGTATTAGTCTGATGTTCGGCATATCCAATAAGAGAATGATTGGATAATTCGGGTTTTTTCAGTACTGTGTTCATTTTATTAATTTTTGAAGTTTTTTATTATGGCTATAACTTTACCATTAATTGTAAAATTGTCATCGGGGTGCAGGTAAATTGGTTCGTAATCAAAAGATGAATCTGATTTTAAAATAATTTGTCCATTCGCCCGGTCATCGATATAACGTTTAATGGTTGCTCTATTATCTAAAATGGTTAAGATAATATCATTATTATTAACATTTTTATCTTGGTTGTCAATGATTACATAGTCACCGTCTTCAATTTGCCTTCCACCTATTTCAGCCCTGTTCATAGAAGAACCATCTGTTTTGATGGCGTAAAGCCCATTCGGCTTTGAACGCCCTATTAATTTGCTTGATACTTTTAAAAATCCTTGAAAGTTATATTCAGCATAAATTGTTGCTGGTCCGCAGTTTGCAGTGCCTATAACAGGAATTGAAAAGAGCCTAGATGCCTTATCAAGTAGTCCATTTGCCCAACCGGGAATACCTGTATTACGGTCCATTAACCCTTTGATACGGTCTATTTTTAAAAACCCTTTTTTTTGTAATTGTTGAAGATGGTGTTTTATTTTTTGGGGAGATTCGTTATGTAGCCCGATATAACTGGCCATTTCTCGTAAACTAAGTTGAGCAAGATTTCTCTTTTTTGATAGCTCAAGCAGTTTTTCTTGAATTGAATGCATATAATAATTATAACAAATGGTATTTTATCTGTCAAGTATATATTATAAGTCCTTAATACTTGACAAGTATGTACCTTTAAGCCAGTCCTCTGGAATTCTCCGAGCGTAAGCTCGAGAGATGGATAACATTCCAATATCTTCGTATAATTGGAGTATGGAATATAAACGGCTGAGCCATAGTGTTTACAAATGCGA
>Ga0180009_10006507_pt1 | contig 12229 bp, 9 predicted proteins | sample OS_PC_MetaG_FD_123537 | JGI IMG/M metagenome (GOLD analysis project Ga0180009, IMG submission 123537) | Groundwater microbial communities from the Aspo Hard Rock Laboratory (HRL) deep subsurface site, Sweden - OS_PC_MetaG | ecosystem: Environmental > Aquatic > Deep subsurface > Groundwater...
CCATAGCCCCTGGGCCTGGGCCGCCCACATGCTCATCTTCTGGGGCATGATGGGGCTCATCTTTTTGCACGCCCTGGGCCCGGTGCTCATCCCCAGCTTCACCGCCACCCTCAACCCCTGGCTTTTCCTGCGCAACCTTTTCGGAGTCTTGCTCCTGGCGGGGGCGATCATGGCCATGTGGCGGCGTCTGCGCCTGCCCGGCCTCAAGCGCACCACCCATTGGGCGGACAGGGCGGCCCTGGGCATACTGGCCTTTTTGGTGCTCTCGGGCTTTGCCCTGGAGGGGGCCAAGATCATAAGCGCGCACAGTTTCGACCAAATGGTCGAGGAATACGGCAGCCTGTCCGAGGAGGGCGACCGCGCCGCCCTGGGCCAGGTCTGGCGAGAGCGCTACGGGGTGGTTTTCCCCGCGGGACAGGTGCCCGCCGGCCAGGAGTTGATGGAGCGGGGCCTGGAGTTGCACCAGGACAGCTGTGTGGACTGCCACGACCGGCCCGTCTGGGCCTTTGCATCCTGGCCCCTGGCCCGGGCCATGACTCCCCTGGCCGCCTGGCTGGATGCGGTGGAGGCCACGGCCTGGCTGTGGCGCTTGCACTTTCTGGCCGCTTTCGCCGCCCTGGCCCTGCTGCCCTTCACCAAGTTTTTGCACATCTTCACCGGGCCGCTGCTGCTCATGATCCGGGCGGCGGGTCCCCGGGAGGAGATGAGCCCGGCGGCCCGGGCCTTGGTGCGGGCCATGGAGTTGGATGTTTGCACCCACTGCGGGGCCTGCTCGGTGCACTGCTCGGTGGCCGAGGCGGTGAAACACGTGCCCAACCTGAACATCCTGCCCTCGGAGAAGCTTCTGGCCCTGGGCCGCCTGGCCCGGGGGAAGGCCAGCTCCGGCCAGGTGTTGGAGACGGTGCGCCAGGGGGCCTATTTATGCACCAGCTGCCTGCGCTGCACCAGTTTGTGCCCGGTGGGCATAGATCTGCAAGACCTGTGGGCGGCCATGAAGGACGACTTGGCCGCAGTGGGCTTTGGCCCCACCACCCTCGCGGTGGCCCAAAAAGCAGGCGAGGCGGCCGGCCCCAGCCGGAGCGCCTTGCCGGCCCGGGTGAGGAACGAGGGTTTCCAAAACGGCCTGGGCCTTTCGGTGCAGGCCGAAACCTTCCGGGGCTGCTACCAATGCGCCACCTGCTCCAACGCCTGCCCGGTGGTGTTTTCCTATGCCGACCCCCGCCGGGAGCTGGACCTGCTGCCCCACCAGATAATGCACACCCTGGGCCTGGGCCTGGCCGAGGAGGCCATGGGCGCGCGCATGACCTGGTATTGCCTCACCTGCTACCGCTGCCAGCAAGCCTGTCCCCAGGGGGTGCGGGTGGCCGAGGTGCTCTATGAGCTCAGGGGCCTGGCCGCCGCCCGGCAGGGGCAAGGGGAGAGTTGCTGATGAGATACGCGCTTTTCCTGGGATGCAAGATCCCCTCTTACGTGCCCCACTACGAAACCGCCACCCGCCGGGTGCTGGGCGAGTTGGGGGTGGAGCTGGTGGACTTGGAGTTCCCCTGCTGCGGCTACCCCATGCGCCATCTGTACTTCCGCTCCTACCTGCTTTCCGCCGCCCGGGGCCTGGCCCTGGCCGAGGCCCGGGACCTGGACATCACCACTCCCTGCAAGTGCTGCTTCGGCTCGCTGAAGCGGGCCCAACGCTTTTTGGCCGACAAGCCGGAGCTGGCCCGGGAGTTGAACGCCGAGCTGGCCGCCGAGGGTCTGAAGTACCAGGGCAAGGCGCGGGTCAAGCACATTTTGCAGGTGATGCACGGCGACGTGGGGCTGCCCGATCTGAAAAAGCGGGTGGTGCGGCCCTATGAGCGGCTAAAGGCGGCGGTGCTCTACGGCTGCCACGCGGTGCGCCCCAGCGAAGTCACCGGCTTTGACGACCCAGGCCGCCCGCATCTCATCGACGACCTGGTGGAGGTGACCGGGGCCACCCCGGTGCCCTGGGCCGGACGCCTGAGTTGCTGCGGGGCGCCGGTGCGCGAACGCAACGAGGATCTGGCCCTGGCCACCATTCGCCGGCGCCTGGCCGAGGCCCGGGAGGCCAAGGCGGACATTCTGGTGATCGCCTGCGCCTACAGCCAGATGCAGGCCGAGTGGGCCTATTCCCTGGCCGGGCCCGAGCCCCAGCGGGAGCTAATCGAGGGGCCGGTGCTCTACCCCCAATTGCTGGGACTGAGCATGGGGCTGTCGGCCAGGGATTTGGCCCTGGAGCGCAACACCCCCAACGGCGAGTATTTATTAAGTTTTATGCGACGGGATTAGTCCGGCTTCGCCAGCCACCGCCATACTGCGTTGCCGACTTCGCTCGGATCCTCGACGTAGGCTTTAGCTACGCCTGCGGTCCTCGCTTGTCGGTCGCCTTGTCTGGCGGCGCCTGGCTGTGCCGGTGCCTTGCAAAGCCGAACTTACTTGTCGGCGATTTCTATGAAATGCACCTCGCCGGTCACCAAATCCGGCACCACCACCAGATAGCCCTTGCCCTTGGACACCAGGGCGAAGTCGGCCGGGCCCTTGAAGCCCCCGGCCAGTTTCACTGGGGCTCCCTCGCCCTTGAGCACGAACAGGCCTCCCCCGGCCCAGTCGGTGTAGAGGTAGGAGCCGTCGGCAAGCAGGGCCACCCCGTCTAACCGCCCGATATCGCCCCGGATTTGGGTCATCTGGCCCACGTCCCGGGCCAGGTACAGCCCGCCCGGGCCGCCCAGGTCCTTTTTGGCGGCGATGATAACCCCGCCTCCCGGGGCGGGCCACAGGCCGTTGGGGTGGAAGCCGGTGGGACTGAGCATCACCCGCACCTTGGGATCGGCGGCCAAAAAGTTTGCCGGTTGCACCAGGTAGATGCACCCGGCGGCGGTGTCGCTCACGTAGAGCTTGCCCTCGGCCACGGTCACATCGTTGGCGAAGCGGGCCCCGGGCAGGGCCAGGCGGCGGCCCTTCTTGCTGGCCAGGTCAAAGCACCACACCGCGTCTATGTCCGCGGCCCACAGGCGGCCGCCCGCCGCCCACAGGCCCTTGGGCTTGTCCAGCTTCTGGCCCGGGCCGGGCAGGAACTTGGCATCCACCACGCCGCCGTTCATGTCCAGCTTGCTGATAAAGCCGGCCCCGTCCTTGAGGGTGGGCTTGAAGGCATCGCCGAAATTGCTCATGTACAGCGCGTTGCCGTCCGGATCGTAGGCCACCGACTCGGGATGGCCCAGGCCGGGCAGGCTCTGCTGGGAAACCACCCGCCAAGCGGCCAGGGCCGGAGTGAACCCGGCCAGCAAAATCACGGCCAGCAACAAGGCCCCAAGACTTTTCATGGCTAACCCTCCGGGTTAAAGCATCAGGCGGCCCGGTGCGGGCCACCTCGTTACAAGATTCCCACATTATCGGTCCGCCGGCAATATGGCCATTGCGGCGCTTGGTATGGCAGGCCTGTCTTTGCTACCATGAATGCAAGATTATGTTCTCGGCCCGCCCCAACCCGGGGGGAGGGTGTTTTATTTTGCCGAAAGGTAGCCCGATGCCCCCAGACAGCATGAATCTGATGATTGGCGGCGAGGCCGGCCAGGGATTGGTCACCATCGGCCAGGTCCTGGCCAAGGCCCTGGTGAAAAGCGGCTATCACATCCTGGTGACCCAGGATTACATGTCCCGGGTGCGGGGCGGGCACAACACCTTCACCATCCGTTTTTCCCCCCGGGAGTTGGACAGCCCCTGCGAGGGGGTGGACCTTTTGGTGGCCCTGAACCAACAGACCCTGGACCGTCACGCCGGGGAGCTGAACCCCGGGGCGGTGGTGTTGGCCGACACCGGCCTGAGCTGCGGCCAGGCCCCCTGCCTGGGCGTGCCCTACGATGATCTGGCCGGCAAGCGCTACCTGAACACCGTGGCCCTGGGGGCGTCCGCCCACCTGCTGGGCCTGGACCTGGATCTGGTGGCCGAAACCCTGGAAAAGGCCATCGGCATGAAAAAGGACGGCAAAGTGGTGGAGGAAAACCGCCAGGCCCTGGGCAAGGCCTATGAATGGGCCGCCGGGCAGGAGCACGGCCTCAGGCTTCCAGGCCCGGCAAAACAGGACGGCCCGCGCATGGTGCTGGGGGGCAACCAGGCCATAGCCCTGGGGGCCCTGGCCGGAGGGCTCAAGTTCCTGGCCTTCTATCCCATGACCCCTTCCACGGCCATAGCCCTCACCGTCATCGCCCACGCGGCGCAGATGGGGGTGGTCTACGAGCAGGCCGAGGACGAGATCGCGGCGGTCAACATGGCCCTGGGGGCGTCCTATGCCGGGGCCCCGGCCATGGTCTGCACCAGCGGCGGCGGCTACGCCCTCATGACCGAAGGCGTCTCCCTGGCGGGCATGACCGAAACCCCCCTGGTCATCGCCATCGCCATGCGCCCCGGCCCGGCCACCGGCCTGCCCACCCGCACCGAGCAGGGCGATCTGCTCTTCGCCCTGCACGGCGGCCACGGCGAGTTCCCCCGGGCCATCCTGGCCCCCGGCTCGGTCAAGCAGTGCTTTGCCGCCGGCTACCGGGCCCTGCACCTGGCCGAGAAATACCAGGGCCCGGTGTTCATCCTCACCGACCAGTTTTTGGCCGACAGCCTCAGGGCGCTCAAGCCCTTCGACCTTGGCGGCCTCGCGCCGGTGCGCCCCGGCGGGGGCGGGGCCTCGGGCGGGGACTATCGGCGCTATGAGATAACCGAGGACGGCATATCGCCCCGGAGGCTGCCGGGCATGGGCCCGGAGCTGGTGGTGGCCGACAGCGACGAGCACGACCAAGACGGCCACATCACCGAGGACCTGGAGCTGAGGGTGCGCATGAACCACAAGCGCCTGGCCAAGGAAAAGGGCCTGCGCTCCGAGGCAGAGCCCCCGGCCTTCCAAGGCCCCGAGGACGCGGACACCCTGCTGGTGAGCTGGGGCTCCAGCCTGGGGCCGGTGGCCGAGGCGGCCCGGCGCCTGCGCGGGGAGGGCCAAGGCGTGGCCACCTGCCACTTCAGCCAGGTTTGGCCCCTGGAGCCGAAGCAGTTCGTGGAGCGCTTGGCCAAGGCGGGCCAGGTGGTGGTCATCGAGGGCAACGCCACCGGCCAGTTCGCCGGCCTGCTGAACAAGGAGGCCGGCATCAAGGTTCAACGCTTCATCGGGCGCTGCGACGGCCTGAACCTGACCCCCGAATACATCCTGCGCCAATTGGCCAGCTAGCCCGCATATTCCATGAAGGTCGGCGGCAATAAACGACGAATTTACAATTACGAGATTCTCATGGAAAACGCGTTGGTTTTATCCAATAAGTGTTCGAGTCTTAACCCGGCACAGCCAGCCAGAGGCAGACAAGGCGACCGGCAAGCGAGGGGCGCAGGCGTAGCCATAGCTACGTCGAGGTCCGAGCGATGCCGGCAACACAGTATGCCGGTGGCTGGCGCAGCCGGACGCACGGCCTTCATGGAATATGCGGGCTAAGGAAGGCGATCATGGCCAGCATAAAAGACTACGGCGACATCGAAACCGCCTGGTGCCCGGGCTGCGGCAACTTTTCCATACGCAAGGCCCTGATCCAGGCCCTGGTGGAAAGCGGCCTGGCTCCCCACCAGATCCTCCTGGTCAGCGGCATCGGCCAGGCGGCCAAGACCCCCCACTATCTGCGCTGCAACTGCTTCAACGGCCTGCACGGCCGATCCCTGCCGGCGGCCACCGGGGCCAAGCTGGCCAACCCGGAGCTCAGGGTCATCACCACCAGCGGCGACGGCTGCAACTACGGGGAGGGCGGCAACCACTTTTTGGCCGCCCTTAGGCGCAACGTCAACCTTACCGTGCTGGCCCACGACAACCAGATCTACGGCCTGACCAAGGGCCAGGCCAGCCCCACCAGCCTGGAGGGCATGCACACCAAGGCCCAGCCCACGGGAGTGCACTCCTATCCCTTCAACCCGGTGGCCGTGGCGGTGAGCATGCACGCGGGCTTCGTGGCCCGGGGATTCGCCGGGGAGGTGGAGCATTTGGCCGGGCTGATAAAACAGGCCCTGGCCCACCCCGGCCTGGCCCTGGTGGACATTTTGCAGCCCTGCGTTTCCTTCAACAAACTCAACACTTTTCAGTGGTATAAGGAAAGGGTGTACAAGCTGGGGGAGGTGGAGCGGCACGATCCCGCCGACTGGGACAGGGCCATAAAGCTCAGTTACGAGTTCGGGGACCGCATCCCCATCGGGGTGATCTACACCAACAGCCGGCCCGCCTTTGACTCCTACTTCCCCGTGCTGGAAAAGGGCCCCCTGGCCTCCCAAGAGGTGGACTACGGGGTCATGGAAAAAGTCTTGGAAAGCTACTGCTGATGAAAAAAGCCTGTTTGCCTCTCCTGGCCGTTTTTTGTCTGGCGCTTTTGATGGCCCTTACCGCCGCCTGCGGCAGGCTGGACAAGCAGGACCCGCTCACCAGCAAGGAGCGGGCTTGGCTCAAGGAACACGGCCCGGTGCTGGTGGGGGCCGACCTCACCTACCATCCCTTTTCCTTTGTGGGGGCAGATGGCCAGGCCGAGGGCATCTGCGCGGGCCTGTGGCGGGCCATGGCCAAGAAGCTGAACTTCGAGGTGCGCTTCGAGGCCCTGAATGACGACGTGGAACTGGAGCGCCTGAACTCCGGCGCCCTGGACTCCAGCACCGGCATGTTCCCCCTGGGCGCGCGCAAAAAGACCCTGGACTTCAGCGAACCCTTTTACCCGGTGACCGCGGCCATTTTCGTGGCCAGCCGGGGCCATGGGGTGCGCGGCCTGGAGGAGCTCTCCCGCATCAAGGTGGGGGCGGTTCGCAACGACTCCGGGGCGGAGATTTTGACCAAAAACAACATCACCCCGGTGCTGTTTGACAGCTACAAGGCCTGCGTTCAGGCCCTGGGGCAAAATCAGGTCCAGGCCGTGGTCATGGACGATCCGGTGATGCTCTATTGGCGCAATCGCTTGAAAATGGGGGACAAGATATCCTGGGCCCAGGGCAACGCGGTGGTGGAGCGCAACGACCTGGCCATGCCGGTGAAAAAGGGCAATGCGGTGCTCTTGGGCATCATCAACAAGGGCCTGGCCCTGATGAGCGGTTCGGAGTTGCAGAGGATTAAGGAGCGCTATCTGCCCTAACCTGGGCGGCTGCGCCACGCGGCCGGGGGCTGCGTTGGCCGCCGCGCGCGGTCCTCGCTGTAGGCTTGGCCACAGCCGCGGCCTCTCGCTCTAGACCGTGGTCTGTTCCGGTTCCGGGGACGCGGCTGGCTCTTCCCCGGGCTGGTTCAATGGCAGCACCACGCTGAACACCGATCCCTTGCCCACCTCGCTGCTCACCAGGACCTGGCCGCCATGCCCCTTGATGATGGCCTCCACCCCGGCCAGGCCCAGGCCGTGGCCGGCCTTCTTGCCTTGGCTGGCCGCCCGGTAGAACATGTCGAAGATATAGGGCAACTCCTCCGGGGCGATGCCCATCCCCTGGTCTATGAAGCGCAGGATGACGGAGTCTTGCTTCGCCTCGGCCTCGATCCTCACCTGGGAGCCCTCGGATGAGTATTTCAGGGCGTTGTCCAAAAGGTTGCTGAAGGCCCGGCGCAGGCTGGTCGCGTCGGCCTGGATCACCGGCAGCTTGTCGGCGCTGGCCATGCTCAGGCCCATGCCCGCCTGATCGAAGCGGGGCTGGAAGACTTCCAGGAGCTCCAGGAACTCCTTGTCCAGGTCCACCGCGCTGAAGTTAAGCTTCAGGTTGCCGGTTTCCAAGCGGGTGAAGTCCAGGAAGTCATTGATTACCTCCTCCAACTGCGCCGCCTCCAGGCGGATCATTTCCAAATACCGCCGCTGGGTGACCGGGTCGCGAATGTCGCCCTTTTTCAAGAGGCGCAGGGCGAAACCCTGGATGCCCACCAGGGGGCTCTTCATGTCGTGGGCGAACATGCTCACCAGATTGGCCCGCTCCCGCTCCAGGGTCTTGAGCTCGGTGATGTCCTGGAATATCTCCACCCCGCCCACCAGGTTGCCCTCCAGGTCGTAGAGCCCGGCCGCCTGCAGGCGCACCGCCTTGCGCTGGCCGTTCTTGTCCTGAAATGTGGTGTCGATGGGCCCGGTGGGCTGCCCCTTGCCCAGGGCGCTACGGATGGGGCACTGGCCATGACACACCTCGGCCGTGAGCACCTCTCCGCAGGGGAGCCCCACCACCTCGGCCTGGCTGTAACCCAATATCTGCTCGCCCTGGGCGTTCAGCTCGGTGATGCGGAAGTCCGGGTCCACCGAGATAACCCCCACCGGCAGGCTCTGCACCAGGGCCTGGTGCTTGGCCGCCGAGTCGCGCAGGGCCTGTTCCATGGCCTTGCGCTGGGTGACGTCGCGCACCGTCTCTATGGCCCCGGTTATGTTGCCCTGGGAGTCGAAAAGGGCGGTGGCCTTTCCCCAGAGTTGGGCTCCGTTGTGGGGGATTTTGGGCACAAAAGTTTCGGTGATCAGGGTGTGCCCCTCCCGGCGCACAAAGGGATAGCGGTCCTCGTAGGTCTGGTCCCACTCCATGGCCAGATCGGCCAGGATGGGCCGGCGCTCGTCCCAGAAAGCCAGGGCGTGCTCGTAATCGCCCTTGCCCATGATGTCGGCGGACATGATGCCGGTAAGCTCTTCAATGGCCCGGTTCCAGACGATCACCTCGCCTCGCCGGTTGATGGCGAAGGTGGCGTCGGGCAAGAAGTTGATGATGTCGGCCAGCCGCTTGCGCGATTCCCTCAACTCTTCCTGGGCCTGCTTGTGCTCGCTGATGTCGAAGGCGGTGCCCAGGATGGCAGGCTTCCCATGGTGCAGGAAGACCCCGGCGCTGAACTGGGCCCAGCGCTCCTGGCCGTCCTTGGTGATTATCTTGAACTCGTAGGTTGAGGGGGGCTGCCCGCCCTCTTGGCGGGCCATGCCTCGCTCCCTGACCATCTGGCGGAAATCGGGATGGATGATCTGCCAGAAAGGCAGCGTCTTTAGCTCGTCCTGGTTGTAGCCGCACAGGCGCTCGCCCGCCGGGTTCATGTAGAGGAAGTGATCGCCCTGGATGATGAAGATGGCCGCGGGCACGGTCTGGGCCAAGGTGTAGAACTTGGCCTCCTGGGCGTTGGCCGCCGGGTCAGGGCCGGGGCCCTCGTACCCTTCCACCCGGCGCAGGCGCTCTTGCAGCCGCGCGATCTCTTGGCGCATCTCCTGTGGGGTCGGCTCCTTCTCCGGCATGGGGCGCCTCCTTCTTAGAACCTGGGGTGGCGCGAATTCTCTCTCCTGGCCTTGTTTGCCTTGGCGGCGGGCCTTGGAATAAACCCCGTGGGGCCCCTCCCCGGATTTATCCCTTGATATTTATTATAAGACATCAGGCCGGGCCTGGTAAGCGATGGCGTAATAACCTAAAAGCCTATGATGTTTTATCCTATTTGCAATTATTCGAATCGTTGTTACCATTTAAATATGTCTTAAGCAAAAATTTGGTGGCCAGAAAACAACTCAGCGCTGCTGTTTTTTGCGGGGAAACGCGAATGATTAAACGACAGAGTAATAACACGAGTTCCGCCCGCCTTGACCCAGCGCGGGCGGACAACTTTGCCCAAGACAGCCACCGGGAGGCCCTGGCCACCCTGCGTTACGCCATAGAGCAGAGCGAGGGGTGGGCCCTGGTGACGGGCCGGGCCGGCGCCGGCAAGACCGAACTGCTGGCAAGGCTGCAAGCCGGTCTGGGCCCGGAAGTGCAGTGTGTGCGCATCAGCGCCGAAAACTGCCCCACTCCCCTGGAGTTGTTCCGCCATATCTCCGCCGCCCTGGAGATGGGCGTGCCCTGTCAGTACAAGGCCCGCTTCATGTTGGACCTCAGGGCGCACATCGAGGCCTGCCGCCGCCAGGGGCGCAAAATTTTGCTGCTCATCGACAGCGCCCAGAAGTGGGGCCCGGAGATGCTGCGGGAAGTTGAGCTTTTGGGCAACGAGGACCAGTTCTCCCCCCGGGTGCTCAACATCTTCCTTTTCGCCCGGCCTGAATTTTTGCAGACCCTGGAGGGCATGGGCGCCACCAACCTGAAGCACCATCTGCGCCGCTTCCGCCGCTTGGCCCATCCCGGGGACACCCCGGCCCCTCCGGCCGAGCGCCGCCACCAGGATCGCCCGGCCAACGGCATAGACTATTTCGACAACGATGCCGTCAAGCAGATGCGTCAGATGGCCCAGGCCAAGGTCAAGGCCCAGAGCATGTCGGCCCAGACCAAAGCCGGCCAGGCCGGGGCTCCCCAGCCTCCAGCGGCCACATCCAACGCCCCCGCGCCGGCGGCATCCGGCGGCCAGACCACCTACACCCAGGAGCTGACCTCCCTGTTGGATCAGGTGTTCGGCCCCGCCCCGGTCAAATAGGCGCTTAAACCCCTACTGTCCGCCCACCCGGCGCTCCAACACCTGGGTGCTCCCCGGGGCCAGGTCCAGGTCGATGTACTCGATGAGCTTGGTCAGCACCCTGGGGCCGGAGTGTTCATCCCGCTGGCGGATGGCGTAGCCGTACACCTCCAATAGATATTGCCGCTTGCCCGGCGGCGCCAGGAAAGTGGTGTCGCGCACCAGCGGATTGGCGCCTGGTATGGTGTTGAAGCCCTGGTCCACGGTGGGCCTTAGCATGGGGTAGGGCCCCTTGGGCACCACCAAACGCAGGCTCCAATCCCAAAAAATCGGCTCGCCCGGATGGTTTTTCAGCTTGTCCGGCACCTTGGCCCACAGCTTCACTTCCACCTTGGCCGGGTCCGGCCCGGGGTCCAGGTAGACTTGGCCGCAGCCGGCGGCCCCCGCCAGCACCAGGGCCAGGGTAATTAGGGCCAGGGCTTGCATGGGTCTTGATACGACGCGTTTCATGGGCTTACCTCGCAGAGAAGTTTGCTGCCTACGCCATATCTCAATGATACTACTGGGTTCGGTGGAGGGGAAGGTGCAGGGCGGGCGCGGGCCCGGCCAAGGCCGAGCTTTTTGGGCCGCGGCCTTCTGGCTGCTCCTGGGGGCTGGAGTTGGTGTCCCCCCCTGCGGGGGGCAGCCAGGGAGGCCGGCCGGTGCGGATTACTTAAATTACAGCTGCACCTCGAGGCCCTTGTCGCGAAGGTACTGCTTGACTTGGCCAATGGTGAAGGTGCGGTAATGGAAAACCGAGGCCGCCAGCAGGATGTTGGCCCCTCCCTCCACTACGGCTTCATAGAAGTGCTCCAGCTTGCCCGCGCCGCCCGAGGCGACCACCGGCAGGTCCACGGCATCGGATATGGCCCTGGTGAATTCCAGGTCGTAGCCGGCCAGGGTGCCGTCGCCGTCCATGCTGGTGGGCAGGATCACGCCGGCCCCCAACTCCTGGCACCGCCCGGCCCATTCCACCGCGTCCAGCCCCACCGGCTTGGTGCCGCCGGACACCACCAACTCGAACCCGGAGGGCATCTCCTGGTTGCGCCGGGCATCTATGGCCACGGTGATGATGTCCCGGCCGAACTCCCGCGAGGCTTCCTGGATGAGGCCGGGGTTTTTCACCACGGCGCTGTTCATGGAAACCCTGGTGGCCCCGGCACCGAGGACCTCCCCAATGTCCGCCAGGGAGGAGATGCCGCCCCCCACGGTGAGGGGAATGCTGATGGCCGTGGAGACCTTCTCGACCCAGGACAGCATATTCTTTCGGCCTTCCACGGTGGCCGCGATGTCCAGCATGGCCAACTCGTCCGCGCCTTCGGCCTGGTATAGGGACGCGTTTTCCACCGGGTCGCCCGCGTCGCGGATGTCAACGAAATTGATGCCCTTGACCACTCTGCCGTTCTTCATGTCCAGGCAGGGCATTATCTTTATCAGTTCCATAAGGTCCTCCACCTCCTCCCGGCAGCTCATGAAGCCAAAGAGCCTCGCCGCTTACAAGCCATTATCAGAGCCGATTCTCAAGCGGCGCGGCCAAGGGCGCCCTTTCTAGTAGCGCCCGCACTGGAAGCCTTCGCCCAGGTCGCACCAGATACACTGGTCCGGCGAACTGTTAGCCTCCATCATCTGCGATTCGCACTTGCCGCACAAGTACTCTTCGCCCGGCTTCATGGGCCCGTCGCAGGGGGTGATGGTCATGGGGCAAAGGTCGATGCAGGTGCCGCAGCGCTTGCACGCCTCGGATGGCTGGGAAAAGGGCGTGTCCACCTTGCGGTCCTTGCCCCGTCCCACGAAGCCGATGGCCTTGGCCTGCCACATCTC
>Ga0180009_10006508_pt1 | contig 12228 bp, 11 predicted proteins | sample OS_PC_MetaG_FD_123537 | JGI IMG/M metagenome (GOLD analysis project Ga0180009, IMG submission 123537) | Groundwater microbial communities from the Aspo Hard Rock Laboratory (HRL) deep subsurface site, Sweden - OS_PC_MetaG | ecosystem: Environmental > Aquatic > Deep subsurface > Groundwater...
CAGTGGCGATCGTTTACCTGATTTGTTCGGCGCTCCTTAACGGCGAGCCGCAATCCGCTGCAACCATAAGTCATCTATGGGCAATAATGGGAGCATCATTGGTTGCTGTAACTTTCTTTCTTTTTCTCATCCGTCCTCGCAACAGCTAACTAAAACCTCCCCAGCTCGGGAGGTTTATTTTTTTTCTAAAACTCATTGACAATATATACTTTTCTGTTACCATGGCAGTAAATTGCACCTTGGACAAGGAGCACGTGATGACAATAAAAGCATACAGCTTGATTTACGAGATTCCCGGTAGTTCGTCTCTAGCGCATTATCGCATTGAAGATGGCAAATTGTATCGCGACAGCGGTCACTCAGCAGGAGCTGATCCTTGGACAGCTTATTGCTCTCATGATGGTAATAATTTTTATCTCGACACTTTTAGTAACTCCATGACAGATCAGCCTCTTTTTGAAAAAAGAGGCGACAGTCTTTACACGGGAGCAGGTCACCCGGATGGTCGGGGGAATCGGTACTACGAGATTCGCGGAACTGATGTTTATCCTACATGGGACAATCCTGTTTGCAGTAAAACCAGCGGTCCGCAATTTACCATCAAGGGTAAAGAGCTCTACAAAGCATGGGGTCACCCTGATGGAACTGAATTTATGGCTTATTGTAAACAAAAAGGTGATAAATATTACGTGGATTCATTCTACCACGGCTTCAGTCGGCCAAAGATTTTTGAAAAACGAGGTGACGCACTCTATACCGCATCAGGTCACCCCAGTGGAGCAGGGTATAAGTATTTCCGGTTGGATGGATTGCCAAAAGACGAGGTTCCTGCAGGAAATGGGAAAGCCAAGACTCCGGCCAAGGTAGCTATTGCAGGCAAATCTTCGGAAACAGGTGATAGTTTGATTTATCACCTGCTAGCCTCCATCCCATCCCCATATTTATTTTGGATTCTAACCATAATATTCTTTTCGCTAACGAGTTATTTGTTTTTCAAGCCATATGGTGATTATCCCAACGCACTCGAGGGCGTGATATTGTTTCTGGTTTCCTGTATTCTTTCCTTCCCGATCGTTATAACTTATATCCTCTTTCAAGGAAGTGGCGAGGATTTATGCGCATTTCGAAAAACACTCTTTATATGTTTCATTATTGCCGCGGGTGTTACAGGTTACATATTCAACAGCAGATTAGCAGACCATATGAATGGATCGCTTAGATACCAGTTACACATCCTTTGGCTTAGTGGTGGGACATTTATTCTGACATATTTTATGGCCATTACAATTGCATACGGCTTAGCCCTAATAAAATATCATTATATTGATGAGAAGAAAGAAGCTAACTAAAACCTCCCCAGCTCGGGAGGTTTATTTTTATCTTAATTTTTTTACACATCAACCGTAGCCTTTTTGGCGTGCGTTTGGATGAATTTTTTACGCGGAGCCACTTCTGCACCCATCAAAATTGTAAAAGTTTCATCAGCTTCCGTGGCATCATCAATGTTCACGCGTTTCATAATTCGGGTGGCCGGGTTCATTGTGGTTTCCCAAAGCTGCTCAGGATTCATTTCACCAAGACCCTTGTAGCGCTGTATGGTAATACCCGGAATTTTTTCTGATACACTATCTTCTGCTTCAGAAGTCTCTTCGCCTTTTTCTTCCTCAACGACCTCTTCCACTTCCTCGGCTTCTGCATCCTTTTTTGATTTTTTCTTTTCTTCTTTTAACTTTAAAAATTCTGCAATAATATCAGCTTTCTCTTCTTCCACGTATGCGTACTTAACATTTTTACCTTTTTGAATGCGATAAAGAGGCGGTTGCGCAATGTAGACATATCCTTTGTCAATAAGTTCTGGGAAGTATCTATAAAATAGAGTTAAAAGCAAAGTTCTAATATGCGAGCCATCAACATCAGCATCAGTCATAATGACAATGCGTTGATAGCGTAACTTTTCTATATCAATATTTTCACCAATTCCAGTACCAAGTGCGATAACTAAATTTTTAATTTCATTATTTGATAACATTTTATCCAACCGAGCGCGTTCCACGTTTAAAATCTTTCCACGCAAGGGGAGTATGGCTTGATGCTCTCTATTACGACCTTGTTTGGCAGAGCCACCTGCAGAATCTCCCTCAACAATATATAGCTCTGATTCTGATGGATCCTTGCTAGAGCAATCCGCTAACTTACCAGGCAAGGTTAAACCCTCTAAAGCGCCTTTTCTGATAACCGTGTCACGTGCAGCTCTGGCAGCGGCTCTGGCCCTTTGAGCCAAAACACATTTGCCAACAATAGCCTCTCCATCACGTGGATGCTCTTCTAAAAACATTGCAAAAGCCTCACCCATTGATGTTTCAACAGCCGTTCTAGCTTCAGGATTTCCTAGTTTGTGTTTCGTTTGTCCTTCGAATTGAGCTTCTTTGATTTTTACGGAAATAACAGCCGTCAAACCTTCTCTAACATCATCACCACTCAAGTTATCATCTTTTTCTTTTAGATAACCTTTACTACGTGCGTAGTTATTGATAACACGTGTCAGTGCAGATCTAAAACCCATTACATGTGTTCCACCTTCCGGATTATACATCGTATTAGCAAAAGCCATGACCGTCTCCTTATAATCTTCAGTATATTGAATACCTACTTCAACATCAATATCATCAACATGTTTATCAATATAAAAAATATTGTCATGCTTCCTTTGCTTGCTATGGTTAAGATGCCTTACATATGATGCAACACCACCTTCAAAATAAAATCCATAGTTGCGGGGCGAATTTTTAATTCGAGCATCTATAACCATCACACGAACACCTTTGGTCAGATAACATTGCTGTCTAATGTGATCCAAAATATATTTAAGATCAAATTCAGTGGTAGTAAAAATCTTAGCGTCTGGTTTAAAAGTTATAGTCGTTCCATGAGTTTTACTAGCTTTAACTTTCTTGACTTTAGTTTTTGCAACGCCGTATTCATAAAACTGTTCCCACTCAGCTCCGTCGCGATTAACGCGAGCTTCTAAGCTTTCCGACAAAGCATTCACAACCGAGACACCAACACCATGCAAACCACCAGAAATCTTATAACCACTTCCTTCACCACCAAATTTTCCACCAGCATGCAGTTTTGTTAAAACCAATTCCAATGCAGAAACTTTGTATTGTTTATGAATATCAACCGGAATGCCGCGGCCATTATCAGAAACGCTAACCGTGCCATCATGGTTTAAAATAATGGTAACCAAATCAGCATGGCCACCCATCACTTCATCAAAAGAGTTGTCTACCACTTCCCAAATTAAATGATGCAAACCTTCTGGTCCTGTTGAGCCGATGTACATGCCTGGTCTTTTCCGTACCGGCTCCAAACCTTCTAGAACAGCAATTTGTTCTGCGCCGTAAGCACCCTTTTTAGCCTTTTTTGGCTCTTTTTCATTAGTAGTTTTTGGCATAATAACGAACAAATATTACCAAAAAAACTCGCTTATATCAAGAGCAAATGTCAAGCCCCATGCCTTGACAGAACCAAAAATCGGCTCTATAAAAAATCTAGGAGGAAGACATGCACAAATACGTCTCTGGAAGATATTGTCGTGATTAAGGTTATTATTCCAAACATGATACCCATGAGCTTTGGCTACATGTCGGAGCCTTTGGGAATGGATAGAATAACGGATTTACCTTTTCAATTGGGTTTAGTGAATAAAAAAAACAACGGTCAACAATCTAATAAAAGACTACACGCTGCACTCTTTTCCCTAAAAATAGGTGCTGAGTAGCTCTTTATATTTTTTATTAAAAAACAATATTTCACCGTTATATCTCAGGATACTCTCAATAAGTAAATCCGCATCAATCCAATACTCGTTTGATTTTTTGTAGTACATGCCCGATGGGTCGGAGATGTAAAATTGATTTTTATCATTATAACCAATAACTATCGCTACATGACCCCATTGGAATCCTTTTACATCATTAGGTTTGCAGTCGTACGCTCTCTCTATATTATGCAAAATTGCAGGGTAGTGATTAAAAATTACGGGTTTGTCATCATTGATGCATTTCACAAAATACTCTTTTGATATAGGGGATTGGTCAATAATACCGCCTTCATTTAAGAATTCAACAGCTTTTAAAGCACCATTTTTATAATTTTTTACCCAAGCTTTATTGTAATATAGGCAAATTTTTTGATCCGGTTCTTGCTGGATTAATTTTTCTAACTCAATTAAATAATCAGCTTCCAACTTTAACTTTTCTTTTAAGTCCGGTTGATCTAATCTTGTCCAAGACGGATCAAACAGGTATGAAGTCATCGATTTAATCGTAGCCATTAGGCCGTGTTTTAAACCAAGTATTCCGGCTTCATAAAACCAATCATGCAATTTTGTACTATCTTTGTGTGAAATTGTTTCTATTATCTCATCAAGACTAATATTGAGTTGATAATAATTGAAAACTGAAAACAAGGCTTGTGGTAAGCATTCAAAATCTTTTTGTTCGTTTGTATGTATGTCTAGAATTTTTTTCATATAATCTTTAAAAATAATGCCAGCCACAGACCGGCATCGGAGTGAGCGGCCACAGCGAGGGAATGTCCGTCTTCAGCCTTCCTTTTTTCGCCTTTGGGCAAAGGACGAGGGCAAGACCTCGTCACAAGTGTCTGGCTTTTAGTTAGCTGAGGCTGAGTTGTGCATCAAGCGTGATTTCTTTGACCCATCTCACATGCCCCGGCTGTGTGTACTGCTATGTGATTCTGTTGACCTCAAACACAATCACATGTTCCGAGGTGCTTAATGCTATTTGCATCCATTGAATGTTCGTTATTGCTTTCCGAGGGGTTGGTTTGGGCATTGTTCGTCTCGGAAAGAGTTACTCATTAGCGCGCTGTTTGGATGCTGACTTGGAGGTTTGATCACGGTTTTGAAGTTTGCTTTTTGTTATCTCCCAATCTGTTTACGTAGGCTTATTTTCTCGGAAGAAGTTGCTCGATTAACCACGTCAGGGACCTGATTCGATTTTAACTTATGGATTCAATTAATACAAAATAAGCAATTTTTATATAGAAAAAATCGCCGTGGAAGATCACGACGAAGCGAAGAGAGTGCGAATCCACGGTTAGTGGTGTTATTGAGGCATAGTCACCCCATGAATCCGCAACCGAGTGGGCGGCACTAGACCGGCTTAGCACTGCGATTGGTCCGGCTATTCCGGAGCGCTATTTGCTTGTTGAGATGTAGCTTGTCAGGCTCGGTCCCGGCTGACATACGACGGCAACCATCTCAAAAGCATTCCCGATAATTAAAAGAATATTAAACTTTATTATTTTTGTCAATGCTACCATAGTAAAAATCTAATCATCTTTATATTTCATAGATTCAAGTCTATAATATATTGATATGCAAAAAGTTTTTCTGATACGCCATGGTAAAGTCGAAAATCCCTCGAATATTAATTATGGAACCTTGGATGGTTTTCCGCTTTCAGCAGAAGGAAAAAATCAGATTTATAATCTTGCTAAAAGTTTAAATGAAATGGACAGCATTTTTTGTAAAATAATTGCATCTCCATTACAGCGTACTCAAGAAACTGCTGTAATTTTATCGCAAAATCTGAACACGAAAATTATAATCGATGATCGACTCAAGGAGTGGGACATGGGGGATTGGGCGGGTCGCCCGCTTACAGAGTTTCAAGAAAAATCTGGTTACTATGACCAAGAGATGAATACCAACGGCATGGAATCTTTGGAGGATCTCTCAAAAAGAGTAATCGCCACAATCCAAGACGCTATAAGGTCATGTGATGAAAATATTATTATCTGCTCACATCGTGAACCCATGGCTTCCGCGTTAATTAAATTACAAAAACTACCCTGGATCTCAATACATAAAGTTGATATGCCCATGGCCAGCGTCTGGCAATTGGATTTTATTGATGAAGAATTTATTAGTGCAACAAAAATTTTCTAATTTTTCTTGTTTAGAATTTATTTAATTAAGACTAAGCGGTTAGGACATGTTATAATGATTTTAATATGCCGGAAAATAATTATGTAGGCCGAGGTTTTACGGAAGGTGAGCTCAAAGCTGCTGGCTGGTGGGTTCGCAACGAAGTAAAGATACATTACTGGTCACGCATGACCCTTTATGTTTTAAATGGTCTGATTTGGGTATATGTTGGTTGGGGTTTGCTGGACGCTTATGCCATCTCATACCCAAGAGAATCTCGTATCACACAAGAGATTGCTGCCAATCAACAAATTCTAGATAGATTGCAACAAGACAGACCAGAAAATGTAGGCACTTCTCAGGTCTTGGTTTTTACTGCCACCGAAGATAGGCAAGATATAATGGTGGATGTTCAAAATCCAAATAAAGATTGGTGGGCTGAATTTTCTTATAGCTTTAATGTTTCAGGAGAGCAGACGCCTTCCAGGCAAGGATTTGTTATGCCTGATTCGCTTGTAACTTTAACGGAATTGGGTTTTAAGCCAACAAAAGCAGGTGCGAGATCCGCGCAATTGCAAGTAGATAATATTCGGTGGCATCGTGTAGAACCTAGTGATGTTGGTGGAAACTACAGTGAATTTATTAATCGCCGTTTTGGTGGAGTTACCGTTCAAAACGTACTTTATGATCAAGGCACAACTCTTAATGGCAAGCTAGCTCCAAAAACTAGTTTTGTTATTCAAAATCAAGGAGCTTATGGCTATTGGTCCATTGATTATGTGGTAAAACTTTTAAGAGGGAATACGGTTGTTGCGGTAAATAAAATTAACGTTCGCGATCTTAAACCAGGTGAAAGCCGACCGGTTGAATTATATTGGTATGATCAGCTACCCAGTGTTAACAAAACTGAAGTAACTCCAATTATCAACCTTCTGGATCCGAATTCATTTCTTCCCACTGATAGGTTGTAGACTTTCGGTTTCACTTATGCCAATCTAAGTGCATGCAAAAAGTTTGGCTAGATCGACTTGCTCGTACAGACTGGATCCTTTTAGGATCTGTTTTTACATTAACCGCAATTGGACTTTTGATGATATATGGTATAGGCGCATCATATGAAACAGTCTCATTAATACAATTTCGTAAACAAATCATCGCACTGATTATTGGCTTTGCGGGTCTGATCACTCTTTCAATTATTGATTTTAGACAAATAAAAATACTGGGAACTGTAATTTATGTTTTTGGTTTACTGATGCTAACTTCGGTATTGATATTTGGAGTTACAATTAGAGGTACAAGAGGATGGTTTGAAATAGGCAGTATTACAATTCAGCCGGTTGAGATTGCCAAAATCATCTTCGCGATATTTTTAGCTTCTTATTTTGCTAGACATATACACAAACGTTTAAACTGGATAACTTTTTTTGGTAGTACCTTTGCAATGTTGGCCTATGTCGGTTTGATTCTCCTACAGCCTGACTTTGGGTCGGCCATGGTTATAGTTGTAATGTGGGCTGTAGCTATTGCATTCGCCGGCCTTAGGCCTCGGGCTTGGTTTTTTTTAATCAGCATTGCTACATTGTCTGCCATACTACTTTGGAGTTTTGGTCTGCAACCTTATCAAAAAGATCGTATAACATCATTCTTAAATCCACAGGCAGATCCGCTGGGCGCTGGATATAATGTTATACAAGCTCAAACGGCCATCGGTTCAGGCGGTTGGTTTGGTAAGGGTGTGGGCGAGGGGAGTCAATCTCGCTTACGTTTTTTACCTGAGGCCTCAACTGACTTTATGTTTGCTGTTATGGGCGAAGAGTTGGGTTTTGTTGGTATCGCCCTAGTACTTACACTTTTTGGGACTTTGTTAGTTCGTGTAATTTGGATAGGTTATAAATCAAAAGATGTGTTTGCCGCTGTTTACTGTGTAGCCATAGTGGGTATGTTCGGTATGCATGTTTTGGTAAACGCAGGTATGAACATGGGAGTAATGCCTGTTACTGGAATTCCCTTACCATTTGCATCTGCAGCAGCTTCTAGTTTGGTGGCTGGTTTTTTTGCGATTGGCTTGGTTCAGAGTATCGTTGTTCACGCTTCACACGAGGACCAATTTTCATTTCTTCCACCAAAAGTTCATTGACCAGCCACCTCGCTTGCGATAATCTATGTCAATGCAACCATCACCAATTCAGCCACTAATGACACACTGCCCAATGTGCCATTCTTTGTATTCAGCATCAGATATTAAGCTTATTAAACAAGATGCACGAGTTAAACTTTATCATTCAACTTGTCGCACCTGTAAACATGGCCTTTTTGCATATGAAATCGAAGCGACTGGGGGCATGAGTTCCTTGGGGTTGGTAACAGATGCGATTAATGATGATGCATATAGATTGCAACAATTCCAGGTTGTGAGTGCAGAGGAGTGTATAGAAGTGCACAAACTCATTTTTGAGCAAAGCCGTGACTTATGCAGCAGATTGCTTGACATTTCCGGTAAACTCGCATAACATCAGCCTACTAAACAGCATATATATTATATTGCTAATTTCTAAAATTAATTGCTAATTTCGAAGAGAGTATGTCGTTGATATTAAACGTAAAAAAGCGCAACCCAGCGGAAAATAGCGCGTTAACTGATACAGACCTAAAAGCAGTAGTCTATGGTGGTGGATCTGAATCCAGACCTATTTTAATCAGTAAAAGCGATTTTTTACATCTTTTTAAGGATGTTAAATATTCGTCCTTGTTTGATTTAATTATCGACGGAGGAGCTCCTGTAAAGGCTCTTTTTCAAGAAGTCCAAGTAAATCCTGTAAGCATGGACCCAATACACGTTGATTTAATACAAATAAGAATGGATCAAGCCATGACTTTAGATGTTCCTCTTGAATTTATCGGTGAATCAAAAGCCATGAAAATGGGTGGTACACTTAACAAACCTTATGAAGAAATTGAGGTTGAGTGCTTGCCTGACAAACTACCGAAAAGCATCGAAGTTGACTTATCTAAATTGGAAACTTACGAAGATCGTATCACCGCCGGTAATTTAGTCTTACCAGAAGGCGTTAAGATAACTCTCGATCCAGAAGAACTTATAGTTTCGGTTGATGCACCATTATCCGAAGAAGATCAAAAGAAACTAGAAGAAGCAAATATTGGTGATGTCGCAGCCGTAACCTCGGAAGCGGATGAAAAGAAGGGTGAAGAAGAAGGCAAAGAAGGTGAAGCCGAAGCAGGCAAGACAGAAAAACCAGCCTAAAAAAATCATGGAGGGAAAATTCAAAAATCGAGAAAGTAAAATATCTCCTGAGTTATTACTTAAGAGATATTGGCCGTATCTATCAGTGGCAGTTATTATAATTGTTGCTATTAGCTACGGCCTTTTTCATTATGCTATAACCAGGGGAGATGATCCCGAACCAGATCAAAACGCTACCACCACAACACAAATACAAGAGCACGAATGGGATGGTCTTTATGATCGTCAGCTTGATGGTTTTCGTGTATCTGAAGAAGAAGCTTCATTAATACCACGTGCGGTCATGATAGAAAATCATGTTGATGCCAGACCTCTTTCCGGTGTATCAAAAGCTAGTGTTGTATTTGAAGCACCTGTTGAAGGTGGGATAACGAGAATGTTGGTTGTATTTGATGCCACTACGACTGTCGAAAAAATCGGACCAGTGCGTAGTGCACGACCTTATTTTGTTGAGATTGCTCAGGCTTTAAATGCCATGTATGTACATGTTGGTGGTAGTCCAGAAGCTTTAAATCGAATCGGAGGTCTATCAAATTTTTACAATTTAGATGAAATGGCAGGGGAAAGTTATTTTTGGAGGGCTTCCAACCGTTATGCTCCACACAACGCCTACACAAATTCTGATAATCTAAATGAAGCTGAGCAAGATAAAAAATGGATGGCAAGAAAATTTACTGCTTGGTCTTTTGATGATCCGGAATCAAACGAATTTGGAGATGTAAGAGAAGTGCAAATACCTTACGATGGTTCTTATAAAGTAAAGTGGGTATTTGATGAACGAACGGGTCTATATCAGCGTTATCTTGGAGGTACTATCCAAAAGGATCTTGATGGATCGTTTGTTACATCAAAAAATATAGTAGTACTTGAGTCCGAACAAAGAGTATTGGATGACTATGGACGTCTTTTTGTTCGTACCACTGGTGAAGGTAAAGCCTGGGTTTATCAAAATGGATATGCACAAGAGGGCAAATGGAAGCGACAATCGAGTAATTTCTTTGAAATATTAACACCTGATGACAATGATATATCATTAAGTCGTGGTAATACTTGGGTAGAGTTCGCGACTCTGGAAAAGTATCAGCCAATAGAAAAAGTGTCATCTTTGGACGAATAGCTGCGTTAATGACAATATCAAATATTATGAAAACAACTCCTAAAAACAATAGCCAAGGACGTTCTTATATAGTCAGAGGTGGCAATCCTCTTAATGGTGAGATTTCTGTCAGTGGAGCTAAAAATGCGGCAACCAAACAAATGGTCGCCTGTCTTTTAACATCCGACCCTGTAACATTAAAAAATATTCCACAGATTGGCGATGTTGAAGCTACGGCCGAACTTTTAGAGGGCTTGGGAGTTAAGATAGAGAAAAATGATCAGGATTACACAATTTCTGCTGCCAGTCTGAATACGTCTAAAGTATCTGCCGCTTTTAGTCGCAAAAATCGCATACCAATTCTTCTTATAGGTCCATTATTGCATCGCTTTGGCGAAGCGCGTATTCCCATGCTTGGTGGTTGTAAAATAGGACCTCGTCCAATCGATATACACATGCAGGGTCTAGAAAAAATGGGAGCGGAAGTTACTTGCGAAGATGGCTATTATACGATCCGCGCAAAGGAGTTAAAGGCGACTATGATTGAGTTGCGTTTTCCATCCGTGGGAGCCACAGAAAATTTAATGCTAGCTGCAGTGTTAGCTAAAGGTACAACCACAATAGCTAATGCGGCCATAGAACCAGAGATAATGGATACAGCAAAACTATTGCAAGCAATGGGCGCAATAATTAATTTAGAAGCCAATCGTACTTGGGTTATTGAGGGTGTAGAAAAACTTAATGGTGCTGTTCATGAAGTAATTCCTGATCGTATAGAAGCCGCTTCATTTGGAATTGCAGCAGCTTTAACCGGTGGTTCGGTCTTTATCCGCAACGCGCGTCAAAACGATCTTTTATCTTTTTTAAATGCCATACGTAAAGTTGGAGTACCATTTACGATTCAGTCCGACGGTATACTTTTTGGATCAGCAGAATCTTATAAACCAGTTGTAATTGAAACAGATGTTCATCCTGGCTTTATGACAGATTGGCAACAACCTTTTGTTATGCTTTTAACTCAAGCTAATGGAGTTTCAATTGTACACGAAACTATTTTTGAAGATCGTTTTGGTTATACTGAATCTTTAAAACAAATGGGAGCGCATATTCAATTGCATTCAGATTGCCTTGGAAGTAAAGAGTGTCGTTATAAGCACCAAAATTATATGCATTCCTGCATCGTATCCGGTCCAACTCCACTCAAGGCCGCTGATATATGCATACCCGACTTGCGCGCTGGTTTCTCATATCTACTAGCCGCTCTAATGGCTGATGGAGAATCTCATATCACAGGCATAGATCATATCGAGCGAGGTTATGAAAAAATCTTAGACAAGATGAAGTCTTTAGGTGCGGATATCGAGGTAACAGAGTAAGTATCAATTGATCACGATTCTTACAAACCTTTTTCTACCAAATAAATCTTTATATACTTTTATTTTTGCTCCATTATGAGTTTTTTTGGCGTACTCTAATAGGGGAGCGATTTGCCGAGGATCTACCTCAAACCAGATGGTGATTTTTTGATTCTTCGTAAACTTTTTTAAATTTTTAATTTGTAACAATAATTTTTTAATTAGTTTTAATCCATCAGTACCGGCAAACAATGCTAGATGGGGTTCGTAATCCACAACATCTTTTTGCATGGTCTTGGCATCAGAAGAGGGGAGATATGGTAAATTGGCGACAATGGTAATTCTGGTTAGGACATTATCTTTTGTTGAATCAATTTCTTTTTTAATAAAATTTATTAATTTTTTATCTAGAAGATTGCTGTGGATAACTTTCACACCTGTGGATAATTTCCTATTATTATATTTTACGACGCTAAGTGCTTTTTCCGAAATATCACTGGCAATAACTTGTGTATCTGGTAATGCTTTGCTTATCGAACAGGCGATACATCCAGAA
>Ga0180009_10006509_pt1 | contig 12228 bp, 11 predicted proteins | sample OS_PC_MetaG_FD_123537 | JGI IMG/M metagenome (GOLD analysis project Ga0180009, IMG submission 123537) | Groundwater microbial communities from the Aspo Hard Rock Laboratory (HRL) deep subsurface site, Sweden - OS_PC_MetaG | ecosystem: Environmental > Aquatic > Deep subsurface > Groundwater...
CATAATAAACTGTGATGGGTTTCTGTGATTCCGTATTCAGGCCCGCCTTTCGGAGTTCTATCAGTAAACATTTCTCATACACACTTTCAAGAAAACCAAAACCCATTTTATTATAAACACGATAGGCGCAACCGATAATTGTTTCGGTTATTTTTTCATATTCCATATTACCCCGCCGGTGGCGGGATTGTGATACGTTTTTTGATTAACTGGATTTATATCAAGTCTATCCTGTTATCCCGTCAAATTTTTTGCCCCCGGTGAACTATTACTGAACAGCTAGCACCTCTATTAGAACATAGCTCCGCTTCGCTCCGCAATTGGTCAAGTGGTCAAATGGTTGATTAGTCGAATGGGTGAAGGCCTTTACGACTTAACAACTCAACTATTTGACTACTTATTTCGTAACCCCTCCCCTTTCCTCCAAAACGTTCCGCAGGACATTAAGGGCCTGATTCGCAACCGGCACTCCTCCATAGGTAATCATCTGAAATATCACCTCAGCAATCTCCTCCGGAGTACAGCCCACATTCAATCCAGCCCAGATATGTGCTCTCAGTTCATCTGCACGCTCCAGCACGGTCAGTGCGGCCACCGCGACCAGTTGCCTGGTTCGGTGAGGTATCTTTTCCCGCGCATAGAGTTTTCCGGTGAAGAACATTGAAAGTTCTTTGGCCAGGTCCTTATCAAAGATGCGCCAAAGGGGATAAGCACCCTCACCTGTCATACCACTGAAATACAGATCTGCTGTCTTTCTGGTCTTCTCTTTCAGGTCCTTTAAATCGTCACCCATTATTTTACCCCTTTCTTTGAATATTTTTTTACCTGTCCCATTTGCAACCTTTCCTTCAAGAGGGTTATGCCGACAGCGTTTAAAACTCTTTTAAATACAAAAACTGTCCCATATAAGCACTAACAGATTATGAAGTCAATCACCACCCTGCCAAGGACAGGGAAACGTCAAAGTCAACTCTAGCTGATTCAGATAGAAGCGATTTGCATCCCCGGATACAGTACTGAAATCCCAAATCACAATTCTCAAATTACAAATAATTCCAAAATAACAAATTCCAATGACCCAAACATTTCAATCACTTGTTGGATGTCTCGCCGACATTCTATCTGTTTTGAATTTTTAATTTCGGTCATTGATATTTGTTTGAGATTTGTATTTTGGCGCTTGGAATTTTCATGATTGTCATAAGCCAGTAACTTTATTTATTTCAAGCTATTATCTGTTTAAATGATGTGGCCCTACTGCCAAGGATTGGTTTTGAGACTTTCCTTCTCAAGAGCTTCCATGGATGCTTGAGAAGAGGTTGGCACCTATTTCTCCATCGCAACCTCTGATCTTATCCGAAAGGGCGGCCTGATGGCCAGAAGAAGGATCACCCCGATTACCAGTAATAAACCAGAAACATAGAGTCCCCCTGAAAATGAGCCGGTCGTATCCTTTATCCATCCCGTGAAGTAAGGAGCTATCCAGGCACTCATGAACCCGATGAAGTTGGCGAGGCCAAATGTCGTTCCCATGATCTCGCCGGGCACCAACTCACTGAGCAGCGCATAATAAGGGGGCCAGGATCCAAATATCACCAGGGCTGAGCTAAAAAACAGGATGCTAATTAAGGTACTGGAGGCCCTGTTTTCCACGGCATATCCGAGCCCCAGCATCAACAAAGCCCATAAAAATACATTGAGAGCAATAAACCCCTTACGTCCATAACCCTTTCGAGCGATGATATCTGTCAGCATACCCGAAATGAGAAGACCGGGAATCCCAATCAAGCCAAGGAATCCTGAAAGAATAGAGCTTGCGGTAATCCCTGTAATGCCAATCTCTCGATAAATGGAAGGCATCCATGTGCTTATCATCCAGTAGCCGAAAAGCATGACGAATCCAGCAAGGTACATCAACCACAGATCCCGATCTATGAAGGCCTTACCATAGGCTGGTCTGGTATTTAAATCCGGATTATCCGATGGAAAGCGTTGCGGTTCCTGGATGTATTTGAAGATCAAAAACGATGTAATCATGGATGGGATAGAGAATACAATGAAGACGACTCTCCAACTGTGAAAGTATTCGGCAATCACTCCGGCTAAAACCACAGAGATGAAAAAACCCAATGCAAGCCCCATGAAGGATATGCCCTGCCCCTGACCCATCTTCTCCTTTGGTGTAAAAGCCGTAATGGTTGGCCTGTCGTTGCCGAAATAGGTCCCATGGGCTATGCCTGTGAGAAACCGGACGATAACAAGCATGGCGAAGGTCTGGACCGCAGCGGTGGCAAGGGAAAAGATGAACCACAAGATGGCGCCTGAAATCAAAATCTTCCTCCTTCCGAATCGATCACCAAGATATCCGGAAGGAAGCTGCATAAATGTGTAAGAGTAGAAGATGGCGCTGAAAAGAGATCCTGCCGTTGCATAAGAGATGTTGAATTCCTCCATAATCATGCCGAGAAGTGGGGCAATTCCCATTCTGACCAGGTATAGAGAGACCCAACCGAAGCCCATGACGAGCCAGACCGTGTGGTAATATTGCCAAGACATATTTTATGAGGGTAAAATGTTTACTTTCTAAGTCCATCGATTCATAAATTGGACGACGAATTTATTCACTCAGGACTTAGTGCTGAGTGAGCATTGGCAACAATCAGATTCTAAATATACGTCATCGGAATTGCGAATCGAAGCACTAAGAAAAATCTACTTGCCGGCAGGCGGCGCTGGATTGACATACCCGGTCAAAAGTGTTTTTGGAGCAAGGCGAATGATATCCTCGAGCTGCCATGGACCATCTTTTTCGTGATCCTTGTAAATGCCGGCTATATCTTCAGGCCAGGAATAGCGAGCTATCCTGCCACCCCCTGCTCCGAACACCTGTCCATTTATATTTGCAGCCTCATCGGTGGCCAGATAAACAACCATGGGTGCAACGAATTCAGGTCCTGGCATATTTATCAATTCTTCGTACTGTTCCTTGCTTATTAATCCTTTTTCGAATCGCTTCCTCATCCCGGATATGACACCTTGATCCAGGGTCATGCGGGTCGCGGCCAAGGGGGCTATGACATTGCATGTAATACCGTATCTTCCTAATTCTCGTGCAATGGCCCGGGTAAAGCTGACAATACCACCCTTTGCCGCGGAATAGTTGGCCTGACCTACACTTCCCCAGCGATAGGCATCGGAAGTACAGTTTACGATGCGGCCGTATTTTTGCGCTCTCATCAACACTGACGCATGCCGGCACATATTGAATGTCCCCTTGAGGTGAACTGTCAAAACGGAATCCCAGTCATCTTCGGTCATGTTAAAAATCATACGCTCCCGAAGAATTCCCGCTCCATTAATCAAGATATCGAGCCGTCCGTAAGTATCCACACAGGTTTTTATTATCTTCTCAGCCGTATCAAATTCCGCAACCGATTCAAAACAAGCTGTTGCTTCTCCCCCTTTATTTTTTATCTCTTGAACCACTTCTTCTGCAGGAGACATGTCGGAACCGTCCCCATCCCTTGTAACTCCTGGGTCAACGACAAGCACACGGGCACCTTCAGCAGCCACAGCAAAGGCTATCTCCCTAAATACACCTCTCCCAGCACCGGTTACTATGGCATTCTTTCCTTTTAAAGCTTCACCCATTCTTTTTCCTCCCTTTAACGATTGGTTTTTAAGGATGACATTTCGTAGAATTTTTAATTTTCACTTCTCTACCTGCCCTTAAACACGGGATCACGATGCTCCACAAAGGCGGCAAGCGCTTCCCGAGAATCTTCCGAATCTTTGAGGTTGCACATTGTTTCCACCACGCTTTCCATGGCGCGGCGATAGTCCAGATCATTGGCACGCATAAACGAGTCTCGGATCAGCTTCATCGCAATGGGAGACTTGCTGGCAAGTTTCCGGGCCAGCTTGCGAGCTTCCGGCATGACCTGATCCTTGGGCACTACATCGTTAATAACGCCCATTCGCCACATTTCCCGGGCCGGCACCGGGTCTCCCGTAAATAACATTTTGGCGGCTCTGTGCCGTCCGATCTGTCGCGGAAGGTGTACGATATGCATGGCAGGAGCCATGCCAACATTGATTTCCGGATACCCGAACTCGGCATCCTCGCTGGCAATAATCATATCACAAGATACGGCCCAGGTGACTCCCGCCGCCTTGGCCGTCGCATTGACAGCGGCAATTGTGGGCTTGCCAAGCCGGTATTGTGCTTCGTGCATTTCATAATAGAAAACCTCCACGAACTTCCGGAGTTCCTGCCCATTCATCGTAAGCCCAAATTTCAGATCGAACCCTGCGCTGAAGGCGTTGTCAAAGGCGCTGGTCAGAATCACTGCACCGACACCCTCATCATCCCGGGCCTTATAATAACCGTCGATGACGTCGCGGGCAAGCCTTAAGTTTATGGCATTTACGGGCGGCCGCTTCATAGTGATTTCGGCAACCCGATCCGCCACTTTATAATCGATAAATTCAAAATTTGACATTCGATATTCTCCTTTTACTTACTTTTAGCCATATACCATCGGCATAGCTGGTGGTCTATGACTGCCCTTATCTTAGAGATGAATGGAAAGAATTTGTTAAATATGAACCTTTGATTTTCGACTCCTATGTATGACCGGGTTATCAGGAAAGTAAGCTAAATTCTGGAGTGCTCCCGTTTCTAAAGGGAGTAAGAATTTTGAGAAGGATAGAGTCCTTAGGGAGTCAAAGTATACAGGTATTCCTTAATCTTCCCTAGTACAATTCGGGGGATATCCTCCTTTTTCCCTACGGCGTATATTCCCACATTATCTCGTAAAGCCATAGAGCTTCGGAAGGTCTGGACTTGTTTGTTATTCCCAATGTGTACTGCTGTGACACGGTTTTTGACGCTGTTAAAATATTCGATCATGATCTCCAGGTTGGTAATCTGCATGTCCGTTATCAAGAATATGTCCGGCACTCGATCTGTTTGAAGGGCCTCAATACTCTCCATTTGAAGCTGGGTTCCTCCCCCGAAGTAGTGACAAAGGGTGCGGTAGATCTCCCTCCGATTACGGGAGTAAGTAAGAATTCGTTGAGCCCCTATATAGGCATCACTAAAGTTATAGACCGCCACCTGAGCATCATTCCTCAGATAGGCATCACAGGCACAGGCTGCCCCCAGTACGGCATGTGAGAGATGCCTGGTTGGATCTGTCATACTTCCCGATGAATCAATTATCACAATACAGTTCGGCGTTCCTTCTTCATGGCTGAAAACACTTCCCTCATGACGTTGCCAGGTCTGTGTGATGCCGGGCATGATCTTACCAAAACTCGTCCAGGGATCGATGTCATGGTAAGGGCTGCCCACCTCCCACGGGACATGGTGATGCGGATATAGAGATCCACTCTTTTCCATGGGCGTCCTTCTGATGGGGAGCAGATAATTCTCAGCCAGTTTCATATAATAAAGGATATTAGCATCCGACGAACGTCCGGGCCCCAGGCCCATGGCCTGTTCCGAGTTCATGTCTCCCTTCAGGATTTCATCCTTAAAATCTTGCAGGATCTCTTTAAATTCAGTGGGCGAATTCACATCAGAGGCCAGTTCTTGGAGACCCTTCTCTATCTCCTGAAGGGAGTACTGGTCAAGACTATGGTTGCCCATTGAGCTCGGTTTATCCAAATTCCCTTCACGCTCTTCTTCTTCCAGAAGATAATGAATCGCTCTGGCAAACCGCCTGATGCTCTCCTTCCAGCGGCTGCGATCCAGATATGGGAGACGAGAAAGCTTCCTTGAGATCTCATGGTGCCCTTCTACACCGAGATCCATGCCCCAGATCTTCTGATATAGAGCGTGCATGGCTTCTTCCATGGATCCTCTTTGCAGGTGCTTATAGAGTTCAGGAAGAGGTGTGTCTTTCTGACTAACACAGCTGGTATCTGCCACCACATCTATGAAGCAATCAGTAGCCCTCTTTGCCATCTGCGTATCCTTCAGGACCTTCTTCGCCTCCCTGTAAAGTTTTAGGTGAGTTGAAAAGTCCCAGGGACAATAGAGGTAATGGGAGACGGCATGATCTAAAAGTCCTTCAAGAGCCTTTTGCGGTTCCATCACCTCAGATATCCCTTCCACAAACTGTTTGGATATGGATATCTTCTTCCCTTTGATGTCCAGACCGACGCGCTGATCCCCTTCCCCATACTCTGGAGTAGGGAGTTCAGGGAAGAGGTGCCGCCTTCTGACCTCGGGCCATACGGTCTTTAAAATGTGATCCAGATCCCTCATCATCTCATACTCAAAATGCTAATCACTCTCCTTGGGGATGACGATCTTTCCCCGATTATAGATCTTGCCGCCGAAGATGGATTTCCCAGTACTCCAGATATTGCCGTCAACATGAATCTCTCCTCCGCGCATCCACTCGCCAGTTCTCTGGCCAGTATGTGAGGAGACAAATATCTCTCCTTTCATCATTCCTGCCCCACACCAATTCCTTGTGGACCCTTCCACCACCAGACGTCCCCCCGAAAGTCCGGCACCGATAAAATCTCCCACATCCCCCTGGAGGGTGAGGGTTTTTCCTTCAGGGAGCCTGAAACCCAAGAAATGGAATGTCCGTTCGTAGTCCTTTAATCCAAGCACGATGCTATCCTGTGCAATATGGTTCACCAGGGCAGATATGTAGATTCCAGCGGGCCCCGATATCATGTATGGGACCTTTTGAGAGCTATCCAGTTGTGCACAAAACTCCTCAATATCATCCTGATCGTACTCAAGGTCCCGGATGCTCTCCTTGGCTGCATCATAGGTTTTCACCACACGGCTGTGCTCCACGAGCCAGACCAGGTCTTTGGCCTCCTCCTCAACAATGCTAAAGTAGCTTTCCAGGATGCGATCCATGACCTCCTGTTTGGCCTTGACTATACGCTCCAATGGGATCTCTTTTTTCTGATAATGAACAGAACGAAAATCCATAAAAGGATTTCTCATTATTGTTTTACCTCCTCGCCAAGATCTTTACGGATATCCCAATAGATAGGGTGATCACCCTGTATGGGCTCCATATCTTCCCCTTCCATGATGCGGTATGCCACAGCCAGGGCACTCTTAACCTGGGGACCCTGTTCCATATAACGTCTATGCATCTCCATTACGGCATCTTTCGCCATATGGATGTCAAGCGGATCATCGCGAGGCTCTTTCTCATGCTGAGCCACCACCTCCTCTTTCCATTGGATTCTATGGGCCAGCGTAAAGGGCATTAATGCCTTGAGGTGTTCCAGATCCACTTTTTCATCCCCCAGTAACCAAGCCAAGGCCTTGGAAAAGTTGCCTATACTGATGGGGAAGCGATTGGAGATACAATTTCGCACGGCATTGCAAAGATATCCTGTAAAATGGCAGCCCTCTTCGCACCCCTCATAAGATCGTTTCTGGCCAAGTCTATGACAGAAAGAGAGCTCCGATATGGCAAGCCGAAGGAATGCGTTGAAATCCAGGTCAAAGGGGATTTCGTCCTTCTGTGATCGAATGGTTTTACGGTCATCACGAGAGAGGGTTTTAATCCCGGGTCCTCTTTCCATGGCATCTCCAAATCGATTGCAGAGCTCTTCGACCCGTTCCATTCGAACTGAATAAGGAAGTCTTTCGCTCAAGATGCGTTGAAATTCCTCTTCCAGCTCCTCGTTATGAAGCTTTATACCGTTGGCTCCTTCTGCCCCGATAAGATAAGCCAGGTTAGGGCCGGGGTGCTTTGATTCCACCATAACGTCAAAACGGTCGATTAGGGGAGCAATAATCGTATTGGTGCCCCTGTCCTGATAGTTAGCCGTTGCAAAGAGGCAGTATTCACGATTAATAATGGCGTCATTGAGATATTCCCAGTTTCCCCGATCAACACCATCCAATATCATGCTCTGTTTTGTCTCCGGAAGTCGGTTGATCTCATCGACGATCTTGATGGGTAGCAGTGAGAAATGGGACCATATAACCACTTCTTCTCCTATGTTGAGCTTCCCAAGATCCGGCCTGCCGATGATCTTCTCCTCGGTCTGCTCAGGATGCCCGGCCACCTCACTTCCCCAAATGGTACCAAGTGGAAACCTATATAGCAGGGAACAGACATACTCGACAGAAGTGGTCTTGCCAAGGCCCGGCTCTCCTATGATGAGTTGCTTCCCTTGACAAAGACCCGTGAGCAGGCTTATGAGCAGGGCGGAATTAAATCGAATCCCTTTAATCTCCGTATCCGGGCGATTCAGATACAGGTTTTCCTGGATATAGTTGTAAATCTCCCAGATTGTCTCTCTCAAGGAACTATTTTCCCCTGAATTCATGGTGACTCCATTCATATGATTCTTTTTTCTCAGAGGACCAAATGATATTAGTGACCCTCTTTTCTATTGTAAAAACTCCCCTCACTAAATTTTGATAGTTTCGTAAAAAGTCGAAAACCCCTCTTTCTGTCATTCCGGCGAAAGCCGGAATCCAGTCTATCTAAGGACTTACGAAGGCTCTGGACTCCGGTTTTCACCGGAGTGACGACTTTTTACGAATCCATCAAATTCTAAGTCGAATCAATCCTTTTAAAGCATAGGATGAATCAGATACCTATGTCCAGAAAAAAGAGAAATTTTATCGTAATGTCATTCGGTCATCCCTTTACACTGACATATCTCCATGGGATCCCATCTTCTCTTGCAGCATTTTGCTCAGGTTTCTCGCCAGCTCCTCTGCCAGCATACCTTTACTTAAATGAGATTTAAGCCCATGGATTAGGATATCCAGACTCGATCTGACCTCATCATTGGGGCCGGTTAATGCTACGATGAGCGATTCGGAGGCATATCCCACGGCTATCTTGACACCATCCTTATGGTGCCTTCCTGTGCCTTTCCGGAATTTGCAGACATATGGAGCAGCAGCTTCAGGGTCTAATGCCAACACGGCTTCAATGGTATGGTCTTTGTCTTCGGCGCCCACACCCCCAGTCGTTATAATCAAGCCGTACCCATTATCAATGGCCTGCCTCAAATTGCCTGCGATGAGCAATTCATCATCCTTGAGTGTAGGGCCCACGGTTACCGAATATCCCTCGGCTTCCAGTCTTTTTTTGATTAAGGGTGCATTGGTGTCCTGAATCTGCCGGTTGGACACTTCAATACCGGTGGAAAAGACCATGGCCCTTTTGGCGATCCGCCGGCGGATCTCCCTGGCCATCTGCTCCGAACGTTCCAAAGCCGACCTGGCCTCATTATAATCAAGAACGATCCAGCCCAGCATGCCTTCGGAACTTATGGATGTATTCTCTTTGATACCCACACCGGGCAGTTCCGAAAGTTTCTCAAGCAGTTCACTCCTCTTGCCAATGATGTTGTGGGCATCCACACCTCTCTTCAGAATATCGATGGTCAGTGTCTCACTCCTGACGTCTGTCACCATGACATCCGTGCCCTCTAGTCCCAACACACCGGCTATGGCTTCCGCAATATGATTGAGGTTTGCGTTCTCGAGGGTTACGGGTTCGAGCCGTAATTCGGTCTTATCCAGCAGATCATATTCCGCCAAGTTACGACCTCCCTCCACGGGCCCCATCCGTATCCATCACTTCCATCTTCATATCAAGCAGGGGGGCATCAAGGATCTCCCGTCCGATGCAAAGATAATCCACATCCAGTGCCTTAAGTTTTGGGATATCTTCAATTTTCACACCCCCGGCAAAAGCGACTTCGATCCTTCCCCTGACGCCCAGTCTTACGAGTCGATCCATGACCGTTTTCACATCTTTTGGCCTTCCCGTGTCGATAAAAACGATGTCAGCCCCCGCCACAACAGCTTCCTCTGCCTCTGAGACGATCTCTTTACTCTTGCCTTTAAGCTGTATGACTTTCCGGTGGCCTTCCAGGTCCCGGACAGCGGTGAGGCTTTCCCTGATCCCACCCAGCACCTCGATATAATTCTTATCCAGGTACACGAAAGGGTCTGAACTCAAACTGTAGGCTGCTCCTCCCAGGGTCACCGCTTGGCGTAACATCTCCTTCAAAACAGGGGGCATCTTTTTCCAGGCGCCACATACAATCTTGGGTCTCCCTCCGGCCATTCGGGTAGCTCGATGGGCTGCTGTGGCAATACCGGACGCCTTGGCCATGACCCCCATTAAGATCTCTTCAGCCATGGCTATCTGCTTTGGGCTCCCGGAGAACCTGGCAATCACGTCTCCTTTTTCCACTTGCCCACCTTCGGCAATGATCTCTTCAAGGGATAAGCCAAGCTTATGGGCTTCCTCCTTTACTGCCCTTGTTCCGGCTATTATCCCGCCATCTTCGGCTAAGATGGCCGCCCTGACTATCCGGTCAGCCACCTGGCTAAAAATCCTCTCCCGCAGGTCTTCCATTTCAGTTATTACTCCGAATCAAAGCCCCTCTGCCCAAGCAATCTGGGTCAGAAACTTCTCGACGTTCATGCCAAATGCCTTTCTTAATCACAAGAAAAAGGGCTCACAATCAATCAGGAGCATGCGAGGGTCGAGCAGACTTCTCCTGGGGTTCGTTTGAATGGGTTTTTGTCTGAACCACGCAACAACAGGCACCCTCTCTGCCCAAGGCGGAGTTGATTACCGCGGCAGCACAACCTACTCCTGCCTCAACGGATAAAGCCTCTGTTGGGCAGTTCATGGCACAAGCCCCGCACTCCATGCAGGCATCCCTATTTTCGATCTGTACATGTCTGTTATTCATCCCTAGAACAGCGTGAGGGCAGACCATAAGGCACATGCCGCAACCTGAGCATTTATCTTCATTGAGCTCCAGCGTAACCACATCTTTGAGATAGATCAGTTTTCCCATCTCTTAAACTCCTTAAGCGACGAATCGAGATCCCAGCCAAAGGCATAATCCAACCACTCCTGCACCAATCTCCAGGGGCACGGCCCATCTCATCTCTTTTTTGACACCCGAAAGAGAGGTATAGGTGGAAGCACCCGTGAAATTCATGGCAAGGTAAGCTGCAATGGCGGGAACCAGGAAAAACCAGGCCAGAATTTCAAGACGACCATGCCAACTGCTCAAATATTCTATCCGAAAAGATATAAATATCACCGCTGCAATGAGACCCATAATGAGACCTTTCAGGGAGAAAGCGCGGCCCGGCAACCAGGGTAGAAGAAGGGGAGTCAAAACCGCCCCTGCAACCATGGCACCCACCAAGGAGATTACGGCAAAAAGACCGTCATTTAATGCATTGATCCAAAATCCGGCAGACTCTCCCAATCCTCCAAGCAAGAAAAATAGAGGTAATATGACAAGGGACCACTTTAATACGCTGACTAGTTCCACAGGAATCAGAACCGCCCTTTCCCACATGGTAAAAGTCTTTCGACGCATCTTTGGGATCGCCTTAAGACCTTCATCCAGGAAAACCGGCAAATCCGTTGCTCCAATGGGACCGTAGATAACCGTGAAGCCAGAGAGTCTCTTTACCTTGTGAGCCGCAACACCGGGTCCGGCCAGTTGGGGTAGGATTAACTCTCGATGGGAGACCACACGGTCCAACCCGCTTGCCTCAATACGCCGAACCAGTTCTTCTGTCCCGAATGTCCCCTTCCCTGCCGCACACCATACATTGATACCATCTGTATCCAGAACCATGATCCATGCACTGCGGTTCGGCAGAGCCTCGCGCAACCGATCAAAACTCATCTTGTAATTGGCCGTGACCAAAACAGGAGACTTGTGGTCCGGGTTTCCAAGGGCATAGAGTCCCGGTTCCACAGTATAATGCATGCGACCCACACCCCACCGCGCCTTAATACTGCCCCATCGGTCGGCCCACTCCAGTGAAGAGGATATTTTCGGTACAGCACCCACGGGGGTCTGAATCGAGCCAATGATAAAGGGTTGGTCCAGACTGGGCAGGCTCAACTGAGCCTTCTCCTTGGAGGGTCAACAACTGCTGCTCAATCCAACACTGTTATCAGGTTCAAAAGAGGATTGAATCTCGATGGGATTAATAGTTTTCAGTACCACTGGATTCCTGCCCGTTTCCTTCATGAAAATACTCCAATAATCGTAATAGTTCAGCCATACTCGACAGGATTAACAGGATTTACATGATTTTTATGATCCTGTTGATCTCTTAGTTTAGATCCTTTACCTTGCGCTTAATCTCAACTTTTCTTTCTCCAAAGTTAAGAATCAGGCCCACAGGCTTTCCTGTAGCAACAAGGTAATTGACCAATTGTA
>Ga0180009_10006510_pt1 | contig 12227 bp, 13 predicted proteins | sample OS_PC_MetaG_FD_123537 | JGI IMG/M metagenome (GOLD analysis project Ga0180009, IMG submission 123537) | Groundwater microbial communities from the Aspo Hard Rock Laboratory (HRL) deep subsurface site, Sweden - OS_PC_MetaG | ecosystem: Environmental > Aquatic > Deep subsurface > Groundwater...
CATCCATCCACTTTTGTTAGATAAAGGAACGCTCATGCAAGACCTGCAAAAAATCATCGAAGACGCATTCGAACGCCGCACCGACATCACCCCGCGCAACGCCGAACCGCAGGTCAAGGACGCCGTCATGTCGGTGATCGACATGCTCGACAAGGGTCAGCTGCGCGTCGCCGAACGCACCGACGGCCAGAACTGGACCACGCACCAGTGGATCAAGAAGGCCGTGCTGCTGTCGTTCCGCCTGGAAGACAACGCCTTCATCAAGGGCGGCTTCACCAATTATTTCGACAAGGTGCCGTCGAAGTTCGCCGACTACAACAGCCGCGACTTCCGCGAAGGCGGCTTCCGCGTGGTGCCCCCGGCGGCCGCGCGCCGCGGTTCCTACATCGGCAAGAATGTGGTGCTGATGCCCAGTTACGTCAACATCGGCGCCTACGTCGGCGACGGCACCATGGTCGACACCTGGGCCACGGTCGGTTCCTGCGCGCAGATCGGCAAGAACGTGCACCTGTCGGGCGGCGTCGGCATCGGCGGCGTGCTCGAACCGGTGCAGGCCAACCCCACCATCATCGGCGACAACTGCTTCGTCGGCGCGCGCTCCGAAGTCGTCGAAGGCGTGATCGTCGAGGACAACTGCGTGATCTCGATGGGCGTCTACATCGGCCAGTCGACCAAGATCTACGACCGCGAGACCGGCGAAGTCCATTTCGGCCGCGTCCCCGCCGGTTCGGTGGTGGTATCCGGCAACCTGCCGTCCAAGGATGGGAGCTATAGTCTGTATTGCGCGGTGATCGTGAAAAAGGTCGACGAGAAAACCCTGTCCAAGGTGGGTATCAACGAACTCTTGCGCGGAATTTGACTCCAGATTTGCTAAGGTGGATTGATTGTCCAACCTGACGCCTTACCCGGAGTGCGGGTCCGGCAAACGCCGGTTTAACGCCCTTTCGGGTGGGTTCGGCATCAAACCCTTTGAGGAGTCATCATGAAATTCAAGCTCGCACTTACCGGCGTCGTCGCCGTCGCCAGCCTGGCGGCCTGCCAGGAGAACCCGGTATCGGGTAGGAGTCAGCTGTCTTTGGTGTCGGAAGAACAGGCACAGGCCTCGTCAGCGCAGGCCTACACGCAAACGATTTCCGAAGCCCAGAAGAAAGGCAAGCTCAGCACCGACGCCGCGCTGAATGCCCGCGTCAAGCGCATCACCGACCGGCTGATCGTGCAGGCCGGCAACATGTATGCGCCCAGCCGCGAGTGGAACTGGTCGGTGGCGGTGATCGACGATCCTTCACTCAACGCCTGGTGCATGCCCGGCGGCAAGATGGCGATCTACACCGGCATCGTCGAAAAGCTGAAGCTCAGCGATGACGAAATCGCCCAGATCATGGGCCACGAAATCGCGCACGCCATCCTGGGGCACGGCCGCGAGCGCATGTCGCGCGCCATGGCCATGCAGGGCGGCGTGGCGCTCGGCTCCATCGTCGCCGGCCGCGATCTCAGCATCCTGGCGCCGGTGGCCGACATTGCGCTGACCCTGCCCAACAGCCGCGAAGGCGAAAGCGAAGCCGACCGCTACGGCATCGAGCTCGCCGCCCGCGCCGGCTACGACCCGAATGCCGCCGTGCGGCTGTGGGAAAAAATGGCGGTCGCCAGCGGCGGCGGCCCGCCCGTGTTCCTCAGCACCCACCCCGCGCCCGCCAACCGCATTCAGGCCCTGAATGCGCTGGTGCCCCAAATGATGCCCATCTACCAGAAAGCACGCCGATGAACATGGACACGCCCCCCGTTGCCGACAGCAAGATCGCCAGCCTCAAGACCCTGACCACGGTCACCTATGCCTTGTATGCACTGGCGCTGTTTGTCGGCGTCTCCGCCGTCGTTGCCATCGTGCTCAACTACATCAAGCGCGAAGAGGTCCAGGGCACCTGGCTGGAAAGCCATTTCAAATGGCAGATCAGCACCTTCTGGTGGACCCTGCTGTGGTGCGTGGTGGGCTGGGCCACCTTCCTGATCCTGGTCGGCTGGGTGGTGTGGGGCGTGGCCTTCGTCTGGTATGTCTATCGCATCGCCAAGGGCTGGCTCAACCTCAACGACAACAAGCCGATGCCGGTGCAGTAACCGGCAATCGACCCCGCGCCTGAATAATCAGGCAGCCGGGGCCAGCAGGCTCGCCCATTCGTCGATCGGGATCGGGCGGCAGAACAGCAGCCCCTGATACGCCCTGCACTCGTTTTCCAGCAGAAAATCCCGCTGCGCCTGGGTTTCCACGCCCTCGGCAATGACCTGCAAACCCAGCGAGCGGCTCAGCGCCATGATGGCCCGCACAATGGCAGCATCGTTGGGATCCACCGTCACATCGCGGACAAAGGATTGATCGATCTTTACCTGGTCCAGCGGCAGGCGCTTGAGGTAGGACAAGGACGAATAGCCGGTCCCGAAGTCATCCAGGCAAAAGCTCACCCCCAGCGCATTGAGCTGCTGCATTTGCCTGATCACCGCATCCACGTTGTCGAGCACCACGCTCTCGGTCAGCTCGAGTTTAAGTCGGGACGGATCGATTCCGCTCGACGTCAGGCTCTGCTGCACCGTTTCCACGAAGTCGGGCTGATGGAATTGCCGCGCACTGACATTGACCGACATCTGGAGCGCGCGCGTACGCGGATCGCGCTCCCATGCCTTGAGCTGGGCGCAGGCCGTATCCAGCACCCATTTTCCGATCGGCAGGATGAGTCCGGTTTCCTCCGCAAGCGGAATGAATTCGGCCGGATATACCATGCCCGGATTCGCCGGCAGCCAGCGCAACAGTGCCTCGGCGCCTATCAGTTCGCCGTCCTGATCAACCTGGGGCTGGTAATAGAGCCGGAATTCGCCCTTGTCCAATGCCTGACGCAACGCCGCTTCCATCACCATGCGCGAGTCGATCGCCGCCTGCATCGCCGGGTTGAAAAAACGGACCAGATTGCGTCCGCCATCCTTGGCCTGGTAGAGCGCAACATCGGCCTGCTTCATCAGCATTTCGGTCGAAGCCCCCTGCCCGCGGAACAGCGCCATGCCGATGCTGGTGGTGCTGTGGAATTTCATGCCGCTGACGTCCAGTGCATAGGGCTGGTTGAGCGCGAAGCGCACCTTCTCCGCGATCGCCTCGGTCTGGCTAACGGCATGCGCCTCGTCCGGGCCCAGGCCTTCCAGCAGCACCACGAATTCGTCGCCGCCCAGGCGACACACGCTATCCTGATGGCGCACAATGGCGGTCAGGCGCCGCGACACTTCAACCAACAGCCGGTCGCCGACATCGTGGCCCTGGGTGTCGTTGAGCGTCTTGAAATGGTCCAGATCCAGGATCATCAGCGCGCCGTACGCCTGGCTGCGCTCGCTGGCAGCCAGCGCATGGCCCAGGCGGTCCATCAGCAACCGCCGGTTGGGCAACTGGGTCAGCACATCGAAATAGGCCAGGTCGCGGATCTGCTGCTCCACCTGCTTGCGCTCGGTGATGTCGCGCACCAGACCGAGTACATAGGGTCGACCGGAAAACTCGAAATAATTGGCGTTGATCTCCACCGGGAACACCGTGCCATCGCGCGCCTTGTGATGGCTCTCGAAGATGAGGGTCTTGAGCTCCTTGAGTTGATCCCAGAACGCCTGCCACTGCTCGGGCTGCGTCACCACGTTGTCGACGTCGATCACCCGCATGTTCATGAGCGCGTCGCACTTATAGTCCAGCACCCTGCACGCCTCACTGTTTACATAGTGAAAATAGCCTTGCTCGTCGGCCATATAGGCCGCTTCCTTCACATGGTTCAGAGCGAAATCCAGCAGCGCCAGTTGACGGTTTGCCTGCTCGCGTTCAGTGATGTCGCGCGCAACGCCCAGCACACCGATGACCTTGCCACTGCGGTTGCACAGGGGTGTCTTGATGGTCTCGACCAGGATTGTGCCTCCGGCTGCAGCGGTCACCCATTCCTCGTTCTGCTTGAGCCGCCCGGCATCCACGACCGCCTGGTCCATCTGACGAAACAGGCGCGCCTGCTCGGGTTCGAAAAAATCAAAATCGGTCTTGCCCACAACCTCCGCTTCGGGGACGCCGAAAAAACGCGCCAAAGCCGGATTGCCCATGCGGTAGACCCCATCCGTATCCTTGAGCCAGATGAGGTCGGGCAAGGTACTCAGGATCTGGTGTTTTTGCTGCTCGCTTTCTTCCAGTTTGCGGGTAACGGTCTTTAGCAGGGCGTGTTCCTTCAGCAGCATGCCCTGCCTGAGCATGGCCAGCACGATGACCACCAGCGCACCGATGTCGATCGCGTGATCGACCGCCTGGGGCACGCCGTCGTCGGGTTCCGCCAGCAGCACTGCCAGGCTGGCCAGCACGACCGCGGCCAGCGGCAGCACACGCAGCGCCCCTTCGCTCCATCGATCCCATGAGGCATTGCTGGAGAGTTCGATGTTCCAGTACAGCGTGGCCAGGCCCATTCCCATCACCGACACCGAAAACAGGCTGTTGAACCAGGCCCCATCGAGGGCGGTGCCCTCAAGCGCCAGCGCGTTCCATCCCATCCAGCACGCGCCCGTGCCCAGCAGCGAAAGCAGGAACAGCGCATAACTCCACGAAAACTTCAAACGCAGGGTGGGCGCCGCAACCAGGCCAATACATACTGCCGCAACCAGGCTCACCGGATACGCCACCAGCACCGCCAGCGGCAGCAGCGCCGTATCGCCGCGCCGGGGCAGATACAGCACCAGCACCAGCGTCAGGACGGCAATGGCAAGGATGGCGGCATCCAGCACCAGGGTCTTGCGCTGGCTGCGGTCGGCCAGACGAAAGGCCTCGATCAGCAAGCCTGCCGCAACACAGGGACCCAGCCACAGATAAAACAGGTCGGAAGGTGTCGGGAAGCCGGTAAAGCCAAGCAGCGTCTGCACGTCCCAGATCAGCTGCCCGACCGCATATGCGGTCAGGCCGATCGCGATCCAGCGCAGCCCCCGTGCGCTACCGGCCTGCGCCGCGCGCACCCCAAACCATGCAAGGGCCGCCGCGGTGAGGGTTCCCGCCGTCCAGTGCAGGTTGTCGAAAAAGCGGATCCACTGCACATCCTGCGCAAGCAGAATGCCCACCAGCCCGACCAGAAATCCGGCCACGCCGGCAACCAGAACCAGCTGCACTGGTCGCCACTGCGGGATCCGACTGCCCTGACGCATGGATCGAGTCTCCCTCCGGAACACCTCGCGCCGGTTTGCCGCTTACCGTCTGCGGCCGGTCTCGGCGCAGCGGATGATCGCCGCGTTGGTTTTCAGATCGAGGCAACGCCGCAGATCCGGTCCGCTTTCCTTGAGCGGCCGGGTGTTGGTCTTCACCATCACCGGTTGCGGTGCGGATTCCTGCACCGCTGCTGGGGCCGGCGCGGTCGTCGAGTAGTCTGCTTGCGCCATCGCCATGCCGGCGATGCCCAACAACGGCCATGCAATGTGTCCGATTTTCATAAGTCCTCCTTCTGGTTCTCTTGCGTTGCGGCGCCTGGCCAGGCCGGCACCGGATTATCTTCTTTCATGATAGTCAGACTGGGCGCGCGCGGCGCACCCGTTTCGATGAGCCGTGCTAGGCCAGTGCCGCTTCGCACCCCACCGCATCGCCCACCCGGATCAGTCCGCCCGTCAGAATGCGTGCATTGACGCCGCCATGCCCGCGCATGGCGTTATAACCGCCCGGCCCCAGCACCGCTTCCATCCGCGAGCAGGGATCGCACTCGCCGGTCAGTTCCAGCATCACCGCATCGCCAATGCGCAGCACCAGCGGCCGGTCGCGAAACAGCGTGCGCGCCGCCAGCAGATTCAGCCCCGCCACCACCAGGTTGCGCCGCAGCCCGGCCGCGTTCACTTGCGCCTGCCCGGTCAGCGCCGCCAGCACCGGCAAATGCTCGGCCTGGATCAGCGTCACCTGCCGTTTGCCGCCTGCGGCCCGGCTGCGTGACGGCTGTGCGTAGTGGTCGCCATCCAGCCCCACCCCGACTATCGCCATCACGGAATCCACCGCCGCCACCTCGCCGCGGCGCTGCGGCCGCAGGTAGATCGCCTCGATGCGGCCGGGATGGGGAAAGCGCGTCGTCAAATCGCGCAGGCTGGCTTCGCTCAGGGTGTGCTCCGCTTGATCGGGTTCGTCAGTCACGGTGAACACGGACAGCGCCCACCCGTTCAGGCCGGCCGTGTGCCCCTGCAGTCCGGGTGGCGTGCGCAGCGCCAATAGTCCTTGCCCACATTGGTGCCGTGTTTGGCCTTGCGCATCACCATCCGGCTTTGGCATTCCGGGCAAAAAGGCGCCCCGGTCGTATTGATGCTGAGCGGGTCGCGAAAAAACTTGACCGGTGCACGCACCTTGCCGATCAGCTCCAGCAGCGCCTTGCCGTCCATCAGTTCGATGTTCTTGCTGCGGACAAACGCGCGGGCCTCGTCGGTGAAGATGCCCGACGTCAGCACAAAGCCGCCGGCCGCGCTGCGGGATGCCATCACGTCATAGAGTTCGCGCGGCGTGTTGACGCCCACCCGCGACGCGCGCCATTGCTTGCATTGCACCAGATAGGTTTGGCCGTCCTTCTTCAGGGTCAGATCCACAGCGCCATCGGGCATCCCGCTGCCCGTCGTCCGCACCGAATAGCCGCGGCGCCGAAACGCATCGCTCACCAGGGCCTCGAACTGCCGCCAGCTTACATTGCTGAGCGCACGCCGGTCCGGACTGGACGTCACCCGCTGATGCAAGGCCCGGCGCTTGTAGCGGCCATAAGCCGACACGCCCGCGACCAGCAGCAAAACAAGCGGCAACAGATACTGGCCGACCCTGGCCAGCGTGATGAAAATGTTCTGGCTGGCGAACGGGTCCGTCATGCCCGGCTGCCAGACGGGCGTCCCTTCGCTGGCGATCAGGCTGTGCAGCCCGAAATACACCCCAAGCGCGAGCGCCACGCCCATCCACCAGGGCAGCATGCTGGCGACTTTGATCAAGCCTTCAAAGCGGCTCGGCTTGCGGCGTTCCAAGGTGTTTATCCGGCGGTCCATCGGCAGCAGAATGCCATTCTGCAATCAAAGCGTCCATTCCTGTCGGCACCACCGGCATGCCTGGCAGGACAGCCGGCATCCCTCTTGGTCACGCGTTCTGCCGGTTGATCAGGTTCACCACGACCCGCGTCAGCACGTTCTTCTCGTCCGGCCGGCTCTCGGCGATCAGCAGCGTCATTGCCACCAGCGCATTGTCTGCGATGCGCTTGCCGCCATCGGCACGGTAGAGCGCCAGGTTCTTCTGCAAAAACCACAGGAACAGCGCAGCCGCGATGCGCTTGTTGCCGTCGACGAAGTGGTGGTTCTTCACCAGAAAATACAGCAGGTGCGCCGCCTTTTCTTCCAGACTGGGATACATCTCCTGCCCGCCGAAGCTCTGCATCACCGCTGCCAGCGAACCTTCCAGCCCCTCGTCCTTTTCCCGGCCGAACAAACCGGTGGCGCCGAAGCGTTCCCCCATGCGGGCGATCACCTGGCGCGCCTCGTCCAGATCCAGCGCCGCCACCGGGCCGGCCGACACCTCGCCCAGCCGCACCCGCTGGTGGTCGTAGTCGTCCAGCACCTCCAGCGCGTAGGCATAGTCGGCCACCACTTCGAGCAGCGCGGTCGCCTCGTCGCCACTGAGCGTGCGGCGATGCGCCACGTCGGCAACCAGTCGCACCGCCTGGTTGAGCTCCTTCAGCCGCTGCGCGTGTACGGTGTAACCCTGCACCAGATGCTGGCGCAGCACGTTGGTGGCCCAGATGCGGAACTGGGTGCCGCGCAGGGAATTTATCCGATAGCCGACGGAGATGACCATGTCCAGGTTGTAGTGATCGACAGCGCGCCTAACCTTGCGGCGGCCCTCCTGGCGAACTATTTCCATTTTGGAAACAGTTGCCCCGCTCTCGAGCTCCCCTGTCGTGTAGATGTTCTTGATGTGCTTGAAAATCGCCGGGACATTCACTCCGAAAAGCTCCGCCATTTGTACCTGCGTGAGCCAAATTGATTCCCGCTCCAGCCGCACATCCAGTGCCGGCCCGCCGTCGGCCGCCCGGTACAGAACGATTTCACCGAGCCCTGTGCTCATCGTGATGCCTCCCAATCCAGACTGCTGCTATACGGATGCGTTATAAAGCCCGGCCGCTGCGGATCACCCCCACCGCGATGCCCTCAATGACCAGTTCCTGGCGCTTGAGGTCGACCACGATCGGCTCGAAGTCGGGGTTTTCCGGCAGCAGCCGCACGGTGTGGCCGCGCTGCTGAAAGCGCTTGACCGTGACCTCGTCGCCGATGCGCGCCACCACCACTTGCCCGGCCTTGGCCTCGCCGCTGCGGTGCACTGCGAGCAGGTCGCCGTCCAGGATGCCGGCGTCCTTCATGCTCATGCCGTGCACCTTGAGCAGGTAGTCGGCGCGCGGCGTGAACAGCGTGGGATCGAATTGGTAATGCCGTTCGATGTTCTCCTGCGCCAGGATCGGGCTGCCGGCAGCCACCCGCCCCACCAGCGGCAGACCGCCGCCGCCCTTGAGCCGGATGCCGCGCGAGGTGCCCGGCACCAGGTCCAGCACGCCCTTTTTCGCCAGCACCTTCAAATGCTGCTCGGCCGCGTTGGGCGAGCTGAAGCCGAAGCGCTGCGCAATCTCCACGCGCGTCGGCGGCACGCCGGTGGTCTCGATCCACTCGCGGATCAGGTTCAGGATTTCTTCCTGGCGGGGGGTCAGGTCTCGCATGGGGCTTCCTCCAAATACTGTATGCATGTACAGTGTATGCAAACACAGTATAAATACCCAATCCGAAAAACGCCACTGCGCGATGCATATCGCCCGCGCAGGCAAGCAGGAGCAGCCCCATGATGAAACTCGGAAAGATCAGCCCCCTCGCCTTCAGCCGCATGAAGCAGCGCGGGATTTCCATCGCCGCCTTGAACGACCTGCTCGCCCGCGGCCAGGTCGAAAAGCAGTTCGACGGCGCGCAGGTGGTCTATCTGGACAGCCCCATTCCCGCCCCCACCTGGGCCGGCCGTCCGCAGCCGCGGCTGTATGCTGTGGTGGACGCGGCGGGCGATGTGCTGACGGTGGAGCGGCGGGTACGCTTGCGGGCATGAGCCGATCGCCAGATCAAGCGGGAGATGGCCAACCCGCCGGCACCGTGTTATATTCTGGCCAGACTAGCCAGAATAAGCAGGAGCGCATCATGCACAGCGAATGGCAATTGCAGGAAGCGAAGAACAATCTGAGCCAGCTGATCAAGGACGCCGCAAGCGGCGACGTCCAGGTCGTCACCGTGCACGGCAAGCCAACCGCCGTGGTGGTGTCGGCGGAAGCCTACGCAAAGCTAACCCGCCCGCGTCGGGGCAAGCTTTCCGCCGCGCTGTTGCAGCCCGACCTCGCAGGCGAGGACCTGGACTTCACCCGCAGCCCGGACACCGGCCGCAACGTCGAGCTATGAGCTGGCTGCTGGACACCTGCGTCCTCTCCGAATACCTCAGGAAATCGCCCGCGCCACAGGTCATCGCCTGGCTGGACGAGCAGGACGAATCCAGCCTCCACCTCAGCGTCGTCACCCTGGGCGAGATCGAAAAGGGCATCCTCAAGCTGCGCGCCACCGATCCCCGCCGCAGCCAGAAGCTCACCGCCTGGCTTGGCAAGGTGGAACAACGCTTCGCCGGCCGCATCCTGCCCCTCGACGCCGCTGCCCTGCACGGCTGGGCTCAACTCGCCGCCCAGTCCGAACTCGTCGGGCGCCCCCTGCCGGTCATGGATGGCCTGATCATGGCCACCGCCCAGTGCCACGGCCTAACCGTGGTCACGCGCAACGTGCAGGACTTCGGCCTGCTCCCGCAGGTGTTCAATCCCTGGACCCTGTAAGCCGCGCATCGAATTCACTTGCTGGTTATTCCGCGGCAGGGACGAGGCGCCGCCGTGTGTTGGACCCCACCCCAAGGAGACCCTGAACAAGCCCACATTCGTCATTCCGGCGAAAGCCGGAATCCAGTTAAATCAAGCGCTGGACCCCGGCCTCCGCCGGGGTGACGTCTTGTTCAGGACTTCCCTAAGCACCCGTGTTTGATGCCCAGGCAGGTAGTATTACGCCTCAGCCTCGCAGCGGGCCCGCGCCCCGCGCCGCCCCAGTGCCCATGAACCGACCGCTCCACGAACGCCACCCGCACGAGGGCTGCCGGCCAGGCCCCCGGCTGACTACTGCGGCGCCCGGGTCGCGGCCAGGCAGGCCACGATGTCCTGCACCTCGGCCTCGGTCAGCGTAAAGCGATGCGCCCGCACCGACTTGGCCGCCAGAAACGCCGGCAGGTCCGCCGGCGCCGTCCGCAGGCTGGTCGCGCCATCGCGGTGGCAACGCATGCAGTTCGACTCGAACAGCGCTTTGCCGCGCGCCGCGTCCTGCGCTGCCGCGGGCAGCGCGAAGCCGATGCACAAGGCAAGCAGCAAAATGCGTGTGTTCATGGCCGGTCCCTTATTCATGTTTGCGTATCGATGGTTGCAATCTCAATTTAGCCGTCCCGGCGGGCGAACGCTACAGGATGCGGGCATGGCCATCCGGGTTTGCGTCGTGGGCGGGTACTATTAGGCCTTTGCTTCGTACCCGCGCTCTGCACGCGCAGCCTCTGTGTCGATAAACCTTCCGGCAAACCAACGCCCCCTCCACTTTCCGGCAAGCGCGGGCGCTTGGAAGGAAACGGCCACCGCCTGCCTGCGGGATTGCATCGCGCGCTACCTCGCCATCATCCCCGGGCTGGATGAACTGGGCACGCAACTGCAGCGTGCAAACACCCCCGACGCCTGCATCGCACTCTACGCAACCTGCACCCCGCTGCTGGAAAAAGCCCTGTGGTCCGGCGAAGCCGACTTCCACCCGCTGCTGGCGACCTACCAGTCGCTGTTCCGCGAGCAGGAAGCGCTGATCCGGGCGCATCGCCCAACCCCCGACGACCGCCATCACTTCATCCTCGCCATCCCGGTGGCGGACCGCCCGCCTCACCTGCGCGCCTGCCTCGAAAGCATTTACCAGGTGTGCGCGCTGTACGACTACGGCGGCCACGCCTCGGGCGTGTGGGACAGGATCCAGGTCGTCGTTGCCGAAGACAGCCGCGACGAAGCCAATGTGCGCCGCCACCAGGCGCTGGTCGACGAATACCGGCAGAAAGGCCTGCAGGTCGTCCACTACGGGCTCGACGAGCAGTACGAACTGCTGCACGCCCTGCCGCCGCCGCAGCGCGAACGGCTGGGGAATCTCCTCACCACGCAGCCGAAGGACCGCTTCTACCTCAAGGGCCAGGCCGCCAACCGCAACCTCTGCTACCTCAAGTTTCTGCAGCTGACGCAGGACCGCGACCGCACGCTGTACTACCTGGTCGACAGCGACGAGAGCCTGTGCGTGAACCGGCAGACCGGCAGCGGCGAAGAAGTCGTCTACGCGCTGCCCTACTTTCACGCCATCGACCGCATCTTCCGCAGCACCGACACGCTGATGCTCACCGGCAAGATGGTCGGCGACCCGCCGGTGTCGCCGGCGGTGATGGCCGCCAACTTCCTCGACGACGTCGCCGCCTTCTTCGCGCGGCTGGCCGGGCTGGGCAGCGTTGACCCGTGCACATTCCACGGCGCGCAGGGGCCGGTGGCCGGCGACGCCGCCTACCACGACATGGCCAAACTGTTCGGCTTTGACACCCAGCCGGCGACCTTCCCCTATGCCTGCCGCCTTGCCGGCGAACACGACCACAGCGCGTGCCTGGCGGATTTTGCGGGGCGGCTCAATGCCTTCTTCTTTGGCGAGCACCTCACGCGCAAGACCGGGTTTGCCTACGGCAGCGGCTACACCGCGCTTGCCCCCGCGCGCACCGTGTATCCCGGCAACTACATCGTCAATTACGCCGGGCTCAAATACGTCATCCCCTTTGGCCACCTGCGTCTGCGCATGTCCGGCCCCACCGCCGGGCGGCTGATCGCCGCCGAAATCGGCCCCCGCTTTGCCTCGTTCAACATGCCCAACCTGCACCGCCGCACCACCGCGGCGGGCCTGGGCGACGACTTCCGCCCCGGCGTGGATGTGGGCGAGGCCAGCGTGGATGTATCCAACGAATTTGAGCGGCAGTTCTTTGGCGACCTGATGCTGTTTGCCACCGAAGAACTGGTGAAGCGCGCCGACGTGAACCAGCCCTTTGCGCAGGACGCGATCGAAGCCGCCGTCGCGCA
>Ga0180009_10006511_pt1 | contig 12227 bp, 12 predicted proteins | sample OS_PC_MetaG_FD_123537 | JGI IMG/M metagenome (GOLD analysis project Ga0180009, IMG submission 123537) | Groundwater microbial communities from the Aspo Hard Rock Laboratory (HRL) deep subsurface site, Sweden - OS_PC_MetaG | ecosystem: Environmental > Aquatic > Deep subsurface > Groundwater...
GCGGCCCCTGAAGGATAAATAGATATATCAAAAATAATACTTAAAATAGTTGGGCTATTGAGAGAAACTATATATGAGATATAGATTCCGCTAGCAAGTTCTTCAATAGGATTCATGATGCTCTCTTTGAAATTATCAATTTCTGATTCGATGAGATTATCTATTTCTTGGTTAACTTTTTTATTGTTAGTTTTAGGATAACGAACGCTGACAATTAAATCATCGGTTTCTTCTTCTATCTTTTCCTCGCTTATCTCTAAGCTTGCTTTTGTTTTCTTGGTTTCTTTGTTATTCTCTGGGCTATCTTGGAAAAATAGATAAGCCAAAAAAACTCCGCCCAAGAGAGCTAAGGCAATCAGAACAGCAACGATAATAATTAAACTTTTATTCATTAATCTATGATACCAAAAAACAAAAATTAATTAAATAGATTTGGGGATTTAGCGTAAGGAATACCAAGATGTTGGAAAGCGGCTTTGGTGGCGATACGACCCTTAGGAGTTCTTTCTATAAAACCGAGTTGCATTAGGTACGGTTCATAGACATCTAGAATAGCATCTTGTTCTTCAAGGCTGGCGGCAGCTAAAGTTTGGAGGCCAACAGGACCACCTTGAAATTTATCAATAATTGTTTTTAGTATTTTTCTATCGCCTGGTTCCAATCCAAGCTCATCAATGTCTAAAAATCTCAATGCTTCTTCGGCAATGTCTTTAGTGATTATTCCTTTGCCCTTTACTTGAGCATAGTCCCTGATTCTTTTGATGAGGCGATTGGCAACTCTTGGCGTAGATCTTGAGCACTTGGCAATAATATTTAAAGCTTCTGGTTCGGTTTTAATATTTAAAAGATTAGTAGATCTTTTTATAATTCTTTCCATGTCTTCTTCCTTATAATAATCAAGTTGAAAGGTCGCTCCAAATCTGTTTCTTAGAGGCGAAGACAATAGGGCTAAGCGAGTAGTGGCACCGATTAAAGTAAATCTTGGCAGTTCTAATTCCATTGTTCTTGCCATAGGTCCTCTGCCTAGAATAAGATGTAGTTTAAAATCTTCCATAGCTGGATAGAGGAATTCCTCTATTAGCTTGTTTATTCTGTGGGCCTCATCAATAAATAAAACATCTCCTTGATTGAGATTGGTAAGAATAGCTGCCAAGTCGCCAACTTTTTCTATAGTTGGTCCAGCGATTACTCGGATGTTAGCCCCAATCTCGTTAGCAATAATATGGGAAATGGTGGTTTTTCCCAATCCGCTTCCTCCGTAAAAAAGTAAATGTTCTATTGGTTCTCGCCTTTGTTTAGCTGCTTCAATAATAATTTTGATGTTTTTCTTCACTTTTTCTTGACCAACATAACCGTCCCACGTTTTTGGACGAAGGGTTAAATCAAGACTTTCATCTTGAATTTGAGTTGTAGGACTTGACAAATCTTCCATAATATATTAGAATGGAGCTATTAAAAAGGAAAAATAGATCCAGGGCTGGGGGTCTTGGAATTCTCTGCAGATGGATAGTTTGGCTTCGGCGAAACTACACCTCGGGAAAATTCTAAACTTTTGTTCCTAAGCTAAAGTCCTCCCCCAGCCCTAGGTCTATTTTTTTTATTCCGCAGTAACTCTCTCTACTTCTTCGATAGTGGTAATTCCTTCAATAACTTTCATAAAGCCGTCTTGTCGAACTGTTGTCATTCCTTTTTTGATAGCGAGGTTTCTCAAGGCAACAATAGAGGGAGCGGTTAGTATGAAATTCTCAATTTCCTCGTCAACAAGTAAAGCCTCAAAAATACTTATTCTTCCCTTATAGCCAGTTTCATTACATTGGTCACAGCCCTTAGTTTTAGCAATTTTCAAGTTTTGAGGTACATCGGTTACCTCTTTTTTTATTATTTTTATTTCTTCTGGTGTAGCCTTTTCGAGCTTAGAACATTCCTTACATACTTTTCTTACCAACCTTTGGGCAATGGCCATATTTATTGCCGGAGAAATATTAATTGCTTTTTCTCCCAACGCTTGAAGTCGAGCAATTGTTCCAGCGGCATCATTGGTATGTAGGGTTGTAAAAACTAAATGTCCTGTTAGGGCTGCTTGTAAAGCTGTTTTAGCAGTTTCTAAATCTCTGATTTCTCCAACAAGAATAGCGTCGGGATCTTGTCTCATTATTGATCTTAACCCACTGGCGAAACCATATCCCTTTTTAGCGTCAACTTGAGTTTGGGAAATTCCGTCTAAATGATATTCAATTGGATCTTCAAGAGTAATTATTTTCACATCTGGCTTGTTAATCTTTTTTAAAAAGGCATAAAGAGTTGTCGTCTTGCCTGATCCTGTTGGGCCAGTAACAATGATCATTCCGTTGGGTTTTTCAATCTCTTTATTAAAGATTTCTAGCAAGTCCTTTCTTAACCCTAATGCCTCCAAACTGATTAAGCTTTTAGGATTTAAAATTCTTAAAACAATTGACTCGCCATTTTCAGCTGGAAGAATAGAAGTTCTTATCTCAATATTCTCCCTACCTATTATAATAGAAAAACGACCATCTTGGGGCCGGTCGCTCACATTTAATTTCAACTTTGATAATAATTTTATACGAGATAGAAGTCCTCTGTATTTTTCAATGTCCATTTCTAAGATATCTTGCAACATTCCATCAATTCTAGCTCTGAATTTAACATTGCTTTCTTCTGGTTCAATATGAATATCTGAAGCACCTAAGCTTATCGCCCCAATTAAAATAATTCCTAAAACTTCTGTTGTGTTTCTGTTTAGAGATAGTTCAATCTTTTCTTTAAGCGATGGTATATTTTTAACCTTCTTTTGGACATCTTCAATAATGTCTTTCGGTATTTCAACTTCTCCTATGTTTTTCATTGCTTGTTTCATGTTATGATATATTAACATGAAAAAAGAATATATTACAAGTAGCATAAAAGAAACCCAGAAAATAGCCGAAGAATTTGCTAAAGAAATTTCAAAAAACCTGCCTTCAAGCAAGCAGGGAATTGTTATTGGGCTAAAAGGAGAACTTGGGGGAGGCAAAACAACTTTCACTCAAGCCTTTGCTAAGACCCTAGGCGTCAAAGAAAAAGTCTTAAGCCCCACATTCGTCATCTTCAAAAAGTTTGCCATAAGTCCGACTTATGCAGTTTCGCATAAGTCGGACTTATGCAAGCACTTATGCAAGCAAAATCTTTATCATTTTGATTGTTATAGAATCAAAGATTCTAAAGAGATTTTGGAATTAGGATTTGAAGAAATAATTTCCAATCCCCAAAATATCATAGTTATAGAATGGGCTGACAACATCAAAAAAATTCTCCCTCCAAACACCATCTGGATAAACTTCAAATTCATAGATACCAACACTCGTAAAATTATGATAAGATAGACGTATGGATAAAGATAAAAAGACACTGGTTATTATTGACGGGAATGCGATTGTTCATCGGGCTTATCATGCTTTGCCTCCTCTGAGAACTAAAAAAGGAGAACTCGTAAATGCTGTTTACGGTTTTTTGTTAGCTCTTTTTAAAGCAATTAAAGATTTTGAGCCAGATTATATCGTTGCTACTTTTGATCTTCCAGGAAAAACATTTCGTCATCAAAAGTATAAACTATATAAAGCCAATAGGGTGAAAGCCCCAGACGAATTATATGCTCAAATTCCCAAAATCAAAGAAGTTTTAAATGGTTTTGGAATAAAGATTTTTGAAAAGAAAGGATTTGAGGCAGATGATTTAATTGGAACAATTGCCAAGACGGTTCCTAAAAAACAAATTTATCCACCAATGGAAGTAATCATCTTAACTGGAGATATGGATGTTCTGCAATTAGTGGATAAGAATATTAAAGTTAGTGCTTTGAGAAAAGGAATTAAAGACACTGTTATTTATGACGAGGAAGCAGTTAAAGAAAAATATGATGGATTAACTCCGGAACAGTTGATTGACTACAAAGGGTTGAGAGGGGATCCTTCAGATAATATTCCTGGAGTTATCGGTATTGGAGAGAAAACAGCCATAGCTTTAATTAAGGAATTTGGCTCCATGGATAACATCTACGAAGGGATTAGTAAAAATACAAGAGGAATAAAAGAAAAAATTAAAGAGAAATTAGTTAATCAAAAGGACCAGGCTCTTGTTTCTCGAATGTTGGGAAAGATAAACGATGAGGTCCCTCTTGATTTTAATTTGGAAAAATGTACTTGGAAAGGATATAATAAAGATAAGGTGAATAAGATATTAGAAGATTATGGGTTTAAGAGTTTGGTTAAACGTTTATTTGAGCCCGCTAAGGTTGAGAGAAAAACTCAAAATCTATTATGATGTTTTTCCGAAAGAAGAAAACAAAACTAGCTAACAGTAATAGCAATATAGCTATCACAAACTATCTTACAGATGGGCTTTTGGTTTTTAACTCAGAGAATAAGCTTACTCTGCTTAATCCTAGGGCAGAAATGTTATTTGAAGTTTTAGAGGGAAGAGTGTTGGGTAAATCAATTCTAGAATTAGCCCGTTTTGAAAGATTAAGTCCCTTAGTCTCTCTTTTGGGAGGAGAAATAAAACCGATGGAAAAAACAGAGCTTCAGATCAAGGAAAATCTTATCTTAGAGATAACCAGTACTCCAATAGCTCGTGACGGAGAAAGAATAAATACGTTAATCGTTACACATGATATTACTAGAGAAAAATTATCCGATAAAATGAAGACAGAGTTCGTTACCTTAGCTGCTCATCAGCTAAGAACTCCTACTTCTGGAATAAAGTGGTCTCTTGGCGGAGTATTAGACGGAAGCTACGGAGAATTGAATGAATCTCAAAAAGAAATATTAACCAAGGCTTACAAAACAAATGACAAGGTAATTGAATTAGTAAGAGATCTTCTAGATGTTGCTCAAATTGAAGAAGGAAAATATCTTCGTAATCTTGTTTTGACTAGCATAGAAGATGTTATTAAGACTGTTTTAGAATCAAGAAAGCAAGAAATAATGAACAAAAAACTTAATGTTGAATTTCAAAGAGAAGATGTTCAAAAAATAATGCTAGATATTGAAAAAATGGAAATTGTTTTTAAGAATATATTAGACAATGCCATAAGATACACTAGCATTGGTGGGAAAATCATCATCACTCTAAATAGAAAAGAGAAAGAAAGAGAAGTAGAAATTCACATAAAGGATAATGGAATTGGGATTCCCGAATATGAGCAAGACAGAGTTTTTACTAAATTCTTTAGAGGTTCTAATGTTATGAGAATTGATACGGAGGGAACAGGACTGGGACTGTATATATCCAGAAACATTATTGAAGCTCATGGAGGTAGAGTTTGGTTTGAATCAAAGGAAAAACAGGGAACAACAGTTCATGTTACAATTCCTATCAAGGAAAGGTTTGGAGAGTTCTTGACAGGAAAATTTTACTAAATCCTTGTAATATATTAAAATAAACTAATAAACATTAAATAAATAAAAATATGAAAAAGATTTTAGTAGTTGAAGATGACAAGTTTCTTAGAGAATTAATTTCTCAAAAACTTGCAAAAGAAGGGTATGATGTTGCGGAAGCGGTTGATGGAGAAAAAGGAATAGAAAGCGTTAGATCAGAAAACCCCGATCTGGTTTTACTCGACTTAATTCTTCCCGGCATAGATGGTTTCGAGGTTTTAGCTAAAATGAAAGCCGATCCAAAATTAGCCGAGGTCCCAGTAATCATATTGTCCAATCTGGGTCAGAAAGATGATATAGAAAAAGGATTAGAAATGGGAGCCAATGATTATTTAATTAAAGCTCATTTTACTCCAGGAGAAATTATCGAAAAAATTGAAGCAGTCCTAAAATAATGCCAGAACTACCAGAAGTAGAGACAACAGTTAGAGGTTTGCAAAAGGTCCTTATTGATAGGACCTTTGTTGACGTTTGGACTGATATTCAGAAATTTACTAAACTTAAAAAAGAACTAAAGAATAAAAAGATTAAAAAGATCTGGCGGAGAGGTAAAAATATTATCTTTGACATTTCCGAAGATTACTCTCTTTTAGTTCATCAAAAAATGACTGGCCATTTTTTATATGATAATTGGAACAAAGAAGATAAATATAATAGCTACATACATCTAAAATTCTTTTTAGATAACGGAAGAGTGTTGGCTTTTTCCGATCTTCGGAAATTTGCTAAAGTTAAACTCCTAAAAACTAAAGACCTAATCAAAGAACTAGATTCTTTGGGACCAGAACCATTAGAAAAAGGTTTTACCTTTAATAAATTCAAAGAGGCTCTAAAAAATAAGAGAGGAAAAATTAAGCAGGTTTTAATGAAGCAAGAAGTTATTGTTGGAATAGGCAATATCTATGCAGACGAAATATTATGGGAAACTAAAATCCATCCCTTTAAAGATGTTTCAAAGCTAACCGAGAAACAGCTAAAAGATATTTATCAATCAATCAAGAAGACTTTAAGAAAAGCACTTAAGATGGGAGGAACAAGTACTTCTGATTACAGAAATATAAAAGGAGAAAAGGGAACCTTTGGGAAAGTAATAAAAGCTTACCGCAGAGAAGGAGAACAATGCTATCGTTGCAAAACCAAAATTCAAAGAAAAAAAATCAACGCCCGAAGCACTTGCTTCTGCCCTAAATGCCAAGCATGACCAAAACCCTGTTTAAAAGTGACGCCCCCTGTGACTTTTATAATTTTGGCTGTGGATAACTAGTATTGACAGGCTAAAATACAGGCGTAAAATAGAGAGTGTAATCACTAAATCACAAAGAGCATGTATAAAAGAATATTAGAAGAAACAATATCAAAGAAATTCTTTAAAGGAAAAATAATAATTATTGTTGGTGCAAGACAAACGGGCAAAACTACTCTTAGTTTAGAATTAACAAAAGAATTCCCTAAAAAGGATATCCGTTTATTTAACTGCGATAATCCAAGCGATAGAGAACAGTTAGCTGATAAAGATTTAGAATTTTTAAAACAATTGATTGGCAAAGCCAAGCTGGTTTTTATTGATGAGGCTCAAAAAGTAGAAAATATTGGAGAAACATTAAAGTTATTGGTTGATTTTTATAAAAAGAAAAAACAAATTATAGTTACAGGTTCATCCAGTTTAAATTTATTGGATAATACTCAAGAACCCTTAACGGGGAGAAAATATGTCTATCAACTTTCTCCTTTAAGCTTGCAAGAAATTTATCCCGACAAAAATTATTTAAAAATTATCAAAGAGCTAGAGAGTCTAATGATTTTCGGTTCTTATCCAGAAGTTGTTTCTCAGTCATCGTTTGAAGAAAAAAAAGAATTACTTCAAGAATTAGCTTCAAGTTATATTTATAAAGATATTTTAGGATTTCAAGATGTTAAGAGTCCAGACATTTTAGTAAAATTGCTCAAAGCGTTGGCTCTTCAAATAGGATCAGAAGTATCTTATAACGAATTATCAAACACTGTTGATATTGATAAAAAAACTGTTGAGCGATATATTCAGTTGTTGGAAAAGAATTTCGTTATTTTTAGATTAAAACCATTTACTAAGAATAAAAGAAGAGAAATTTCTAAATTAAGAAAAATATATTTTTACGATGTTGGTATTAGAAATGCAGTAATTAATAATTTTAATTTTTTAGACAGCAGAAAAGATGTCGGATCCTTATGGGAGAACTTTATGATTACCGAAAGAATGAAGTTCCGTTTTTATAATAAAATTGATGCAGAGCAGTATTTTTGGCGCACTTATGACGGCAACGAAATAGATCTTATTGAGGAAGAATCAAACCAATTAAACGGTTATGAGTTTAAATGGAATCCGCGAAAAGCTATAAAAAAACAAAATTTTGATTGGTTGAGTTCTTTCCAAGTGATCACCAAAAAAGAATTAGATCCATTTATTCTAGGAGATTAAATAAAAAACGCTTAAAGCTCTGACTAAAAGTGATGCGTCCCCTTTCTCCCTTTCTCAACTTTCTCAAAAAAACACCTTTGAGGTGTTTTTTGATTGCTTTATTTAAGCGATTTGGGATTTTATGATTAAACGGATTATTTTTTCGGCCCTTTCATTTTCGTCTAGTTTTGAACGAATTAATTTAATGTTTTGAATTATTTGAGGAATAATAATATATTCTAAAGCATTGACTCTTCGTCTGGTCTTCTCTATTTCAAAAGATAAAAGACGAGCCGAATGTTCAATATTGGCTAATTCTAACATCAGAGAAAAAGTATTTTCAAACTCTTTAATACTTTTTTCCATTCCAATTGGGAAAGAGAAATAAGAATAACTTTTTTCATCAGGCTCTATCTTGTAGGTCTGGCAAGAAAACACAGGAATCTTTACTCCCATAATGTTTTTTTCTTCCATTGAAACTTCAGCTTTCATTGAAGGTAAAAGAAAAAACTGCTCCACTTCTTTAGGAGAAAAGGGAGACGAAATAATAGCAAAGTCCTTTCCAGAATTAGAAAGCTTTTCTTCCATTTCAATTCTTTTGACCTTAGCTTCCTTAATAATTTCCATAAACTTTTTCATCAAGCCATCTCTCTTTTCTTTTAAGAGTTTATGTCCTCTTTGGGAGGTCTTTAATCTTATCTTCAATTTGATTAATTCTATTCTAGTTGGTTTTATTTTTTCCATATTTCTCTATGTGTTCGGGTTTTAATCTTTTTATTTCCTCTCTCGGCAAAATGTTAATTAATTCCCATCCTAAATTTAAAGTATCCTCAATAGACCTATTTTCTTCGTAGCCTTGAGCGACAAACCTTCTTTCAAAATCATCAGCAAACTGAAGATACTTTTTATCAGTTTCTGTTAAAGCTGATTCACCTAAAACTAAAGCTAACTCCCTGATCTCTTTTCCTCGAGCATAGAAAGCAAATAATTGGTTTAAAACTCCTGCGTGATCTTCTCTGGTTTTTCCTTCTCCAATTCCCTTATCTTTCAAGCGAGATAAAGATGGTAAAACATCCACAGGAGGATAGATGGCCTTATTATGAATCTCTCTAGACAATAAAATCTGACCTTCGGTAATATATCCCGATAAGTCGGGGATTGGATGAGTAATATCATCATCTGGCATAGTTAAAATAGGGATTTGAGTAATAGAACCCTTTTGGCCCTTTATCTTTCCAGCTCTTTCATAGATAGTGGAAAGATCAGTATATAGATAGCCTGGATATCCTCTTCTTCCCGGAACTTCTTTTCGAGAAGCTGAAACTTCACGTAATGCTTCGCAGTAATTAGTCATATCAGTTAGAATAACTAAAACATGTTGTCCTTTCTCAAAAGCTAAATATTCGGCTACCGTTAAGGCAATTCTTGGGAGAGTAATTCTTTCTACTACTGGGTCATTAGCTAAATTCATAAACATCACTGACTTAGAAATGGCCTTTGTTTTTTTAAATTCAGAAATAAAGAACTCAGCTTCTTCAAAGGTAATTCCCATTGCTCCAAAAACAATCGAAAATTCTTCTCCACCAGCTACTTTGGCTTGTCGGGCAATTTGAGCCGCTAATTTTGAGTGGGGTAGACCTGCGCCTGAAAAAATAGGAAGCTTTTGGCCTCGGACTAAAGTGTTTAAGCCATCAATAGTAGAAATTCCAGTCTGAATAAAGTCATCTGGGTATTCTCTTGCTTGAGGATTTAAGGGTAGTCCGGCCACATCTAAATATTTTTCAGCCACTACTTCTGGACCAGAGTCTTTTGGTTTTCCAGCCCCATCAAAAATTCTTCCCAAAAGATCCAAAGAAACGCCGAACTTCATTGTTTTTCCTAAAAACTTTACTTTGGAGTCTTTTAGGTTCATTCCTCGAACATCTTCAAAAACCTGAATTACTGCCTGATTTTTTGAAGCCTCTAGAACTTTTCCTCTCTTTATCTTTCCATCTTGAGTTTCTATTTCAACTAGTTCGTCATATTTGATACCCTCTACTCCATCGACGACTAAAAGAGGGCCAGCTGATTCTGTAATTGTCTTATATATTTTTTGCATAATTTTCGTGGTTATCTATTATTTCTTTAATCATTAAATATTGTTTTTCTAAAGAGGTATACGAATCTTCTTCGTCAAAAGCGTTTTGATGTAAGAAATCTTCTCTAATTGACTTAGCTGTTTTAAGGAGTAATTGATCTTTCGGAGATAGTGAATCCACTCCCACTAATCTGACAATTTCTTCTAAGGCAGCTTCTTTTTGTAATATTTTCATCGCTTTCACTCTCAAATCGTTAAACCCTTTCCCTCCCTTTTCTTCTAAAAATTCCTTAATGTCAGAATCATATAAAGAATAGGAATTTAACCAGTTAATAGCTGGAAAATGTCTCTTATAGGCCAAAGCAGAATCTAAAGCCCAAAAAACTTTAGTTACTCTTAAAGTGTTTTGAGTTACTGGTTCTGACAAATCACCTCCTGGAGGAGAAACCGCCCCGACGACTGTTAGATATCCTTCTCTATCATCTTTCCCCAAACATTTAAAGTAGCCAGCTCTTTCATAAAAAGCTGCTGTTCGAGATCCTAAATAAGCTGGATATCCTTCATCTCCTGGCATCTCTTCTAATCGGCCTGATATTTCTCTTAGGGCTTCAGCCCATCTAGAAGTAGAGTCAGCTAAAAGTGCTACGGAATAACCCATGTCTCGAAAATATTCAGCAATCGTAATTCCGGTATAAACAGAAGCTTCCCGAGCCGCTACGGGCATATTAGAAGTATTGGCGACCAAAACAGTTCTTTCCATTAAAGGTCTTCCTGTTTTAGGATCGTTAATTTCTGGAAACTCATTTAAAAGATCAGTCATTTCATTTCCTCTTTCTCCGCAACCGATAAAAATAATCACATCGGCATCAGACCATTTAGCAAATTGATGCTGAACCACTGTTTTTCCACTTCCGAAAGGTCCTGGAACGGATCCCGTTCCTCCCTTAGCAATAGGGAAAAAAGTGTCAATTACTCTTTGGCCAGTAATCAAAGCCGTATTTGGAATCATTTTTTTCTTAATTGGTCTAGGTTCTCTAATCGGCCATTTTTGAGCCATCTTTATTTCCTGACCGTCTATTTTAGCAATAATCTCATCAATAGTATAATCGCCCTCTTCGGCAATAAAATCAACTTTTCCGTTAATAGTAGGAGGAACCATTATTCTGTGAACAAAGAATTCTTTTTCTTGAACTTCTCCTAAGATATCTCCACCGCTTACTTCTTCTCCGTTCTTTCCCTTTGGTTTAAAATGCCATTTCTTTTCTGAAGCTAGAGCTCGACAATCAATTCCCCGACCAATAAAAGCTCCAGATTTTTCAACCAAATCCTTTAAAGGTCTTTGGATTCCATCATAAATATTAGCGATTAATCCAGGACCCAATTCTACCGACAAAGATTCTCCAGTTAGCTCAACTGGTTCTCCTGGACCAACTCCAGCGGTATCTTCATAAACTTGGATATAAACATCTTCACCCACAATTCTGATGACTTCTCCAATTATCTTTTCATTTCCAACTCGTACTACTTCATACATTTTTACTTCGCTAATGTTTTCGGCGACCACTAAGGGGCCAGTAACTTTTTTAATTCTTCCTTGTTCCATAATTTTAATTCAAGATTCGATATTAATTCATTAACGAATCAAGATTCTCTTATTTTTTATTTATAATCCAATATCCGCCCCCAGGGCTCTTTCTATTGTTTTTTTTAAACTTTCTTTTCCAATCCCTTGATTATTATTAGTTCCAGGTATTATTAAAATAGCCGGTAATGATTCTTTGTAAAATTGCTCTATTTTGTTTTTATATTTCTCAACGATATTTTCGGTTACAAAAAGAATGCTGTAATTGCTGTTCTCTATCTCTGTTACGGCTAAATTGAAATCTTTCTCTTTATCAACCCCAAAAACAGAAACCCCTAAAGATTTAAAAGCTAACACTATTTTTTTCTCTCCTAAAATGGCAACTTTCATTTTTATTATATTGGTAAAATATTACTTTTAAGTTCTTTAATCGAAAGACTGCTTTCTTTGGCAAAGAAAATCAATCTAATATTAGAATGAGCATTAATCTTTCGATAGAAATAAGAAACCACCTTGTCAATTCCGGTTCCTCTATTTCTTTCTTTCTCTAAAATCTTTTCTGATAAAAATATTTCCAACATTTTTTCTAATTCAACTTCGCTATTGCTTTTATCAAATTTTGAAATAATCAAAGATAGGTTATATGCTTCTAAAAACTTATCTAAGTTTTGAGAAAAGGCTCCTCCTTTTCCTAGTAAA
>Ga0180009_10006512_pt1 | contig 12227 bp, 10 predicted proteins | sample OS_PC_MetaG_FD_123537 | JGI IMG/M metagenome (GOLD analysis project Ga0180009, IMG submission 123537) | Groundwater microbial communities from the Aspo Hard Rock Laboratory (HRL) deep subsurface site, Sweden - OS_PC_MetaG | ecosystem: Environmental > Aquatic > Deep subsurface > Groundwater...
ATCCTGCCATGTGCAAAAATCTGCCGAACGCGCGTAAGCAAATTGATATTCGCCGGGAATATAGTTCGCAACAAGATAATAGTAACCATCGTACCAGAAGACATTGTGATCCTTCAGGCCAAAAGAGGTGGGAAACCAACCCGGCTGTGGACAAGGAGCGGCGAGAGGAGCCGCGCGCACCACGCGCCACATCAATACGCTCAAACCAATCCCTAAGAGGATCCACCCGATTCGTTTCCAAAGCATTACGATCAGTCGATAGTGGTAATTTTGCTCATGGATTCCATTCCAGATAGAATGGATTCAAATCTATATCCATCGAAGCAGCCGGGGGTACAGAATTGCCCAGCGCATCCCAGGCGGCCAGAGGCGCAGCGGACAGGTTAACCGAATGCGTATTTCCATCTAACGACCATAGTACCCAGATACGACGATCGCTCCGCTGGAACTCGTACCCGGTCACCCCCGTATATTCAGTAATGTGCCGCACCCAGGCCGCGTCGCGCAGTTCATTGCGGGCAAATTGGAAAGCCGTGTAGGCCGGGCGGGGGCTGAGATCGGAGTTAAGTAAGCCCGAGTTGCGCCAGCCCAGCACGCTGTACCAGAGATTCGCACGCAGTCCCTGGGCAATCGCCGCGGCATAGGCCTGCGTCACAAAGTAGGCTTTGGTGGTCTCGAACGTCGAATCGTTGCTGCAAGAGTCACACAGGATTGCCACTTCGGTATTCATCAGGAACTTGCCAGAAACACCATACTGGCTCAGCAGGCTCTGAATAAACTGAGTCTTTGCAACCAAAACAGGGCCGGTAGTATTCCAGGCGCTTTGCCAGCCGGGGCTGTCATACTGTCCTCTTTGGCCTTGATAGTAGTCATAAGAATGGAAACTCACCCCGTCAAAGTAGGGAGCACCATTATTACGCAGGATGCCCTCCAGAAACTTGGGAGGCAGATTGCTATTCCCAACCGTAGCACATCCCGCTCCAGGTCGCGGGTCACAATCCAACAACAGCCCGCCTATTAGCACCTGCGCTTGCGGATCGGCTGCCTTGATCTGTGGATAGGTCGCCTTTAGCATCTCAGCATAGTATCCACCGCCATAATAATCATCGCTCTGATCGCCCCAGCAACCCCAAGCGCTGGTTGGTTCCACCAAATGATAATCTATATCCGGCTCATTCCAGATTTCCCAGTATTTCACATTGTATGGCGGCACACTGTAGCGCGCTACCAGATCGTGCACAAAACTGGCAAACGCTCCTAACTTCTCTGGCTTGATTGGACCGCAAGAGTAGCCTGCCACTTGTTGTGCCCACGAGGGAGTAACACGCACGCTCAAAATTGTTTGCATCCCCTTGTCTGTAATGTTACGTAGTTCCTCGTCCAATCCCGCGAGCGCATTCCAATTGCGCTCCCCCTCCACTGGCTCCACAGCCGCCCAGGAAACTGCACTGTGGCTTCGCACCCAGTATGTTCCTGCTTGGGCTACCTGATTTAATGTATCTCCAGGGGTGATCTGCTCCATAACCATTCCCCAAACAGGTATTCGAGTAGCAACCGGCATAGTAGACGTTGCTGTTGGTAAGGATGCCTGAGTTGGGAATGGCGATGGTGAAGGCATAGATGACACCAGCGTTGGAGTCGAGATTAACAAGGGGTTTGCTGTGGGCGAAGGAATTACTTCTGGGAGACAGGCAGTTAGACAGAAGACCCCAATCGCCCCAATGAATAAGAAGCGACTTGGTTTCATGGATTGAACTCAAGGTAGAGCGGGTCGAGTGTTACCGCTATAGGGAGAGATGGATTAGTGGTGCACTGTCCCAGGGCATCGCAAGCGACCAATGGGGCAGGAGATGGCGTAACAGGGTAAGAATTTCCATCCAGTGACCAGAGTAGCCAAATACGACGATCACCGCGGTTAAACTCGTATCCTTTTATGCCAGCATATTCGGTGATTTCTCGCACAAAACCCGCATCGCGCAATTCATTGCGGGCGAATTGAAAAGCAGTATAGGCTGGACGTAGGGTGAGATCCGCATTGAGCAGGCCCGAATTGCGCCAGCCCAATAGGGTATACCACAAATTCGCTTTCAATCCCCGCGTTATTGCGGAAGCATACGCCTGAGCCACATAGTAAGCCTTGGTCGTTTCATAGACTGTGTTGTTGTTGCTGCACGAGTCGCAGAGAAGCGCCGATTCGGTATTCATCAGGAACTTGCCAGAGACGCTATACTGGTTCAACACACTCTGGATAAAGTTTGCCTTGGCAATCAGCACTGGGCCGGTCGTGTTGTCCCAAGCGCTCGACCAATTGGGGTTGTAATACTGCCCCAGGGCGCCCTTGTAGTAGTCATAGGCGTGGAAACTCACGCCGTCAAAGTAGGGGCCACCGTTATTAATCAGGATGCCCTCCAGAAACTTGGGAGGCAGATTGCTATTCCCAACCGTAGCACATCCCGCTCCAGGCCGCGGGTCACAATCCAGCAACAGCCCTCCTACTAACACCTGCGCTTGTGGATCGGCTGCCTTGATCTGAGGATATACCACTTTTAGCATCTCGGCGTAGTAACCACCTCCATAGTAGGGATCGCTCTGGTTACCCCAGCAGCCATAGCCGCTATCTCCTGGGACCAATGAATGGTCAATGTCCGGTTCATTCCAAATTTCCCAGTATTTCACATTGTACGGTGGCACACTGTAACGCGCTACCAATTCACGCATAAAGGTGGCGAATTCGTCGAAATACTCCTGCTTCATTGGGCCACAGGAATATCCGGGGTATAGCTGTGCCCAATCAGGCGTATAGCGCGCATTCACAATGGGCGTCAACCCCTTGCCAGCCACATCCTGCATTTGCTGTTTCTGACCGTCCAGTGCGCTCCAGTTGCGCGCGCCCGGACTGGGTTCCACGGCTGCCCAAGACACGCCAATTCCCCCAACCCAGGTTGCCTTTGCTTCAGCAACCTTGCTTAGCCCGCCACTCTCGGTGACCGAGTCCATCTGTATTCCAAATACAGTTGGAGGCGGTGGGTAACCCTTGAAAACAAGCGGCAAGTAGATTTCAAAACTACCAGAGGCATACGCCGGTTGTCCTGCCCCCAGTTGTACGAGACTGCTGCTTGTTGAGTGGGTATCGCCAATCGGCATTGAGAAACCCGAGAACCCACTCAACAGCGCAATTGCCCCGCCAATAACCAGCATCTTCAGAAAGCGAATTTGTTTCATAAGCCTACACTCCTTTGTAGAAACTGACTATCGTTATGATCGAAATGAGATCCAGTATAAGAAATCCAACGAAATATAAGTATGCGCTCAACTTGAGCCAACGTTGGCGAGGCAGCCCAGCACACCAACCAGCAGAAAGGAACATCATCGTGGGGATTATAGCAGGATAACCATAACGTGCTGTAGGAATGTAAATCTGACCAAAAAGACTAGGAAGGCCACGGATAAATACACTCGACCATATGGTTAGCATGGCTAAGCCCAACCAAGCAATTGCCAATTTCGCAGACTTGGATTTCATCCTACCAATGTTCCAAAGACCCAAGGGGGCACCCAGAAGGCTTAGCGCAGTCGTCCACTTGAGTACTTGGTAACAAAGCGAGGGCAGGCTGATATGTCCCCAGCCAAAGTATCCCCAAAACGTTTGAAAGAGCCTGGATGCAGTTGCCCGATATATCCTGCTACTATTTTGGAGATCGAACAACGCGTTCACGAAGCCAGTAGGAGACAAGTGGGCCGCCCACGGAAACCGCTTTGATAACATTTCCACCCATGGCCGTACGAATGGGCCAGCCCATTCAGCTGAAGCATTGCGAACTTTGTTTCTGAATTGGCGGTTGCCCCAATTCCCCTGTTCTGCGCGTGGATTATCAAAGACAGGAGACGTTTCCAGGGGCCATTCCCCTTCCAGAAGGATAATTCCATCGTAAAAAATTGTAACCGCCTCATTTTGTCCCTGAGCGGGGACAGCCTGCAAGATCACCCATACACGGTTTGCGTCTTCCGCAATCATCGCTTGACTTGCATGGAAAGAAGGGCGAACATCCACATTCACTTGCTCAACGATCGTCTGATGGCCATCAGATAATATCGGCAAGTCGGCTTGAGTCGGGGCAGATGCCCATATCCACGCTCCAATCGTCACGGTCTTGCCTTTGAGTTCCTGAACTTGTTCGGCTAACAAAGGCTGACTCACTCTTGAGGTTTCGGCTGAACCCAGGGGCGTCTTTAAACCGATGGCATAATTCCCTACTGGCGCTTCAGACATTCCAACTCGTGTTGGCTTCTCTTGCATGGAATCGCGATACCATAAAGAAGCATCGCCCCAAGAAAAGACGGACACAGTGGCAATGATCGAGGCTATGAAGAATAAGGCCCAGGTAGCGAACCACCAGCGAGACCGGCGCAGCGCAAGAACGACAGCAAGGAGTGCCAGAGGAAACGCAACCAGCACAGTGTTCTTCGTCAGTAGACACAAACCGGCAGCCACAAGCGCTCCAATTACTCGTCCAAGTGAGAATCCACGAAGGATCAGCCTTACTGAGGCTAACAAGAAGAGCGAGAATACAAAGGCAGCGCCGACGTCGTTATTGACTGCCGTCATGAGATCCGCGAAGCCCGGCAGCAGAGCCATTGTCCCCGGGACGATCCAACGCAATGGATGGCCCAAGGGAACAAACTCACACAGAACCTTATAAGCCAGCCAGAGCGTCGAGAGATACAACGCGAGGGAGACCAATCTGGCTACGTAAAGCTGCGTATCTACATCCGCGTTTAGAATGAACCGCAACGGGAGCGCCACGAGGATGTGATAGAGCGGCAGGGCGCCTGTCACGTTTATCCCGATCCAGATTGGTTGCTCTTGTGAGTCCAGATCGGGCAAAAAACCCAAGCCTTTGAAAAACCCGTGCTCGATCATCGAAGTGGCAATCTCGCGCCGCTTCGCCTGGTCGTAGGCGGGGTACTCTGGTAGTGATTGGCGCGAGGCTAACAACCAGGCATATTCGAAATGGCTGGGTTCTTCATAGTGCTGCCAGGGCGGCATTATGAAGACAAAAATCAATCCATTCACCAGGCCCAGCACCATAACAACAGTCAGTATCCAGTGTTCTTTGCGCGGTTCATTCAAAGAGGTCACGGAGGACTCGGAAGAGGCCGATGTATTGAACATGGGAGGAATCACTTGCCTTGGCCGAATGTCCCGCCGCGCGATAACCTTCGCCGCTGCCACTCTTCAACGAGCACGGTCAGACCAATGGCCGCCCAGATCATCGCGAATCCATCCACCGGCGTGCGAAAGCGAGTCCCAGTAAAGTAAAGGACCGAAGTTGCCACATTGCCGAGAAAAACCAGAATCAACAGACTGTGCTCACGCCAACGGGCGCCCAAATGGAACAGACCGAGCAGCGCAAACGGAATCAGCGCCAGCCAAGCCACCACAAACGACACAATGGCAAGGTCAAACATCGAGATACGGGCTGCTTCATAGTTGCTTCCGATATTCGGGCGGAAAAACATAGAGTAGAGCAGCTTGCGACCGAGTAGGGATAGAAATTCGCCGGGCGAATTCCGAATGAACTCAAGACCTTGGGCATAGAAGAATTGATCCCTGGCTGTCTCAGTCCGATTGGCAACCCCGAGTACAAGGTTCCGATCTATCTCGGTGGGAAAAACATACTCCCCTGTGGCGTGAGGGTTATTCCCTATCCAGAAGTTTAGCCCTCCGTTGGTAGAAGATAGCAACCAGGTACCTTGAACTTTGGAATTATACGCAACCCACGGCGCCAGCGTAACACCGGCAGCCAAGCCAAAGAGCAACGCGAATTTTCCCCAAACTCTCCAGTTTCCTCTCAGATACCACGTTAGCCAGACGACAGCCAACGGCAGCACCACAAGCCACGTAGATCGGGTCAGAGCGGCAAGAGATAGCAGTACTCCCGCAGGAATTGCCAAACCGGGCGAATGTTGTTTCGCCGCTCGCAACAACAGCCAGATACCCGGGATGAAAAAAAAAGTTTCCAGCGTGACCGTGCTGAGATCGCTGGCATAACCTACGGCTGGTGGGTAAACGGCCCAGAACAAGGCAGCCAGCACCCCTTGCCGCGCTGAGCCGCCCACCTCTCGGGTCAGAGCATACAAGCCCAAAACGACCAAATCCGAGGCGACGATCTGAATCGCCTTGACCAACCAATCGCCGTTGGCGGGCCAGAGCGACCGTGCCGAAGCAAGAAAGAGAGGGTACACCGGCGGGATGAAAGAAGTGGGCTGATTGGGCGATAGACCGTAAAAAGAAAAAGAGTATGTGCCATGCTGAACGAGATTCCTCGCGATCTCTTCAAATTCAAGCTCCCAGGGTACCCGCGAACTGCCGACGAAAATAACTACCAGAACGCGCAACGCGACACCGACTGTCAGAATCAGGGTCAGGGGCATGATGTTTTTTCGATCCACAGCTTTCACCCCTCGCTTTCCTTCGGGTTGGCCGGAGCCTGAAATTCGAGAATCTGATAATAACTCATCCAACGCAATCCAGGGAAAACGCGATACAACAGATTGTCCACGCACCGAGCCAGCGTGAAGAGCGTACCGCTTTCAGTACGCAGCAGATATTTTACCACCAACTGCATCAACACCATTCTGCCGATGTGAATTCTTTTAAAGGCAAACGCTCTGGAAAAATTCTCAATTTCTCGTGGGCGCAGCGGATACTCGCTGGGGCTACTGTACCGGGGTACGCCAAATCGTCCAACCACCAAGCGGCGCGCGAGGAGCAAGAGAGGATTGCGCGCGGAATTCTCGTGAAAGACAGCTCGCCCCGATGGCCTGAGCACGCGTGCCACTTCTTTGCCGAATTCCCGGTGATCGTCCGTGTGATGCATGACCATCGAACCAAAGATCGCGTCGAAACTGGCATTCGGAAACGGCAGATGGTGCATATCGGCAACAAAACCTTGTGTGGGATATGGTGCCGCCGCTTGCCGCGCGCGCTCCACGATCGCGTCTGCCAAATCGAAATGATAAACCTGCGCGCCCAGGCGCGCGAGGTTCCTCGTCCACACGCCCGCGCCGCAGCCGATTTCCAACACACGCGCCCCGCGCAATACCTCCTGACCTAACAATGAGAGGATCAGGCGATATTCATTGTCATCGTAAAAGATGTACGGCTCGGAGTGATCCTCCCAATGCTCACGTTCGCGTGTCAACGTCGTGTTCATCTATCTCTCAAACCGCTCCCCTACCACTCAGGACCGCACTGAACGTGCGCCAGAGAATCACAAAATCCAACGATAGGCAGCAGTGCTCCACGTAATAAATGTCTTCGTCAATATGCTCGTGCATAGGTTGTTTACGTCCATTGACCTGCCACCAGCCCGTCAAACCGGGTTTGACGGCAAACCGCTGCCGCTGCCAAACCGCATAGTGAGCCAGAAACGGCAGTTGCTCCGGCCGCGGACCTACGAGGCTCATCTCGCCGCGCAGGATATTGAAGAACTGTGGTAGTTCATCAAAGCTCGTGCGACGCAGAAAGCGTCCCACGCGCGTGACCCGTTCGTCATTCTGACCGGGTTTCTTTCCATAGGAAGTTCCGTTCCAATACATCGTGCGAAACTTGTAACACTTGAAATGCTGCAAATCCTTGCCCACACGCTCTTGCGCAAAGATCACGGGACCGGGAGAATCAAGTTTAATAGCCACCGCCATGGGGAGATACATGAGAGCCGTGAAAAGCAAACCCAGGAGGGCTCCTATGATATCCATAAACCGCTTCGCGATCTGATAGAGCATGCTATCCTTCCTTTTTGTGCGGTATCGCCGGGCGAAAAAAGAACATCCCCACTGTTCCACCCGCCACGCCAATGGCAAACGCCAAGGCCCGCACGACGATAAAAACCAGCGCGGCTATCACCAGCGCATTGTCTTGCTGCACGGCACGCCGGACAAAGGGGATGGCACTGAGCCACAAACCGATCAGGGCCGCCACTGCTCCCCATACCAGGGGTGGAAAGACAAACGCCAACCCGGCTAACCCCAATACCAAATACATCAGCGCGATCTGCACCTTGAGCAGCTGCGGCGTGTAGGAATCACGCATAGCCTTGCCTGGGTGCAGCCGATAGACCATCATCCGCCAATAGCCGCGCTTGATTTTGCGGCACAGGTAGGCGCGCCAGGTATTCGGATGCCGATGATAGACGACCGCCTGTCGATTGAACATCAACCGACACCCGGCACGCGCCAGGCGATACGAGAGATCCACATCCTCATTGTTCGCCTGTGGAAAGGCCGGATCAAAGCCGCCCATCTCCCGCAGCACGGCGAGGCGAAACGCGGCGGCGTATGTGTCAATAAAGTCAATTGTTGCCAGTCGCTCCAGCCGATCATAACGTTCCTCAAACTCACACTGCGCCAGCCGCGCCACGCGCTCCTGCTGATGCGTGCGATAGGAACCCTTTACCCCCACTACCCGCGGATCAGCAAAAGGACGCATCATTTCGGCAACCCACGTAGGCACCGGCTCGCAATCTGCATCGGTAAAGAAGGCAATGTCACCGCGCGCCTGGCGTATCCCCAGGTTGCGCGCCGCTGCTGGACCTTGGTGGGGTTGCTCTAGCAACTGTGCACCATACGCCCGTGCCACTTGGGCGGTTTGATCTTGCGAACCGTCATCAACCACAATGATTTCGTCTGGTGGCTGCGTTTGCCTCTGTAAAGCCGCCAGACACGCCGGCAATGTCTGTGCCGCATTGTATGCTGGTATGATGATGGAAATCATCTTGTCCTATTTCCCAGACGGTTCAGCATGGCTGCCGCTTCGGCTAACTTTTGCCAGGTGATCTTTTCACGCCATAGGCAATAACCGCCAATCAGTACAATCGGCACGTAAATCACCAGGTACAGGACGACACTATACCCCAGGGCCACATTCTTGTCCACGGCAAAAATCGAGAGGGTTAGAATCACCAGGTATTGAAAAACTCCGATCCGCCCCGGTGAAGAAGGGACAGCCATGCCGACCTGCAGCACCACCAAGAGGAGCAGGGAAGCCCAGAACGGAAGCGCAAGTTCCAGCGCCAGAAAAACCAGGTAATTGGTGAGCGAGCTGAGTATCCAGACAATCAATGACCAGCCGAGCAAACCAATCAGAAGGCGCGGGCGGCGCACCACGTCCAGACTGGCTAATCCGTAGCGCGTCTGCCGCACCAGCCATTCCCGCCACGCCGATGGAACGAAACGGCTTGTCCGCTCCACCATGCGCAAGATGAAATCTCTTTGCCAAGCCAGCAGTACAAAACACGGCACCAGGATCGCAAGGACCAGTGCCATGCCCCGCGCTGAACCAGCCAGCCATTCAGGCAGCGCCATTTGCGATGACAACACCGTCAGCGAAAGCAGCAGAAATAGAAGGTCCGCCACTTTTTCCACCGCGACGGTGCCCAGGACATAGACCTTGCTATCTGCCTCGGCTTCCCCCATAAGGTAAGCCCGCGCGAAATCGCCCAGACGCGCCGGCAAAAAGGAATTCACCATCATTCCGACGGACAATACCGAAAACGCTCTGCCGAAGGAGGGCGCTTTGCGTACGGCGAGCAGCAACTGCCAGCGGATTGCCTTGGCAGCGACGCTGAACACAAAGCTGGCCACTGCCGCGCTCAAGAACGGCACATTCACCCGACGCAGCGCGTTTGCCGTCTCCCTCAGGTCAACGTCGCGCAGGGCTAGCACAAGAAAGCCCAGACTGAATAGGATGCCTATCCACAGCTGCCAATTTCCCATGCCCCATCGCTGCAGCGCAGACGGAACGGCACGCGGCTCTTTTCGAAGCGCCTTCTCACCCGTGCCTGGCGTCAACTTCATGCGTTGCTCATCTTCCTGGCTTGCCAGCAGGTCTGCAGCACGAACATGAGCGCCAGAACTGCCCACAAGAGACGTTCCCATACAGCCGACACGCCACCTGCCAATCCCAGGCAGAAGAATACCAGCCCCAGATCAATCATGATTCGACAAGCAGGCATTTCAAGCGCCTGCCTGAATCGGCGTTTCTGTTGGCTCGCCAGGTAGTTAGCAAAACTCAAGACGGCGGTCACGAGACCCAGCCCTAAAATCCACAGCGCGCCGAACCCAACTGAATACCAATCAATCATTCGCGTGATCCATTTTCCGCTCCCGTTGTAGGAACACTGCTATCTACCACAGCCCAATTGTCCTGCGCTTGCCGGTGCAACCCGGCGATCAACCCCAGCAGCATCCAGAACAGCACCCCCGGCTTGGCTCCCAGCGCCACCGCGTCCGTCAATCCATACAGCAGGTGGGCGAGCAAGCCACCACCCAGGCCAAGGGCCAAAGAACGAGTGACCAGTGACCCCCCTTCGGGGACTTCGCAGCGCTCAGTGTTTAGTGGTGGATGGCGAGTGGCTCTCCATACATCGGCCAACATCCAGAAGGCGCCGATGTACAGGGCAATGAAAGCGATCAACCCAGGGATGCCCAAATCCAGCGCTGCCTGCAAGAATTCGTTGTGAGCATGACCGATGTCTGTATCCGGACTGATCAGAAACAGTGGATACAGCACGGGGACGACACGCCGAAAGGTGTTCATCCCCATCCCGGTAAAAGGGAAATCCTGGATGCCGTAGATCGCCCGTGACCAAACCTCCAGGCGGCCTTCGAGCGAGTTCAGAGAAAGCGCCGGGTCAGCCGCCAGGTCGCTGCCCGCAATCCAGGTGCGCACCGCCTCCCAGCGGGAAGGAACGAGGAACCCAAGAACAATCGCAAGAACGACGAGGGCGATCAGGCTGTACCATCGCCATCTTCGCGGCAGTGCGATCAAGATCAGCGCGGACAGGGTCAAAGCCAGGCCAATGTAGCCCCCCCGCGACTGGCTTAGTAGAAAAACCGCAGCGACGAAGAATGTCGCCACCAGACAAAGTATCGTCATCACCACTAGCATTACAGCGCGATGTTGCTTTTTCCTTTGCCAGCATGTCATTCTGAGCACCCTGGCGCTTTTCCAGGGCGCGAAGAATCTCGCATTTGCCAGGCGGAGACCCTTCGGTCGCAAAAAACGCTCCCTCAGGGTGACACGTTGTGTCCTCGTGCCCCCGTTCTTTGGGGGTTGTGGTGAAAAAAACAACGCAACACTTACCGCCATCATCACCGGCAAAACCCATCCCAACGCCCCGGCTACCTCGTTGGGATGGAAGCCCGATTCAGCCCCCTGCAACCCCTTGATAAGCATCGGTAAGCGAGCTAGGATTGGTTCTAAAAAGCTAATCTTAGAAGAAGCCCAACGCGTGCCCAAGGATCCCAACACAGCAATTCCCAGGCCGATTCCCAAGAACGCCAGCAGGCTCAACCACCAGCCCCGCACCCGTTCCCCCTCCCGCGCCACTGCAAAGAAGACACCCATCCCCAGCACCATCCCGCTGATCTTGGGCAGACTGATGGCAACATCATACGTCGCCCAGGTGCTCACCAGCACCATGAAGAACATCAGCAGCAGGGTCGCATTCAGCGGCGTGCGCGGCAGTGGCTCGCGACCTGCCAGCCAGGCGACGATCCACAGCCCCGGCACCACTAAGAGAGCCAGCGATCGGCTGGGAGAGGGAAAGAGCAGAAACGGGGCTGTAAGTGCAAGCCAGAGCCAATGCCCGCGATCAATAAAAATGGCTATCTGCCGGAGAACAACTGTTATGCGGTTCAATCTGAGGTTACCCAAAAGATCCGAATCCCATCGGCATTGTAGACAAGTGTGTACCGTTCTGGTTGATGCTCGAAGAAACTCGCTTTCAAGATTCCACCGCGCCGTCCCAGGTAAATGTATTGTACCGGCTGTGACCGAATCCACTGTGATACCACATCGCCGTCATTGATCGCGTTGGGAATGAAAATGGTTGCACGATCTGCGAGTACTGAAATCCAACTGCCACCAGCGGATGGGACAAATGTCGAGTCGAACCACGCGAAGGAGTTTACCAGAAAGCGGTCGCCGGGTTGATGAGCGACACCATCTCCCGCGCGCCCAGAAGGCTGATGGCTGAGGATATCCGGTCGCTCGCGCAGCACCACCTGGCGCAACGCGGCGAGATCACAGATATCCACCTGGTAGAAAGTCACTTTCTCAGGCAGTTGCTGGCGCTGACCGCGCGCCAGATTATCCACCACAACCACCCGCTGCCCGGCCTGCAGGCAGGCGCGGGCGAGCCACGAACCGATGAAACCAGCCC
>Ga0180009_10006513_pt1 | contig 12226 bp, 10 predicted proteins | sample OS_PC_MetaG_FD_123537 | JGI IMG/M metagenome (GOLD analysis project Ga0180009, IMG submission 123537) | Groundwater microbial communities from the Aspo Hard Rock Laboratory (HRL) deep subsurface site, Sweden - OS_PC_MetaG | ecosystem: Environmental > Aquatic > Deep subsurface > Groundwater...
AGGCATGAACCGTCAGTGAAACACGGCCAAGCGGGCACTTGGCGACGTCTGCACTCTTGCTTGGCCGTGCCACCCAGAGCCAGAGCAGAGCCTTTTCGGCGCACGCTTCCTGGCCCTGGCCCTAGTCCTAGCGCTGGTGATGCGTTTCGACCGAATTGATGGGTTGTTGGTAGCGCGTCTATGCGGCGCGTCTGGTGATGCCGCCCGGTACGGACGGTCTACCTACCGAGGCGATAGTCGCCAAGTTGCGATCAACGTCACAATGCCGGCGTCCGGTTTGGGAAACTGGATCCCACGGAACGAACGCTGGATACACCATGCGACCTCGGACTCCGGCAGATCGTGCCCCCCGATCCGCGTGTCCGATGCCACCCCGTCAAGTCCCACGACCATCCGGAGCATCACGTGTCCGCTCATGGAAGGGGACGCGCCAAGAGCGTCCGCGTAGCAGGCACGAACGAGCCCTTCTCTGCGAGTGAGCGCCGCTCGGATGCCCCCCGGCTCGAGCCGCCCGTTCACGGCGAGCGCGCCGAGCATCACCCGCGGTACCTTGGCCCTGGATACACGTCCAAATGCACTCGACGCTGCAGCGGGCGCGGAGGCCGGCAATTGCAGGTCCGGGAGCAACAGGTGCGCGCGAGCAAAGGCTTGCTCCGCACCCGTTTCATCGCCCGTGACAGCGCGCGCCATGCCAAGCGCCCGCCATAGCTTGGCCACGGTCTCCGCCGAGCACAGGTACGTGTCACAACGCTCACCGAACTCCAGCCCCCAAGGATCCGCGACCGGTGAATTGACACATGGCCGTCCGGCACAGCGCTCCAGTGCCCGCTCCGCCCAACTCGCCAGGCCCGGTGAGACGTCCGTGCTCCGTCCATCGACATCCAGCTCGTCGTCCAACTCCTGCAGGGACGGGCGCGCCCGCGCGAACCACGGCCGCACTGCAGGAAGCATGTCATAGCTCCCTCCAACTCGGACCGACCTTCGCTGAGACGCGACCGCGTCGCCGATGGCGACCAAGTCCTGCAACGACGTCGACGAGCTGAAGCGGATGATCGCCGTATCCCTTCGCCTGTCGTTCTCGTTGGCATGGGATCCATGCATCCGCCACTGATTGCGCATGGCCCCGGCGAGGGTGGGGAGGGACCGCGGCAACACCTCCTCCGCGTTCACGACGTGATGCTGCGCCCACCGCAGCACGAAGCGCGCGGGATCGGTCGCATCGATGTGCAGAATCTTTTCCGCTTCCATTGAGCCGTCGGGATAGGGGGCCGGAAGCACGGCCAGGACACCGATTCGCAGTCGGGCGCCGCTGCGGCGCGGCATGACCAGATCCTCCACGGGCGACACCAGGTAGTCACCGAGAACGCCGACTTGGATGGGTTCGTCGCTGGGCAGGCCTTCGAACACGGCGGGCGTCGTCGGGGTCCAGGGCAACTTCTTGCCCGCCAAGACCACCTCCGCATTCGCCGTCACTTCGCCCCAGCCCGCGATCGGTACGAGCTGAACTTCCAGTGTGTTCGGCTCGATTCGTCGATCCGCGACCAGCTCGCCCGGCGACCCCTGCCCGTACTCGAGCGACTCGAGCGACAGCTCACGGGCCTGGTAGGTGGCCGCACCGAACGGTGCCAGCAGCAGCACGAGGACCAGGCCAACGGGACGCAGGAAGGTCGAACGTGCTCCATCGATGCGCGCGCCGAGGCCGATGAGCAGAACCAGGACCACGAGGGCGAGCCCCACGAACCCGATGTTCCACACGTTCTCGGTGACCCTCTCGTACATCGCCGGAACCCTCGACAGCTTTGCCTCGGGATCGACGGCCTCCGAGCCCAGCAAGGAGTGGACGACTTCCCGAGCGTGCAGCAAGCCCGCTACGATCGTCGCAGCGACGGCACCGATGGCGCACACCCCGGCGACGAGGGTCATGGACCAGGCGCGCTCCGTCTCGGCGCCGGAAGGTTCCGTTCGCCGCAGGTTGCGCGTACCGATAAGGACTGTGGCGAAGGCCAAGCTCGTTGCCAGCGCGATCGGGACGCCGTCGGCGAAGCGGTTGCAGATGAAGTGAACCGCGACGAGCATCAGCGTCAAGCAGGCGAGCCAACCGACCACGGCGAGGGTCTTGCTCCATCGCACTTGGGCGGCGTCCGGTTTGGCGCGCATGCACAGGAATCCGGCTGCTTGCACGAGAAGCAGGGCGCTGAACAACGTGGCGATTCCGCTGACGTGGAGGACCTCACCAAGACCCTCTTGGAAGGCGACCTGGTGGAAGTTGGGTTCCAGGTCGAACGCGATGAACTCCCGCAGTCCCGCCGCCTGTAGCGCTACGCCAGCGATTCCGGCCCACAACACCAACACGGGGGCGGCGACGAGCCATGCCGGCTTGAGCTGCCGACGACCTACGATGGCCCCGAAGACCAAGGCGAGCAGGCTGATACCGGCGATGATTTCCGCGAGCACGCCGCCGTCCCGGAAGCGAAAGTACATGACCGGCGTCGAACGGGACGTCGCCACCAGCGTCAGTGCCAACCCGAGCAGGAGCGGGATCACCGTCCACAACAACCGGCCGGCCCATGGGCGTTTGGCTGGGGCGACGGGCGGAATCGGTTCCGCGGTCATCGTGCTCCTCTTCGACACGCGCGTTGTCGGGCCATGGCCAAGCTTCTCCCCCTTGGGCACGTGCGCGAACGCGGCCCGCGCCAAGTCGACGATACATGGGCCATTCGCCCAGCGTCTACATCTGCGTTGGTGAGCAACGTGGGATGGAACCGCTTCTTGACGACCCCAACCCATCGTGGTCATGTGAGCGAGCTTTCACCATTGCTTCGAGGGGAACCGGCGTGGATCAGAAAGACAAGGAACGCGTGCTGGTCGAGGTTGTGCAACGGGTGTTGGACGCCTACGGCGGCGACCCGCAGCAAGTCGAGCAAGCGATCTTCGACACCATTTACGAAGAGCGGAAGCGGCTGGAGACCGAGATCGACAAGGACCTCACCCAGAAGCAAAGTCGCATGTACGACAGGATCCACGGCGACGCCCTGCACGCCGATCCCATGCGCCAGCGCGAGCTCCTCAAGGAGATCGCCCGCTACTTCGCCAACGAAGTCGTTGGGCACTTCGATACGCGTGTCTATGGTTTTGCGACGAAGGTGGCGCCGCACGGTCTGAACCTGCTGCTCAACGCCATGAGCCCGATCAAGCTCGCGCGGACCCTTCCGAACGGGCTCAGCGATCTGGACGAGCAACTGGACATCATCGGTCACACCGACACGGTGCAGGAGCTCGCAAAGCGCGGCACGATCGTGATGGTACCCACGCATTCGAGCAATCTCGACAGCATCCTGATGGGTTACGCGATCTACCGCATGGGACTGCCTCCCCACGTGTACGGCGCGGGGCTGAACCTGTTCCACAACAAGCTCATCGGCTTCTTCATGCACAACCTCGGCGCCTACAAGGTCGACCGCCGCAAGAAAGCCTACCTGTACAAGGACGTGCTCAAGACCTACGCCGGTTGTTCCATCGAGTTGGGGTACCACAACCTCTTCTTCCCGGGCGGCACGCGCAGCCGCAGCGGTGGCGTCGAACGGCGTCTCAAGCTCGGACTGCTTGGCATGGGGCTGAACGCTTACGTCCACAACCTGCTCGACAAGAAGACCAAGCCGGACGTCTTCTTCGTGCCAGTAACCATCAACTACGAGCTCGTGCTCGAAGCCCAGACCCTCATCGAGGACCATCTCAAGGAAGGTGGCAAGGGGCGCTTCATCATTGAGGACGACGAGTTCTCGCGCCCCAAGATCATCCTCGACTTCGTCAAGCGCCTGTTCGCAATGGATTCGCGCATCCACGTCGTCGTCGGCCACCCGTTGGATGTGTTCGGCAATCGCGTCGACGCCGACGGTCAGTCCCTGGACCACCGGGACCGGCCGGTGGACCGAACGCGCTATGTGCTGCGCAACGGCGAGCCTGTCTTCGACCGTCAACGCGACGAAGAGCTCACCCGGGAGCTCGCGCGCGCGGTGGTCAAGTCGTTCCACCGAAACACGTTGCCGAAGTCGACGCACATTCTTTGCGCGTCCATCTTCCAGTGGTTGCAGGAACGCGCCGGAGGCATGGACCTGTATCGGCTGCTGCGCACCGGCGGACCGGACGAAAGCCTACCCATCGCCGAGGCCTACGAGCGCGTCGACCAAACCCTCAACGCACTACGGAAGCTCCACGAAGACGATCGTGTTCTGCTCGACGACAGCCTGATGCAGCTCGACGTGCCCGGGGTCGTCAACCACGCCCTTGTTCACCTCAGCTCCTACCACCGGCGGCCTGCCGTGGAGCGGCGGGGGGACCGGCTCTTCCACGTGGATCGTAACCTGCTGCTCTACTACCGCAATCGGTTGGCAGGACACGACCTCGAGCGCATGGAGGCCAATCAATGAGCCCGTCGGACAAGGTTGACATCACGGTGGTCGGAGGCGGGAGCTTCGGTACGGCGCTCGCCGTCATCCTCGGCGACCTCGGACGCAACGTGCGCCTCTGGGTGCGACGTGAACAGCAGGCGGAAGAGATCAATCGCGATCACACCAACGGTCGGTATCTTCCCGACCGCAAGCTCCCGGAATGCGTCCACGCAACGTGCGACATGGGCGAGGCCATCGAGGGCGCGCCCGTCGTCCTGCTCGTGGTGCCTTCGAAGTCGTTTCGCTTGGTGGCTCGCGACGTTGGCGAGCATCTACAGGGCGATCAGTATCTGGTGCACGCCACCAAGGGCATCGAGGTCGAGACCTTCATGCGCATGAGTCAGATCCTTCGGGAGGAGACCTGTGCACTCAAGGTTGGCGTGCTTTCCGGTCCGAACCTCGCTGGTGAGCTCATGGTGGGACACCCGGCTGGCGCGGTGGTCGCTTCGCGCTACGACGAGGTCGTTCGAAGCGTGCAGCGTCTCTTCGCCGGAGGTCACCTGCGCGTTTATGGCGGCCGCGATGTGGTCGGTGTCGAGATCGGTGGCGCGTTCAAGAACATCATCGCCATCGCCGCTGGCGTTTCCGATGGTCTCGGCTTCGGAGACAACGCGCGCAGCCTTCTGATCACGAGAGGGCTGAGCGAAATGGCCGAGCTTGGCGTCAGCCTCGGCGGCGATGTGTTCACCTTCGGTGGCCTCGCGGGCATCGGCGATCTCATGGCGACTTGTGCGTCCACCCTGAGCCGAAACCACCAGGTCGGCGAGCAGCTCGCGAAGGGCAAGACGATCGACGAGGTCATCGCAGCGTTGACGTTCGTTGCCGAGGGCATCCCGACCGCCAAGGCCGTGTCCAATCGGGCGAAGAAAAAGGGACTGGACCTTCCCATCACCACGGCGGTGCATGCGATGCTCTACGAAAACATGACCGCCGGCGAGGCACTGACGAGCTTGATGTCCCTGCCCGTGGGCGACGAGTTGTCCGCGCTTCGCTACTGAGGAGACCCCGTGGACCGGTGCTACCCCCTGAACGTGGTCGACAACCGGTCCCTGCCGGAGGGGTACTCCGATCCGGCCTTCGTTTGGGACATCGACAAGACCTACCTCGCCACTCGGTTCTCGTCGCCCAAGTACATGGCGCGCATCCCCTTGGAGTTCGCAGTCGACAAACAAGCGATTCCGGGAATGCCCCAGATCTTGAGGGGACTGCGACGGGGACCGGGCCCGCGCTTCTCCTGCGCTCCCTTGTACTTCGTCTCCGCCAGCCCGCCCCAGCTCCGCAAGGTCATCGAGCGCAAGATGATGCTCGATGCCGTCGACTTCGACGGGATCACCTTCAAGGATTGGGGCGCAACCCTGGTCCAGATGAGACCGGGAAGACTCAAGGAGCAAGTCGGATTCAAGATCTGCGCGCTTCTCGATGGCCGACGCCGTCGGCCCCTTGTTCGCGAGTTCCTCTTCGGCGACGACTTTGAAAAGGATGCCGTCGCCTATGGCCTGTACGCCAAGATCTTGAGCGGGGAGCTCCAAGGCGATGACATGATCGCCGCGCTCGACCGAGAGGGCGTGCCCGATGACGATGCGGACTGCATTCGTCGCATGCGTGAGGCCTTGCCTCAGCCCCTCGGCGCCGTGGAGAAGGTGTTCATCCATCTCGAGCGTGGGCTGCCGCCCGAGTCCTTCTCCGCCCAACGGCCGCTCGTGGCGCCCGTTCACGGCGCCTTCCAAATGAGCCTCGCGCTCTTCGCCCTGGACCTCGTCGACGATCGCACCGTGACCGAAGCGGCGAGCGCCATTCGCGCCACCTCGGTTTTCCGTCGGCTCGATCTCGACGAGCTCATGGCCGACGCCGTGGAGCGCGGCCTGATCTCGAGCGAGCAGGCCAACAAGCTGCCTTTGCTCTGAAGGGAATCGCGTCCTCAGTTACCAGCGCGTCTCCCGTGCCTGTATGATGGGCCCCGGTGGACCTGTCGCTCAAGCTGCCCGCGGTCATTGGACGCTACATTCTCGAAGGCGAAGTGGCTTCGGGCGGCATGGCAACCGTCTATCACGGCCGCATGAGCGGAGCGTCCGGCTTCGCGAGGACAATCGCCATCAAGCGCATGCATCCGCACTGCGCGAATGATCCCGACTTCGTCGCCATGTTCCTGGACGAAGCCAATCTCGCGGCCCGCATCCGCCACCCGAACGTCGTCCCCGTGCTCGACATCGTGACCGAGGGCGATTCCCTCATCATGGTCATGGAATACGTGGCGGGGGACACCGTGGATCGTCTGCTCCGGTCCGCCAGGGAATCGGGGATGCGTCCTCCGCATCGCATCGTGACTGCGATCATCTGCGGTGCCCTCGAGGGACTGCACGCCGCCCACGAGGCGATCGGCGATGACCACCAGCCCCTCAACATCGTTCATCGCGACGTCTCGCCGCAGAACCTCATCGTGGGCTTCGACGGTGTTCCAAGGGTTCTGGACTTCGGTGTTGCCAAAGCAGCGGTGCGACTGCAAACCACCCGCGCGGGCCAGCTCAAGGGCCGGCTTCGCTACATGGCCCCCGAGCAGATTCGGAGTCGTCCAGTCGATCGGCGCGCCGACGTGTACGCGGCCAGCGTCGTGCTTTGGGAGATGCTGGCGGGGCGCCCCCTCTTCGATGCCGACAACGAAGGGGCGATGATGATCATGGTGATCGAGGGGACGATCCCTTCGCTGCGTGACGTTGATCCAACCCTTTCTCCCTCGCTCGAGTGGGTGATCCTCAAAGGGCTTCGCCCCGATCCGGCCGATCGATTTCAAACGGCGCAGGAAATGGCCACCGCCCTCGAGCGGGCCGTGGGCATCGCCACACCGCGGGAGGTCGCCGACTGGGTTCGGAAGGTCGTGCCGGCCACCTCCGCGCAGCGGGCCGCCAAAATCGCCGGTCTCGACCTGGATTCCTTCGGCCCCGAGCCGCTCGCCGTCGATCTCCGCAATGCCCCTGGCGTTCACGCTCCTCCAAAAAAGGAACCCGAGAAGTCCAAGACCAAACGGCTCCTCATCACCGCCTTCGGGGTGACCGCCCTGCTCTGCGTCATCGGCTTCTGGTTCGCGCTGCACGAGGTGCCCTGGCTTGGTCCCGCCCTCATCAATACGAGCCGCGCCGTGCTTGGAAACAAGATCACGGCTTGGATCGAGCGCATCGCTCACACCGCCGATGCCGGCTGGAGCGATCTCTGGAGCAACGACGAACGTCCCGAAGCCTACTGGAACCTGCCGAGCGCAAGCGCCCTCGCGTCGGCGAGCCAGGCGCCCGTCCTTCGATTTCGGCCCGCGGATCTCCAGCCCATGAACAGCGCCCCGTTCTCCCGCGAGGATGGCTCATGGATGCCGACGCATGCGTCCGAAGACGATGCATCTCCGCTCTCCTATCGTCTCACGCTGCATCCCGATGTCGACCGACAGCAGTCCCTCACGCGCGTCGTGGCCTTCGACCTTCGCAGGACCCGACTCGAGCTCGCACTTGGCAAGCACCCCGACGCAGACCCGAGCATCAAGAGCACGGGCCTCGTCGACCCCGTACACATCGATGCACTGATGGCCGTGCTGCGCACATCCAAGAGCGACCTGAAGCGACCAGGCCTGGGCATCGCGGGCCGCGCGCTCGTTTCTCCAGCGCCCGGAGCTTGCTCACTGGCGAACATGGCCGATGGACGGCTTCGCATCGATCTTTGGTCCAACATCGCCACCGACAAGAACACGCCCCGGTGGTTTCGGCAGGTGCCCGATTGCTTGGTGCGATCCGGTTCGGAAGCCACAGGGCTCGACGAGGTCCTCGGTGTACGCCTCATGGCCGTCGGGCTCAGCGCCGATGCCAAGATCCTCTACGTGGCCGTGGGACAGGTCGTGTCTCCGTCGACGATGGCGCGGGTGATTCACTACGTCGGGGCTCGTCATGCGGCGCTCGTCGGCGGCTACGGGAACACGTCCAACGTTTACTTTCATGCCCGCTTTGACGCCGACGCCCAGGCCTTGCTGCCCGTGTCCTCCGAAGAGAACCACGAAGGCAACCTCGGCCTCACGACGCCAAGTGATACCGACTTTCTCTACGTCATGCGCACAGAGCCCTGAGCGTCAGCTCATACGGAGAATCGTCAACACCGTCGACATGTTGGCGGATGCTCCGTTCGTGTCGATCACGATGAAGAAAGTCCGCCCCGCCTCGAGCTGGGTCATGAGCTGAGGGCTCGAGGTGCCTGACTGGCACGCCAACTCTTGGGCGTTCACGCCCGATATGCACTGATCCGACAACAGGTAGAGCACCGGGGAAAATGAACCGGGCGACACCGTGATCAGAACCGCGGCGTCCTCGGTGGGTTGGAGCAAAACGACGCGCTCGACGTTCGAGCCGCCGCAAGAACCCGTCAGATCAGCATCGGCGCCGGCCAGATCCACGACCAGGGTGCCCGTTTCTCCGACGGGTGGAAGCTCGAGCTCGGTTGCTGTCGCACACGACCCGGTGGGGCCGCTTTCAGGCTGCGCCTCGTTTTCCGCGTCCGAGCCCGCGTCGATGCTCGCATCGGCGTCTGGTGCATCGACGGCTCCGTCAGCGGGAGCATCTCCGGCCTCGTCCAAGGATCCATCCACCTCGTTGTCGAGGGTCACATCCGCGGACGCATCGAAGGACCGGCGCAGGTCAGAGGGCTCGCCATTTACGGTGCACCCTACGACGCAGCTGGCTGTGCAGAGGGAAAAGAGCAAGGGCACGAACGCACGCATCGTGTTCAGTCATACGGGGCCTGTCAGCGCATGGCCAGCGGCGATGGCTGGCTGAGGCCCGCCTCGGGCACGATCACCCCCGAGCCGCGTCCGTTCTCGCTTCTTCCCGAAGTGCCGGGCTTGATCGATCGCGGCGTGTTCGATGGAATGGGCGAGGGATGCGTGCGATGGCGACCCGACCCATTCGTGCAGGGCACGGTGGTGGTACCGCCGCCGCTGCTGATGATGGGGGATGGTCCGTTGGTGCGTGTCGATCCTTCGCCCATCGCATTGGAGCAGGGGGCGGGGCAGTACGAGATACCTTCGTGCGAGTTGAACGAGCAGCCCATCGGTCCATCGTGCGTGCGCGTGTTGGACGATCGTGCCGTGGTGAGCGTTCAGGACGCGAATCGGTTGGTCGGGTTGGCGATGGGGGAGCGACGATGGGTCAACACGGTGGGGCCAAGCGAACCGTGGGTGGTGCGACCGCTCGAGCCATCGTCGGAGATGGAAGGGGTGATGCGGATTGTCTCGTCGCATGGGGTGGAGGAGCGATTCGACATATCTTGGAAGACTTTGCAGTCCTCCGCGCATGTCGTCATCAATGAGGTCATGGCGAATCCCGCTGGCCCGGAACCCCACCAAGAGTGGGTGGAACTGTACAACGACGGAACGTTGGATGTTTCGTTGGCTGGATGGCGGTTGGAGGATGCGGGCGGTTCGACGGAGCTGCCGGCGGCGATATTGCGTTCGGGGGGCTACGGATTGGTGGTGGGTGAGGGATACGAGTCGGACAGTTGGGTGGATCAGCCGCCAGCATCGGGGACGTTGCTCCTGCGGGTGGATTCGGTGGGCAAGTCTGGACTTTCCAATGGGGGCGAGCCGGTTCGACTCGTGGGGCCTGATGAAGTGACAGCGTCGGCGATTCCGGCGATTGCTTCGAAGGAGCAGGGGTGGTCGATCGTGAGGGTGACGCCGGACGCGCTCGATAGCCTCTCCCGTTCCTTCGGTTTTGGTACGGACGGAGGCACCCCGGGAGCCCCCAACGAAGGCTCGGTCTCGCTTGATTACTGATTGAATTTCAACATATTACGATGAATTCGTGAAAAGTTGTCGATGGCGGTTGGTCGGACGAGTTAGGAATTCCCAGTCCTGCCGTTGCTGTGGTTGTGCTATATTCCTCCAGTCTGTGGCTCGGCCGATTGCGGGTGGGCGAGCCGGCAGCAAAACGGGAGAGGACGCGGGAAATGGCCATCGAACGGGACATGAAGCTGCTCACAGCGTCGGATGTTGCCGCCCTTTGTGAAGTGGATCTCAAGACGATTCACAACTGGGTCGATCGAGGCTGCATCCCCCATTTTCGTACGCCAGGGCGCCACCTACGTTTCCAGGCCGTCGACGTTGCGAGTTTTCTGCGAGAATGGGGATACGCGATTCCCCGTAAGTTCTATGCGCAGATTGCGCAGACGGTGATCGTGATCGGCGGCAAAGAGGCCGAGACGGTGGTGACCCGCGCGGCGGGGCAGTCCGCATCGATTCGCTCCGTAGAGGATCTTTACGAAGTCGCAATTCGTGTAGGGGCGGAGCCAACTTCTGCGATCGTCGTGGATGGTGCCGTTCTGCAATCGAACCTCGAGGTGTTCGAGCGCGTGGTGGGTGCGGTGAAACGAGCGTTCCAAATCCCCGTGCTCGTCCTCGGCGAGGACCACGCCAATATCGCGGAACGGGCGGATGTTCTGTTTGTCCCGATGGGCGATTCCAAAATGTTGCGCGCTGCGCTCACCGGCGACGTGGACGATCCCGCGCAAATCGAGGAAGGAATCCTCCCTTCACCGCCGCAACGCCGAAAGCCGAGACGCGGTCGCAAGCCGAACTTCTGACGCTGGCGCTATCTGGGCCACGTCGCTACAACCCGCGTTGGTGCCCCGAAGACCCCCACAATCCCTGCCCGAAATCGCCCGCACGACCCAGGTGCGGCTGGTCATCGACGAGCAGCACCTGTCCAGCGTCGTCGAGGACATGGTGTCGAACGCGCGCGTCTCGTTGTGGATCGCCACGGCGAACGTAAAAGACATGATGGTGGTCGCGCCCCTCGGTTCGACGGCGCGAGCCAAGAATCGCTATGTCTCCATGCTCGAGCGTTTGTCGACGATGGTGGGTTCGTCGGTGGAGGTTCGATTGCTGCATGCGTCGGCGCCCTCCCGGGCCTTCGCGAGGTCTCTGTCTTGCCACCCGGCGCTGCAGCGGGGGCTCGCGATGCGGATGTGCCCACGCAACCATATGAAGCTGATCGTCGTCGATGGGCGGACGGCCTATGTCGGAAGCGCGAACTTCACCGGCGCGGGATTGGGCGCAAAGGGCTCGGGGCGGCGTAACTTCGAGGTCGGGATGATCGTCGACGACGACGTGTTGCTGGACGTGCTTCAGGCCCGGTATGACGAGATATGGGAGGGGCGGGCGTGCAAGGGCTGTCGGTTACGGTCTGCGTGTCCGGAGCCGATCGACACGTTGGACGCAACACGGAAAGACGCCCAACCCCGTTCGGGGCGGGCGTAACGGTCGGGCAGTTAGCGGAGCTCAGCTAGCGGAGGTTAGCTTGCCAAGTTGCGTGTACAGCCGGGACTTCACGCGGGAAGCCGCCTTGTCGTGAATGACGCCTTTGCTGGCGGCACGGTCGAGCTTGCATTCGACCTCACGCACGAGGGTTGCCGCGAGCTTGGTGTCGCCCGCGGCGAGGGCGGCGCGCGCCTTCCTCAAAGCCGAGCGGGTGCTGCTCTTGACGTTGCGGTTGCGGGCCGCTTGCTTGATGCGCTGTCGGTTTCGACGTGCCGCCGAAGGATGGTTCGCCATCTTCTTCTCTCGCTACTCTTTGGTGGTTTCCGCAGTGGGCTGCGCGTCGGGCGCCTTGGGATCGTAGCCCTCGGGATGGACCGGGAATACGGGGGTAGGCCGACGCTTGAGCGCCATCTGGTGGGCTTTGGCGCGCTTACGCTCTTTGCGCCTTCGGACCGTTTCCGTCTGCTGCGTGGGAGATACCATGATCGACTCCAAG
>Ga0180009_10006514_pt1 | contig 12225 bp, 15 predicted proteins | sample OS_PC_MetaG_FD_123537 | JGI IMG/M metagenome (GOLD analysis project Ga0180009, IMG submission 123537) | Groundwater microbial communities from the Aspo Hard Rock Laboratory (HRL) deep subsurface site, Sweden - OS_PC_MetaG | ecosystem: Environmental > Aquatic > Deep subsurface > Groundwater...
CCCGAAGGCAGCGCGGACGAAGGTGGCGATCGGCCTGTCTGCCGGAGCAGGGCGGGTGTTGCTCCTGACGGGCACGCCCTACACCCGCCATCTGCGGGACATTTTCACGCAGCTGCTCGTGCTCGATCGGGGCGAGACGTTTGGGGCCAGCTGGTCTCGCTTCTTCCAGGCGGCGATCGGGAGGGCCGGCGTCTCCTGGAACGGCGAGGTCGATTGGTCAAAGAACAGTGATTTTGTGGACATGGTGAAGGCGCAGGTGGGCCGGATCTCGACCGTCTGGGCCACGGCCGAGTGCGTTGACCTGCCCGATCGCGTTTTTACGACGATCCCGGTCCAGCTCGGCGCAGAGCAGCGGAAGGTCTACGAGGCGGTCAAGGCCAGCGTCGACGCGGCGATCGGGGGGCGGACGGTTCGGGCGGAGCCGGAGGTGCTCGTCCAGCTGCTCCGGCTCGCGCAGGTCACCTCCGGGTTCGTTCGGCAGGACGGCCAGACGACGAGGATCGAGCCTAACGCGAAGCTCGACGCGCTGCGGGACCTTGTGGCCGACCTGGCCGTGCAGAGCATCGTGTGGTGCCGGTTTCACGAAGAGATCAACATGGTCTCCGAGCTGCTCGACGAGCTGGGGATCACGCACGCCGAGTGCTCCGGTCGGCTGTCCGCAAAGGGAAAGCGGACGCATCTGGAGCGATTCCGGACCGGAGCGGCCCGGGTGCTCGTAGCGATACCGGGTGCCGGCGGCGTCGGCTTGACGCTGAACGAGGCGAAAGCGATGATCTACTATTCGGTAGGGTACAACTTCGCCGAGTACGATCAGTCGCTAGGCCGCAACTACAGGATCGGACAGCACACTAACGTGGCGGTGTACCTGCTTGTAGGTAAAAAGACGATCGACCAGAGGATTATGGACAACTTGAAAGGGAAACGAAGCCTGGGCCACCTGCTCGTGGGCGGGTACGAATAGTGGACGACTATGCGCCTGACTCATACGCCTACCTTCCCGAGTTCCAGGAGCGTATCCTGGGGCTCCTGGTGCAAGATCCGACGTGGTTGCGGGGGTTTCGCCAGGTGGTCGATGCAGCGTTCTTCGAGAGCTTCATCCACCGTGACATAGCGTCGATTGTGCTGCAGCATTTCGATAAGTTTCGTCGGGCGCCCGACCAGCTGGAGACAGCCGAGCTGCTCGATGCGTGGCTGGCGACGCACCGGGAGAGGCATGCGCACATCCCGCAGTACGTCGATCTGCTCCAGCGGCTCTGGTCGCTGGAGCTGGGCACCCGCGAGATGGTCGGGCAGAAGGCAGTCGAGTTCGGGCAGCACCAGGCGGTCAAGGCTGCGTTGATCAAGGGGTTCCCGCTGCTCGGGGAGCAGAAGTACGGCGAGATTCGGGACATGCTGAGGAAGGCACTGGAGGTGGGGGAGGGGACGTCGCGCCGCCCCCTGCGCCTCGGGGTACGGTACGAGGCGGCGATCGACGCGGACAGTCGGGCGACACGATCTCCGGTGTCCACCGGGATCGCCGTGCTCGATCGGAAGCTGGGGGGTGGGCTGGGCATCGGGGAGCTGGGGGTGATCGGCGGGGACACCGGGATCGGAAAGAGCTTCCTGCTTCTCGGCCTCTGCGTCGGAGCGGCGCTGGCCGGGAAGCATGCGTTCTACGCCTCGTTGGAGCTCGAAGACTGGCAGACCGAGGATCGACTCGTCCGGATGCTCTGCCGCCAGCCCCGGCTCTGGATCGACGAGCACCGGGAGGCGGCGAAGCAGCGGATCACCGAGATCCTGGCGCTGACGAAAGGCGACATCTCCTACTGCCGCTTCCCTGCGGTCACGACGAGTCTGCAGCGGATTCATGATGCTGTGGACCAGGCGGAGCAAGATTGCGGCCGACACGTAAGCCTACTCGTGTACGACTATCTGGACAAGTGCAAGCCTCCCCGGGAGCGCGAGAAGGGGCACGAGGAGCTGTACGAGCTGTATGATACGGCGTGCGGTCTGGCTGGAGAGGAGAGGCGTGCGGCGTGGACTGGGAGCCAGATCAACTCGGAGGGTGCGAAGGCTGTTGTCGTCCGGCACAACCATGCGTACGGGGGACGGGCGAAGATCCACCCGGCGAGCATCGTGCTCGGGATCTCGCAGACGGCGGAGGAGGAGAAGACGACCCCTTGGCCGACGATCAGGCTATTTTGCTCGAAAAACCGGAATGATCGGGCGAAGTTTACGGAGACGTTCTTTATCGACTATGGCCGTGGGGTACTTATCCCAAAGGAAGAGCGGGATGGAGGAAGCGATGGGTGAGATCAAGGTGAAGGGCGAGGTGAGCCACTCTGTATCGTTGCGTTCGGACTGGTTCTGCCCGGCTTGCGGCGAGATGGCGTCGGACATCGACGACCACTATGTGTTTTGTGAGCGCTGCGATACGCAGTGGGAGACTGACGATCCCTCAGAGTGCCACATATCGGAGCTGCTCCGGGCGCTCCGTGCGGCGATCGGGGATGAGACGTTCCGGGAGGGTGTTCGGCGGGGGGGTTGGCGGAAGCTGCTGGAGGGGCCGGACCTGGCGCAGATCCCGATCTCCGTCACCGTCACAACCCCCTGACGGTGCCCGCCGATATAGGTGTTGCCCGCCTGCGTGCCCTCCTGGCGGGCGCTCGTGCTCCGGGGTCGTCCGGGTGGCAGCGAGCGTGCTGCCCCGTGTGCGAGGAGCGGCACGGCTCCGAGGACGAGAGGTACAGCCTCTCGATCAACATGGACCTTGGCCGGTACCGCTGCCACCGCTGCGATTGGGCAGGTTCGATTCGACACCTGCTCCAGGATCTCCGGGATGGGCCGGAGGAGATCGAGTGGACGATCGACCTCTCCCGGGCGCGACGGTCGCCCCCCAGGTGGGCACCTCCGGCGGAGCTGTCCGACCCGATGGGTGTCCTGCCGGCGGGGTACGTGCAGGCCCGCCCTGGCGACGGGGGGCTCCTGGCTGATCGAGTGCTCACGTACCTCCGGAAGCGGCGGCTGTCCGACGAGCAGATCCTGCGGATGCGGGCCGGCTTCACGGCGCGGCCTCCCCGAAGCGGGGATCCTGACGCCCGGGGCCGGGTGATCCTTCCCGTGTGGGCGGGTGGGGTTGTGCGGAGCTGGGTGGCGAGGTCGTGGGGCGGCCTGGAGCCGAAGGTGCTCAACCGGCGCATGGACGCCGGTGGAGTGCAGCCGTTGTGGGGCGTTGACGAGATCCAGCCAGGCGGGCTCGTGGTGATTGTCGAGGGTATATTCGACGCGATCGCCACGCCGTGCGGGGTGGCTCTGCTGGGCTCCCGGCTGTCCGACGAGGAGCTGTTCCGCCTCCTCGCCCAAGCGCCGCGGCGCATTCTGGTCGCGCTGGACAATGAGCCGGCGGCGCAGGCGAAGGCGGCGCGGATCGTGCAGGCGATTCGGGACGTCTGGCCCGGGCCGGTGCAGCGGATTGAGATCAAGGGCGGCAAAGACCCGTCCGACCTGGGCTTGTCTGCGATGCGTGAGACGGTGAGCGCCGAGGCCACCCGACGCGTGGATGTTGTCGCCGACATGGCCGGCGCCGTGCGGCGGCCCCGCTAGTTTCACGACGATGAAAAAATGTATTGACCTAGCGGTGCAGTCGAGAGTACGCTTCTGGGACGACGTGGAGGAGGAGCGGGATGCTCGATTGGCTCGATGTCGCTCGGCGTGCTGCCGGGCGCGGGTGTGACAGCGAAGACTTCCTGCAGGAGGCCGTGATCCGCCTCTTGCGATACGAGCGGGCGGGGCGGCCGGTCAACCACACGCTGGTTTGGCGGGTCGTCGGGGGGGAGCGGTGGAGGTTCTACCGCTCGGAGGGGCGGCAGGCGAGGCTGGTGGCGCTGGCAGCAGAGGAGGTGACGCTGCCGTTGGTGGGGGACGATCCGCATCGATGCTGCGCTCGCTCGGAGCTGATCTGTCGTCTCACCCCCCCGGCCCGGGGTGCGCTGGGAGCGCTGTTGGCCGGCGGGAGGGTGCGGCCGGGCGACCAAGGGTTGTTGGCGCTGCGGGAGGAGGTGGAGCTATGCCTATGACCGGGGATCAGCGGAGGAAGGAGCAGGCGGTGGCGCGGAGGTGGGTGAAGAGCCTCAGTATGAGTGCAGTGGGTGACCTCGGGGACGCGTTCGTACTCGGCACGTTCGATTGGCTGGATTGGGGTTTCGAGCGCAAGCCGTCGTCGGTGTTCCTGCGGGCGGCGGACGACGAGCGGATCTATCGGGAGACGGTCGATGGCTGAGTCCATCCCCCTTGTTGTGGAGCTTTGTGCGGGTACCGCAAACTTCACGTATGGGCTGATAGGGGGAGCGAAGGCGAAGTTCCCCATCAGCTCAGGAGCAGGGCTTGCCGTCGTAGTTGATCGCGTCGGGCTTGCCAGAAGCACGGTAGGCTGCGGTCGACCTACACTTGCGGCATGCGTCGTACTGCTTCCGTCCCCACCGAGCAACCATCCGCCCGCACCCCTCGGCGCACGGAGCGACGGGATGCCCGGATACGGGCTTCCCTTTCCTCTCCGAACTCACATGCTTCCCGTTTGTCGAGAAGATACGCAGGTTTTCGATCCTGTTGTCGTGGGTGTCGGCGTTGATGTGGTGCACGACTTCCAAGCGATCAAGCGGGCGGCCAATGCTCAACTCCATCACCATTCGGTGCTCTCGGATGTACCCGTGTCCGTCGAGGCTCTGCGGGTAGGGGTATCCGTCCGGAGGGCGCACCTTCACGTATGCCCCGCCGCTTCCCGTCTTCGCCCTGTAGCCGTTGAACTTCGGACACCCGGCTCCCTTCATGCGCTCACTCGATGCCGCCCGCTGCTCGTCGGTATGCGGAGCCGGGCGGATTCCTCGCTCCGCAAACGTCTTCCGCATGAGGCTGTACCTGCATTCCTTGCTGCACGTCTCGCGGTGTCCCTTGTCGGAGAACGGCTTTCCGCACACCACGCAGGGACGGGTGCGGTCCGCCGCCATCTTTCCGCTATACCAGACGCTTCGACACGCGTGACCGCAGAATCTCTTCTGGGATTTCAGTGCCTTGCCACAGATTTCGCATTTCATCGTTTACCCTCTCTTCCGGTGCAACCATGAACCAAAGGAAGGATATAGCGTTCCCAAACACGAGTCAAAGGGTTCCTCTACTCGTTGAATTATGTTGCGGATCCGCCGCATTTACTCTCGGAATTATTGGAGGGGTACACGCCCGCCCTCCAGTGTCGTACCAAGGAGCCAAAACAGCAAGCTGAATGGCTTACGATTAACAAGCACCCGGAGGGAAGAATGGCCGACCTGCACGAGAGCTGCATCAAATGCGGGCTCTGGCAGACCTGCAAGCACCCTGCCATCCACGGACGGGGTTCGACGACGGCGGACGTCGTGTTCGTTGGTGAGGCGCCCGGGCGGGAGGAGGACGAGCAGGGGGAGTGCTTCGTCGGGATCTCCGGATTCACCCTCGATCGGGCGATCGAGGCGATCAAGCTCCGGGAGGATCAGGTCTGGCGGACGAACGTGATCCGCTGTCGCCCGACGGAGAACAAGCTCACCCTCGGGAAGAAGCGATCAAGGCTCTGCGCCCATTTCCTGGAGGACGAGATCGCGGACATCAAGCCCCGCGTTATCGTTCCGATGGGCGGGACGGCGCTTGACATCATCGTGGGCGGTGGGGAGCGGATCTCCGTGGTCCACGGGAGGATCCTGGAGAAGGACGGCTACCTGATCGTGCCCATGTACCATCCGGCGCATGTGCTCAGGAAGCCCAGCCTGCAGAAGGATTTTGAGCGAGACCTCTACTCGCTCAAGCGAGCGATGGTCTACGGGAAGGATCCCCCGGCTCCGGTGGACGTCCGGATCATCCGGACACTGCCCGACCTGCTCGACGCAGCAGAGCAGATCACCAGCCGGGGCAAGACCTCGGTGGACTTCGAGGCGAACTTCCTCAAGCCGTGGGAGCACCCCGACCCGAAGATCGGCCTGATCGGATTCTCGCTGGGCACGCACTCGGCCGCCGTGGTGCCGCTGGATCATCCGGAGGCGCCCTGGACGGAGGAGGAGCGACCAATCGTCCTGGAGGTCCTGGGGATGCTCCTGACCGACCCTGGGATCGTCCGGGTAGGGCAGAACACGAAGTACGAGATCACGGCGGCCAAGTACGTCCTGGGGATCGATGCGACGTTCGCCCGCGACACGCTGCTGGAGTTCGCGCTCGTCGACGAGGAGGCGCCCGACAAGAGCCTCGACGCGATCGCGTGGCGCCACACGGACCTCGGTGGCTACAAGGAGGAGCTGGTCCTCCCCGACCCAGAGGACTACCTCTCGGCCACCCTGGCCGACCTGGCCGAGTACAACGCTCGGGATGTGGTGGTGACGGAGCGGGCGGATGACGCCTTCCTGGCGGAGATGGATCCCGCTCGGCAGAAGATCCTGTCGGTGCTCCAGCGAGTGGTCCCCGTGCTCGCCCGGATGGAGATGGCCGGCAAGGCGGTCGATCCTGTCGTGGTGGAGCAGCTGGACGAGGAGTACCGATCCGTGATCGCGGAGGTCGAGGCGCAGATGCGGGCGTGGCCCGAGGTGGCGCAGGCGGAGAAGCTGCTGGCACAACGTCGGCTCGATGACGAGGTGGCGAAGCTCCAGGAGGTGGTGGCGGAGAAGGTGGATGCAGCGGAGCGGGAGAAGGACGAGAAGGTGCAGGCTCGGCTGCTGAAAAGTGCCGAGTACCACGCGAACAAGTGGGCGCGGCTTCTGGAGGGTGGTCCGGGGGCCGCTCCCTGGAGCCAGGCGTTCAATTTCCGCTCGAACGATCAGCTGCAGGTGTTGTTCCTGGACGCGTTCGGATACCCCTCGACGGGCATCCTGACGGATGGCGGGGCGGAGTCGACCGGCAAGGACGCGCTCATGGTGTGGGCGCAGCACCACGCGGAGCCGCGGATCTTTCGCCGGTACCGCCGGTTGACGACGATCCATTCCGGGTTCATCAAACCCGTTCCCGAGCTGCTTCAGACGGTGGACAAGCGCATGCACGCGTCGTTCCTTCTGCACGTCGCCCGCACGGGGCGTGTTGCTTCGAGGAGCCCGAACGAGCAGAACCGCCCCAGAGATGGGACGTGTGCCTTGCTCGGTGTTACGCCGGTCAAGGTCATGTACATCTCCCGGTTCCCGGGCGGCAAGTTGCTCCAGGGCGACTACTCGCAGCTGGAGCTGCGGGTGCTCGCGGTGGCGAGCCGGTGCAAGATGCTCCTGGAGGCGTACCGGACGGGCCGGGATGTGCACTCGCAGACCACGCTGGGGATGTTCCCGGGGTTGCCTTGGGAGGGGTACGAGACCGCCAGAAGGGGCGCGGCGGCCGCCGGGGTTGTTTTTCCGGATCTGACCCGGAGCGATGTGGATGCCCTCCCCTTCGAGGATCGGGTCGCCCTCGCTGAGCTGGCGTCGGGCTGGAAGGAGAAGAGGACGACGGGGAAAAGGTGCAATTTCCTCGTCTCCTATCAGGGCGGACCGGCTCGGTTGCAAGCGGTGCTTGCCGAGGACGGGCTCTACAAGGCTATGGACGAGTGCCAGGGGTACATCGAGACGTTCTTCCGCCTGTATCCCGAGGTGGTCTCCTACATGCGCGGCGTGACGCAGCGTGCGATCGATGCCGGTGGGGTGGTGACGGCGGCGGACGGGCGCAGGCGCCATGTGGCCGCGATCATCACCGGAGACGAGGGCGAGAAGGCCGCAGCGGCCCGGGAGGCCGGAAACTTCGGGATACAGTGGCCCGCCGCAAAGCTCACGCTCGTCGCGTTGACCATGCTGGACGAGGAGCTGAGGGCGGCAGGGGCACGGACGGTGATCGTCGGGACAGTGCACGACTCGATCCAGCTGGACGCCCCGCCCGACGAGGCGGACGACGCCCTGGCGCTGCTCGGGGTGATTATGGAAGCGGCGGGCCGGTCGCCGGACTGGATGCCGGAGGGATGGTGGGATCTGACGGTGCCGATCGTAGCGGACCTGGAGACGGTTTGGGGTGAGAAGGAGGAAAAGTGATGTTGCCACGTTGGGGCGCGTTGACCATGGCTCGTCGGCCTGCTGAGGGAGATTCTGTGGAGGTGGTGGGTCAGACGTTCGAGTTTACGACCGGCGATAGGCCGGTGGCCGCGGGAAGCACCCCGGTCGAGAGGGGCCGTTTCAAGTCGAACGCGTGTGTGAACCTCTACTTCGCCCTCCGGGAGCGAGGGTTTGAGGTGTTCGACCTTGGGTGTGAGAAGAACACGTTTCGGATTGGGTTCCCGGACACATTCGAGACGTTCGATGCGCATCTCGTCCCTGAAACCGCGGCCCAGATGGCGTCTCGACACCTGCGTTATAGGCGGCTGGCACGAAAGATTTCTCGAGGAGGAGCCTGATGCCACCACGAGCAAAGCGACCAGTGAAGCGGGGCAAGGACGCGGTGGCGCCGAAGGCGGCGCTGGCGGCGAAGATCCAGGAGGTGGCGGCGGAGCCCTCTGATGACGATGTGGTCGTACAGGAGAGGATGGGCAAGCTGATTGGTGTGGCAGAGCGTCAGTTCGGCGAGGGCGCCCTCATGGCGCTCCAGGGCGGGAAAGGGCTTGCCATCGAGGTGGTGCCCACGGGGCTCCCTTCGCTGGACGCAGCGCTTGGGGTGGGCGGGCTTCCGAAGGGTCGGATCATCGAGATCCTGGGGCCTGAATCCGCGGGCAAGACCAGCCTCGCCCTGATGATGTTGGGGAAGATTCAGGCGCAGGGTCTCGTGGCGGCGTTCGTCGACGCGGAGCACGCTCTCGATTCCAAGTGGGCAGCCCGCTTGGGTGTGCGGTTGGACCGCTTGCTGATCAGCCAGCCAGACAACGGGGAGCAGGCGCTGGAGATGGTGGAGCTGCTCGTCCGCTCTGGTGAGGTGGGGATCGTGGTGGTGGACTCGGTGGCCGCGCTCGTCCCGAGGGCGGAGATCGAGGGGGAGATGGGTGACTCTCATGTGGGGTTGCAGGCGCGCCTTATGAGCCAAGCCATGCGCAAGCTCGACGGCGTGACGTCTCGGATGGGGACCGTTCTGATCTTCATCAACCAGATTCGACACAAGATCGGGGTTATGTTCGGGAGCCCTGAGACGACCACGGGCGGAAACGCCCTCAAGTTCTATGCCTCGGTTCGCCTGGACGTCCGTAAAGGGGGCTGGATCAAGGAGGGCGAGAAGGTCGTGGGCGCCGTGGTAAAGGTCAAGGTGGTCAAGAACAAGGTGGCGCCACCCTTCCGGGAGGCGGAGCTGGACCTCCGGTATGCCGACGGCTTCGACTGCGCCGCGGACATCCTCCAGCTGGCGACGGAGCGCAAGGTAGTCGAAATGGCTGGGGCATGGTTCTCGTTCGGTGGGGAGAAGCTGGGGCAGGGGAAGGCGGCCGCGGTGGCCGCGCTGCGCGCATCCCCGGAGTTGCAAGTGCGTGTTCTGGCGGCGATGGAGCAGCAACAGGAGCAGGAGGAAGAGCCATGACGCAGGATCGGCACATCTGGTCGGAGGATGATGACGCGAGGCTGCTGGACGAGGTGCAGACACTGTCGGGTGTGTTGCCGAAGAAGGTCAACCTCTGGTCGGCGGTGTGCGGACGGCTGGCGCCGGACGTGGTGGTCACGCCGGACGCTGCACGGACTCGCTGGCGCCGGGTGCGGCAGCTGCAGCAGGCGGCGGAGGAGCAGGAGCGGCTGGAGGAGGATCCTCGGGATCCGCCGGTGGAGTCGTCGTGGGATCGCTGCGAGCGGCTCGTCGACGAGCACGAGCAGGACCAGCTGGAGCGGATCGAGGGGAGCTTGGCGGATCTGCACACGTTGCTGTTGGACACGCTGGCGCAGAATGACCGCCGCCTGGAGCAGATCGAGAAGCATGTGCTGTACCTACGCGCCGTGTGGGGAGGTGGGTGAGATGCAGGTTGAGAAGAAGAAGGCAGCGTTCCGGTTCGAGGACAAGCGGTTTGCGCTGCCATTCGTGGTCGTCGTCGCCTGCCCCGAGTGCGGGGCGGATGTTCGGCGGGATCTGGAGGATTGGGCGCTGTCGTACCCTCCCCTGGACGAGCCGTTCGATCTGGACTTCTGCTGTGGGGACGGGTGTGAACACGAGTGGCCCGAGCGTGTTCGCCTGACGGTGACGCTGGAGGTGGATACGCCGTGGTTGCGCTCGCACGAGTGAGTCGTTAGACTCTGTCCAGGAGGTGGACACGATGGGCAGGAGAATGCACCCGAGGACAGCGGAGCGGGCGGCGTGGCTGCGAGCGGCGAGGGCGGAGCTGTACATGCTCCAGGAGGACCTCGGGGCGCAGGCCGGAGGCGTCTCCGGCAAACTGTGGCACCTGTACGAGTCGGGGAAGGTGGGCGTGAAGGACGAGCTGCTTGACCATGTGGCTGAGGTGTTGCGGAAGAGACGGGAGCGGGACGGCGTGCCGGGCGTGGTACTGCTGGCGTACCCGCGCTGAGGAGGATTGGATGACCTGGAGACGCGATGATCCGGTGGACCTCGATTATGACGAGGTCCTGGCAACGACGGCCTTGGCGGTGCTGTTGAAGGCCGGGGACGACGAGGAATGGTTCCCGAAGAGTCAATGCCCGGATCTGGAGGACCTGGAGCGGGACGACGGCCCGGGCACGTTCGGGTGTCCGGAGTGGTTGGCGATCGAGAAGGGCTGGGATTGAGGAGGATCGGCATGAAGTACACGAGGGCAACGACGGTGGAGCCGTTGGCTGAGCGGGTGATCCGGGCGCACCATCCGCACCTGATCGAAGCGAGGATCGGGTACCTGTTTCGGGAGAAGGCCAGCAAGAGCAAAGGCCGGCTCGTGGCGGGCAAGGCGGCGCGGTTCCCGGAGCGGTACCAGGTGTTCTTCGACGGTGAAGATTTCGACTTCCTGATCGAGCTCGCAGAGGACATCTGGGCCAAGCTGGACGACGAGAAGCGGCTGGCGCTGCTCGATCACGAGCTGTCCCATTGCTGGGGCGAGGAAGACGAGAAGACTGGCAAGACGAAGTGGAGCATGATCGGCCACGACGTGGAGGAGTTCAACGCGGTGGCTCGCCGGCACGGGCCGTGGACCGACGAGCTGAAGGCGCTGGTGAAGGCGCTGGGGCTCAGGAAAGCCGGGTGATCCGCCCCCTCGGTCCGGATCTGGATCTCTTTGAGACGCCGCAAGCGCTGGCGGAGACGGCGCTACGCGTGATCGGCGAGGAGTACGGAGGGTTCGCGGCCATTCGCCGGTCGACGCTGCTGGAGCCGTCGGCGGGCTCGGGGAACCTGATCCGCGCCGCCCGGGCCGTGTTGCCGGGTGTCTCTCGGATCACCGCGGTGGAGATCAACCCGGCGCAAGCGCCGCTGCTCCAGGGGGTAGCTGACGAGGTTGCGTGTCCGTCGGAGTTCCTCTCCTGGTCGTGGCTCGGCGAAGGGCGAGGGCGGAGATGGAGCCTGATCATCGGGAACCCACCCTACAGCGAGGGGCTGGCGGAGCTGTTCGCGGAGCGCTGCCTCGGCCTGCTATGCTCAGGTGGGAGGTTGATCATGCACCTGCGGCTTGAGTTCCTCGAATCTGCCGGTCGTGCCCGGTTCTTCGAGCACGAGCACGAGGGACTCCTCGTGCACTCGAAGCGGATCAGCTACACGGGCGATGGTATGGCGGATAAGTACGGGCGCGCTTGGTTCGTCTGGCGAGCCGGCGGGGCCGAGCGCAGGTGGTGGAAGGTGATCCCGTGAGTAAACTCCCTTCGTTGTTGCAGCCACCGAAGGAGCGAAGGCCTCGCGGGCGCCCGCCCGGTCCCGGGCCGTCCCCCCCGAGCGTGGAGCGGTTGGAGGAGCTGTACCAGGCGTACCGGCAGACCCCGACGGAGACGCACCTGGCGCAGGGCTACGGGATCACGAGTCGGACGGCGAAGCGCTTGGTGGAGATCGGCTACCCGGCGCTCGGTGTACTGCCGTTCCAGCAGCGGTACGCTCGCGAGATGCGGGCGATGATCGGGCGGGGGGAAGAGGGCGCGGGGGAGCTGCAGGAGCGGATTGCCAAGCAGACGAACGTGGTGCGGGAGGAGACGTACCGGCTGATCGTGTGGGGCCTGTCGCAGGAGATCTCCACGCTGGTCAAGGACGGAAAGCTGGACATCCTCTCGTTGGAGCGGCTCTACAACGTTTTCGAGAAGGCCACGAAGCTGCTCTCGTTCGCGATGGGCGGGCCGGAGAGCCGGACGGAGACGA
>Ga0180009_10006515_pt1 | contig 12225 bp, 10 predicted proteins | sample OS_PC_MetaG_FD_123537 | JGI IMG/M metagenome (GOLD analysis project Ga0180009, IMG submission 123537) | Groundwater microbial communities from the Aspo Hard Rock Laboratory (HRL) deep subsurface site, Sweden - OS_PC_MetaG | ecosystem: Environmental > Aquatic > Deep subsurface > Groundwater...
CCTGCCTGGTCAGTTTCCATTTATGCTCCTGTGGCAATTTTTCCGTTTTTCCTTACTTCTCGGGCCATTTTAGACAAATTCATTCCCAAACGGACCTTTTTGTCACCAGACATTTGAGAATATTTTCTTAGAATCAGATTCGTCAATTTATTAGTCCTCATTGCCCAATTATAGCACGGAAAATCTCTCTTCTATTTTAGGCCCTGCTGGAGAGTTAAATAGGAGAAAACCCCAAAGAAGATAAAAGCAATTAGCAGTATTGCTTTTCTCCAAAGAGCCGGTCTTAGTTCGACGGGAAGTGTTTTCTTGTTTAAAAAGTAAGTCAGCCCCAAATGCACGAACATGCAAAAAGCATTAATTACTGCCGCTAAAGTCAAAAGAAATCTGGGCTCTTTAAAACCCAAAAGAAGTACTGTGATTCCAAATATTATTTGACCCCAAAGAGCCAGATAAAAACCTTTGGAAAGATTCGCCTTAAGCTGGCCTCCCTTTCCTTTAAAAAGAAGGAAAAAATTTTCTGAAATAATCCTTGAAGTTGATTCCAGTACTCCAGCCTGGGTTGAATAAAGCATTAAAAAGCCGAGCAAAAGAAAAACAAACCCAAAAGCAGGAGCAATTTTTTGCCCGATTATCCGGCCCTCCATAAAAAGGAAATTAATCCCCTCATTAACCCCTGTTTCTCCATGAACAAGGGAAAAAGACAAAACTGAGAGAAGAACAATCGTGAGAAATCCCAAAAGCCAGAAAACAAAAAAATGTTCCAAATTAATCACTTTCCACCATTTTTTAAATTCAAACCGATTAATTTTATTATTTTCAAAAGTTACCCCCTCAAGGTTAACATCTTTGTCCCCTTTGCTAAAAAGGCTTTTTATTTTTTGAGCGTATTTGCCCATGCCATAACCTTTTTCTTTTACATAATAGCTTTGGGCCAAGTTAAGGTTCCCTCCTGCCCCCGCATATGCAAAGGCTCCCAAAAAACTCATAAAAGATATTCCTGCCGGAAGGAAATTGTAACCATCTCCCCGGCCGATAAGGCCCAAAGAAGCTGCTTGCCAATCAGTAATTTTTGTCAGAAGAAAAACCAACAGGGAGATAAAAATTGTCCCAAAAATAATGATTGATTTTTGCAAAACTTCCATTGTCCGGTATAGAGTTTTACCTATGCTTAAAATCAAACCTGTTAACAAAAGCAAAGCTACGGCAACCGCTGTCTGGTTACCCAATCCAAAAATCTGATTGAGCAGCTGGCTGCCGGCAGCGGAAAACCCAGGCAGCCCCCAGGCAATAAAAGTGGAAAAAATAAACCAAATTGTCCAGTAGCGCCATAGTTTCCAAAAACCGACAAAAACACTTTCTCCGTGAATTAAAGCATAACGCTCAATTTCCATATTCATAATAAACTGGAAAGTAATCCCTAAAAGCGCTCCCCACAAAATTCCCAAGCCGTAATTAGCCGCCAAGTAAGGCCAGAGAATAAGCTCACCGCTGCCAAGGGACAAACCAAGAAAGATAAAAGAAGGTCCGATTGTCTTTAAAAAAGAAGGAGCTTTGGGCAGCTCTTTTGTCTCCACAGACCTATTTTAAACAATTGCCATTTATTTAACAACTAAACGGGAAGTAAATCAAATTTCTTTCTAATGTCTTCAATTTTATCTCTAAGCTGAGCTGCCTTTTCAAATTCCATCAGTTTAGCGTATTCCCTCATTTGCCTTCCTAATTTAGCTACCAACTTTTTGGCATCAGCCGGAGTCATCCCGTCCTCTGAAAGCTCCTCTTCCTCCTCTTCTATTACTAAAGCTTCTCTTATCGGCTTTTTGATTGTTTGGGGAATAATGCCGTGTTTTTCGTTATACTTGGTCTGGATTTTTCTTCTTCTTTTAACTTCCGCCAAAGCCTGCTTCATTGCTTTTGTTTCGAAATCCGCGTATAAAACTACTTTTCCGGCTGAATTTCTGGCTGCCCTTCCCATCGTTTGAATTAAAGAAACCCGGGACCTTAAAAACCCTTGTTTGTCCGCATCTAATATTGCCACTAGAGAAACTTCGGGCAAGTCAAGACCTTCCCTTAAGAGGTTAATTCCCACGATCACATCATAAACCCCCCGCCTTAAATCAGCTAAAATATCGGTTCTCTCCAAAGTATCAATGTCGGCATGAAGATAATGAACCAAGATTCTTTCCCCGGTATTGGCCTGATCAGCTAAATATGTACTTAAATCCTCTGCCATTCTTTTAGTTAATGTCGTCACCAGCACTCTTTCCCCTTTTTTCTTTCTTTCCAAAATTTCTTTAACCAGATCTTTTACCTGACCCTGGGCCGGCCTAACCTCAACTTCCGGATCAATGAGCCCCGTAGGTCTAATTAATTGTTCCGTTACTCCATCGTATTCTTTTTGAAAATTAGAAATTGAAAATTGAAAATTCCTTGCACTCGTATGTGCAAGGTTAATTTCCCAATCATCCGGAGTCGCAGAAACAAAAATCGCCCGGGGTACCCTTTCCAAAAACTCTCTAAAATTAAGCGGCCGGTTATCTAAAGACGAGGGCAGCCTAAAACCAAAATTAACCAAAGTTTTTTTCCTGGAAGCGTCTCCGTAATACATTCCTCTGACTTGAGGAACAGTCATGTGTGATTCGTCAATAACTACCAAAAAATCATCTTTATATTGATACTTAAAATAATCAAGTAAAGAGAATGGAGGTTCCCCCGGCAGCCGGCCGTCAAAATAGCGCGAATAATTCTCAATCCCATTAACATAACCCACTTCTTTTATCATTTCCAAATCATAAGCGACCCTTTGATTTAAACGGTTTGCCTCCAAGTCTTTGCCCTCTTTCTTAAATTCAGAAAGTCTGATTTTAAGGTCTTGTTTTATCTTTTTAAAAGCTTCCTCCACTATCTTTTTGTCTGCCAAAAAGTGCTTTGCCGGATAAAGGAAATAGTTTTGAAGTTCATTTTCATTGCCTTCGATTGCCGGTCTTGAGGTAACGGAAACAATTTCCTCATCCCTCCACTCGACTTTAATAATCTCATCGGCATAAGAAGGATAAATCTCAACAATTTCTCCCCTGGTTCTGAAAAACCCGCGGCTGAATTCCAACCTGGATCTTTGGTAATAAAGGGAAACAAGACTGTATAAAAAGTCTTCTCTTTTTATCCTCTGGCCTTTGGCAATATGCAGAATTCTGTTTCTATACTGGTCCGGGGAGCCGATATTGTAAATACAGGAAACAGAAGCGACCACGATAACATCTTTTCTTGAAAAAATATGGCTGGTAGAAAGAAGCCTTAACTTATCAATTTCTTCATTTATATCAGCATCTTTAGCTATATAAGTATCAGTTTGGGGAATATATGCTTCAGGCTGGTAATAGTCATAGTAAGAAACAAAATAGGAAACTGCGTTTTGGGGAAAAAATTCTTTAAATTCCTGGTAAAGCTGAGCCGCCAGGGTTTTGTTATGGGAAATTACCAAAGTCGGCTTTTGGGTATTTTCAATAACATTCGCAATTGAAAAAGTTTTGCCCGAACCGGTTACGCCAAGCAAAACCTGAAAGGGGTAATCTTTTTTAACCCCTTGGGTTAGTTTTTCAATTGCCTGAGGCTGGTCTCCGGTCGGCTGAAAGATTGACTCAAGTTTAAAATCCATGGCTGAATTTTATCACTTTCAGCCTCAAATAGCGAGCAAAAGATTGTTTTCTTTCTTTTTTCTAAAGTAAATGCTATATATTAGTTATTATGAGTCTTGTTGAACAACTTGGAACGACCAGACAGGCCGAAAGATTAATAGTTGCGGTTCAAACGGCTCAAGAAAGAAGAACTTCAGTTGAAGAAAATTGGGGAAAAGCACAAGGTGAAGTACTAACGCTTCTTAAGCAAGCAAATAGTCGCCTATTGGGAAAAAGGGGTAAGATCTCAGGGTGGAAAACCCAATATCTATCCAGATTAAGCCGGGATGGAAATAGAAGGATAGAAGAAGAACAAATAGTGATTGCCTCGTTGACAGTAAAAAATTTTGGTAGAATATGTGCTTACAGAACTGTTCGCTTTTACCCGCCCCAACCCCAAAGAATATCAAAAACCGAATACTTAGTAGTTGGACACCAGTCCAGTTCTTCAGCACTAGCAAATGAGCTGCCTTTTCCCGAAAATCAAATTCCTGTCTCTTTGGTTGATGATAACTTTTCGAGCACCCTTGGGGGGGCAATTGAACAATCTCTTGTATCTTTTCTATAGACTTTACACCAAGAAATTAATATTTTTTTAGCTAAAATAATAGGAAATTATCCTCATAGTTTGACTTTAACCCTAAATTTTGATATATAATATTTATTATGAGTCGATTTGAACGATTACGGGATAATCTTAACCAAATTAGAGAAGAGGCTCAACGAAAAGAGGCCGAAAAGTTTGCCGCTCAAACAGAAGCCGAGAGAAAAAAAGCAGTAGAAGAGGAGGAGAAGATAAAAAGAGAAATAGAGATAAGGGAAGCTATTCCGAGGTTCAAAGAAGTAACCTCTGAAATATTTCGCCAGGTAAACGAAGAAGTTTTCCATTCAGAGGGAAATATTGAAGGATGGAAAACAGTTCAAGTAAGAAATGATTACCAAAAACCCGTAAGTATAAATCATATTGATTTTCAACGCGATATTTATACCGTTTATCGCGTAGAGTTGAGAGACCAATTACAATTAGATATCCCCAGAATAGGAGCAGTCTTTTGTTACTTGATTCTTGCCGAAATAGAGGCTGTGGGAGATATAAACAACTCTAGAAACACTCAATGGAAAAAGGTACTGCCTAACCAAGCAGAATTCGCCTACACACCTCTAGTAAAACCAAAGGAAATTTTTGGTGTTGCTAGCATAAGTATCAAAAATTTAAACGGCCAACTGAATCAAGAGACAGAAGAAGCCTTATCTCAAAGTCTGCTCAAACTCCATCAGGCTCAATTAATGCACGATTAATATCCTTTCGGTTCTTAAACTAATTCCAAACAACCTCAAGAATTTCTTTATTTTTATCTTTTGGTCTTATCAAACTGGCCTTAAAGGTGATATAATTAAAAGTCCCAAAGGAAACCCAAATCAACCTAAAACTCTAAATTCAAAACACAAAACTCTAAGCAGTAGAAATTAGGATTTAGGATTTGGGGTTTAGAGCTTTTAAATATTATGAAAGATAAAGACTTTATCATTATCAAAGGAGCAAGGGAGCATAACCTTGCTGATATTACCGTTAAAATCCCCAAAAATAAGCTGGTGGTTTTATCAGGTGTTTCCGGTTCAGGCAAATCCTCGCTCGCCATGGATACCTTGTACGCTGAAGGCCAGCGGAGATATGTGGAAAGCCTTTCCTCTTATGCCCGCCAGTTTTTAGGCATGATGAAAAGGCCGGAAATTGACAGCGTTGAAGGGCTTTCTCCCGCAATTGCCATCGACCAGCATGGCCTTTCCCACAATCCCCGCTCTACTGTCGGCACGGTAACGGAAATTTATGATTACCTGAGAGTGCTCTACGCCAGAATCGGCCATCCTCACTGTCCTAAATGCGGCCGGGAAATAAGCCATCAAACCAGTACCAGCATTACCAAACAAATAATGGAAATTATTGCCAGGAAAGTTTCCGGGGATCAAACCGCCAGGTATTTTATTCTTTCTCCGGTAATCAGGGATAAAAGAGGCGAGTTTTCCCAGCTTTTTTCAAATCTTCAGCGCAAGGGATTTGAACTGGTAAGAATTGACGGCCAGATTTACCCTCTCCGCAGCGTTCCTTTGCTTATCAAAACCAACCGCCACAATATTGAGGTGGTTGTTGATAAAATCAATATTTTCAGAAAATACTCTGAAGAAGAATACCAAACAAGAATCTTAAATGATATTGAGATTGCTTTGGACTTGTCCGACGGGATTGCTATTCTCTCTGAAGTCAAAGACAAGGATTTTAATTTTCCGGAAAAACCAAAACAAATGCAGGATACTCTTTTTTCAAAGCGTTTTGTTTGCCCTGTCTGTAACATTAACCTGCCGGAAATTGAACCAAGACTCTTTTCTTTTAACTCTCCCCAGGGAGCTTGTCCTGAATGTAACGGTTTAGGAGTAAAACTAATTATAGACAGAAGTAAGGTTTCCGGCTTGAGGGCAGACATGCTTGAAAGACAATATTACACTACCACCTCGGATACGGTCAGAGAAGAAATTGTAAAATTAATGATTAAAAAAGTCTGCCCCCTTTGCCATGGCAGCAGGTTAAAGCAAGAAGCCCTGTCTGTAAGTGTTGATCAGAAATCGATTGCCCAAGTTTCAGCAATGTCGCTGGAAATTCTCTTAAAATGGCTGGAAAACTTAAGCCAAAGCCTATCAACGGATAAAGAAAAAGAAGTCGCTGAACCACTGCTTCGTGAAATTATGAGCAGGCTTAACTTTCTTATTGCCGTAGGAGTGGAATACCTTACTTTAGGCAGAACCGCCTCTACTCTTTCGGTAGGAGAAGCGCAAAGAATAAGACTGGCCAGCCAAATAGGAACAGGCTTAACCGGAGTTTTATATGTTTTGGACGAGCCGACGGTCGGGCTTCACCAAAGAGATACCCAAAGACTAATTAAAACTCTGAAAAAACTGCGGGATTTAGGCAATACTGTGGTAATCGTTGAGCACGACGAAGAGGTGCTTTTGGCAGCAGACTGGATCATTGACTTTGGCCCTGAAGCCGGCAAGCGTGGCGGCAAGGTAATCGCCGAAGGTACACCTGAGCAAATAATGAAAAATAAAAATTCTTTGACCGGCCAGTATTTAAGCGGCAAAAAGAAGGTTATAAGTCCGCCATATGTTCGCCAAGAACCTCTCTCCAATCCAAATGGTCGTTTTATCACAATTTCAGGCTGCCGGGAACATAATCTTAAAAATATTGATGTTAATTTTCCTCTCAAAAGGTACGTTTGCATTACCGGAGTTTCAGGTTCAGGAAAATCGACTTTAATTCACGACACCCTTTACCCTGCTTTAGCCAAATCATTAGACATTTATGCAAAAGATGAACCGGGAAAACTTGAGGGCATAAACGGAGCACAACAGCTTGATCAGGTTCTTTTGGTAGACCAGTCCCCTGTTGGCAAAACCTCAAGAAGCAATCCTGCCACTTATACCGGTGTTTTCACTGATATAAGAGAGCTTTTTACCCAAACTGAAGAAGCGAGATTGCGTGGATTTACCTCAAGTCACTTTTCCTTTAATGTTGAAGGCGGCCGCTGTGAAGCTTGTCAAGGCCAGGGTTTCAATAAAGTGGAAATGCAATTCCTGCCCGATGTTTGGGTTGAGTGCGAAGAATGCCACGGCAGCCGGTTTAAAGAGGAAATCCTTGAGGTTCAATATAAGGAAAGAAATATTCATCAGGTTCTAGAGCTTACTGTTGGCGAAGCTTTGGATTTTTTCAGTTCTTTTTCTAAAATAGTTAATAAGCTCACAGTTCTTCAAAAAATCGGGCTTGACTACCTTGAGCTCGGGCAGCCTTCTCCCACTCTTTCCGGAGGAGAATCGCAAAGATTAAAACTGGCAAGGGAATTGGTAAAACCGTCAAGAAGCCACGCGGCTTATTTGCTTGATGAGCCAACTACCGGGCTTCACTTTGCCGATGTGGATAAGCTTCTTCAGGTAATTAGAGAGCTTGTTGAAAGGGGAAACACCGTAATCGTAATTGAACATAATCTGGACATGATTAAAAACGCCGACTGGATCATTGATCTTGGTCCTGAGGGCGGAGAAAAGGGCGGAGAGGTTATTGCCCAGGGAAAGCCGGAAGAAATTGTTGCCAACGAGAAATCATGGACAGGTAGATACCTAAAGAAATATATTGTTCGATTGTTATCTTGCTAAATTTTTAGATTGCTAACGCTAAAGTATTATCTTGCTGTTATTCAACAATTTTTCTTTCCCCATTTTCGACCAACACTGCCTGATTATCAGTTAGTTCCAGAATTCCGTAATCTGATTTGTCTTTTAAACTTTGGAAGCGCGCATTTGGAACTTCGCCTAACGTTCCAGTATGTCTGAAGATGGCTGGACACAACTGAATTTTATCATATTCCAGCTATTTTGGGCGAATAAATGCAATGCAGTGAGCAGGACATGTTGTGTTGTGAGACCCGACGAAGAATGAGGAGAACGCAGTGAGGTCGAGCGACTATCAGGAGCGAGACGTGCACTTTTCCTTAATCTTTTTGCGAATCTTTTTATTTCCCTTGAAATAAAATTTTTAGTTCAAAAAAGAGGGGTTAGAGGTAAATTTTTTGAGCTAAAGAGATAAGAAGATTATCGTAGTCTGTTTGAGCTAGATAGAAAGAACCAAGTAAATGATCAACTTCAATTTCTCTAACTCCTCCGAAGTTTTCATCCGGATCTACAATAATATATTTATTATTTTTAAATCCTGAAATTACTATAGCGTGAGTAGAAGAATTACCTTTAATATCATCTTTAACTATTTGACCAGTTTTATTATTTAAAGTGTATTTAGGAACAGAGTTGAGAAATTGAAAATTAATTACTGCATATATTGGCCCTTTTTGTAAAAGGTTATAAATATATTCATTAGTTATAATTGGAAAATTAATTTTTCCTCCCGACTTTAGAAAAGAAATATAACCGTCAAAGATTAAATTAAACTCTTCTTTTTGATAAATAGGATGTTTAATATACTTTTTTCTTTTTATTAATTTCCCAATTATTTCTTTTTTGGTTAATTTTTGCCAACTTCTATCAAATATTTGAGTGTCGGTAGTATGAATTGTCGCTTCTAGTCCTAGTTTTAGAAAATAAGTGCCAATATGACCTAAAGAAGAACCAAGTGGTTTGTTGTTTTTTGATATGTATACTGGCACTTCTTTTTTTATTTCTTTTAAATCTTTTTTTATGCCGTAGAAGCTGAGAATTTGAGCAGCGCTGGCTTGAACACAATCCTGTAACTTCTGTTGGATTAATGGAACTTTATGGTTAATAGGCTTCATATAATTCCCCTGATATTCCCCTCCTTTTTATTTATAAAAAGATTTGCGAAAAAAAATAAAATAGTAAAGTGCATGTCTTACAACGTTTGCGTGTATGCGATGTTTTTTGCCCGCTTCCTTATTTATTTTATCAAAAGAAAAGGGCAAAAAATATGGGTGAGGGGCGAGCCGAGTCCCGAACCACATACGCTGTGTTATACGCCCCGAGCCGTAGCGTAGCGGAGACGAGAGCGCAGCGTGGTTCGAGCGTTAGCGAAAAAGTTGATTTCTATCACTTTTTATAAATCTCCTTCAACTTCTTTATTTAATCTATCAAAGAATTCAACCATAAACTTGTGTCTTTCATCGGCTATACGACGACCCTCTTCTGTCAACATTCTTTCTCTTATTTTTCTTAATTTGACCATGTACTCCCTGTAAGCTGTATCTTCTTTTGAGTATGCTTCTGTTTTATCAATATCTATATTCTTATTATGCAATTTTGCACCAATTTCTCCTGCGAACAAAAAAGCTCTTCCGATCCCGACAGCACCAATTGAGTCTAGTTTATCAGCATCAAATAATACTTTAGCTTCTTTTGAAATAGGAATTTTATTTCCTCTAAAACGATGCGTCTCGATACAATGAACAATTTTGTTGATTTCGTCATTATCAATTTCAAATTCAGATAATAATTTTCTTGCTAATTCCGCTCCCTTTTCAGCATGACAAATTTTACCATTGCATTTGTCTTGATGTTCTCTTCCAATATCGTGCAAAATTGCAGATATCTTAAGTATTTTCAAATTTGCATTCTCTTTTCTGCCAATACATAAACATAAATTATAAACTCTCAAGGTATGTTCCCAATCGTGGCTTCCCCTTGAATTAGAAAAAAATTCTTCCGCTCGTTTTGTAATTTGCTCTATTAAGTCCATATTAAATAGATATTGATAAAACATTTGTAAACATTCCTTTTAAGTGCCAGAAATCAATTGCACATAACGTTCCAGAATATGCGATGTTTTTGCGACCAACGGGAGCAAAAATATGGGCGAGAGCCTGCAAGGCTCGAACCGCATACGCTGTGTTGTCCGAGGGTGAGCGAGGAACGAGCGAAAGCGCAGCGTCCCCTTGAGTTCAAGCCCGAGCCGTCCCCACACTTAGATTAATCATATCCGCCATCAACTTTTAGAATACTTCCAGTAATGTAACTTGCATCATCAGACGCTAAAAATAAAATCGCCTTCGCAATTTCTTCAGGCTTGGCAAATCTTTTCGTATAGATTTTTTTTGTTTCTTCTTCAACAAAATCCTTGGACAAGTCTTTATTCATTTCAGTATCTACCCAACCTGGAGCGATGGAATTAACTTGAATTTTTGGAGCAAGCTCCTTTGCTAGATTATGAGTTAAACTGATAACTCCTGCTTTTGAAGCGTCATAATCTGCGGATTCAGGACTAAGAGTATTGATTCCATTTGTTGAAGAAATGTTAATTATTTTTCCGTTGCCATTTTTTATCATTTGTTCAGAAGCATATTTACTACAAAGAAATGTTCCAATTAAATTGACATCCAAAATTTGTTTCCATTGTTCAACTGTTTTTTCAAATAATGGAACGTCAAAAACAATACCAGCATTATTTACTAAGATGTCAATTTCCCCAAAAGTATCAATTGTTTTTTGAATCATTTCTTTGACTTCGTTTTCTTTGGAAACATCACATTTAATCGCTATTGCTTCTGAACCAATTTTTTTAATTTCATCAACAACGGAAAATGCTTCTTTTTCAGAGGAAAAATAATTAACAATAACTTTTGCGCCCTCTTTTGCAAATAACAATGCAGTGGCTTTACCAATCCCCCTACTTGATCCAGTTATTAAGGCAATTTTATTTTTTAGTCTCATATTTTTTGCTAGCTATTATAAATTTTATTCGCTTAGGCTCGGGCTTGAATTTCATATAACGTATCCGAATATGAGAAGTTTTTGCCCGCTTCCTTATATTTTAAAAGAAGAAAAGGGCAAAAATTTGGGTTGAGAAAAATTTGCTTTTCTTAGTAATATAATTGTGCAAATTTTTCTGAACCTCATATTCGGTGTTATCGGATGTTTGTCTTTGGCTTTCCGTCTATAAATATCCGAGCTTCTTTAACAACGCGAGTGTCGGCGCGTTCAATTCATATTTCATGGCATCTTTTATAGGCATCCACATAAGCTCTTTCAAGTCATCTAGAGGCTCTAATTCTCCTCCTTTATACTTACATCTGTATTGCAAGAAAACATAGTAAGTTTCGATACCATTGTGATTGGGAATAATGGCTGTATCAAAAGACACTTTCTCTAAGTCCATTACATTAAGATTAGTTTCTTCTTTTACTTCACGAATTAGAGCCTCGTCCAAATTTTCATCCTCATCGACAAAACCACCAGGTATATGCCATGTATCAGGATATGGACCACGACCTGGCTCTTTTCTGCCAATAACAAGTAGGTCATCCTTAAAGATTAGCGCCGCCACGTTCAATTTTTTTTTCATAAAATCTTTGTTAATTGAATCAAAAACCAAGACATATTTCCGATAACGTTTGCGTATATCTGATGTTGGCCTAATTTTACAATATTCCTTCAAAATTGGCCAATTTGGGTTAAGGCTCTGCAAGAGCCGAACCTCATATCCGCTGTTAGGCGAGGGTGAGCGACCATCGGGAGCGAAAGTGCAACGTCCCCTTGAGTTTCAAAAAGATATTTCTCTACTTTTTTGTACTTGCTGGCCTCGTAGTTAAATAAGCAGCAGGGATAAGACCACCAAGCCCACCAACATACAAAGCGAGCAAGCCAGCAAGCAGGGCTAACAAAATAAAGCCAAACCTGCCAAGTAATTTCTTTTCTTTGAGAATCAAAAAAGAAACTCCAGAAGAAACAATAACTGCCATCACATTACCTACTCTTAATCCAAAATCGAACGTGTTATTTTGCATAGCTACTCCAAGCGTGCCAGCTAACACTGCGCCAACAATTATTATCAATACTAAATACGCCAGATAGAAACCAAAGACCTCTTTTGTGCTTCTTTGATAGCCAAATCTTGTTAAATTTTTAAACATAATATCACCTCCATCTTATTTTATATCTTTTTGAAATTTCGCACAACTCGTTTTTATACGAATTGACTTCGTTAATGTACTAAGATATTGTGTATTATCTGAATACCTGATATTTTATCAATTAAACTATCTCA
>Ga0180009_10006516_pt1 | contig 12223 bp, 6 predicted proteins | sample OS_PC_MetaG_FD_123537 | JGI IMG/M metagenome (GOLD analysis project Ga0180009, IMG submission 123537) | Groundwater microbial communities from the Aspo Hard Rock Laboratory (HRL) deep subsurface site, Sweden - OS_PC_MetaG | ecosystem: Environmental > Aquatic > Deep subsurface > Groundwater...
ATCCCCGCCCTCGCCAAACCCTTTGATCAGCCGATAACCGCATAAAGTCTTTGCAGATCGTCTAAAAACTTCGTCTGTAAGGGACTAAGTTGACAGCGGTAGTCACTGACCCGCCCGCGGTTGCCGCGCATTTACGAGCGGGCGGGTTTGAAACCCGCCCCTGCAGCGGATTGGCCGTATTCCACGCGATAGAAAGACGCTGTAGGGTTGGCACATTCGTTGCTCCAATGACATCCGTGGCCGCCGGCATTGAATGGAGGAGACCATGGATACGACGTTGTTGCGCAGGGGATGGTTGGTATTCGTCCTTGGTTGGGTGGCGGCCCTCGGGTGCGCGAACGGCGTGGATTCCGAGTACACGTCAAACAACAGACGATTGCGGAGCCCGACCCTCGATGCCGGGGAGTCAGTATCGGACGACGCGGCGACGACGCCGGAGGCTCCGTTCCCCGAGGGTGCGACGACGCCGCCGAATACACCGGCCGCTCCTTCGTGGGAGGCTGAGGAGGGCGCTCATCAGGGCGTGGAGGTCATCAGCGATCCGGCGGCTTCGATGGGAGCGCGGGTTGGCGGCTTCGACGAGGTCGGCGACGCGTTGACCTTCTCGAACGTGCCGGAGGCCACCATCGCCATCCGATACTCCCTGGCAAGCCAATTCCCAAAGCAGTTGAGCCTGTATGTGAACGGCGACGACATCGCGACGGTGATGTTCACTCACACGGACAGTTGGTCGGCCCCCGATACGATCGCTGTTCGAGTGCCGGTCGGGGGGACGTTGAGTCTGCGATTGAATCCGGAGGATGTCGCGGCCAATCGAGGGGAGGCAGGACCGCAGCTCGACAAGCTTGTGGTACCATACGACGGCGCTTCCGGAACGGAATACCCTGTTGCCTCAGCCGGGGAAATCGAAGCTGCGATGCAGTCGGCCCAGCCGGGCGATACGCTGGTGATGGCCGAGGGGGTTTGGGTCGACCAGGTCATTCGGTTGGAAGGCCACGGTGCGCCGGAGCGACCGATTACCCTGCGGGCGTCCTCCCCCGGAGAGGTCCTGCTGACCGGCGCCTCCAAGCTCGAGGTATCGGGCAGCTATCTCGTCGTCGACGGACTGCGATTCGAGAACGGGGCGCTGAGCCAGGACGAAGACAAGGTCATTCAGTTCGCGGACCACGACACACATCACTGCCGGATCACGAACACGTCCGTCGTCGGCTACAACCCAAGCGACAAGGACTTGCGCTACTTCTGGATGTCACTGAAGGGAAGATACAATCGTATCGACCACTGCGACTTCGGCGATCAGACGCACGCCGGAGAAATCATCGTCATCTGGCTCGACGGCGAGCCCAACTACCACCTCATCGACCACAACTATATCCACGACCGCGCAGAAGGAACGGGGGAGACGCTGCGGATTGGGAGCAGCGGAAACTCGCTCACGGATTCGAATACCACGGTGGCCTACAACCACTTCGAGCGATGCAATGGCGAGCATGAGATGATCTGCAACAAGTCGTGCGGGAACGTGTATCGCAACAACCTGCTGCGGGACAACGAGGGGCACGTGAGTCTGAGACACGGCAATCGTTGTCGGGTGGAGGGCAACTTGTTCCTCGGTTACGGCGCCAGCGGCATGGGCGGTGTTCGCATCATCGGTGAGGACCACGTGGTGGTGAACAACTACTTCGCAGGGATGGGGGACTTTGCCATCATGATGCGCAACGGCATTCCGAACACACCGCTGAACGGGTACGCGCAGGTGAAGAACGCTGTCGTGGCCTTCAACACGATGTACGACTGCCGAGACACGCTGTTCATCGGTTACCATAAGAACGATGACGATACCCTCGCGCCGAAGGACTGCGTGATTGCCAACAACGTCGTGAGCAGCGACCGGGGGCCGTTGGTGACGTTTGACGACGCGCCCCTCGACCTGTCCTTCGCGGGCAACATCATGCACGGCGCGAGCCTGGGGATCGAAACGCCTTCGGGCGTTTCCAAGGTGGACCCGCAATTGGACTGTGACTCGGATGGGCTCTGCACGCTTCGCCCGGGAAGTCCGGCGATCGACGGAGCAGATGGTTCCTACGAGGGCCCGGTCGGGGACGTCCGGGGAATGCAGCGAGACGCATCGCCGGACGTGGGCGCATGCGAGTCGGCAGGCGGGACGGCCGGACCGTGGCCCGGAACCGAGCGCGTTGGACCGGCGTGATCGGGTCCGCAGGCGAAGGCGGGGATGAATCGTCAAAAAGGTGTGAAAATCCGCTCCAATTCGACGCGCTCGCCGCTATGATGCGTCGCTCGCCGTGACCCCTGTCGGCCCGGCGCATCACGTGACTCTGCCATGACCACACTGATCAAGAACCTTGCCTACATCGTGACGATGGACGACGCCGGCTCCGAGCTTCGGAACGGGTGGATCCTCGTCGACGGTCCCGCGATCCGCGCACTGGGCGTGGGCGCGCCTCCCGCCCCGGAGCCCGGCGAAAAACGCACGGAGGTCGACGCCGGCGGTGCGATGGCCATCCCCGGGATGGTCAACACCCACCACCATCTGTACCAGACGTTCCACCGCGCCGTGCCGATGGTGCAGGACGCAAAGCTCTTCGATTGGTTGCTCGGTCTGTACGAGATCTGGCGCGAGCTCACCCCGAGCGACGTTCGCACCAGCGCGCAGGTGGGCATCGGCGAGCTCCTGCTGACCGGTTGCACCACCATCGCGGACCACTTCTACGTGTTCCCGAACGGACAGTCGCCCCATCTTCTGGACGAGACGATCGAAGCAGCCAAGCAGCTCGGTGCGAGGTTCCACCCGACGCGCGGCTCCATGTCGCGGGGTCGCTCCGACGGCGGACTGCCTCCGGACGACGTGGTGCAGACCGCGGACGAGATCCTGAAGGACTCGGTGCGGGTGGTCGAGAAGTACCATGACGCGGCGCGGTTCAGCATGTGCCGCCTGGCGCTCGCGCCCTGCTCTCCGTTTTCGGTGACGGACGACTTGCTGCTCGAGTCCGCCCGGTTGGCGCGCAAGCATGGCGTGCGGCTGCACACGCACTTGGCCGAAACGAAGGATGAGGAGGCATTCTGCCTCGAGACCCACGGCTGCCGGCCGCTGGGCTACATGGAGAAGGTCGAGTGGATCGGCGACGATGTTTGGTACGCGCACGGCGTGTACCTCAACGACGACGAGCTGAAGCTGATGGCGTCGACGGGTACGGGCATTGCTCACTGTCCGACCTCCAATCTGCGTCTCGGGTCGGGCATTGCGCGGATTCCGCGGGCGCTGGAGCTGGGCGTGCCGGTCGGCCTGGCGGTTGACGGGTCGGCTTCCAACGACGCTTCGGACATGATCCGCGAGCTGCAGACGTGCACGCTGGTGCACCGGGTCGGCACGGGTGTCGAGTCGATGCCGGCGCGTCGAGCGCTGTGGGTCGCGACCCGTGGCGGTGCAAAGGTCTTGGGCCGGGATGACGTCGGCGCGTTGGCGCCGGGCATGGCGGCCGACATTGTGTTGTTCGGGCTCGACGATCTCGGCCTTGCGGGCGGGATGCACGATCCGGTGGGCGCGCTGGCGCTGACCACGGGCATCCGTCGTGCACGCTGGGTCATGGTCAACGGACAGGTCGTGGTTCAAGACGGCCGCCTCGTGCACATCGACGAGATGGAGCTTTTGAATCTCGCGAATCGGGAGTCGGCGGCGATGGTCGCGCGCGCTACCGAGCGGACGAAGATCGAGTTTCTCTCCCACGCCGCGGGCGCCACAGCCCGGGTGACCGGAGAAAAAGCGGAGGAATCTGCCTGATGATTGCTGCCTACCACCAACCAGAAGCGCTCGACGTAGCGCTCGATCACATCGCCAACGGGGCGACGCCGATCGCCGGGGCGACGGGGCTGTATACGGGCCGCGGGAAGCGGGACCTGAAGCTCGTGGACGTGACAAGACTCGGCCTCGACAAGATTCAGGTGACCAACGATGCCGTGATCATCGGGGCCACCGTGACGCTCGGGCAGCTCGCGCGCGCCACGGACATCCCGACCATGGTCGGCGCCGTGCTGCGCAAGGCCGCGAGAGGCATCGCCTCCACGCCGCTGCGCAACGCCATCACCCTCGGCGGCAACGTCGCGCACGTAGTGTACTGGGCGGACATGCCCGTCGCGCTTCTCGCGCTCGATGCAGTCGTCGAGGTGCAGCGTGCCGGAAACGCTTCGTCGCAGCGCCCGATCGCCGACTGCCTTCGGGAAGGCAAGAAGGCGTGGGAGGGCGGATTGATCACGTCGTTCCGCATTCCCCTCGCCACAGGGACGTTGGGGTTTGGCTACGAGCGCTTCACGCGGACGGTATCGGACTACGCGTTCGCTTCGACCTGCGTGACGATGCGCGTGGACGGAGGCAAGGCCGCGGACGTTCGGGTTGCGCTCGGCGCGGTGCAGAGCCGTCCGGCGCGCGTGGCGGAGCTCGAAGCCCTGATCGAGGGCAACGTGGTCAACACGGAGCTTCTGCAGGCGGTCGAAGACAAGGTGAAGGACGTGGTGAAGGTGGCTCCGAACTTCCGCGCCCCCGCGGACTATCGGCGAGAGCTGGCGGCGGTGTTGACCGAACGCGCCGTTGAAAAGGCCTGGACGTGGGCGTCGCGGGAGGACGGGTGATGCGTTTTTCGACACGAATCAACGGTGTGACGCGCGAGATCGAATGCCAGCCGGGCGACACGCTCTTCGAAGTGTTGCGTCGTATGGGCCTTCGGGGCGTCAAGCAAGGATGTGATCGTGAAGGTACGTGCGGTGCCTGCACGGTGCTGTTGGACGGCAAGCCGATCCTCAGCTGCATCACCCCGGCGCCGAAGATCGCCGGACGCGATCTGCTCACGATCGAGGGATTGGGCGACATCACCCACCCTCACACGATCCAAACGGCCTACACCGACGCGGGCGCCGTGCAGTGCGGCTATTGCTCTCCGGGCATGATCCTCGCCACCAAGGCGCTGCTCGACGAGACCCTCACGCCCACCCGCGAGGAAATCGCCCACGCGCTGTCCGGCAACCTCTGTCGTTGCACAGGCTACGTGAAGATCTTCGACGCGGTACGCGACGCCGCCGCGACCTTGCAGCAGGAGAAGGAAGACAATGAGCGCTGATCGCACCAAGGACCTCAAGGACCTCAAGGTCGTCGGCCACTCCGTTCGCAAGGTCGACTCCCTCGGTATGGCGTGCGGTCAAGAGCTGTACGTCGCCGATCACGACCTGTCGGATTCGCTCGTCGGCTACGTGGTCCCGAGCCCGTATGCACACGCGCGCATCAAGCGCATCGACGCCACGAAGGCCCGGGCGATCCCGGGCGTGCACGCGGTGCTCACGTACGCGGACTTGCCGCGCATCCCGCACACCACCGCGGGACAGGGGTACGTGGAGCCGTCGCCCTACGACAACTTCGTGCTCGACTACAAGGTTCGCTTCGTGGGCGACCGTGTGGCGCTCGTGGCGGCCGAGTCGCGCGAGCTCGCCGAGGAAGCGGGCAAGGCCCTCGAGATCGAGTGGGAAGTGCTCGAGCCGGTGCTCGACCCGGACCACGCCATGGACGAAGGGGCGCCGGTCATTCACGACGAGCCCGAAGCGTATATGCCGATCCCGGTTCCCTACGACCCGAAGCGGAATCTCGCGGCAGCGGCGAACATGGGCGTGGGTGACATCGAAGAAGTGCTCAGGACCTCCCCCAAGACGTACACGCGCGACTACAGCGCGCAGTACGCTCAGCACTGCCCGATCGAGCCGCACGTCTGTCTGGGGTACCTCGATCCTCGCAACCGCGTGGTGCTCATCACCTCGACCCAGGTGCCCTTCCACGCGCGTCGCATCAGCGCCCAGGCGTTGGGCATTCCGGTCAAGCGCGTCCGGGTGATCAAGCCGCGCATCGGCGGCGGCTTCGGCGCCAAGCAGGAAGTGCTGCTCGAGCCGCTCGTCGCGGCCCTCGTGCTGGCCACCAACCGAAAGATCCTCATGCAGCTGAGTCGCACCGAGGAGTTCCTTTCACGCACGCGCCACCCGATCAAGGTCGGCATCGACGCTGGGTTCAACGAAGACGGCAGCATCAATGGCATGCGCATGCGCGTGCAGTCGAACACGGGCGCCTATGGCGCGCACGGGCTGACGGTCATGTGCAACTGCGGCTCGAAGGTGTTGCCGCTGTATCGCATGAAGACCGTGGCCTTCGACGCTAAGGCGGTCTACACGAACCTGCCCGTGGGCGGCGCCTACCGCGGCTATGGAGCCACCCAGGCGGCGTTCGCGATGGAGTGCTTCCTCGACGAGGTCGCCGAAGATCTCGGCATCGACCCGCTCGAGATGCGACGTCGCAACCACATTCAGCCGGGCGAGGGTTCGCCGGTGTTCGCTGCGCTTGGTGAGGGCAAGCCGGGCGTGGAGCAGAAGATTGGTTCCTCCGGGCTGGCCGAGTGCCTCACGCTCGGCGCGGAAGCAATCGGATGGGAGGAGAAGCGCGGCAAGCCGGGAACCGGTCCGGTGCGTCGCGGCATCGGCATGTGCGCCCTGATGCAGGGCTCCTCGATCCCTGAGATCGACATGGGTTCCGTGCACATCAAGATGAACGACGACGGGTCGTTCAACCTGACCTGCGGGGCCACCGACCTGGGAACCGGCTCCGACACGGTGTTGGCGCAGATGGCGGCCGAAGTGCTCGGCGTCGACGTCACCGAGGTGCTGGTCTACTCGTCGGACACCGATCTCACGCCGTTCGACGTGGGCGCGTACGCTTCGAGCACGACGTACCTGTCGGGTGAAGCTTCGCGGCGGGCAGCGCTGGACGTTGCGGATCAGATTCGCAAGGTCGCGGCGGAGATGATGGAGACGCATCCGGATCCGTCGACGTTGGTGCTGGAAGACAAGGCGGTAGTTGCGCCCGACGGCAGCAAGGTGACGCTCGGCGAGGTCGGGCTGTACTCGCTCTACCAGTCGAACCAGCATCAGATTGCGGCGACGGGATCGGCGATCTCGCACAAGTCGCCGCCACCGTTCTCGGCGCACTTCGTGGAGGTCACGGTGGACACCGAGACCGGCTACGTAAAGGTCGAGAAGTATGTGGCAGCGGTGGACTGCGGGACGGCGATCAACCCCAAGCTGGCCGAGGGCCAGGTCGAGGGCGCCGTGCTCAACGGCATCTCCTACGCGCTGACGGAGGAGTACCAATTCGACGACAAGGGCCGAATGCGCAACGCGGGATTCAACGACTACAAGATATTCGGCCCCGCGGACGTACCCGAGCTCGTGACCATTCTCGTCCCCACCTGGGAGGAGTCGGGTCCCTACGGCGCCAAGAGCGTGTCGGAGATCTGCATCAACGGTGCGCTCCCCGCGATCTCCAACGCCATCTACGACGCTGTGGGCATTCGTCTTCGCGAAGGCCCCTTCTCTCCCGACCGGGTCCTGGCTGCGCTTCACGCAGTGCGATAGCCTCACTGCGCTCCCCTACAGCGTCACTGACCCGTCCAGCGCCGAAAAGCGGGTGGCACGGCCAAGCAAGCCTTTGAACCCCTCCAAGCTTCTGCTTGGCCGTGGGCGGAGGAGCCCCGCCAAGCACGAAACACGGCCAAGCAATCCCCTCGCGGCGATTACACTCTTGCTTGGCCGTGCCACCCAAAGTCGCACGCAGTGGACCAGCTATTTCCGTGCAAGTCCCTAAGGTCGATTGACATCGGTCTTCATGGTGGATGCATCGTCGAAGCTTGCCGCACGGGCGGGCTCACACTCGCTTTCGGAGTTGACGGAATTCACGGATTCGGCAACGCTTACCATTCCAGTACTCTTTTCTCTCCTCCGACTCGCCCAGCAAGGGGTGCTCATGCCGCGCCGTCGTTCCGCTCGCTTTGCCACGTTCCTCGCAGTGCCTGCCGTGCTCGGTGGTTGCCTCGCGCTCGGGGCGACCCCTGGATGCGGCCCCGAGGATGAACAGGACCTCCCTTCGCTCGACAAGGTCACGCAGGCCCTCGGCGTCACGCACACCGTCTGCGCCAACGGGTGCAACTTTTCGTCCGTCGCTGCCTGCGCCATCGGCGACACGGTGACCGCGGGCGACATCTGCCTCGTACAGGGCGGCGAGTACCATGAGACGGTGGAGTACGTCCCAGGCAAGCTGCGCGCCGGGCTGATCCTGCGCTGCGACACCGGCTTTCATTGCCTCATCGACGGCGACGGCGTGCGCAATTATGGGTTCAACGCGTACGACGACTGGGTGATTGAAGGCTTTGAGATCACAGGTACGCGGTCCCATGCCATCACGGCCTATCGACGAGTCAACGCGGTTCGCGATTGCTACATTCACGACGTTCAGGGTCGGGGGATCAATGCGCTTTCGGGCCGGGTTTCTCCCGATCTGACCGGCGTTGCCGAGCGAAATCTCATCGTCAACACGTGGGAGCATGGCATCGCTTGCAGCGCCTTTGCCGCTGGGCCGATGGAGGTGAAGAACAACGTAATCGTCAATGCGGGCCTCGGGGGGGGCGACGGGATCCTGTGCAGTGACGAGTCGCTGGTGGTCCACAATACGGTGGATGTTCGGGATCGGACGCAACCCTATGCCGATCCGTCCCCCATCGGTGTGCTGGGTGTGACAAGTCGATTCAACGTGGTCGCGGGAGGGGTTACCTCACTCACGTCCTCCTCGGCGCGCAGCGAGAATCTCGTCTATGGCTATTCCAGTGCGGCCTACGGCGGAACGGGCACCGCGGATGGCACCGATCTCATCAGCGATCCGTTGTTTCTCGGTCCGGAGGATTACCACTTACAAGACGGCTCGCCGGCCATCGACGCGGCGACGCAATCGACCGAAACGGAGGATCAAGAGTCCACGGCCCGGACGATGCCGCCGGACATCGGTGCCCTGGAGTGGGTCGACGGACTGACCCCCGCGGCGCCTCGCTGGCCTTTCCGAGAGACGGTGGCCTCGCCCTCGACGAGCGCGGCACCGTCGATGGCGGTGCTCGACCCGCAGACGGGCGGTCCCATCGTGGCCTATCTCGATCGAAGCCAGGACTCTCTAATGTTCGCCATGCGCCTGACCGATGGCACCTGGCGAACGGAGGTGGTCGACACGGCGGTCGGGCTGGGCACCACGATGATGACCGCGTACACAATCCACCCTCTGGCCCTGGCGGTGGATCCCGCCACCGGTACGCCGGTGCTGACCTGGATCAAGCGGACCGGCGTGAATTCCGAGATACATGTCGCGCGTCGCACGGGTGATGGGTGCGGTACGGACTGCACCAGCATCCAGTGGAGTGGGTGTGGTGACGCTCCCATTCATACGAGCTCCGGCACGAACTTCTCGCTTCGCTTGCGTTTCGACCCGCAAACGAACAGGCCCACTGTGGGGCTGTGGGAGGAGATAGCGAACGGGTGCGGCTCCTTCCGAGCTCGCAACAACGTTCGTGTGATCGACCAGCAGGCGGACGACTCCTGGTCCCCCACACTCGTGGCGAGCAACGCGACGTGCCTGTACATGATACCGCCGGGGTTCGACATCTCCTTCGCGCCCACCTCGGGAGCGCTGGAGGTCGCCCACACCGAGACCAGCGTTTCGAGCAACTTCGACGCCAACCAGGCGCACGGGGTGCTGGTCGTCTCCACCGGCAACGGCGGAGGGTTCACGCCGACCGTCGTGCCCCTGGGCACCGGTACGGCGACCTTCGGAGGCTCCCACGTCTACGTCGCAATGGCGCACGGCCCGAACGACGATCTAACGGTGGCGGCGCAGATGCAGTTCGCGGGGCCGATCAATGCGCTGGGCTATGTGCAGCGAATCGGGGGCGCCTGGCCGACCGCCGCCACAATCCTTCGAACCACGACCTCCTGGGGCGTCAATGGTGTCGACGCGGCCTACGATGGCGCGTCGCACGCCTCCATCGCCTTCACCGGCGACACCGCGCCCTGGCTCGGTATCCAGCATCCCACACGCTGGGACGTTCGGGTGGTGGATGCTCAACGGGAGACTGGATACTGGCCTTCGGTGGTGACCCAACCGGCCGGGCTCTACCTGATGTCGCATCAGCAGGTCTCGGGCGGAAATGCGGTCAAGTTCCAGTCGACCGGCGACCCGGGCGGCATCGATCCGGCGTATCAGGATCCGACAGCGTGCGACCAATGCCCCACCGATCCCAACAAGACCGAACCGGGCGTATGCGGCTGCGGGTACGCCGAGTCCCCGGAACTGTCCGTCGCGGCCGCGTCGGTGGCCGAGGGGGACGCGGGACAGACCTCTCTCACGTTTACCATCACCGCTTCTCACGCGTGCGGCGCGCAGATGAGCGTTCAGTACGGAACAACCGACGGAACCGCGCTGGCGGGCTCCGATTACGACCTCGCTTCGGGCACACTCACGCTCGCCGCCGCCGAGACCTCGGGGACCGTGACGGTGACAGTGCTCGGAGATACCGTCTACGAGAACGCGGAGACGCTCACGCTTGGGCTCTCCTCGCCCAGCAACGCGGTCGTGGGACAGGCGTCGGCGACGGGAACCATCCTGAATGATGACAATGCTCCAACGCTGAGCATCAACGACGTGACGATCGCCGAAGGGGATTCTGGCACAACGAATGCCACCTTCACGGTCAGTCTGGCGGGTGCGACGGAGGTTGCCGCAAGCGTGGATTACGCAACCCAGGATGACACAGCGACGGCAGGGGCCGATTACGTTGCAGTTTCCGGCTCGCACACATTCGCACCGGGGGAGGCCTCTAAGACGATCGTGGTGCAGGTGATGGGGGAGACGACGGCTGAGCCGGACGAGACGTTTGTCGTCTTGCTGGCGAATCCCACGGACGCCACGCTGGCGGACAACATCGGGCTTGGGACAATCACGAACGATGATGCGGCGGCGGATGCGGGTACGCCGGATTCGGGCGTTGATGGTGGAGACGCTGGCGCAGACGCTGCAGAGGATGCAGCGACGGAAGCGGCTGTGGATGCGGCGACGGAAGCGGCTGTGGATGCAGCGACGGAAGCGGCCGTGGATGCGGCGACGGAAGCGGCCGTGGATGCGGCGACGGAAGCGGCCGTGGATGCAGCGACGGAAGCGGCTGTGGATGCGGCGACGGAAGCGGCTGTGGATGCGGCGACGGAAGCGGCCGTGGATGCAGCGACGGACAGCTTCGTGCCCGACGCACCGGATAACGATGCAGGAGGTTCAGGTGCGGCTGGTGCTGGAGGTTCAGGTGCGGCTGGTGCTGGAGGAGGCGTGTCAGGCTCGGGGGGAACCGGGATCGGCGGCTCGGGCGGCGCGGTCCCCGATAGTGGCGCAGCGGGCGCGGGCGCCGCGGCTCCCGGGGGTACCCAGGCCGCATCGGGCGATGAAGGTGGATGTGCCTGTCGTACGGGTTCGGGCGGTCAGTCGAACCAAGGAGGGTGGATCGCTGTCTTGCTGGGTGCGGTATTGATAGGGCGTCGGCGGCGCTTGCGCGATTGGATCGGGTGAACCCCCGGCTGTGCCGGGGAGGCATCTAGCGTTGGACGGCTCCGGGAACGCATCGGGGTGGCACGGCCAAGCAAGCCGTACCTCATCGTGACGTGATGCTTGGCCGTGGGAGCGAGGCATTCTCCCACGGCCAAACCGGCGCTTCGAGGCGCGTTCAGGCTTGTTTGGCCGTGCCACCCACCATCAGCCCCGCCGGTCTGAATTCCGCTCCGTCGCGAAGAGGCCCCTTTGAGGGGCCAGCAACGGAAAGCCCAGGCTATGCCGGGGGATTGTTGCTGAGCGTCGCTCACCTCACGCAGACGCCCTCGTGAATTCGACATCGCTCGTCGAGCTCGCATGCCTCGGACTTCGCGCATTCCGCGTCGGTCGTCGCGCGGCACGCACCATCCACCATCGTGCACCAACCGAACCGGGCGCAGACGTCCAGGTTCTTGCAGGCGTCTTCACCCGCGGCGACGCACTCCTGTTCGCGCGCCACGCAGCGGCCGAACCGCTTGCAGACCTCGGACGCACGACAAGCCTCATCGTCAGCGACCACGCAGCGACCTTCCTCGGCCTTGCAGCGCCCGTGGTAGTTGCAGATTTCGTGACGCCGGCAGTCTTCGTCCGAGGCCGCCACGCAAACGCCTTCGCGTGCCGAGCAGAGCCCCAAGAACGAGCACCGCTTGGACGCCTGGCATGCGTCGTCCGCACCAGCGACGCAGACCCCGCCCTCGAGCTTGCAGCGACCGTACTCGACACAGTCGGCAC
>Ga0180009_10006518_pt1 | contig 12221 bp, 9 predicted proteins | sample OS_PC_MetaG_FD_123537 | JGI IMG/M metagenome (GOLD analysis project Ga0180009, IMG submission 123537) | Groundwater microbial communities from the Aspo Hard Rock Laboratory (HRL) deep subsurface site, Sweden - OS_PC_MetaG | ecosystem: Environmental > Aquatic > Deep subsurface > Groundwater...
CGCGATATCGCCAAGCCGAATGAGATAGCCATCGTCGCCGCGGCGCAGGACGAGATTTGCAAAATTCTGCGCCGAAGTGAACGAACGCTCGATGCGCACGGTGAAGAGCTGGTCGCGCGATTCAATCGAACCTGCAGGCAATTCGACGTTTTCCGAGCGCAATGCATTCTCGACATCGTTTGCCGTCAAGCCGCGTGCCGCCATCGCCTTGCGGTCGAGCCAGATACGCATCGCATAAATCTGTTGTCCGCCGACCCTGACCCGCGCGACGCCATCGAGAACCGAAAACCTGTCAACGAGATAACGCTGGGCGTAATCGGTGAGTTCGGGAACGGTCATCTCGTCGCTGGCCAGGTTGAGCCACATGATGACGTCCTGGTCGCCGTCGACCTTCTGAATCTCAGGCGGATCGGCTTCGTCCGGCAGGTCGTCGAGTATGCCGGAAACGCGGTCGCGTATGTCGTTGGCGGCGGCATCGACGTCACGGCCGACTTTGAACTCGATCGTTACGGTCGATTCGCCGTCTTCGCTCTTGGATTCGATAAACGAAATGCCTTCCACGCCCGAGATTCGTTCTTCAATCAGCTCGGTGACGCGTGTTTCGACAATATTGGCTGAGGCGCCAGGATAGAGGGTCTCGATACTGACGACGGGTGGGTCGATATCGGGATATTGCCGCAACGGCAGACGTTCATAAGCCACGAGACCGAATGCGATCAGCAGAAGGGACATGACGGCAGCAAAAACGGGCCGCTTGATGGATATGTCGGAGATCAGCATCTGCTCATGGTCCGGTTCTGCTGCTTACGGATGTGAATTCTTTCTTCGCCGCGATGCGTCCGCCGGCGGCCGGACATGAGTTCTATGGAAGGCGCGCTTCCTGGTGGATCGAACTGGGCCTGTTGCGTCTCAGGTGCCGTCCGCCCGCTTCCGCCTGAGAAGATCCGAGAGCGGCTCGCCTCCCTTGTCGATCGCTGTCACCTCGACAGCTTGGCCGTCTCTCACGCGCAACGTCCCATCGATAACGACAAACTCGCCGGCATCGAGTCCGGAGACGACTTCCACCTTGCCGTCGAGGCGCGTTCCAAGCTCGACCAGTCGGGATTGAGCCTTCGGGCCCTCGTTTTTGGTATCGACGACAAAAACCCGCGTTTCGCGCTTGCGCGCGATGACAGCCTGCTCGGGTACGACAACGGCCTGACGCCTGTTCTTGAGAATTTCCACCATCATCAGGATGCCGGATTTCAACACCCCGTCCTTGTTGGGAATGACGGCGCGCACCGTCACCGAGCGGGTCACGGGATCGACCCGGCTGTCGATGCCGGTGACCTCTCCAGTGAAGCTGCGTTCACCGAATGCGTCTGCCTTGGCTTCTATCGGCAGGCCCAACCTGATGGTCGACAGAAACGTCGAGGGGATCGAGAAATCGAGTTTCATGGAGCTGTCATCGTCAATCGTCGCGATAACGGTTCCGGGCTCCACGAGAGCGCCGACACTTATTCGGCGCAGTCCGACGACTCCGTCAAAAGGCGCCTCGGTCCGGCGATCGGCAATGCGCGATTTGACGGCTTCGAGTCGCGCCAGCGCCGTCTCATGATCGCGGCGGCGTTCAGACAGCAAGGCTTCGGAGCTCACGCCTCTCGAGGCAAGGGGCTTGGTGCGTTCGAGTTGTTCACCGGCTTCAAGGGCAGTTGCCTCAGCCTCTCGCAGTTGGGCGGTCTCTTCGGAGTTCGTCATCAACGCCAGCGTATCGCCTTTCGAAACGCGCTGGCCGTCCTCGAATTTCAATTCTGTGACGATCTCGGTGACCTGCGCTGTAATGGTAACCTGTTCGTTGGCGCGTAACGTGCCCAATGCTTCGACGCGGTCGAAAATCTCTTCCTCGATCGCCTCGACAAGGATCACCGGGGTTGGTGCGGTCTGGGCCAGGCTGGAACTGGCGGGGTATAACGCGAAGATCAGGACGCAGAGCAGCCCTGTGATCTGGGGCACGATTGCCGTCGCTCTCAATGGTGCCACTAATCCGGTCTCCTGTTGCAAGCGTCTGTCTCTGCAGCCGTTTGGCAATATATCTGAATGGAGCGATGACGCGCTGCAAAGCTAACATGGGAATTCGCGTCATGAAGTCTGCAGAGTTTCGTTCACGCACACGTGAAGACGAGCCGGCATTATTCCCTTAGCCGGTCCGGCGCGCGGCGCAAAAATCCCCACAGCAGCGACAGCATGGGACAAGGAACGGGGGAAACAAAGTAAGCTGTCACTCGTAGTGAAACAGGCGCTTCTAATAGGACACGTAAACGATGCTGGACATGAAACGATTTCCAAAAAGTTCCGTGGTGTGACGGCCAACTTTTGGCAGTTGTGTTGCAGCTACGCTCTTGACGTTCAGCGCATTGATGGCAACCTCGGGTCGCTGCAATTCATGGGGGCGGGGACGTATGAGGGGATCGGGGATCGGGTGGATTACGCTGATCTGCTTCGGCGTGCAGCTCATTGCGGAGCAATGCCAGGCCGACACTCCGGGTCAGGCCGACTCGCTACGTCATAGGGAGTCTCTGGGTCATGGCGACTCGATAGGAAAGTTCGGGCCGGAGGGTGCCCGCATGCGCGAGCAGCTCTGGATCGTGCCGGGCGCGGATGCGGCATATCCTCTGCGTGCGACGTTGTTTCGGCCGCCTGCATCCCCGTCGCCGAAAGCGCGCTTGCCGCTGGTGGTAATCAATCACGGTACCGACGACAACACCCGGCTGTCGGTTTCGATGCCGGTTTATTACTGGTTGTCGCGCTGGTTCGTCGAGCGCGGGTTTGCGGTCCTGCTGCCGCAGCGTCGTGGCCATGGCGCGACAGGTGGGCCACTCGCGGAAGCCGTCGGCAATTGCGCCAATCCGGACCACCTCAGGTCTGGGCTGGAAGCGGCCAAGGACATCAATGCGGCCGTAACGTTCATGCGCCAACAGCCTTTTATCGATGAGCAGCAGGTGATCGCTGTTGGAGTTTCTTCGGGAGGGTGGGCGTCCCTGGCGCTCGCCTCCGCCCAACCAGACTCCCTTCGCGCCATCGTAAATTTCGCCGGAGGGCGCGGCGGGCATGCGAACGGCGAACGCTTGCAAATCTGCGGCGAGAGCAATTTGATATCTGCAACCGCTGCCTATGCCGCCTCTGCTCGGATCCCGACGCGATGGTACTATTCACGAAATGACAGCTTCTTTCCGCCGCGCATCGCGAAGGCGCTTGCTAAAACCTGGCGGGAAGCCGGGGGCCACGTCGAGCTTTCAGTGATCAAGCCGTATGGATCCGAAGGTCACAGAATTGCTGACGACCGAGCCGGGTGGGACCTCTGGGGAACTTCGCTCGATCGGTTCCTCGCACAAGTCATGCAATCCGACACTGTCGACAATAAGGATTCGATGCCGGAGCAGCACGCGGCGCGCTTTCCGATAGTGCTGCAGGAAACCCGTGTTCCGGGATTGCGCTAGAGAACAAACGTCTGGCAGCCACAGCGGCTCAGGCCGCGGAATCCAGCGTATCCTCACTGTGTCGGCTCGCGAAACGATTCTGGGAACTTTTCGAAAGCGCGAACCGTTCTCCTCGCAATCCGAAGTGATGCAGGCAGGCTGCGATGCTGGCGGAATCCAATCAGCAGCAAAAGGCCGCAGGCGCAGCTCTAGATCATTTCCGCTTTAGGCGGAAGCAATCTTGCTAGTTCGCTCACGGGCCAAACGGCCTATCGGCCGGACCCCTTCCTGAAAAGCGGAAAAGGATTGAAACTTTGCCGACTGAACGCGGAATTTTCCGGTTGGTGCCGACTGCCGATCCTGGCGACCCGAGATGGCTGGACCGCAAATGCCCCGGCGAGGTGCTCGTTCGGGCCGACTCCGCAGCTGATGCTCGCATCGTGGCGGCAATGGCTGAAATTGATTTTCCCGAAACCAACGCCAAACCGTCGCACGGTGTGTCTACGCGCTTTGCAAGTTGTTTTCGTGACGAGAAACTGTACGACGTCGTGGTGGCGCCATCGGCGGCGTTCGAGTTGGCCGGTCCGCGAGAAGTTCTCAGCGGGCTGAGCGAGGATGACATTCACGTCCTGTCAATCAAGGAAAATTGATAAAAGCCCGCCGCATAATCGGACGGCGTCAATCGGCAGAAATACTTTGTTTAACGGTTGCGCACGTCACCCGCATGGAAAAAATGCGCGCCCATTTCGTAGCCGCAATCAGGAACTTGCCGGCGATCGCGGCGTTGGCACCTTTGAGATCGCAACATCTAGGAGGTGACTAATGTCGAATACAACCCACGTTTTGAACGACACTATCAGTTTGCTGAAGGCGGGCGAAAGTTTCTACCGGAAAGCCGCCGACAATGTCGACGACCATGCCCTAAAGAAACTTTTTTCGGAACACGCCGCCATCCGTAACGCTGCGGTTACTGAAATGTCGCAGAAGGTCGAAAGGTCCGATGAAGATCCGTCGGGAGCCAGTTGGACCGAACAGGCCCGGCAAGGGTACGCGAACGCCGAGAGCATGTTCAACGGTACCGATGCGCTGATCGAATATCTCGAAGAACACGAAGACCGGACGCTCGAACAAATCCGCGAAGCGCTGAAGGGAGTCGAAGATCGGGAGGCGGTGAAAATCCTGACGCGGCATCTTGCGATTTTCCAGCAGACGCACGACCGCATGAAGGCGGTGAAGGACACTCACAATAGCTGAGCTGGAAAGCCGCGCCGACCTTTAATGGAAAAAGCCCGCCGGACTGCTCCGGCGGGCTTTTTTTCTTGCGCATTAGGATGGCCATCGCTGCACGACGTCCGGCGTCGAATATTCTCCGCGAGGTGTCCGACGATCAGAGGTCCCTGAAAGCGGTGCTAGTCCCGCTTTTTCCTCGGGACGCCGGGGACGGTGCCGCCGCCGGACTTCGGGGCGGGCTTGTCCTTCTTGGCTTTCGGGCTCGGCAGCGCCTTGCGGGACGCCGCCGTGACGAGTTGGGGTTCGCCGTCGTCGTCGTCGCGATCCTCGTCGATGTCGTCTTCGTCCTCTTCACCCTCGACCGACTCGGCCTTCTTCAGGGACGGGTCGGCGGGGATGTAGTTGAAGCCGAGCTTGCGCTCGTCGCCTTCGCCCTCGACCATTACCTTGACGGTGCCGCCGTTCTCGAGCGCGCCGAAGAGCAGTTCCTCGGCGAGCGGCTTCTTGATGTGCTCCTGGATGACGCGGGCGAGCGGGCGGGCGCCGAACTTCTCGTCATAGCCCTTCTCGCCGAGCCACTTGGCGGCTTCTTCGGAGAGTTCGATCGTCACGCCGCGGTCGGCAAGCTGGGCTTCGAGCTGGAAGACGAACTTCTCGACGACCTTCTCGATGACTTCCGGGGGCAGGGACGAGAACGGGATGACCGAGTCGAGCCTGTTGCGGAACTCGGGCGTGAACAGCTTGTTGACGGCTTCGGTATCGTCGCCCTCGCGCTTCGAACGGTTGAAGCCCATCGGGGCTTTCGCCATCTCGGAGGCGCCGGCGTTCGACGTCATGATGAGGATGACGTTGCGGAAGTCGACCGACTTGCCGTTGTGGTCGGTCAGCTTGCCGTGGTCCATTACCTGCAACAGGATGTTGAACAGGTCCGGGTGGGCCTTCTCGATCTCGTCGAGGAGAAGGACCGAGTGGGGATGCTGGTCGATGCCATCCGTCAACAGTCCGCCCTGGTCGAAGCCGACGTAGCCGGGAGGCGCGCCGATCAGCCGGGAGACGGTGTGCTTTTCCATGTACTCGGACATGTCGAAGCGCAACAGTTCGACGCCCATCAGGCTGGCGAGCTGCTTGGCGACCTCCGTCTTGCCGACGCCGGTCGGGCCGGTGAAGAGGTAGCAGCCGATCGGCTTTTCGGGTTCTCGCAGGCCGGCGCGCGACAGCTTGATCGCACTCGATAGCGCGATGATCGCCTGATCCTGGCCGAAGACGAGCCGCTTCAGGTCCTTTTGCAGATTGGAAAGGACTTCGGAGTCCGACTTGGTGACGGTCTTGGGCGGGATGCGGGCCATCGTCGCGACGGTGGCCTCGACCTCCTTCGTGGTGATGCGCTTCTTGCGCTTCTCTTCGGGCACCAGCATCTGCGAAGCGCCGGTTTCGTCGATCACGTCGATGGCCTTGTCGGGCAGCTTGCGGTCGTTGATATACTTGGCCGAGAGCTCGACGGCGGCGCGGACGGCTTCGTTGGTGTACTTGATCTTGTGGAAGTCCTCGAAGTACGGCTTGAGGCCTTTCAGGATCTCGACCGTATCCTCGACGGAGGGTTCCTTGACGTCGATCTTCTGGAAGCGGCGCACCAGCGCGCGGTCCTTTTCGAAGTGCTGGCGGTACTCCTTGTAGGTGGTCGAGCCGATGCAGCGCAAGACGCCCGCCTGAAGCGCCGGCTTCAAGAGGTTCGAAGCGTCCATGGCGCCGCCAGAGGTCGCGCCCGCGCCGATGACGGTGTGGATCTCGTCGATGAACAGGATGGCGCCGGGGTAGTTCTCGATCTCCTTCATGACGGCTTTCAGCCGCTCCTCGAAATCGCCGCGGTAGCGGGTGCCGGCCAGAAGCGCGCCCATGTCGAGCGAGAAAATAGTGGCGTTGCGCAGCACTTCGGGCACTTCGCCGCGGATGATCTTGCGGGCCAGACCTTCGGCGATGGCGGTCTTGCCGACGCCGGGGTCGCCGACGAGCAGCGGGTTGTTCTTTTGGCGGCGGCAGAGAACCTGGATGGTGCGCAGCACCTCGGTCTCGCGGCCGATAAGCGGATCGATCTTGCCGTCGCGGGCCTTCTTGTTGAGGTTGACGCAGTAGGAGTTAAGCGCGTCCTGGCCGCCCTTCCTCTCCTCGGCACCTTCGGATTCTTCCTCGGCTCCGTGCGGCGGGCGGCTCTCGGACATTCCGGGGCGCTTGGCGATGCCGTGCGAGATGTACTGGACCGCATCGAAACGGGTCATCTCCTGCTCCTGCAGGAAGAACGCGGCATGGCTTTCGCGCTCGGCGAAGATCGCAACCAGCACGTTGGCACCCGTCACCTCTTCGCGGCCCGACGACTGAACGTGCACGACCGCGCGGTGAATCACCCGCTGGAAGCCGTTCGTCGGTGTCGCTTCGTCGGTCGATTCGGAGACGAGGCCCTCGAGTTCGGCATCGAGGTAGTCGGTGACCCGTTCGCGCAGCGAATCGAGATCGACATTGCAGGCGCGCATGACGCCGACCGCGTCGCGATCGTCGACGAGGGCGAGCAGCAGATGTTCGAGCGTCGCATATTCATGCTTGCGCTCGTTGGCGTATTCGAGCGCGCGGTGAAGGGCGGATTCGAGGCTTTTTGAGAACGATGGCACGAGAACCTACTCTTTCTCCATTGTGCATTGCAGCGGATGCTGATTTTGCCGGGCGAAGTCCATGACCTGCGTCACCTTCGTCTCGGCAACCTCATAGGTGTAGACCCCGCAGATCCCGACGCCCTTCTGATGGACGTGCAGCATGATGCGGGTGGCTTCTTCGCGCCCCTTGCTGAAGAAGCGTTCCAGAACGTGAACGACGAACTCCATCGGCGTGTAGTCGTCGTTCAGAAGAAGAACCTTATACAGGCTCGGTTTCTTGGTATCAGGGCGAGTCTTGGTAACGACGCCGGTTTGACTCTCGTCATCCGAATCGCCATTGCCCGGGCCATCGCCAGAGTTGCCCGCCATGGAGATCCATAGCGGCACCCGGCCGATCCCAGTCAATTCAGGCCCAATCCATTCGGCCACGTATTGCGCGCCGCTCGCGTGCACTCGTCGTTCCCTCAGCATAACTCCAACTTATCAGCCTATTCTCACTCAAGACGCCGTCACGGGCAATGGCCAGTCGCACCGATCCGGGCGCCGCAACCTGGAACGGCAGCCGCTGCCTAAGATGGGTGCACATCGGGACACAAAAAAGGCCCGGCATCAGCCAGGCCTTTACTATTTCGAAAGGTTTGCCGCAGGGCGAGCGCCACGGACGGCCAACCCTCGTTCTGCAGCCGAAGCGGTCAGCCGGCATTCCGGTTCAGTTGTTGAACTGGAATGCCTTTTCGATCGGCTTCGTTGCATCCTTGGCGAGATTTGCATACATGCCGCCGACCTTGGTCATCTGGTGCATATACTCATCGTAGGAGCGCTTGGCGAAGCTCGACTGGATTTCGAAGGCCTGTTCGAGCGATTTGGCGGCCATCAGCTTTTCAAATGTGGCGGTCGACTCCTCGAAGGAGCGGCGGGTGAAATCAGTCATTTCGGCGGCGATCGCCTGCCAGCCCTTGCTCCATTCGCCCATCAGCTTCATCGAAGCTTCGACGTTCTGCTGGCTGAGCTTCTGGAATTCCTCGAAGCCTTTGGTCGATTCGAAGCCCTTCATCGGATTGAAGTCCATGGTTTTTATCTCCTGACATCTTGGTTGCCTGACGAGGCACGTGCCGGTTCGGCGCCTCGGAACATCACGACTCAAACGTCCTCATCTGATGCACTGAACGGCATCCAAGCAGATTTTGTTGCATTGCACAATAGCTGCAAAATGGCGCAGGTGGACTATTTCTTAACCACGCCCATGGTTGAACTGAACGGCTCATTTGTGCGCGTGCAGCACGTTTCGACCGGAACGCCGTAAAGACGTCAAGATGGGATGGTCTCAAGGAACCTGACGTTTTGCGCTCCGGCGCACCGGTACGGGCACGCTCTCCTGAAAGACGCATTCGCCGCCATGACGACGACAGACAGAGACTGCTTCATGCGCTTCGCGCCTGCCGTCATGGCAAGCCGCAAGGCTGTGGCGCGCTGGGTGCTGTCGCTCGCCGCAGTCATCGTCCTTGGCGCGCTGCCAGCGCAGGCCGCTGAAGCCAAGCAATCGAAATATGCCTCGATCGCCTATGATGCCAATACCGGCGACACGCTGTTCGAGACGTTTGCCAGCGACACCCGCTATCCCGCCTCGCTGACCAAGATCATGACGCTCTATATGGCCTTCGAACTGATCGAAAAGAACCGGTTGAGCCTCGAAAGCACGATTCCGGTCAGCGCGCAGGCGGCCGCTCAACCGCCCTCCAAGCTTGGGTTCGAAGTCGGCGACAACATCCGCCTGATCGATGCCATCAAGGCGCTCGTGACCAAGAGCGCGAACGACGTTGCCGTTGCTATCGCCGAAAAGATCGCTGGATCGGAAGACGCCTTCGCCCGGCTGATGACCAAGAAGGCGCGCGAAATCGGCATGAAGAATACCATCTTCAAGAATGCTTCGGGGCTGCCCGACGACGGCCAGGTGACGACCGCGCGCGACATGGTGATCCTGGCCGTGAGGCTGCAGGACGACTTTCCCGAACACTACAAGCTGTTCGCGACGCGCTACTTTTCCTACCGCGGCAAGACCTACAAGAACCACAACACGCTGCTTGGCGCGGTGCAGGGCGTCGATGGCATCAAAACGGGCTACATCCGCGCGTCCGGGTTCAACCTCGTCAGCTCGGTGAAGCGCGACGGCAAGCACGTCGTTGCAGTCGTATTCGGCGGCAAGACGGCGCGATCGCGCAATACCCACATGCGCTCGATCATCGCACGGGCCCTGAAACAGGCCTCCACCCGCAATACCCGCAAGCCGCTGCTCATCGCCAAGCCGCGCCCGGTGCTGAGACCTTCACTTCCCGCCCATAAGCCGGTCATCGATCAGGCCATCGAGGTCGGGCGCGCCGATCCTCCACCGGAACCGCGCCGGACGGTGAAAATGGCCAAGGTGCGGCGGCACGATTTCCTGCGCTCGCCAGCGCCGGAAAACATCGCCGTCGTCGCCGCGCCCGAACCGGTCGCAGCCGACCGCGGGCGAACGCCGGGGACGCTGCAGGACCAGCTCGCAGCGCTGCTTGCCAACAGCGGAATTGCCGAAGTGGCGCGCGGCCCCGAGCAGGGGTCTGCCGACGACGAGGGCGAACGCCAACAGCGGGTCGAATCGCTGCGGGGTCCATATCTCATCCAGGTCGGCGCCTTCGCCAGCCAGCAGGAGGCCGAAGCGCAACTGAGAGCCGTCGCGCAGCGGGCCGATCAGATCCTGACCGGATACGACCAGCGCACGGAAACGGTCGCCAAGGGGACACAGACGATCTACCGGGCGCGCTTTGCCGGTTTCGAGTCGAACGCGGCAACGGCGGCCTGCACGGAACTGCGCCGCCGTTCCATCGACTGCTTCGTGACTCGTTCACAGTAGCTTTTTTGTTTGCGCCTTCGGACGCCCATCGCCGCTGCGCGGCGACATCCGGCGCCTGACAGCACCCGATTTTTGCGGCTTCTGGAGGGGTCTCACTTCAATTGCCGGCGAGCAGCACCGTCTTGGCTTCGTTGATCTTGGCGGCAAGGTAGGTCGAGCCGCCACGATCGGGATGCAGCTTCAGCATCAGTTCCTTATGGGCACGGCGAATTTCCTCGACGCCGACGCCCGGCTTCAGCCCCAGGATTTCATAGGCTTCCTCTTTGGTCATGCGGCCGTCGGGGCCAGCCATCTCCTTTTCACCGCGCTCGATGTCGTCGCGCCATGTCGGGTGAACACGGTCGAGATAAGCTTCGATCAGCTGGGCGGAAGCGGCGTCGTCGACACGAACGTCCTGCCAGAGAAGCGCCAGTTCGGCCGGTTTCAGCCGCTCGATGCGGCGGCCCGCGAAGATGCCCTTGATGACGCGGCCGCGGATCTCCCCGGTTTCGTGGTCGAGTTGCATCTCCAGGTAGTCAGTCTTGACCTCGGATGTATTGCCAGGGGTGGGCGTTACGCCCGTCAACGAGGCCTTCGACATCAGGTACATGCCGAGGACGGCGATCGGGATCGCCGCGACGGCTGCCCCACGGGTCATCAGCACGGCGGCGGCGAGCGTCAGTACCCCACCGCCCGCCAGCTGCAGGTGGCGAGCGAGCCGCCGGGAATTTGCGCCCCTCAAGCCGTGCGCCACCAGTATGACGACGGCGAGCAGCACCAGACCGATCAACATGAATTGCATATCAGCGCGTCGGCTCTCTTTGGCGATCTTCGCAGCAGGACGGGTTCAGGGCATTCCCGATCCTACCCGATCTTGCGCGCGCCGGGCCAGTTTATGAGGCGATGGTTCCTGTCAGGGCTTTCGTTCGAGCTGCTCAAGCAGAAGCCGTGCCCCACGCCCCGAAGCCAGCCGCCGCAGGGCGTCGCGCCCGCCGGAAGCGTAAACGGCGACAGCGGTGAGGAGTTCGCGCAGTTGGGCGGCCGAACCTGCGTCGAAACGGCACCATGCGCCCTTCGTCAGGCGGGCCAGTTCCTTGAACGAGCGCTCGGCGACGCCGTGATGGCCCTCCTGGAAGAGAAACATCGGAACACCAAGCAGACCGAGTTCGCCAGCGCGTGCGCAGAGCGTGTCGATATTCTCCTCCATGGCGTCGCCGACATAGACGAGGGCATCGACCTTGCCTTTGCCGGCTTCGTTGCGGGCATGGGTCAGCACCTTGCCAATCTGGGTCTGTCCGCCCTGGCAGTTGATCCCGGTCATCAGGCGCTGCAGGGCCATCGGGTTCGATACCCACTTGGAGGCGCGGCATTCGCCAAATCCGCGAAAATAGATGAGCTGCACGTCGAGACCGCCGACGTCGCGGACGGCTGCAAACATTTCCGATTGCAGGCCGAGCGCCATGTCCCAGGTGGGCTGGCGGCTCATAGTGGCGTCCATGGCGAAGATCAGGCGGCCGGCTCCGGATCCCGTCCGGGGGCCGAGCGACTTCACCTTGGCGAGGAAGTCGGCAATCTCATCGGTGCTGGAGCGGTTGGCGGCGGGCGGAGCGTCCGCGCGCGTTGCCGGCGACCCGAAAGCATGGCCGGCATGCTGGGGTTGCACGGGTGCCTCCGCGTCCGCGATCCTGCGCCGCTCCTGATCGTCCTTCTTCGAAGACATCGCGTTTCCTGGGCCCTAGCGCGTTGCGCCGATGATCAAAGATGGCGACGGCGACAAGATGGTGCAACCTTGAAATTGCCAACGAGCCTCAGAGGGCCGGGCTTTGCCAACACTTTCCGAGGTCGTGTTGGGGCAGGCACCTAGTACCCGCTGTCAGAAGTTCGTGAGTCAAACGCGGCAACCACCTTGACGAACTTCTGAAAGCAGAGGGTACTAGTAAAACATTGAATCTAGTACCGCTTTTCGATCAGTAGTCCCTGAAAGCGGTTGACTAATACGACACAGGGACTTCTGATCGGCGGTACTAG
>Ga0180009_10006519_pt1 | contig 12221 bp, 7 predicted proteins | sample OS_PC_MetaG_FD_123537 | JGI IMG/M metagenome (GOLD analysis project Ga0180009, IMG submission 123537) | Groundwater microbial communities from the Aspo Hard Rock Laboratory (HRL) deep subsurface site, Sweden - OS_PC_MetaG | ecosystem: Environmental > Aquatic > Deep subsurface > Groundwater...
AATCCTAAGTCAAGCCTGCTGTCGGCAATGTGATAAGTAACAATCCCCTCCAGAGGGGCAGTCACTGCATAGGGAGCAAGAATAACCTGTCCCTCCACACGAGCATCTATGTTATTCCCAAAGTAGAAGGTTTGTGGGTCTTCAAAGTACGTCCATCCCATTCCATGGCGAAATGTATCCTGTGAGAAGCTAGAATAGGGGTAACTCAACTGGCTATGGCGACTCTGGCCACCCCGAAGAGTTCCGCCAAACTGCGTGGCTAGTTGTTTATTGTAGCTCGCCAAATTATCGGGCGTCATAAATCCTGTACCATTTATGACGGCTTGATACTTGACGCCCGCCTGGTCAGTGGGAATGCCTATCCAAGGATGTATCCAGCTATGTGCTTGCCACCCAGCTGTTTCATTATAAGCATACCCTACGCGCGTGCTGCTCTGCTCACCAAGCCAAAATATGTACCAGAGGCCGCTTGTTGACTCGTTCTGCGTCCTCAAAACAAGAAAGTAGAATTTTGTCTCGTCGTGTAAGATTGGTTCAAAGAAGGTTGCTGTCTTATAACGAACGCTCCAAGCTGGCCATAAACTGCGGTCGTTGAGTAACCACGTTCCTGCTGTTATCAATGTGCTAGCAGCCAAACCCGCAGCACTATTAGCTGTGCCCTCACGCAATTCCCACAGCAGGTGTTCATTGTCCACAGTAGAAACCTTGTTATAGAAGGTATATTCGGCTACCTTCAAAGCTACTATCACCTGTTTTATATGGCAGCTTGCAGCAACCGTATAGCATACCGCGCGACGAAAACCCTGCCAATGTAAACCGAATGTGGTCTGTGTTGAATAGTCGATTGCGCCTGGCATTATTCCTCAATTCGCCTAAAAGAACGATACGGTGACCTTATTTTATTTGTCGGGATAGCGGAAATTACGGTGTTCTGGGGCCATAGCGAGAAAGTGGGAAAACTTATACGCTCTTCCTTTTCGGGTCTCGGTGGCACCATATCTCTGCTTGGCCCAGGGTAGCGAATATCGAGGATGCTGATTCGTTTTCTCATGGGTTTTGGGGACATTATCCTCTCCTTGTCGGAAATTGACGCTCTTGTTTGTCTAAGTAATACTCCGCCATTTGTGAATGGAATTCAGCCCACTGCATGTCTTCCGCAATATCCTGGCCTGCGCCCTTGTGCCCAGCCAACTGGTACACCTCAGCAGCAGCCTTGTGCAGAATGAACATCTCTGGTACACGGGTATCTTCGTTGACGGCATATACAACTACGGACGTAGTTTCAGTGAACTTCCCGTAAACTACGAGTGCAGTCTCGCTAGTCACGGACTTTATCCACCACTCGCCTACATCAGCACTAAGTCCTGTTCCAGACTTAAGGAATAGTCTGTCTCCTGGTTTTACTCCCCAGGTAACAAACGTTCCAGTAGCAGACGAGAAGTTACTGGTGTTTAGTGTAGTCACACCGTCGGTTTTGGCTGCGTATTTACGAAGCTCCCAGGGCGCAGCAACGCAAACCATCCGCATTTTCTTGCCGTCGAGATTATCCTGTGCCTCGTGTAAGTATAGGTAATCCCCATCCGTATGCCAGGTGCGGATGAGTTTCCAAGCCTCGCCCGCTGTAGTGGGCTCGAGGTAGACAGCAATCAAATCCTCAGCCCCGTAAGGTAAAGTATATCTATAGACGGTCTTACTATAGGTATTATCTTCCGTTGTTTGTACCTCGTGCCAACGCGGAAAAGCTGATATGATAGCGACATTGATGGCCTCTTCCTTCTCGGTTAGAGTCCATCGCTCGTGTGAAGAGTCGTCTAGCAAACCAGCCAGGCGCGTCGTCAAGAGAGTTAGCGTTTTGGCATATCCCCTCATTTATCTGTCTCCTTTATTACGCCCACGCTTCAATTTCGACCACTACAGCCGCAGTAGCCGAGGCCAAGTACAATGTGGCCGCCGCTAGCTTCACGTCCTTTTCGATACAAATCACACCAGATTTCAACGTAAAGTATGGCTCGACAGGAGTTGCTACCTTACCTGTAACGAAAGCGTATCGCACGTCAAAAGCCGTGCGGCATTGGAAACGAAACGCCCGACAGTTAGCAGGTAACGCTTGTGAGTATTCTGTAGCGGCAAGAGTCAGAGCGACGTTGTAATGCGCAGGCGTAGTCTGTTCAAGTGCGGGTAAGGTTGTCACCGCAACCGCATTAGTTGTTCCTGGTGTAGTTTGGTCAACCTTGACCGCTGTGGGTGCCTGGTCGCTAGCAATTACCACTGGCATAGAAGCAGCCATTGTCCCTTGACCTAAAGCAGCGGGCACTCCCGCGTCAATAGCAGCTAACGTAGCCTCAGTAGCCGCTCCAGCAGGTAATCCACTCGAAACTGTATCTACTTCAAGTCTACCTGTACTAGGGCTAATCTTCGGGATTGCATAATCTGTGCCATCTTGCCCTAATATAAGAGCAACTACTGGGTTCTTAAATAACATTTGTTTAGAGAATTTTGTGATTAAATCGAAACCCATGTGTATTCTCCTTTATGCTGGCTTCGGCGACGCAATAAGCAAGTCAATCATGCAAACAGCATCAGCACCAGCACCAGCTGTAATGTCGGCACCGAGTCCGTTTGCGCAGTACCAACCCTTGCGCCAGCGCAACTCGATTGTCTCGCCGACAGAATTAAAAGTAAAAGTGTATTGGTTTGTGCCGCCATCGGCGGTAGCGTCAGACAAATTGAAAATCGCAGTTTCAGCAGTAGTGTCTACGACGAGACAACGAACTACAACTCTATACACGACGCATATACCGTTTCTTAGGCGGATGCCCGTTGTATTGACGAGCCTATCAGCAGCCTTCGGAGGCTGCAATGAATCTTTAGCTGTCCAAGCCATTTTGTTTTCTCCTCTTTTTAACCCGTAGGTTTATCGGTTTTATTCTAAATAGTCTTTGAGCAAACTCTTATGACCTTCGAGATGCTCGTGATATTCCCTCAATCGTTTCATAGTGTCGCCACAAACAGGGCACCCGAACTCATAATTCGCGTCCTTCTCGAATCGGGCAAGAATTTTATCGTAGTTGTCTAGCCACTCGTGAATCGTCTTATCTCGAATGTAGTTATCGTACCATTCACGAGTCATCCGAATGGCGCACATCGGGGTATCGTCTCCTCTGCCTTCGCCTTTCCTTTTTACATCCCAATACATGAAGTAAACGTATGTCGGGTATCCTGGCTCATCAACACGAGGGCCAATCTCCATTCTATGCGCTCTTCCCATCGTCACAATCAATACGGGGAATTCTTGAGCAGACTTCGTTGTGCCCGCCGTGGTGGTTTTACTTTCTACCTTGTTTGCCTTTGTCCTGGGCATCTTTCCTACCTCCTCATTTTTGTGTGAGAAGGCGGGCCGTTTTATTCGGCCCGCTCTTCCCCCCGAAGCTTATTCAGTTTTAGACCGCAGGAAACGGAATATATTCGACGACCACACACGCGCCAGTTAACGCCACTGGGGCCGATGTGGCAAAGTCTGCCTGAGTGTACTCGATTCCAATCACGCTGGTATCTTCCACAACATACCCATCAGCAATAAAAGTATGCTTGATGTCATCAGCTAGAGTAGCGTCGTTATTTACTGTACCAATCAGTGTAACACCAGAGCCGTCAGCAGCGCGGTCAAACAGCTCAATCTTGAGGTTAGACACACTAGCACTAGCCGCAGCTGCAATGTCAGCACCGATAATCAAGTATGCTTTAATGATGAGCGACCGAACTCCAGGAGCCCAGAAACCCACGGCACGAGCAGCCTCGTCAGCAGCATCGGTCAAACGAATGACACTCACCTGCTTATTCCACTTCCTACGAAATTCTAACATTCTCACGTCAGCCATTTCAATCCCCCTATTTTGTTTAGCAGTTAGTTCTGCTTTAAGTTTTTGTGGGGGGGCGAGCCGCAGCCGCGACTCGCATCCCCCGAAGGTTATTAAAAGCTAGAACTCTTACTTAGTTGTAGCAAAAGTATGAATCTTAGCCATAGTCTGTTCGTTCTTCACGCGCCAACCATACTCACCTAAAATTCGGTGAGCGATGTGGTCTTTACCAGGAAGAGTGGCGTCCAGTTCCTTGAACGAGCGGTCGCCAAGCACCACACTGTCGATGTACCGAGTATTGAGCAGATACAGTTCCCCAGGCTTAACCAGATGGTCGAGCAAGAGGTCTAAACTCCCAAAGTCAGTCTCGATAGTGTTGATGACGGCGCCACCAACTCGCTCCGCCCTATCGGTTGTGATAAGGCCCCTGTACCAACCAGTCATCTTTCGTTTAACCCAAGAGTTTCCAACCATCAAGTCGGGAACCTCTTCCTGCCCATAGGCATTGCAGATTATCTCCAACTCGTCGATAAGGTCAGATTCCTCCAAGGCCGCAGAAGCCTTGTCTGTAATGTTGGTTGTCAAGAACTGAGCAATCCCACCAGACACGCGTGGAGTGTTGTTGTCAGTAGGCACGTTCCTCTTGGCATACAACAAACCGCGTTCCATCTTCTGATAGAGCTCCCTCATCCTTTTGTCCAGATTGTCGTCGAGTTTAGCCGCGCCCGTGACACCATACTCGTTCATCTCGGTTTCAGACCCAAAGATTTCAACGTCCTCAGAGAATATCTGAGTAACGTTGTAAACCTGAGTAGTCACCACCTGACGAGCGGTACCAGGACTAGAGCCCTCAACATGAGCATTACCGATGATGTAGATGGTTGCCCCTGCTGTGTGGTTAGCACCAGTCGTACCACACATAGCAGGTTTCACACTTAGAACAGCTCCTTCGATAGCAAGAACCCAAAGGATTTCACTATCAACCAAGATTAAGTCACCAGGCTTAAAGTACTCGCCATAGGTAGCCGTCATAACTACCTGTCCAGCAGTGTAGTTAGCACCAAGCAAGTCCTTAACGGGAATAAGCTCAGTGTATTGCCATTCATATTTGAAATTGTCTACAGCACCAGCTCCACCCAATCCAATCGTACGCAGTAAAGGATACTCATCGTTTACAATCAGGTCGAGGTAGTCGTCGAGAAGACGAACAACTTGCTGAGTGCCCGTGAATGTAGATTCAGGGCCAACTCTAATTGTAGGCATAGTTATTCTCTCTTATAAAGCGCTTTTTATCGCGCTATTTATTTTTATACTTTACTCTGTTTCTTTTCCGCTGCTACTGCCTGAGTCTTCACGACTCGCTGAAGTGTCAGGTTTAGCTGCCCAAAATCGCGGAATTTCCGCCCAAGAGCGGTCTCGGCCTCCCTCAACAACTCTTGTGCTTCGGGAGAATCCTTCCATAAGCGATTTTGTCTTGCTTTAGTGACTCCCCGCAAGAGTCTAGTCAAAACATCTCCAGCAGAGCCTTCAGCCGCAGTAGGCGGCAAAGAAGCAATTGTGATACCTTCTATTCCAGCCTGAGCACGCTCCAATCGCTGTTGTGTCACTTGCCCTCCTTCTTGTTTCTTCTGCATTTGAGGTAAATCAGACATCATAAACTCCTGATATAAAACAGTCAAATGCCGAGGGTCTTGAGCTTCCAAAAGCTTACTCTCAGCAGCTACGCCAGCTTCGTCGCCCCAGGCAGCTCGTATAGCGGCTGCCCACGAGCGAGCGGCATTGCGTAGATTGACCATCTGCTCAGCATCTGTAGCTTTTGACTCCGCAACAGTTCTGCGGCTTACTTCGAGCTCATATTTACTCTGCCACTCATCCCGCTCGGCTTCTGTTGTTTGCCGCGCCGTGCGTTCAGCAGCAATCAAAGCATCTTTATCAGACTGTAACTTGCGATATGCCTCAACCTGTTTTCTCTTCCACTCCTCGTGGCCCTCGTCTGGCGTAACTTCTTCAGTAGAAGTTCCTTCGGGGGAAATCAGTGTAGTAGTTATATCACCTTCTAACATTTTAGTTTCTTGCCTCCCTTGTTATCGTCTCACCATCCAACGCGCTCGTCCAGTTGCACGCGTCATGCCCGAACCCACCCCTGGAATATAAACCTGTGGCGCTCGTGGAGCCTTGAAGTCTTTCGTGCCAAAATACACCCACAATCGTTTTGTGTATTCCAACCAGTCATCAAACCCCATGTCGCTACCAGACTTTTCCCAGACTTTCTTTAGATGTTCTTTGGCAGCAACTGAGAGTCCCGCACGTCCTGCCCAAAACTCAAGGAGCTCACCCATTACAAGAGGCCCCGCCGCAGCAACAAAACCACGCCAGGTGACACCAGATACAGCCGCCCCCTTGTATTGCCCTCCAGCAAACCCCCTCGCTCCTGCACCACCAGCTCCCGCAACTCCAGTTCTGGCAGCTCCCGCTCTAGCGCCTCTCGCTGTAACCTCACGCGGAATCCAGCCTGGAGCATAGTATTTGGTAAACACGGGGTGTTCGGCTTTGAAAACATTTTGAGCATCGAACAAACCTTGTATTTGCGGGTATTGTTGTAAGAACGCACGCTTCGCTGCTGTGCTACCTTTACCAGTTATAGCGGAATAGACGTTTACGAGTTGTCGCAGTTCTGGTGTAGTCAATGCATAGTACAACTTTGCTTCCGCGCGGGCTTGAGCATACTCTCTTGGGTCTCCAATGTCATGACTTGGAAGCTCCTCAATTAAGAACGTCAACGCATCGTTGTAGGCATCTTCTATAAGGTATCCTCTTGACGCCTTATCCAAAACTGCCGATATGACGGGGTTATCTTTCGCCCAGTCCCCCAACTTTCCTGGCGGTACGCTTTCATACCAAAACTCCCAAAACCGCCGTGGCGGAGAATTGGCTGGAAACCACTTCTTCACAAGTAAACTATTCCACAAGTCTGTCTCGCCTTCCACAGCCCGTAACATCATTGCGTAAGCCGTCTGATATTCTCGTTCTTCCACAGGGGATGGAAGTTCAAGTTTATCTATCGACTCCCCTGCACGCAAAGTCTCACGAGCTTTTGAAAGAGCTGCCTGTGCTTCGTCTTTCGCCTGCTCTGTGGTTATAGCTTTCTCTACCCTGGCTGTTGGGTCAAACTCGTAGCCCTCTCGTTCGATGGGCTCTGGTAAAAGAGTGTAGCCTGTTGGATATTGTTTTTTAATCTCGTCTTCGGTTAAACTTCTCGCCATCATCCGAAGCATGTCTTCGCTTATAGGTACCGGGCCTTCGCCGAATGGCGGCTTGCGTCCCTCTGGCACAAGTGTCGTCCAATCAGACGGCAGCAAGTTCAACCACAGTGCCAACTCCTCATTGGATATTTGGTTGTACTCGCCAGCCATGAACGCCTCTGAAAAGCGGGGGCCAAGAAACTCTTTGGCCCGCTTCCGTGCCAGACTCTTCTCAGGAAGGGTCGTCCAAAATCGCCAAAGTTCGTTTATCACCATCTCACGGTCGCTGCCCTTAATATAAGTATATTCAGATACAGTAAACGCCCCCATCTGTTTCCCGATTTTGACTACCTCCTCAATCTTGGTTTCGTCCCAATCAGGATGTAGAACTCTGATGTTTGCAATAAATATGGCGTCCGTGGGGTTGAGAGGTGTAGACAAAAGTCCGTCTCTCCAATTCTGATATTCGTCGAGAGCTTTATCCAACTCTGGATGAGCCTCCCTATAATCGGTATTTGTGGGAAAATCCATCTCCAGGTAAACCGCATACTCATCGCGAACAGTCGCAGGGGTGTTACCCGCCCACCAATCCGTGTAATACATATCCCAGACCACAGCAGCCTGGTTATTCAATTCCCGATAAACAGCGTCGATTGGCTCTTCGCGCCGAGCGAGCTCTTGTCGAGCTTCGAGCGCTGTAAATAAACGAGGGTCTTCGTCGGCCCGTACAGATATGGCAATCTCTAAAAGAGTTTGAGGAAGATTCTCCAACATTGTTTGCTTTTGCTCGGGCTCAGCCTGATACCATCTATCGAGAAACTTCTGCATAGACTTAGCTTTCGGCCCGTCACGCCACTGTAAGTATTGCCTGCGGTTATCCGCCAAATAGTTGAAGTACTCCTCCAACGAGTCCGAATATTCTTCGTTTAATGCCGCGCGTTCTGTAGAATAGCCCTGGCGTGCCCGAAAGTTTTCAGGAGTACCAGGAACATATTTCTCAAGGTCTGCTGCGCGCCTTCGCTCCAATTCTCCTCGCTTCTGATAGTACTCGTTTACGTCGAGGTTCAAGTCAATCCACCCCTGCCACTCATCCTCTGTCGTCTTGCCACTGGCCACATCCCAATAGCGAAAGGCGAGTTGGCGAAAACGATAGTCGGGGTAAACAGCATAGAAGTTTCGCAATGCATCACGGTCTCCAGCTTCGTACTTCTTATAAGCATCGGCGTAAAGAATGCCTATACCTCGCATTACGCGCTCTTCAGATGGAAACTCTTTGATTGGCAAATAAGTACCCCAACGTATCGCCGAAGGAACAACAGTCTGCTCAGCAGCTTTTCTGACGGCCAGCTCCCAACCCCTCCCAGTTTGAGTGCTGAAGCCCTGTATTGCCTCTGCCGATGTTATCTCGCCAGTTCCTGCCAGGTTAGCAAGCCATTGATAGCGCCAATAGGTTTCTGTCGGTTGAACCCGTGCCATTCCTAACCACTCATGAAGAGTTCCCTCGGGGTTTAGCCCCTCAGGTGGAACCTGAATACCCATTCGATTCAGCAGAGGTTCCAAGATAATCGAGCCTCCTCTAATTCCCCGTGTACCAGACCAGTAAGCTGCACCAGTTTCCAAGGCCATCGGAGGAATAGCCCGTCTCACCCAAGCAGCTTTATCGGGTTGATGTTCGTCTAACCAAGGAAGCATACTGTTAGCTAACATCGCCACGCCGTCAGAGAGAAGTGGGGTGGTTGCCCATATATTATTGACAAGTATCCATTCTCGTCCTCGTTCGATGTCCTGGTAGTTATCGGGCATATAAGTCTCTCCCCAAACACTCATCGTTTCGAGGGGGAGTAGAATCCGCTCAGGTCGGGTGTATTTCTCTGTATCAGCTGACCATGCCTGGTCGGTGAAGAATTTGTACATCCCCGCCGCGCCTAGCGGCATCCATCCTTTGAGACGCTCAGGGATAAGAGGGTCTTTCGCTGATTGAGCCTCCATCGCCCCCATGTAGCGATTCAGCCAGGATAAAATGTATGGATGGTCGATAACATCTTGCGTCCAGTTCCAGATGCTATGAGATGGCCAGTGCCAAAAGGGTACAAAGATACCAACTAACATATCGATATGGGTTTTATCGCCGTAGTTCAGAATGGCGTAGTCTCTGTCGAGAAGCGCCTGTCTTATCGTCGTATATTGAGTCAATTCCAACTCTTTCCGCAACGTAGTATTGGCCCAATCCATCACGCGCTGCCAGGTTGTTGGTGGCACTCTCATTTCTGGGTCAAGGTCTCTAAATGACCTGGTGTCTAACTTCGCGATTGCCGACTCCAGGGGGTCTTTGAAAACTCGATAAACATCATATAAATTCGGCATCGCCTCGGGCAAACGGTCTATCTTAAATGAGCTGTTAGCCCAGTCTGTCCAGTTTTGGGGGCTGACTTTATACCACATATAATGCTTCGCCAAAGTCATAGCTTCTTGTAGCTCATCGTAATCCTCTGGAGACACCACCGAACCAGGATGAGCAACCACCCAATCTTTCATTCGTTTGACAATCCCCACCACCTCCGTGTCAGCCAGAAGAGATGGCGGCGCACGAACTACCCCCACTTCTGAAATATCTTTTACTATCTGATGACGAGCTTGAGGAATGAGCTTCTTGTAAATTTCAAAAAACGCATCTTTAGCAGACGCTGGCGTTATCTCGTCAAAGTTGGTAAGTTGTTGCATCAAGTCTACTGTACCATCTTCGAGAGCAATATCCAACAATTCCGCTCTCTCTTCAGGGAAGAACTTCAGTAAGCTAGGATAATTCTCTGCAAAGTATTGCCAAAGTTCCGCAGGTGTTCCACCATGCTTGATAATGTCAAAAGCTGCGTCATCCATCGTATCACATAAATTTATGGGGTCTCCCCCGTAGGTATCTGCAATACGGCGGAGAAGGTCAAAATCATGCCCGCTTTTGTCGAGCATCTCTTTTACTAAAGGATGAGTACTCCAACGACCAGTAACGGGCTCAGTAGCTCGCATGATTTCGGCAGCTTGATGCCCCCATCCTACTGTCTTAAGGTCTTTAAGATGTTTCTCCTTAGCAACCGATTCGATGCCTTCGCTAATCAACTCACGAAGTCCATCTAGCACTCCCCTTCGCTCAGCCTCGCTGGTTACACCAGCGAGTTTATTTATCTCGGCCACAATATCAGGATGAGCCGTAATCGCCGCCCGCTCTTCTTTCGTGAGTTGCTGAATATACCAACCCAATGCTTTGACTCTTCCATGCACCTCAGCGCCATTGACGATTGTTTCCTCGATTACGTCCAACTCCCTCAAAGCTTCGTCGATATTATACTTTCCCGCACCAGCAGACTGAACAGCATCCAAAATATCGTCGCCGATGACCGCGAGCTCGTCAGCTAAATCTGCTGGAAGTTTGGGAAGATTGTTATTCCAGTTCATATCCCATCGCGATATGTAAGACTGCGTAATTGCAAGTGCGGAGGCGTTCCGCTCGACCTCACCAGATATTTTTAGCGTCGGGCCAGTCGAAACCCAATTCCAAACTTTTCGCCACGTCGACGCAGCTTCTTCTGCCTCATCCACTCCGATGCCCATCTCTGCTGGAGTCACGGCGAAACCCCGAACAAGGCGCTCAGGCAAAAACCCCACTCGGTCAGTAAAAAACGCTTCGGCTCCCTTACGAGATGCCCCTATGTGGTCAGCAATACTCCCTCCTGGGATACGTCTCCATCCAATTCTGGTAGTTATGTTGCGTATGTTGTCCCACCAGTTAGCAATGAAATACTGCGGCAAATACCCCAAAAACAACGGAGCCAAAATTCTCTTTTGTACCTCCGATATTTTTTGCGCCTTGTCAGTAAAATCAGCCGCCGATTTCCCTACCCAAGTCGCCGTACCAGCAGCTTTATCTAAAACTGCTGCCTTGTTCGCTACGTTTTTCGACAAAGTGTCTATGGCATCACCAAGCTCATCCTCAGTGCTTATGCCCTTGAAGATAGCCCCCTCGTCCATACCATCCAAAGTACGTTTTACGATTTGCCCATGCACACTATCATATGCTGGGTCGGCGACGAACTCTCTCACCAATCTAGGAAGGTCATCGACACTATAGGCATTCCCCGCTATAAAACTGGACAGGCGGTCATGAACTACATCTCCAATCTTTCGTGCTCTCGACGAATATGTGCGAAACCGCCCCACTGAACGATTAACAGCAGTAGAAAAGTCCAGCGTTTCGTCGATTGGTGCCCGAGTTAGCTGCGCTACCTTTCGAGACTGGCGTGTTGCCAGGGGGGTTTTACCCATCCAGGTCATAATATTTAGAGGGTCAAGAGCAATCCCAAAAACAATCTCTGGAATGATTTTTTGGTTTCTCTTGAGAGTTTCCTCAATTTCATCATCATCTTTGGCTGCCATCAGCTCAGCGTGAAGCGTCTTAAAACGTTTCCCCGTATCGTCGTTGAACCAAGAGTAAGATATGCGGTCGGCTTCCTTTGCCATAGCCTGGGCCTTAGCAAAGAGTTCGGGGTCACTCCCATAGGTTTCCCTAACCCAATCATTCATACTATGCATCTCAATACCAGCTAGCCAAGCGTACTCGCTAGCATATTTACCACCAGGAATGTACTCTCCCATAGATATAGGCTTGCCTCGCTTTAGCCCTCCTATCACTCTCTCAGTCGCATATTGAAGAGTGCTGAAAGCGGGGCCAAGTGTCTTGAGAAGTCCCATCTCAACTACGCCCGCCAAAGCATGTTTTATCGGCTCCACTACTCCTCGCCAACCCTCTTTCTCTCTCTGAACTTCAAGGGTTGCCTGGGTATCCCAATAAGAGCCAGCAGCGTCGTCCTGCCATCTGTTGATTCCCTGTTTGAACTCCTCGATTGCCCACAAGAAGAAGTCATTTACCTGTTCAGGCATCTGGTAAGCCGCCCTCGACGGGGCTATGACGGCGCCAGGATACGGTCTTCGCAGAGCTGCTTGTTGCGTTTGCCACGCTTGCTGCCCAGGAATGCGTCTTTGGTATTCCCACCAATCAAGAGGCTCGCCTGCTTCATAGCGGGCTTTCGCAGCCTGAACAGGAGTGACAGGAGTCCTCGCAGGAACTCCTCGC
>Ga0180009_10006520_pt1 | contig 12220 bp, 16 predicted proteins | sample OS_PC_MetaG_FD_123537 | JGI IMG/M metagenome (GOLD analysis project Ga0180009, IMG submission 123537) | Groundwater microbial communities from the Aspo Hard Rock Laboratory (HRL) deep subsurface site, Sweden - OS_PC_MetaG | ecosystem: Environmental > Aquatic > Deep subsurface > Groundwater...
TACCGTTTATGATCGTACTGTTCGCAGCGGTCCTCGTCATTACCTACTGGCCGAGTCTGAGTCTGGTGTTTCTGCAAAAATAAAACGCTTCGTCCTCCGACGGCTAGGATATCGTGACCGTTCTGTTTCGTCCGTCCTCTTTGGCCTTATAAAGGGCACTGTCGGCTATTTTAAGCAGGGTTTCAGGAGAGGTTATTTCTGGGCTTAGGACCGCAACCCCCTGGCTGACGGTGATCTTAATTTTTGTTTTATTAACATGGAACGTATGGTCTTCAATTTTTTTACGAATACGCTCGGCCGTCGATAGCGCAGACTCGATTCTTGTTTCCGGAAGCAGGCAGCAAAATTCCTCACCACCATACCGGGCAAGTATATCCACCGTTCTTATATTTGAATCGATAAAAGATGCACATTCTATTAAGATCGAATCCCCGCATTGATGGCCGCAAGTATCGTTTACCCTCTTGAAAAAATCTATATCCAGCATAATCAGGCTCAGTGGTTTTTTATAGCGTTTATGGATTTCGAACTCTCTTTCAAGACAGGATTCCAGATATCTTCGATTATAGACTCCGGTCATGGGATCCTTGATATTCATTTCAAGAAGCTTCTGTTCGTAAACGGCGATTTCGGTGACATCATGGACCATAATATAAACATAATTGATGATGTTGTTTTCATCGCGGATGGGGCCCATGGTGCAGTTTTGCTGCATATATTTAATGTCTGTGCCCAGGGTGTTTGTCGCCTTGAACGGAAATAGATGACCGTGCAAATTCTGGGAAAAAAAAGCAAAGTTTCCGAAAGTCGTCACCGCCTTGAAATTTCGCCTGAACGAGGGCGTATTCAGATCAGGGAAAAAAGTAAAAAGAGATGCCCCGACGATTTTTTCGGCCGGGATTTTACCGTAGGTTTCCATCCAGCGGTTCCACTTGTAAACCTTAAACTCTTTGTCGAGAATCACGATCCCGACATTGACCATTTCGAATATCTGGGAAAAAATCATTCGTAAGACTCCAGAAATTCGTGCAGGGCTTTTCTCAGCCATCCGATCGATTCTTGATTTGCGAGCAGCAACAACAGCCCGCTGAGATCTTTATGCTCAAATTTAAATATCGTTTTTAGCACGATGGCGGTTTGTGATGGGTCAAACGATTTGATAAAAGCGTTTTGAACGTTGGATCCATTTATGATCCGGGGCGGAGAGTAAGTGGCAAACGTTTTCAATAATTCAGAAAGCTTTCCCACGCAAGCCCCTATCAGGATGTTGCCGATTTCCACCAGTGATTCTTTTTCAAGCGTTGCCATTGTTTTGGTGAACGAAACTTCAGGCTCCTTATCGGCAAGCAGCATCAACATTTCTTTTGTTGCTCTGGAGGGAAGAACCAACAAGCCCGAACCGCTGAAATCCCCCCAGAATTTTTGGTCTACGATAACGGTTTCATCATAGGCATGGATCGTGTTTTTTAAAAAATCCGGCAATTCCCCGACAGGAATCAGATGGATTTGCGGAACGCTCAGTTCCACAAAAATGTCGATCACTTCAGCAAGATCGGCCGTGGCGCTGCCGAAAGCGATGTTCATAATTTCCTGCAAGATATCTTTTTCCTCATCAGAAAAAATATCGTTTGTTTCGGAACTCATCATTTTACTCCAGGCAGTTTGGACAGTTTCAGTTCGGCGGCGGCCAGCACCTCTTGCATCAGTTCCGATTTAACCGGTTTTTTAATCAGTGTAAACGCGCCCAGTGCCGTGACGTGTTCAGCGGATTTACGTTGAATGTCGGCAGTTGCGATAATTACAACGGCATTTTTATCCAGTTTCATGATTTCCGCGGTGGCCTTAAAACCGTCAAGCACAGGCATCGTAAGATCCATAAACGTTACATCCGGCGTAAACTCCCGGTATTTATTCACGCCATCCTGCCCGTCGACCGCTTCAATGATTTCATAGGCTTTGTCCTTGGGAAGGCATTTTTTCAACATGATGCGAGCCACCTTGGAATCGTCCACGATCAATATTTTTTTAATCATAATCTGCGCCCCTTGCACATGATGAGAATTTCCTTTTTTCAAGGAAGTTTAGGGAAATACGGCTTGGATGTCAATAAAAAGATGGTTCTTACCGATGGTATACAAAACATACAGTAATATTTACATTGACATTGACATTCTGCCATATTAGCATAAAATATAATTAACTTTAAATGGAGAAGCATCCGATGCAACCCGAACTGACGGCCAAACAACAACAATTTTTAGGCTATCTCGAGCGTGAGATCCTGCGGACCGGTAAAGCGCCCAGCTTGCGCCGGGCCGCAGCCGATATGGGGGTGAGCCACGCGGCGGTATCTCAAATGGTCAGAGCACTTGAAGACAAAGGAACGATCAGGCGCGACGGCCGCTACAGCCGTACCATCCATCTTTTGAACCGTGCTCGCGAGACGTCGGGCGTTATGCGCTGGCGGGAAGTGCCGATTATCGGCAGCATTGCCGCCGGGCTGCCCTTATACGCCCAGCAGGAGTGGGACGGCAGCGTAGTGGTTGACGCCGCCGTATTTCGCGGCCTCAACCTGTTTGCACTAAGAGTCAAGGGCGACTCGATGAAAGGTGCCGCTATTCTGGACGGGGATCTGGCGATCTGTGAACCCCGCCAGTTTGCCGAAAACGGCGAAATCATCGTCGCCCTGATCAACCAGGAAGAAGCGACCGTCAAGCGCTTTTTCCGCAGAGAAAAACATATTGAACTTTGTCCTGAAAATCCGGCTCACACGCCCAAAACCTATACGTTCGACGAGGTGCTGGTTCAGGGCAAAGTCGTCGGCGTGCAACGGGGTCCGGACGTCATGAAAAAGCTTTAATGCAATATCCGCAACCGTCTTACCATATGAACATAAGCGCAAAAGAATCATCCAAAACCGGCGACTGCCGCCTGCTGGTCGGAACCAGCGGGTTTTCCTATACCGAATGGGTTGATGCCGGGTTTTATCCGCCCGGTACCAAGACGGGCGGGATGTTGCCGCTGTATGCCCGCTGCTTTGCGATTACCGAACTCAACTACACCTGGTACCAGATGCCCCCCTCCTTCGCCCGCACCCCCTCCAACCGCAAGTACCTGGCGGTGCTTATCGACAGGCTCTACGGCCTATCCCTGGCCGTAGAGTTTCGGCACCGCCTCCTGGGCGGACGATCGCGTCTTTAGCGAACTGGAGCGCCGCCGGGTTACCCTGGTGGCAATTGACGCACCCAATCTGCCGGGCCTGTTTCCGGCCTTGGACGTGGTAACCAATCCGGACCTTTTTTATGTACGCTTTCACGGCCGCAATGCCAAAGGGTGGCGCTCGGGGAATATGCAGCTCCAATTTGATTACAGCTATTCGGATGATGAATTGCGCCAATGGGTCGAAACCAAAATTGAACCCATGAGCACCCGGGCGCGCCGGGGCGTCCTTTTTTTCAACAACCATGTTCGCGCCCAGGCGCCGGAAAACGCCCAACGAATGACCAGGCTGCTGAAAGAGCACGGCCTACTCCGATGCGCGAACGATCCGTCATTCATCTAAATGTGGCCGATTTTGCGGTGGCTGTCGAGCGTGCGGTGGACGGCCGGCTGCGAAAGCGCCCGGTGATAGTCGCACCCGAAGGTGCCGTACGCGCCGCCGTGTACGACATGAGCGATGAAGCCTATCAAAGGGGGGGTGCGCAAGGGAATGTCCCTGCAACGGGCCCTGCGCTACTGCCGGGACGCTGCGGTACTGCCGCCGCATCCCGACCGCTACGAGCGCGCCATGATGCGGTTTTTCAAACATGCGTCGTTCTATTCACCGCTCGTCGAAATAACCGACTATAACGGGCACCTGTTTATCGATGCTACCGGAACTGGGAAGTTGTTCGGGCCGCCACCCGATGTGGCCTGGCGTATTCGCAAAACCGTGCGGGCCGATATGGGCTTTGATCCGATCTGGTCGGTCGCCCCCAACAAGCTGGTGGCCAAAGTCGCCACGCGCCTGGTCAAGCCGGCCGGCGAGTATATTGTCCGAGCAGGCGACGAAGAAGCTTTTCTCAAGCCTCTGCCGCTGGATCTTATCCCCGGATTGGAACCCGACGACCTGAAACGCTTGCGGCAGTTCAATCTGACCCGGGCCGGCAGACCGCCGCCGATCCGCCGACAGCCAACGACATGCGCTTATTTGGCAGCGCGCAGCTTGCGCTGAAGCAAGCCTGGACGCGGCGCGCTCGCATTCGCTACCTGCGTCTGGCGTGCGAGCGTTTGACGTATCCACCGGCGCAACTGCAACTCTTTCCCGAATGCGAAAAAGAAAAAAAGACCAGCGCCAACCTGATCGCCGCCCTTGATACGATTCGCAACCGCTTCGGCTTCGACGCCGTTCGGGTGGGGCGCACCCTTAATCCGAATCTTTCATAACCAGCATGTCTTATGGATATAACCAAGCATGAAAATACCATCTTTCAATCAGCCGCAGACAAACGTAGACAGACACCGACGTTTTCCTTTTGTTCGGCCGACCTTGCCGAACAAAAACAATCTTTGCTATCATAGATTTTTTGGTCATTTTAAAACGCGTATAGAACCGATTTGGATCAAAACCAGCTGCGCTTTAAGCTGCCCGCGGGGCATGATACTATTTTCTCTGCCATGTCGGCAGAGAAAATGGTCTGTGTTCATCTGCGTACATCTGCGGTTATTTTCTTATAAAAAATTTATCCGTGAACGAATCAGACTCTCGAAAAATCCGTGATAGTTATGGTTCCACTGACCGTCCGCTCATATTATTCGTTGATGTGGGGCACCTGCTCGCCGCAAGCGCTTTGCACGGCCGCCGGTCAGCGGGGATATAACCGCCTGGCCCTCACGGACACCGACAACCTTTACGGCCTGTGGCCGTTTTTAAAAAGCTGCCGGCGCAACGGAATTACCCCCATTATCGGTGCGGAACTGACCGATCCCGGCCAGACGCATCGTGCCGTCTCCCTGGTGGCCTACAGCCTGGGGATTACCAATGTCTGTCCTGTCAAGCACAACCTGTACTTTGAGCGCTTTTTGAACCCGGGCCGCTCGGATCCGCCCGACATCGACATCGATTTCGCCTGGGATGAGCGCGACAATGTCCTGCATTCCGTTTTGGCCCGCTACGACGGTCACGCCGCCCTGGTCTGCAATCACGTGGCCTTTCAGCCCCGCATGGCCATCCGCGAGGCAGCCAAGGTTTACGGACTTGCGGACACTGCCGGGCGTATCGTTGCCGGACGCAAAGCAGGGCCGTACCGCAGCATCGCCGATTTTATCGAGCGGGTGCGGCCCGACGAGCGAGAAGCCCGCGCGCTGATTTTCGCCGGGGCCTTTGACGGGCTTTATCCGCAATCGAGCCGGGCCGAGCTCTTGTGGGAGCTGGCCTGCCGGCATAAATCCGGATCCAACGGACCTATGCAAGAGAGCCTGTTCAGCAGTGGTCCGGACGTTCCCCGGCCTTTATTCCCGCCGGAAAACGAGCTTGAGCGCCGGCGCCATGAATTTGCAGCCCTGGGTTTTCTGTGCGACCGGCATCCCATGGAGCTGTTTGCCGACACGTTAAAAAACCTGCAAATCGTCAAGGCCGCAGACCTGCCCGGTTTTGTCGGCAAACATGTCCGCATCGCCGGCCTGCTGATCACCGGCAAGGTCGTGCACACCAAACGCGGCGAGCCCATGGAGTTTCTCACCTTCGAGGATGAAACCGGCCTGGTTGAAACCACCTTTTTCCCCCAAGCATACCGCCGATTCTGCGCCCTGCTGGATCACGGCCGCCCTTTTATCCTCTACGGCAGGGTGCAAGAGGAATTCGGCGCCGTGACCCTGAGCGTAGAGCGGGTGGATCGTATCGGCAAAGTCAACGCATGATTCTTATGGAATTGCGCGGTTCCTGCCTTCTCGCTACTTTAAAAAATTTCGATATTTCTTTCCTGCAAAAGGCCTGGTTAGGCCGCCAGTCTGAACCGCGCTTCCACAATATCCCAGGGCACCTTGATTTTTTCATCTTCAGTCCGGCCAATCAGTCCGATATTCTCCAGTTGCCGCACATCCGTATAAACGTTTTTGTAATCGCGCCCGAGAGCATTCGCTAACGCACGTATGCTCATGGGACCTTTTCTACGCAGTATTTTCAGCAAGACCCACCGTCCTGAAGTAAGCGTCTTAAGAAGCTTCTCCAGGCTTTCGAAGTATAGCCTGTGCTCAGTTTTTCCTTTTTCGTCGCGTTCGGCGCGCCTCCAAGCATCAATAAAACCTTTAGCTGTGCTTGCGGCATCGCCTACCCCGATCTGAATTTGTTTTTTCATTTTTATCCCTTCCTTGCTTTTTCGATGTCTTCAAGGAAATCTGCTACCAATGTTTCCACATCTTTAAACTGATAGGGTTCTTCCTTGCCTTTAATGTGTCTGTGATCTCCTTTGCCCGACTCGTTGTCGTAACGAATTATGCCGGTTCCATCGGCGATCCCGTAATAAAGACGGTACTTCAATCCATACGGTCTATCAGAAGACTTTTTGGGTAGTTGCCAGAGAACCATGTCCCGAATAGCACCATCAGCATAGATAAATTTCTCATGATAGATCAGCTTGGCCTTCATATGGTATTTTATACCATATGGCAGACTAAAAGTAAACCTAAAATTTCGGTAATGTCCGTTGATTGCTATATGTTGAACGTTGATAAGCAATCAAAAGGGAGTTGATATTTGTGTAATACAAAAAGAGGCCTTTTGAACCTGGAAAACTACTGACCACGGATGCTTAATCGAGTTCCGACTCGAACAGGGTATAATCTTGGTGCCTTAGTGTCTTTGTGGCTAACATATTAAGAAGGAATATCAAACGGCGTCAGCTAGCATGTCGCACAAATAGCCTGCAAATCCTCTGATACTGTTCTGCATGAAGCCTTTTTCCCGGTCTTGAACCGGTGCATCCATCCGCGAAAAGCTTTTAAGGCAGGGGTCTGCGCTGATAAGCCTGTCGAAACAGACCTCAAGGAAGTCCTTCTCGGCAGCCCTGCCAAATTCTTGGGTAATAATTTGTTTCCATAGCAAGAGCTGTTTTCGGTGGATGGTCAGCATGCCCACGGCGTCTTGACTGATCCCATAGTGACCGTAACATAGTATCGTCGGTTTTTTTGCAAGCAGGCTATCGATGCTTTGAAGGTAAGTTTCAAAGTGAAATTTGGGAGGTGTGGCCGGTCTCAGGTAAACGTCTTTGCCGCCAAGATCGATAAAGACACCGCCGGCCTCTCCGGCAAAAAGATAGGGCCCCAATAGAAAGCTCACATGATGAGGAGCATGGCCGGGCGTCGGGATCGGTTCGACATCCTGTTGTCGGTATTGGGCCGCATCGTACAGCAGTTTGCCCGCAACGGGGCGGATCGGCCCATAAGCCTCGGCCGGCCGGCCGAGCGTTTTGAGACTTCCCTCCCACAGGCGGGCAGGGTCCGCCAGGTGCCGGATTCCGGATTCGTGGCAAACAACGGGCGTGTCGGGGAAATGAGCGACAAGATCGCCGGTGCCGCCGGCATGGTCGATATGGATGTGGGTTAATAAAATGGCGTCAAGATGCCGGATCTTTAAGGCCTTTATTGATTTCAGCAGTATGGGGACCGTGGCCGCAGGGCCGACATCCACCAAAAAGGTATGGCTGCCTTTAAAGATCCAGGCACCTATAAATGCGGTGAATCCGGGCAGGTTTTGGTCCAGGGGAACAAGATAAAGTTGTGGCGCAACTTCAACGGGACCCATGGCTTATTCGTTCAGCCCCATGGCTGCCTCGAGTCTTTTAATGTGCGCGAGGATGTCTTTTTTTTCCTCCGGGCTCAGATTTTCGTGCTCCAGACGCCGCTTGAGGCTTAAAAGCATCATTTCGATCCGGTAATCAGCACAGGTATATTCCATGGGCTGGCGTTTTAGATCTTGCCGATTTTGGTTAAACTTTGTTTGAAGACCCGGTAAAAGGCCTCATAGTCGGCCACACCGCGCCTTAGAATCTTTTCAAAATCATCAATGTTTTTCAGGTTGACGACAATATTGACGCTCTTGTTAAAGGCTACCATGTTGTCCATGGTGCGGAAACGTTCGGTAAAAAGGGCCACAAAAATATGGCGCCGGGTAGACATGGGAAGCTGGTCCAGGTATCTTAGCACATTGTTCATATCCGGATTCGGGCTGTCGAAGCGCTCGTTGAGCATTACAATGTCAAAGACATGAAAACGCATCTGTTTGAGGACATCCCTGGCTGAAGCCGGTACGGTGGTACTGTACCCCATATTTTGCAAAGCTGTTCTGATTTTGGCTTGGAGACCGGCGTCCTGTTCACACAAAAGCGCTGTTTTGGCCCCCTCTTCCAAAAAATCAAACGGCTTTTCATCGGCGTCATAAGAGCCGGCGCCGACTTCGTCGAGGAGGGTTTTTTCCGATGGAGGTTTCGGTCCGGCAGCCGGTGCCGGGGGCGCATCGGTTCGCGTGTCGATGGAGATTTTATTCTGGCACTTGGGGCAGGCCACGGAAAACACCTGCCCTTTTGGAACTTTTTCATCCGGAATTTTGAACTTGCCTTGGCATTTATCACAGACAACATCCATGATTTTCTCCTCAATCCATATCCACTTAGTAAAGAATCCTGACCCAGAAGACCAGATTTTCAAGCTTAACATAAAGGGTCAGCGGGGCTTGCGCGGTTTTTCCCGGCCGTAATCAATGTCGATTTTCAACCCCTCAATATCGGTGGTGGCTTCACCGCGGGCGCTCTTGACCGAGTCGATACCGCGGCCCACGATGCCTTTGCGGGAAGAATACGCCATGGCCGTTTCTTCGGTAATCAGGCCCTTTTTATATAATCCCACGATGTAATCGTCAAAGGTGGTCATGCCGAAGGCTGTACCGGCCTGAATGATTTCATAATAGGTTTTGCCTTCGGATTCCCCGTGCAGAATCGTGTCCTTGATCCTCATGTTGGTTCCCAGAATTTCAAAAGCCGCCACCCGTCCCCCTCCGATCTTGGGAAGAAGTCGCTGGCATACGATCCAACGAACCGTATCGGCCAGCCGAATGCGAATCTGCTGCTCTTCCTCGCTCGTAAACATGCCCAGGATGCGGTTGATGGTCTGCCCGGCGTCCACGGTGTGGAGGGTGCTCATTACCAGGTGACCGGTTTCGGCCGCGCTGAGGCCGATTTCCACTGTTTCGCGGTCACGCATCTCACCCACCAGGATCACCTTGGGCGCCTGGCGCAAAGCTGCCCTGAGGCCGCTGGAAAAGGCATCGAAATCGCTGCCCATTTCGCGCTGGTTAAAGGTGGCTTTCTTGTGCGGATGCTGGTATTCCACCGGATCCTCCAAGGTGACGATATGAATCGATTTCTGTTCGTTGAATTCATTGAGGACCGCGGCCAGAGAGGTCGATTTGCCGCTGCCGGTGGCACCGGTGACCAGAATAATGCCGTTTTTTTCCTGGGACATCTTATAAAAGGCTTCCGGCAGATTCATTTCCTGGCAGGAGGGAATTTTGGTTTCCAACTTCCGCAAAACAACGGAGTAGTTACTGCGCTGGGAAAAAATGTTCACCCGGAAACGCGCCTTGCCGGGAAGCTCGTAGGATGAGTCGCAGGACCCCTCCCTCAAAAGAATCTCGGTCAGGCGCCGGTCCTGATTGATCAGGTTGAGGGCAAAAATTTCAGTTTGAAACGGGGTCAGTTCTGCAAACGGCGGATCGATCTCCACGCCGGTAAGCTGGCCCGAAGTTTCGACCTGAAAGGGTTTGCCTACGGTGATATTCAGATCGGAAACATTGTTGTAGGCATCAAGCATTCTTGCCAGGATATAATCGATTTCCTGTTTTTTCATCACACCACCTCAACAGATTGGTTTACTATAGGCTTTTATTCCTGTTGGTCCATCACTCCAAAACTCCATCATTCCGGCTCCAGGGGAAAAATAGTAGCCACAATAAATTGTTGACTTCAATGCGTTGTGAAAATTCCGAAACGTTTAAATTATTATGCGTCCGTGAAATCTGAAGGCGGAGTTTTCAAAAACGGCCTGAATTTGCTCTTTTCATTTGCCTTCATATAGGCTTCTTCGCCGCTGATCCATCCCTTGTTTAAAAGTTCCATGATGGCATCGTCTAAAAGCTGCATGCCGTATTTTCTGCCGGTCTGAATCATGGAATTGATCTGGTGGGTTTTGGCTTCCCGGATCAGGTTGCGGACCGCCGGATTGGCAATCAGGATTTCCAGAGCGGCACAGCGTCCCTTTTTATCGATGCGTTTAAACAAAACCTGGGCGATAACCGCCCGCAGTCCGTCGGACAGGGTCGAGCGAATCTGGGACTGTTCGCTGGCGGGAAAAACCTCGATCACGCGGTCAACGGTTTTGGGGGCACTGGATGTATGCAGGGTGCCAAAAACCAGATGCCCGGTGGAGGCGGCTTCGATGGCCAGCGAGATGGTTTCCAGGTCTCGCATTTCACCCACCAGAATGATATCCGGATCTTCGCGCAAGGCTCCTTTCAAGGCGGCTTTAAACGATTTGGTGTGCAAACCGACCTCGCGATGGTTGACGATACAGCCCTGGCTTTTGTGAACAAATTCGACGGGATCTTCGACCGTGATGATGTGGTCCTTGCGGTTTCTATTGGCCTGGTCGATGATGGCGGCCAGGGTGGTCGATTTACCGCTACCGGTAGGACCGGTCACCAGCACCAGACCTCGCGGCAAAGAAGCCAGCTTGGAAACCACCGGCGGCAGGCCAAGTTGCTCGGCGGTCATGATTTGTTCGGGAATTTGTCTGAAAACCGCCGCCACCCCATATTTCTGCATAAAGAAATTTGCCCGGTAGCGGGCCAATCCGGGGATTTCATAGCCGAAATCAACATCGCCGGTTTCTTCAAAAACCTTGACCTTGTCTTCCGGTGCAATTTCATAAAGCATGCTTTTCAGGTCGTCATTTTCCAGGACCTTGTATTTGATCCTTTCAACATCGCCTCTCAGCCTGAGTGCCGGCGGCTGTCCGGAAACAAGATGAAGGTCCGAAGCACCCTGATCGTGCATTAATTTAAAAAACGCGTCTATTCTTGCCATGTTAAGCTCCCAATTATCTTAAGGTTGTTTTAACACTTTCAATTTGGCATCTTCCTCGTCCATGGTCCTGGTTTCTTCGGTGCCGATGTTAAGAAGTGTGGTATGGCTTTCCAAAATTGAGCGGATTTGGACCTCGATCTGCATGCGCTGGCGTTTGAGTTCGGCAATATCTTCATGAAGCTGGGCCAGCCGGTTGTGGGCTCTGTTGAGAATTTTCTCGGCCTTAACTTCAGCGTCGGCAATAATCAGTTCGGCCGATTTTTGCGCATTCTGTTTCATCTGCTCCAAAACCGTCTGGGAATTGAGCATGGCGCGTTTAAAGGTTTCTTCGCGCTCCTGGTATCCCTGGCATTCAAGCTTGAGCCTGCGGACTTCTGTCTGCAAGCTCTCGTTTTCACGCTGCAAAGATTCAACAGCATCCGCCAGATGTTCGAGAAATGCGTCCACCTCACGGACATCAAAACCTCTAAACTTGATTTTAAACTGCTGCTGTTGAATATCAAGGGGTGTGAATTTCATGGTATCACCTGCGCTTTCATTGGTTACATCAGAGACATCGACAGCCTCAGAAGGCTATTGACAACAAAGTTTTGCAGAAAAACAATGCCCAGAATAACAATTATCGGAGAAATATCAATGCCGCCGAAACTGACCGGCATCCGCATGCGGATAGGATTTAAAACCGGTTCCGTAAAGTTATGGATAAAACGAACAATGGGGTTATACGGATCCGGGTTCACCCACGACAGCACGGCCCGCGCGATGACGACCCACATATAGAACGTCAGCAGATAATTAAGAATGATGGCAAAGGCCCTTAAAAAATTGCCAAGAATATACATCTGGAAAAAAACCTTCCGTATTTAGTACCTCAATCCTTCGATTCACAATTCTTAAATTGGTCCCGGCTTGTCCGGGCTAAAATTTTTAGCGTGAAAACGATTTTTATTGTAAAAACTAATTATATTCTTGCAGATAAGTCAAGATATTTCAGGCAAAATCATTGACAGCCGGTGTATTCAAAAGATAAAAATAGGTCTGATCGCAAGGCCGCATGTCCGATGGCGGATTTTGGGGACCTCTTTGACCATTTGACCACTTAACCA
>Ga0180009_10006521_pt1 | contig 12216 bp, 12 predicted proteins | sample OS_PC_MetaG_FD_123537 | JGI IMG/M metagenome (GOLD analysis project Ga0180009, IMG submission 123537) | Groundwater microbial communities from the Aspo Hard Rock Laboratory (HRL) deep subsurface site, Sweden - OS_PC_MetaG | ecosystem: Environmental > Aquatic > Deep subsurface > Groundwater...
GGGTCTGTCGCTTGCTGAATGCTTCGCGTTTAGCCGACGTCATGCGCGAAGCAGCGGCTCGCCAGCGCAATGAAAAATCCAAGCTGCAGGCCATTAACGAACATGTGCTGCGCCGGCTGATGCTGGCCTGGGGCGTTATGCCCAAGCGGCGTTTCTCGCGTGCCCAAAAACACTCCACAGCCGTGGTCGCCATGGGTCTGAGTGCGTCCCATTATTTCGTCAGCGGTGAAGTTGCCTTTGAGGGCAATGAGAATGGTGCCGCCCCGACGTTCAACCGCGCGGCCCAGTTCGAAGCCAGCGAAACCGCCGACCAGCAGGGCCAGATGCCCGATCTTTGGGAATTGGGCGGTGCGCAAGCACTACGCGATACCCATCCTGCCGCCTTCGCTCATCAGTACATCGACTTCGCACGCGATACCGGCAACGCATCCAAAACCAAACCCGTGGAAAAATCCAGGCTGGGACCGAATTATCAGACCCATCTCTGGAAAATGGTCAATGTGAGTGCCGGCGGCTATCGGCTGCTGTGGGACAGCAGCGAAAGCTCCCAGGCCCAGGTCGGCGAACTGTTGGGATTACGTGAGAACAGCGACCCCGACAGCTTTCATCTGAGTCTCGGCGTGGTACGTTGGATGAAACAGAGTAACGAACTGGGACTGGAACTCGGTGTGGAAATGCTCTCGCCCGGTGCCGTTGCTGTCGGCACCAAGATCCACAAACTCAATAGTGGCAGTGACTACATGCGCAGTCTGCTGTTACCGGCGATCAAGACGATCGGCCAGCCCGCCACCCTGTTGACAATGGCATTGCCCTACCACGTCGGCGACATCATCATGGTCAACAGCCATGGTAAAGAGGCGCGGGTCGAACTGACCAAACTGGTGGAGAACACCGGTACCTTCGCCCAATTCCAGTTCCGACCCCTGGATAGTCAGTCAAGCGATGCGCAATCCACCGGCACGCAAACCGCAGGAGAGAATTTCTCGGATTTGTGGAATCAACTTTAAGTGCACCTGGCCCGCGCAGTGTGCGCGGGCCAGGCCCTCTAGAAGATTTCGGCAAACGGCGCCGGATACATCACCTGACCACCCTCTTTGAGAGTACCCGGCACCAGTTCCATGGCCGTCAGCCCATCAGCGGGTAAACGCAGATTCGAACTCAGCTTCCAGGTCGAGGCCGGTTTGAAATCAAAGCGCTCGTAGTACTCCGGCTGCCCCGCCACCACAATCGCCGTATAGCGCATATCCCGCGCCCGACTGATCGCCGCCTGGATCAGCACCGAACCTATGCCGCGATGTGATTGCGATGGCACCACCGACATGGGCCCCAGCGCCAATACCGGCCGGCTGTCCGCCGTGCTCTGCAGTTTGACCTTGGATAACAGCAGATGCCCGACAATACGGCCATTAAGCTCCGCAACCAGTGACAGATCCGGAATGAAATCGACTGATTTACGAATGGCACTGACCAGCCGCGCCTCGGCTTCGCCTTGGAACGCGCTGAGGTTCACGACATCGATCGCCTTGACGTCTTCGGGAGCTTCCGCCCTGACAATGACCTCTTGCATAACCTACTCCGGGTTGCTGCGACCCGCTCACACGGGCCGAATTTCCATTTAGGCGTCTGATACCGACCAGACCCACCCTCGTTTAATGCTCTGAGTTGATGCTAACAGGATTCCCGGACCTGGAAAACAGTTGCGAATTCCTGTACAAACGCCCCGGACTGCTCGGGAATCCGAGTTCAGATTCACCCTCGCACGCCGATACATCCAGGGACCATCCAACGTAGACGACAGACACCTCAGGGAACCAGCGGGAATGCGGAGGAAGCAGTGAGTAAGGAGCAACAAATTCTGCGTCTCATCATCATTGAAGAGACTCAAAACGACGCGGAAGCCATCGCCAACGTCTTGCGCAACGCCGGCCAGGCTGTGCGTTTCATGTATGTCGATAATCAAGAGGCTCTGGACCAGGCACTGGACCAGCAGCGTCCCGATATTGTTATCTGTTCGCTCGGCATGGACGCCCTGGGCTTGGAACAGCTCAATGCTGTGCTGTCCGCCCGCAGTATGAATATCCCTGTAATCGCCATTGGTCACGAAGCCAATGAACCCCAGGTCATCGAGGCGCTGCGCGCCGGCGCCATCGACCTGGTGTCCTTCGACCAACCGGAACATATGCAACTGGTGGTTTCCCGCGAACAACGCAACCTGGACATGCAGCGCGATCTGCATTTCTACCGTACCGGCCACAAAGAAAGTGAACGCCGCTGCCGCACCTTGCTCGACAGCTCGCGCGACGCCATTGCCTATGTGCACGATGGCATGCATATCTACGCCAACAGTTCCTATCTGGAGATGTTTGGCTTCCAGGATCTGGACGAAATCGAAGGCGCTCCGATCATGGACATGGTGGCCAGCGACGATCACGCCACGTTCAAGGAATTCCTGCGTACCTACGGCAAGGAACCGAATGGTCCTGACCAGCTGGATGTGAAATGCACCAGTGCCAAAGGCAACTTCAACGCCAAAATGGAATTCACCCAGGCCTCCATCGATGGTGAGCCCTGTACCCAGATCATTATTCGCGACCAATTGGTCGGTGACAAAGAACTGCAACAGAAGCTGAAATACCTGAGCAAACAGGATGTCCTTACCGGCCTGTTCAATCGCCAGTATTTCATGGAAGAACTCGAACTCGCCGTCAGCAATGCGCGCGCCGGTTCCGGCAATGGCAGTCTGCTCTATATCCTGCTGGATAATTTCAAATCCGTAAAGGAATCCGTCGGCTTGGGTGCCAGCGATCTGGTCGTCTGAGACATAGCCCATTTGATCAAGGATAAAATCTCGGATCTCGGCATGCCGGCCCGCTTCGGCGACAACTCTTTCACCGTGTTGCTCAAAGGCAAAGATGCGACCGAGGCTCAGGCGCTTGCCGATCAGCTCCGCCGCACTATCGAAGAACACATCATTGATGTTGAAGGCCGCACCCTTACCATCACGGTCAGTATCGGCATCAGTCTGATCACGGAAAGCGCGCCGGATGCGCATGAACTGCTGTCCCGCGCCGATCTCGCCTGCGAAGTGGCGCGCTCCTCGGGCGGCAACCGTGTGCATCTGCATAACCCGGTCGCCGATGAACAGATCGGGCGCGAACGCGAGCAGCAATGGAATCACCTCATTCAAGAGGCGCTATCCGAGGACCGTTTCCATCTGGTCTATCAGCCTATCGTCAGTCTGCAAGGCGAAACGGACGAGAAATACGAAGTACTGCTGCGCATGCGTGACAGTGAAGGCGAGGATATCCGTCCCGGCCAGTTCCTGCCGGTCGCGGTACAGACCGGACAGATCGCCGACATCGATCGCTGGGTGCTCAGCAAAGCGATTACTGTGCTGGCCGAACGCCGTCGCGGTGGAGCCAACACGGTGTTCTTCATCAAACTCTCGGGCACAACGTTGGAAGATCATGAACTGCCGCTATGGATCAATCAGCAGCTCAAGGATGCGCGTCTGGCCAGCGACGCTATCGTGTTGGAAATCGCCGAGGCCGATGCCAGCCAGTATCTGAAGAGCGTCAAGGCATTCGTGACCGCCATCAGCAGCCTGCATTGCAAAACGTCCATCGAACACTTTGGCAGCAGCCCGAATTCGTTCCAGTTGCTCAAACACCTACCGGTCGATTACCTGAAAATAGACGGCAAGTTCATCCACAATCTGATGAGCGACAGTGATAATCAAGCGGTGGTGAAATCCATTGTCGACATGGCGCGTTCCATGAACAAGGTCTGCATTGCCGAATTCGTCGAAGACGCCAGCAGCCTCACTGTGCTGTTCCAGCACGGCGTCCATTACATCCAGGGCTACTTCCTGGCCGAACCGGCCGAAGGCCTGAACTACGACTTCTCCGAAGGGTCGATCTAGAAACAAGTCGGCCTGCTTGTAGGGCGCAATAGCGAAGCGTATTGCGCCGGATGTTTATGTTTGCTGGATAACCCATCGCATCTCCCCGCTGCAAAACATGCGGCGCATGACGGCCTGCGGCCTAATGCGCCCTAGCAAACACCGATCAGCGTAAAATCCCCTTGTACGTTCTCACTTCGTTCTCTATGATAAGCCCCAATAGGGAACGAAATGAGAACGATTATGCCGACCCCCAGCCAAAACAAGGTCCTGCAGTTCATTCGCCAGCATCTGCTCCAGCACGGCCACGCCCCCAGCCTGAGCCAGATCGCGGCCGGTCTCGGGCTGCGCTCCAAAACGGTGGTGCATCGCCACGTCCAGGCCCTGGCCGAGGCCGGTCATCTGCAGGTCGATCCGGGCCGCCATCACGGCATCTCCCTCACCGACAAAGTCGCAACCGAGGCGTTCAGTCTGCCATTGCTGGGACGCATCGCCGCCGGTCGGCCGATCGAAGCAATCACGGATGAACACAGCCTCAATCTCGCGGAATTTTTGTTGGGCCCCAACCGTTATGCCCTACGTGTGTTCGGTGACTCCATGATCGGCACCGGCATTCTCGACGGCGACACCGTGGTGGTGGAACAGCGCGACACGGCCAGCGATGGCGACATCGTCGTGGCCTTGATCGACGATCAGGAAGCGACGCTCAAACGTATGAAGCGTCGCAAGGACGGCATGATCGAACTGATCGCCGCAAACCCGGCCATCCCGACCATGGTGTACCCCGCCGACCGGATACGACTGCAGGGCGTGGTGGTCGGGCAATTGCGCAGCTATCGCTGAGAAATTAACAGAAAATATTTTTTGAACCGCAAAGGCGCAGAGGCGCAGAGAATGATTAATGAAAAATCCAAACAGCTTTATCAGAGCATCTACTTGGCACCTCTGATGTTAAACATGTTTTTCTAGGTTGAATTGCAGACATACATTATTTGCAGGCCTATGGTCTATTCGTCATTCCGGCGCAGGCCGGAATCCATGTAATTCAAGGCACTGGATTCCGGCCTGCGCCGGAATGACGGATTGTTCAGAGTTTCCATAAATCATTCTCTGCGCCTCTGCGCCTCTGCGCCTTTGCGGTTCGAATAAAGATTTTTCGGCTCCCCAGCAACCCCGCCCATTTCAGATATCGTAGCAGGTTCAAGATGTCTACAGCCCCACTCCTCTGGCCACGCGCCATTATTCTGGTCGACATGAATGCGTTTTTCGCTTCGGTGGAACAACGTGATCGGCCCGAGCTGCGCGACCGCCCCATCGGCATCACCAACGGCGCCACCGGCACCTGCATTATCACGTCGTCATATGAGGCGCGCGCCTGCGGCGTCAAGACCGGCATGCGTGTGAAAGATGCCCTGCGATTGTGTCCCGATTTCGTACAGATACCGGCGCGACCGCAACGCTATGCGCGCATCTCCACTGACATTATGGAAGCATTGATCGACATCACGCCGGACGTCGAGGTGTTCTCCGTCGACGAGGCCTTTCTTGATATCACCCGGTGCCAGCGCTTGTTGGGAACACCTGAACAGATCGCACAACGCACCAAGGATCGGGTGTGGGCCGCCTGCGACCTGCCCTGTTCAGTGGGTGTTGCCGGCGACAAGACCACCGCCAAATATGCCGCCAAGCTGCACAAGCCCGATGGCCTCACCGTGATTCCACCCTGGGAAACCGTACAACGCCTGCGCGATGTCCCACTGACCGAACTCTGTGGCATCGGCAGTGGCATCGGTCGCTATCTTGCCGAACGCCATGTCTACACCTGCGGCGACATGGCGCAACTACCGGTCAGCGAACTGGCACGTCGTTTCGGCAATCTGGGACGGCGCATCTGGCTGATGGCACAGGGTCTTGACCCTCTGCCTGTGGAGACCCGTATCGCTCCGCCAAAAAGCATGGGCCATGGCAAGGTGATGCCGCCGAACACGCGTTCGCGCGAGGTGATGCTTACCTATCTGGAACACATGAGTTACAAAATCGGCACACGGCTGCGTCGGCATGACATGGTCGCGCAGCAGTATTTCATTGGCCTGCGCGCCGATTTCGGCTGGCTTGGCGACAGCTATCGCACGCTTTATCCCGGTAACGATGCTGCACCATTGATGCAGCTGTGTCGACGCATGCTGGCGGAACACTGGTCCGGCGAGGGCGTGCATCAGGTGCAGGTCACGGCACTTGATCCGCAGCCATGCGGCGGGCAATTGCAACTGTTCGAGGCACCACCCAACCACAACGACCAGGTCAATGCCGTCATGGATGCCATCAATCGCCGCTTCGGGGAATTCGCGCTTGCTCCCGCGCGTTTATTGAATCGTTCGGATATGCCGAACGTCATCGCGCCGGCCTGGAAGCCGCATGGTCATCGGCAAACGATTGAATGAAGCAGATGCTAATTGCGCGCGATAGAAAATAACGTTCGCGCCATTGAAGAAAATTGCTGGACGTAAGACGACGTCTTTAATCAAATAACCAAACCGGTAAGCAACAGCCCAAGCAGAAGCGCCACCAACCAAAGACAATCTTCCAGCGACAAGGTTTGCATTTTCATGACATACCTCCTTTCCAACCTCGAATGCATCGTTAACTATGCGTAAAAATAAAAACGCTTAAACAACACCTGAATCGAGGGGTAGGAAGAGTCTACGCGCAGTTCATGACGAGCGGAATACTGTATATCGCATCCACATCTGTGACACAGACAAACATCAAACGTAAAGAATACGGATACAAAGAAATGATTTATCGCGCGAACAGTGCATCGAAAGTCGTTGATTGGATGGAAGACAGGACAGTAAGAAGTTGCAAAGATGTTGCGGAAAAACGGCGTCAGGAAAATCGACACCTGTGGATATCAGGTAACCACAGCGGCCGATGCAGCCTCAATAACCTCGACCGGGACACGCGATGCGATGGCGCACACCAGCTCATAGGGTATGGTGCCGGCACAGCGCGCGATCTCTTCCGCCGGCAGATCCTGCCCCCATAAAACAACCGAATCACCGATGCATGCCTGCGGCTGTTCACGCAAATCAACACAGAGCATATCCATCGACACACGTCCAATCAGCGTGGTACGCCGCCCATTCACCAACATGGGCGTACCGGTAGGCGCATGCCGTGGATAGCCATCGCCATAACCGGCAGCGACCACGCCCACGGGCATATCCTCGGGGCACACCCAGGCGCCACCGTAACCGACAGCCGCACCACGCTCGAAATGATTCACGGCAATCAGCTTTGATTCCAATGTCATCACGGGACGTAACCCATGATCCGGCCCGGTATCACCGGAGAACGGCGAAATGCCATACAGCATCAGACCCGGCCGTATCCAATCAAACTGAGTTTCCGGCCAACCCAGAAGACCACCGGAATTGGCCAGCGAACGCACGCCGGAAAAGTCTTCGAACACCGACTTGAAACGATCGCATTGACGTTGCGTCTGCGCACTGCGACGATCATCGGCATAACCGAGATGCGAAAACAGACCGATGCCATTAACGTTGGCGCAGGCCTGCAGACGCTGATACATGGCTGGAACAGTGTCAGGCGCGAAACCCAGCCGATGCATGCCGGTGTCGACCTTCAACCAGACATCAATCGGCTGTGGCATTCCAGTGGACTCAAGCTGGCGTATCTGGCGTTCCGTATGCAATACAGGGATCGTGCGATAATGGCTGACCGCGGCCAACTCATCACGATCGAAGAATCCTTCCAGCAAGGTGATCGGATGTTGGATACCCGTCTCGCGCAGGCGGACAGTCTCTTCCAGACAGGCCACGCCAAAACCTTCCGCCTCGCGCAACGCCTGTGCGACACGCACCAGCCCATGACCGTAGCCATTGGCCTTGACGACCGCCATCACACGACTCTGCGGCGCAGCGGCACGCACACAGCCGAGATTGTGCCGCAGCGCATCGAGATCGATACGCGCGCGGAGCGGACGACTCATTCGTAGTCGCCCCCATCGTAACCATTGGAGACAAAGTTTTCGAAGCGGGTGTACTGACCCAGAAAGGTCAGTCGGCGCATACCAATAGGACCGTTACGCTGCTTGCCGACAATGATCTCAGCGGAACCCTTATCGGGGCTGTCTTTGTCGTAAACCTCATCACGGTAGATAAACACGATCATATCCGCGTCCTGCTCGATAGCACCGGATTCACGCAAATCCGACATCACCGGACGCTTATTGGGCCGTTGCTCCAACGAGCGATTCAACTGCGACAACGCGACCACCGGAACTTTCAGCTCTTTGGCCAAGGCTTTCAGCGAGCGAGAGATTTCGGAAATCTCCGTGGCGCGGTTCTCACGTGAGCCCGGCACCTGCATGAGCTGCAAGTAATCGATAATGATCATGCCGAGGTTGTGTTCGCGCTTGAGGCGGCGCGCACGCGCGCGCAGATCGGTCGGTGACAAGGCCGGCGTGTCGTCGATGAACAACGGCGCCTCGGCGAGAATACTGACCGCCGAGGTCAACCGCGGCCAATCGTCGTCATCGAGCTTACCGGTGCGTACCTTGTGTTGATCGATACGCCCCAGCGACGACATCAGACGCATGGCCAGCTGTTCCCCGGGCATTTCCATACTGAACACCGCCACCGGCACCTTGTATTTGATGGCGGCGTTCTCGGCGATGTTCATGGCAAAGGTGGTTTTACCCATGGACGGACGACCGGCGACGATGACCAGATCGGATGGCTGCAGGCCAGCGGTCATTTCGTCGAAGTCGTTGAAGCCGGTCGGCACACCGGTAATGGGATTGTCGAGTTGAAACAGATGATCGATACGGTCGACGGCCTGCGTCAGCAGGTCTTTGATACGCACAAACCCGCGTTTGCCACGGCTGCCACGCTCGGCGATTTCGAACACCTGCGATTCGGCGAAATCCAGCAGTTCGCGCGACTCGCGCCCATCGGGGAAAAAAGCCGCATTGGCGATATCGGTACCGACCCGCACCATCTGTCGCAACACCGACTGCTCGCGCACAATGTCCGCATAGGCGCGGATGTTGGCGGCGCTCGGCGTGTCCTTGGCGATGGCGCCGAGATAGGCCAGGCCACCGGCGTCATTGAGTTCGCGGGTCCGCTCCAATTGCTCGGACAACGTGACGACATCAAACGGTTGATTGGCCTCGGCAAGACCGGCGATGGCGCGGAAGATCAGCCGATGATCGCGTCGATAAAAATCATCTTCCGATACCCGATCAGCGATTTGATCCCAGGCCTGGTTGTCCAGCATGAGACCGCCAAGCACCGACTGTTCCGCCGGGATTGAATGCGGCGGAACCTTGAGCGACTCGGCGCTGCCACCGAGCACTTCGGTGGTCAGGACGGACTCAGGCATCGGAACTCCAAAGAGATGATGGAATAGTACTAATCGTTATGCGGGCAGAATACACAAGCGTGGCGGGAAACGACAAGCCTATCTCCCGCCACGCTGTGAGACTGTTTCGGGCAAGTACCCGGAAGTGCTTATTCCGCGACGATAATCAGTTTGATTGTCGCATTGACATCCGTGTGCAGGTGCAGGTCGATTTCAAATTCACCCGTCGCCCGTATCGGACCTTCCGGCAAGCGCACTTCATGGCGCTCGATTGTCTGGCCAGCCGCGCTCACGGCGCTGGTAATGTCACCGGTACCGATGGAGCCGAACAGTTTGCCTTCATCACCGGCCTTGGCGGCAATGCTGACACTCAGACCGTCTAAGCCGGCCTTGCGCTTTTCTGCAGCGGCCAGTGCTTCCGCAGCAGCCTTCTCCAGTTCCGCGCGACGCTGTTCGAAATGCGCGATATTGGCTACCGTCGCGGCGGTTGCCTTGCCCTGCGGGATGAGGAAGTTACGACCATAACCGGCACGCACTTTCACCTGGTCGCCCAGATTTCCCAGATTCTCAACTTTCTCTAACAGTATTACTTGCATGACTCGTTACCTCGTCACCAGACACTCGTACAATCCAATGATTCATCCTGCATCACCGCGCCCACCCAAACGGGCACGCACATCAATCCAGGCATCCAACCACCCCAATAGCGCCAGCAGCATAACCAGCTGCGGTGCTGCAAACAGCAATAACCCGTACAACAAAACCAACCAAATGCGCCGCGCCTTGGTGATATGCACCGCCGCATGTGCCAAGGCCAAACCCTGCAGCAGATAAACCACCACCAGGGTGAAGACAATATCAGCTGCGACCGCGGCCAACCCTGCCATCGGCAACTGCGCAACAGCGACAATGGCCAGACTCGCCAAGGCGAACTTCTGCCCCAGGCGCAACGCGCGAAACTCCGCGCCAAAACCACCCGGGTTGAATAACCGCGCCTGCCAGGCTCGCGCCCAGAGCAGACTGATCAAAATTCCCAGCACCAGCGCCGCGGCGGTCATGGCCGTCATCCAACGCGCCAGTTCCGGAATATACTCAGTGGCATCCAGATCCCGAGCGGTGAACAGCGGCCCGAGGAGTTCCTCAAGTCGCGGCGCCCACCACGCAGCCGGATCACCCAACCACAGATAGCCCAGGACGACCAACACAGCACCGAGCAGGGCACTGGCCTGTAATACCAGGACCAGCGCGCGTGTCTGCCGTAACAGCAGCGCCAGCAGCCACACCGGCAGCCAGAGCACCAATGCGCTGCTGGCCAGTGGCAAGGCCATTCCCCCCTGCGCAATGCCCAGTACTATGAGCAGCAGTGCACTGGCCGCCAGTACCCCGAAGCCTTCGATGGCGCCGAGTCGCAGCGTCACCAGACCCACAACCGCCGCGCCCACATAGGCCAATGGGGGCAACAGCAACGCAGCGGCCGCGCTGACGACGGTTATGAGTACTGCGCGCCAGCGCGCGCTCATCACAAAACCCGCCAGCCCTTGATTCCCAGCCAGTCCCTGATTCATAGCCGCGACCGGCGCACCACAGCAGCACTAGACTCCTGCAGCGCTAAAGCAGGTTCAGTGCGAATCGCTGTACGGCAGCAGCGCCAGATATCGCGCACGCTTGATGGCCGTTGACAACTGACGCTGATAGCGTGCCTTGGTACCGGTGATACGGCTGGGCACGATCTTGCCCGTTTCCGTAACGTAATTTTTCAGGGTCGCGAGATCCTTGTAATCGATCTCTTTGACATTCTCAGCGGTGAAGCGGCAAAACTTCCGGCGACGGAAAAAACGCGACATGTTCATTACCTCGTATTAACGATCTGCATCGTTCAAAATTTGTATCGACTGTGCGTGCAGCAGCAGGCGGTTTTCATCACTGCGGTAACCGGCGCGGGCCATAAAACCCTGCACCCGTACCGGACTGTCGGTACTCAACATCCCGACGACCGACTGCAAGTCCTTACCGGATGCCACAATACCGAGCTTGAAACGCACCTCGCGCGACATACCGGCCTCCGCACACACCGACTGATGCTCGATGTTGAAACGACTGATCGGTATACCGGCGGGAGAAACCCGCGTCTCCGGCAGCTGCACTACCAGGCCCTCGATGACCAGCACATTGGCCGGATTCTCATTCATGGACCTTCACACATCCCGTGCCGACCCGCGGCACGCATTCATTTAAGCGGCGTCGCTTTCGTCGTCGCCGTCATCATCGTCATTGTCGTCGCGACGGCTGTCATCACGCTCACGTTCGGCCGGCTTGAGCAGGAACGAAGGCTCGGTGATGGCTTCATCACGGGCGATGACCATATTGCGCAGCACGGCATCGTTGAAACGGAAGGCTGACATCAGTTCGTCGAGGACGTCCTGACCGCATTCGATATTCATCAGCACGTAGTGCGCTTTGAGAATCTTCTGGATGGGATAAGCCAGCTGGCGACGACCCCAGTCTTCCAACCGGTGAATCTTGCCGCCCGCAGTTTCGATGGTGGAGCGATAACGCTCGACCATGGCAGGTACCTGTTCGCTCTGGTCTGGATGGACCAGGAACACAATTTCGTAATGACGCATTGTATGCCCCTTGTGGATTAAGCCTCCCGCGATCCGGACCGTCCGGGCGGTGAAGCAAGGAGCCATGGAATCACCTGAGGTGACCCATGGGAGCCGCGCATTCTAATAGAGGGCTGGTTTAGATGCAATTTCTCTAATCAGGCTCTAGGTTCTAGGGGCTAGGGCTGAGGAAAGTTCACCCCCACTGCTGTCCCAGTAACTCCCTCTCCCTCCTGGGAGAGGGCTGGGGAGAGGGTGTCAAAATAGAAAACTGCTTGAATATTAATTCCCTCTTCCTGGCCTTCTCCCGGGAGGGAGAAGGGATTA